>WNEL01000017.1_pt1 | contig 46981 bp, 38 predicted proteins | sample 5399991 | NCBI WGS metagenome assembly WNEL01 (sample SAMN13153325, study PRJNA577476) | soil metagenome | isolation source: 20 cm grassland meadow soil pre-rain plot 2 | place: USA:California | collected 2015-09-08
AGGGGAAGAGTGCAAGCGGCGAGCAGGGTGGTAGAGATGGTCGATCTCATGCGAGGTCTCCTCTGAGAGGCGTGGTAACGGCCGACGAATTCTGCACCCAGAAGCCGCGCGCGTCCAGGCTACATTACGGCATGCGCACGCCAGTGCTGTCCTTGATCCTGCTCGGTATCGCCGTCACGGTCCCCGCCCCTGCCCCCGGCCAGTCCAACGCCGAGCGCATGACGAACGACGCGTATACGCGCTCGCACGACTATGACCTGCTGCATCAGCGGATCGAGGTCTGGAACTTCGACTGGGACTCGACGTCGCTGGACGGCCGGGTCACCACGACGCTCGCGGCCCTGCGCCCGGGGCTGGACTCGATGATCCTGGACGCCGGCAAACGGCTGGTGGTGACTCGTGTCGTGGACGTGACGGCGAAAAAGGGAGGGGCAACGCATGCGTTGTCCCTACGTTTTACAACGCACGGGGACACGCTGGTCGTGTACCCGGCGCGCCCGCTCGCCTTTCGTGACACACTGCGATTCTCGATCGAATACCATGCCCGCATCGACAACGGCAAGGGACTGACCTTCATCCTGCCCGAGGGCCGGCAGCACCGCCCGCAGCAGATCTGGAGCCAGGGCGAGGACCACGACAACCACTACTGGTTCCCGACCTACGACTTCCCGAACGACAAGATGACCTGGGAGCTGGCGGCGACGGTGCCGGCGCCGTATCGCGTCGTCTCGAACGGTCGCCTGGTGTCAGACCGCAAGAACGCGGACGGCACCCACACGGTCTCGTGGCGGCAGGACCAGCCGAGCGCCACGTACCTCGTATCGCTGGTGGTCGCGCCTCTGGTGCAGCTCGCCGACACGTGGCGTGGCATTCCCCTGGAGTATTACGTGTACCGCGCCGACTCGAGCCGCGCCCGGCGGTTGTTCGGCGTGACGCCGGACATGATCGATGTGTATTCCCGCCTGACCGGGGTCCGCTATCCGTGGGCCAAGTACTCCCAGACTACGGTGGCGGACTTCTTCGGCGGCATGGAGAACGTGAGCGCCACCACGCTGGTCGACTGGCTGCCCGACGAGCGCGCGTACCTCGACCGTCCCTGGTATCAGTGGCTGCTGATCCCCCACGAGCTGGCGCACCAATGGTTCGGCGACTACGTGACGCTGGAGAACTGGGCCAACATGTGGCTCAACGAAGGCTTTGCGGAGTTTCTCCCCGGTCAGTACTGGCGCGTGAAGCTCGGCGCGGCCGCCGAGGAGGACTACTACCTCGACGAGTATCAGCAATACGTCCAGATCGACCGGCGGCGCAGCATGCCGCTCGCGGCGCTGGGATCGAACAACGTGTACCCGAAGGGCGCCATGGTGCTGCGTATGCTGCTCCGCTACCTGGGGCCGGAGCGCTTCTGGGCCTCGTTGCGCTTGTACCTCACGCGCCATGCGCTGGGCAACGCGACCAGCGACGATCTCCGCCAGGCGGTGCTCGACGCCACGGGTGAAAACCTCGACTGGTTCTGGAGCCAGTGGGTCTACGCGCCCGGACACCCTCGGTTCACGGTGACCGCAACCTACGACACGTCTGCGCGCAAGCTCACGGTGGCGGTCAAGCAGACCCAGTCGGACTCGGGGCGGAGCGGCGTGGACACGTCGGGCGTGCGGTTCGAGACACCGAAGGCGTTCCACATGCCCGTGACGATCCGGGTGGGCACGGCGGGCGGCGACGTCGTCCGGCGAGCAAGGCTCGAGGCTCGTGAGCAAACGATCGAAGTGCCCGGGCTCGCCAGCCCCCCGACCATGGTCGTGTTCGACGACGGCAACACGATTCTCAAGGAGCTGACCTTCGATCAACCGACGGTGTGGCTCGCGACGCAGCTTAGGCGCGACGCCGACCTGTGGAACCGGCAGTGGGTCATCGAGCGGCTCGCGCAACGACCCGGCGACTCCACCGCGTTCGCGGCCCTGGTCGACGCCGCGAGCGGAGCCGATTACTTCCGCACGCGCGCGGCGGCGGTCACAGCCCTGGGTCGCTTCGGGGCGCGTGCCGCCGCCGCCCTCGCGACGGCGTTGCGAGACACGTCGGCGCAGGTGCGTCGGGCCGCCATCGCGGCGCTGGGAGAGGTGGGGGGCGGAGCCCGCGCCGCCGAGCTGGCGCGGGCGACGTGGCACGGCGACTCGAGCTACGAGGTGCGCGCGGCGGCCCTCACCGCGCTCGTTCGCGCGGACACGACGGCGCGCGACAGCGCGGTCGTGTGGGGTCTCGAGACGCCGTCCTATCAGGACGTCATCCAGGAAGCGACGTACCGGATCATCGCGCAGACAGGCGATACCGCGGCCATTCCGCGCGTCGAGGCCAGAATCGCCACGGATCGGCTCGCGGCCCACGTACTCGCCGCGCTCGCCGCGCGTGGCAGCGCGCGCGCGCTCGACGTCCTCGCCGCGCATCTGAACGACGACCGCGCCGCGGCCCGGCGCTGGGTGGTCGAGGCGTTCCAATTCACGCTCCCGCGCCAGCTCGGCGTGCCCCTCCTGCAAGCCACGGTGGGCTCACTCCAATACGCGGATACGAAGAAGAACGTGGACGCGGCGCTACAGCAGCTTCAGAAGGCGGGGACGGATGACGAGTAGAATGTCGTCCGTCATCCGTCGGACAACGGACTGCCGATCACTGACGAAGCTGCTCGCCGCGACAGGAAGTACAGTGGCAAGCCGATCAGGATGAGCAGCATGCCGACCGCAAAGTCGAGCCACTGCTCGCGCGCGGTGTTCCAGATCAGCCAGATCGAAAACAGCACGAACAAGAGCGGTGTGACTGGGTAGCCCCAGGTGCGGTAGGGGCGTGGCATCTCCGGAGCCCGAGACCGCAGCAGTATCACCGCGCCCGCGGACATCCCGTAGAAGACGAATTCCCCCAACACGACGTACGTGAACAGCCGGTTGTACGTGCCTTTCCAGGATGGCTCGGTGGAGATCAGCGTCAGAGCAATCGAGATGATCGCCTGGACGAAGAGTGACGGAATTGGGGTCAGGAAGCGGGGGTGAACGCCGGCCAGCCAGCGCGGCAGCAAGCCGTCCTTCGCCATCGCGTAGGGGACACGCGCGGCGGTCAGGACGATGCCATTGTTGGACCCGAGGGTCGCGATCATGATGGCAACGGCGACGAGCGCGGCACCGGCGCGACCCAAAGTCACCTGCGCCGCGTCCGAAGCGACGAGCGACGATGCCGCCATCTTCGATGGCGAGAGCACGTAGGCAAACGCGGCCGTGACGAGGCAGTACAGCGCGATCCCGATGACGGTCGAGAGCACGATCGAGCGCGGCATGTTGCGCTCGGGATCGGTCACTTCGCTCCCCACGTAGGTGATCTCGATCCAGCCGTCGTAGGCCCACAACACCGCGACCAGCGCGACCCCGAACGACGCGATCTGGCGTCCGAGCGGCGCGTCCGACCAGAGCGGCGCGAAATTCGCGACACTCCCCCCGGGCAGGACGAACCCGACCACGATGAGCCCGACCAGCAGAGCCATCTTGATGAGCGTCAGGACGTTCTGTGTCACGGCGCCGAGCCGCACACCCAACGAGTTCAGCACGGTCAGCGCCACAATGGACAGCACGGCAACGATCTTGGTGCCGGCGTCGGCCAGCGGGACGAAAAACCCGAAGTAGGTCGCGAATCCGACCGCGATCGCGGCGATGGACGCGGGATTGATCACCACACCACTGGTCCAGCCGTAGAGGTAACCCCAGGCCGGCCCGTACGCGCGGGTCAGATACACGTATTGGCCACCCGCCTCGGGCATCGCGGCCCCGAGTTCCGCCACGGACAGCGCACCGAGCAACGACACGACACCGCCGATGACCCACACCAGGATGCTGGGACCCGTCGCCCCCAAGGTGGCGGCGATGACACTCGGCACGATGAAGATCGCGGACGCGATGATCGTGCCGACGTTGATCATCGTCGAATCGAGCAGCCCGAGCTGGCGCTTGAGGTCCGCCATCAGCGCTTGAGCCAGGACCGGTACGCGGTCTTCAGCAGCGCCTGGAAGTGGTAGACGCCCTCCTCGAAACGCACCGAGAAGCGGCCCTTGTCATAGGCCCGGGAGCCGAGCCCCTGCTGCACTCGCTCGCAGATCTCGGCGTCCTCGTGTTGCACCCTGTCCGAGAACGCGATGTCCGCGTCGATCCGCTCGCGCGCCCCCGACGATTCGACGTCGGCATAGTAGTAGCGGAAGATCACCTTACAGCGATCGGGCGCGGTCGGGATCACGACGTTCGACTGCAGCCGTCCCGGCACCACGTTCAACATGAGGTTCGGAAAAACCTGGTAGTACAGGGCTTCTCCCCCGCCGGCGGTGTACACGTTGCTGTTGCCGGTGAGCGGTCCTACCTGCACGGAGTACCAATCGTGCACCTCGGTGACGTACCCCTCGTAGTCGTACAACGAGTACAGCTCGGGATGCACGTAAGGGACGTGGTACCCCTCCAGGTAGTTGTCTACGTACACCTTCCAGTTCGCGTGCACGTCGTAATCGATCCGACGGGCGAACCGGAGCTCGCCGATGCGGGCGGGCGCGATGCGCTCCCTGATACCCTTCAGGTAGGTCTCGAGCGGCTTGGGACGCTCCGCCAGGCTCACGAACACGAGGCCTTCCCATTCCGCGAGGTGCACGGGGGTGAGGCCGTAGTCCCGCTTGTCGAACAACTCCACGCGATTGAAGTGCGGCACCCCCCGCAGGATCCCATCGAGCCGATAGGTCCACCCGTGGTACTTGCAGATCAGCATGTCGGCGTTGCCGTCCTTCATCGCCAGCGGGCCGCCGCGGTGGCGGCAGACGTTGAAGAAGGCGCGCAGCGCGCCATCCTTCCCGCGTACGACGATGATCGGCTCCCCCGCGACGTCGGCGATCGCGTGGTCGCCGGGCCGCGCCAGCTGGTGCGCGTCGGCCACGTGCTGCCATGAGGTCGCGAAGACGGCATCGCGGTCCAGGGCGTGGAATCCTGGGTCGGTGTACCAGGCGGAGGGGATCGTCTCCGCGCGCGCGAGCGGCCGGATCCGCAGGTCCGCGGGCCTGAGGCGGGGTAACGACCCGTTGGCGGGACGACTCACGGATTGAGGCGGTTGTACTTCTTGAGCACCTCGCGCAGGCGGTCGTGCGGGAGGGCGTACACCTTGAGATCGTCCGCCCCGACCATCGTCTGGGCGGCGAGCATCGCGTTGACGATCGCCTCCTCCGTGGCCTGCACCGTAGCCTCGAACAGCGGTGTGATCCGGTCGTTCGACACCATGGCCACTTGGGCGAGCCCCGAGTCGCGCGACGCGCGCGGGTTCGCGGTCGAGAACGCGATGAAAATGTCACCCGAGGAATTCGAGGCGAGCCCGCCCAGCCGGCCTACGCCGAGGGCCGAGCGTTTGGCGATCCGCTTGAGCTGATGCGGCAGGAGGGGCGCATCGGTCGCGACCACGATGATGATCGAGCCCACGTCATCGGCCAGGCGTGCGTCCCGTGACGAACGAGTCGTGCCGCACGGCTCGCGGCACGGCATCAGGTCGGCGATCTCGCGGCCCACGGGCACGCCGGCGATGCGCAACGGGGCGCGCGCGCCGTAATTGCACTGCACCAAGACGCCAACCAGGTAGCCGCCGTCCTTCGGCTCGAGCCGACGCGACGCCGTGCCGATACCGCCCTTGAAGCGGTTGCAGACCATCCCGGTCCCGCCCCCGACACTGCCCTCGACGACGGGCCCGCCGCGCGCGCTGTCCATCGCGGCCCAGGCGTCTTGTTGGGTGACGTGGAAGCCGTTGATGTCGTTCAGCCCGCCGTCCCACGTCTCGGCGACTACCGGGAGCGACCAGTCGTCCTCGCGCATGCGGCCCTGGCGTACCGCCCATGCGATCACCGCGTCCCGCACGACACCGACCGAGTGCGTGTTCGTGATCATCACCGGACCCCACAGGAACCCGGACTCCTCCACCCAGGTCGTCCCGGTCATCTCCCCGTTGCCGTTCATGGTGAACCAGCCGGCAAACACGGGGTCCGTGGATGCTTTCCCCCGCGGGAACACCGCCGTGACCCCCGTCCGCACCGGGCCCTTCCCCACCACGAGCTTGCCGCTCCCGACCACGAGGGTCCGATGCCCCACTTCGACGCCCGCCACGTCGGTGACGGCATCGAGCGGGCCCGGGATGCCTTCGAAGGGGACGCCAACGTCGCGGCCACGCTCCGGTTTTTGGGTGGTGACCACGACAGTCAATAGAAGGAGTACGGGTGTCATGCGCCCTCGCACGTGGGGTGCGGTAGGATACGGGGCTGCGAGAGGGGTGGCAAGCGTGCGGTGCAACGACCGGTGGCCGTGCCGCGTCATGCGCGAGTGAACTCGCGGCTCGGCGCTTTCAGTGACCCGACCCCGCGTGACGCCACTTCAGCGGAACTGCCGAGCCGGGGCTCTCAGCCGCGAAACCCGTGCTAGATTCCTGCCCCTATGAGCATCTCCGGTGTGACCCTCGCCACCCGATCCTCCTACTGGCAACTCAGTCGCGCTCCGCGCTACAGCCTGCTCTTCGCGCTCCCCCTGTTCGTGTTCTACGAACTGCTCGCCGTCTTCCTGGCCCACGGGGAGCGCTCGGTGCGCAACGGCGCCGACGTGATCCTGCAGAGCCTGTTCACGGCGGTCGCTGGCGCGTGGGGCCCGCCGCTGTTCATGCTGTGTCTGATCGGCGGAGGGTTGTGGCTAGTCGTGCGCGACATGCGTGCGCACGGCACGCGCCTGCGTGGCGCGACGTTCGTGATGATGCTGGGCGAGTCGGTCGCGCTGGCGCTCGTGTTCGGACTGCTCGTGGCCGGTGTGACCTCGGGGGTGCTCGGCCTGCTGCAGACGCTGGCCCTCCCCGCCGGGCGGCAGCTCGACGGGTGGACGCGCCTGATGGTGTCGCTCGGCGCCGGGATTTACGAGGAGCTGCTGTTCCGCGTCCTGCTGGTGGGGGCGCTCGCCGCCAGCGCCCGCGCGCTGCTCGGCTGGCGCGCCGTGACCGCTGGCGTGGCGGCGACCGTCGCTGGGGCGGCGATCTTCTCGGCCTTCCATTATATCGGCCCGTACGGCGACCGGTTTCAGGTGTATTCGTTCGTGTTTCGGATGGTGGCCGGGCTGTTCTTCTCCGGGCTGTACCTCGCCCGCGGGTTTGGGATCACGGCGTGGACGCACGGGCTGTACGATGTCTCGCTCCTACTGGTCCAGTAGGCACCGATCTCAATACTGTCGCATTTCCTTCGCCCTCTCTCGAAGCTTGAATCTCTGGATTTTCCCTGTCGCTGTCTTCGGTAGCTCCTCCACGAACACGATCCACCGCGGGTACTTGTAGGGTGCGAGCCGCTGTTTCACGAACGCCTTGAGCTCCGCCTCGAGCGCTGGGCTCGGCGCGTGGCCGCTCGCGAGCACGATGAACGCGAACGGCTTCACCAGCTCGTCCTTGTCTTCGGCGCCGACGACACCGGCTTCCACGACCGCCGGGTGCCCGGTGAGGGCCCCCTCGACCTCCGCGGGCGACACCCACATGCCACCTGCTTTGATCATGTCGTCGCTCCGACCGGCGTACCAGAAGTACCCGTCCGCGTCACGGGTGTACTTGTCGCCTGTCCGTACCCACTCGCCCTCGATGGTCTGACGCGTGCGCTCGTGCTGATTCCAGTAGCATGAGCACGCGCTGTCTCCCTTGACCATCAGGTTGCCGACCTCGCCGACGGGAACCTCGCGGCCCGCGTCATCCACGAGCTTCGCCTCGTAGCCGGGCACGACGGTGCCGCTCGATCCGGGCCGCACCTGGCCACGGCGGTTGGCGATGAACGTGTGGCACATCTCGGTCGACCCGATCCCGTCGAGGATCTCGAGCCCGAAGCGCTCGAGCCAACGCTCGTAGATCGCCTTGGGAAGCGGCTCGCCCGCCGAGCTGCAGAGCCGCACCGATCGGAGATCGTAGAGGCGCTCGGCGTCGGGCACCTGGAGCATTGCCGCATACGCCGTTGGGACCGCGTAGAACAGCGTGGGACGTTCCCGAGTGATCGTCTCGAAGACCTTCGCGGGCTCCGGCCGGCCCGGGTAGAGCACCGTCGACGCGGCGACGTGGAACGGAAAATACAGCGCATTGCCGAGCCCGTACGCGAAGAACAACTTGGCCACCGAGAACGTCCGATCCTCCGGGCCGATCTCGAGGACGTGTCGGCCGAAGCCCTCGCAGCACACGAACATGTCGTGCTGCAGGTGCACGGCGGCCTTCGGAGTCCCCGTGGTTCCTGACGTGTACTGCCAAAACGCGACGTCGTCCCTGGTGGTCGGAGCCGATGCGAGCTCAGCGCTTTCGGCGCAGACCAGCTCGTCGTACGCGAGCTGCCCGGGAGCCGGCCGGCCCGCGACCACGAGATGGGTGAGGTGGGGCAACCGGGGTCGCAGCTCGTCCACCGTGGCCGCGTGCGGCTCGTCGGCGATCACCACGGCCGCCCGGCTGTCGTTCAGGATGTACTCGTAGTCACGAGGTTTGAGCAGGGTGTTCGTGGGAACCGGCACCGCACCGAGCTTGAGCGCTCCCCAGAAGGCGCACACGAATTCCGGGCCGTCGGGGAGCAACAGGATCACGCGTTGCTCCATCGCCACACCCAGGCGCCGCAGCATGTTGCCGCACCGATTCACTCCCACGCACACGTCGCCGTAAGTCAGCGTGCCGCCTGCGTGGATGATCGCGAGCCGGCCATCCCGGCCCTCGTCGACGTGGCGGTCCACGAACCACTGGGCGGCGTTGAACGCGCGCGGCAGGTCCATCGGGGCCGATGTTACCCTGCTGCGCCGCCGCGTCAAGCTCGCGGGGCGGGGCTCCGCGCCATATGTTAGCGGTGAGGGCGACCATGCGCGTCTCTCCTCTACTCTTATCGCTCGCCACCGGAGTGTGGCGTGTCGACGGGGGCGATTCGGTCTCCGTCCTCCGGACCGTGCGGCGTGCGCAGGAGGCGTTCGAGACGACGCGACGCGTCAACTTGCCGCAGCGCTACGGCGGCTGGAGCGGCGCGTGCGGCGAGCGCATCGGGCGGATTTGCTACTGGTATGAAGGCGGCGGCGACGACGAGACGCCTCCTGAGGAGCCATCGCGGATACGCGAGGCCCGCGCCCGGCTGCTCGCCGCGCTCGACCAGGCCATCGAAGTCAGCCCGGGCGACGAATGGATCGTCGGCCAACGGGTGCGTTACCTGCTGGAGGACAGCCAGCCGGGGCAAGCCGCGCGCGCCGCCGACGAGTGCCGCTCGGCCCGGTGGTGGTGCGAGGCGCTCACCGGTCTGGTGCTGCACGTCACCGGGGATTTCGCGGGCGCGGACAGCGTGTTCGCGATCGCCCTCGCCGACATGCCCGACGACGAGCGTTGCGCCTGGAGCGACATCTCGTCGCTGCTCGACGGACCCCTGGCGGATCGCTACCGCAAGCTGGACTGCGCCAGCCGGGCAGCGTTCGAGGCCCGGTGGTGGTGGCTCACACAGCCGCTGTACTCTGTCGCCGGGAACGACCGCCGAACGGAGCACTTCGCGCGCCGTGTGATGGTTCGCATTCAGGAAGGGCGGCGCACGCCCTTCGGTCTGTACTGGCAGGACGACTTGCGCGACGTGCTCGTACGCTACGGGTGGCCGACGTGGTGGACCCGCGAGCCACCGACCTCGCCGCTGCTTTACTCCGAGCCGTACGTGACGGGCCACTCACCTTCGCCGGCGTATCACTTTGGCGTCGGTGTGCATGCCCTGGACGATCCCGCGAGCGCGGCAGCTGACGATTGGTCTCTCGAGGCGCGCCAGGCACGTGAGCGCTATGCGCCAGCCTACGCTGCGGCGTTCGGCTACCTCGAGCACCAATCCGCGGTGTTCCCGCGGGGCGATTCCTGCGTCGTTGTGGCGGCCTACGATTTGTCGGACGACACGCTATTCGATCAGCGGAGGGTGACCACCGCGCTCGCGCTGGCGGCGGACGAGCGCACTGTCGCCATCGCTCGCGATTCGGGGCTTGCCGGCGATCGGGCCCGGGCATTGGTCGCCCGTACGGCGTGCCAGCCCATGGTGATGTCGCTCGAGGCGATTGCGCCCCGCGAGCGGCACGTCGCGCGCGCGCGCTACGGCGTTTCGCCTGCTCCCGTCGCGGGTGAGCACCCCGCAATCTCTGACGTCCTGCTCTTCGATCTGTCCCCGTTCGACTCCCTGCCCCGGACCCTCGACGCCGCCGTGCGGCACGTGCACGGATCGACTCGCATTCCGGTCGGAGGGAGAATCGGCGTGTACTGGGAGGTGTACGGCCTGAACCCCGGGGGCGAAGGGGTTACGGCTTCGGTGATGGTGACGCGGGGCGGCACCGGATGGCTTCGCCGGACGGCCGAGTCCCTCGGGTTGGCTTCCCGCCGCCGCGAGGAAGGCATCGAGTGGGACGAGGTGTTCACGCCCGACGCGGAGTCCCACCTCGCGAACCGCGCGCTGGCGCTGGACCTCTCCGGCGTGTCCGCCGGACGCTACCGCATCGAGGTGACCGTCACCGAACGGGACCGCGCCTCGCTCAAGGCGACCCGCGAGATCCAGGTCGTTCGCGACTGAAGGCGATCACATCCATCGCGACCGAGGGCGACGATGGGCGTCCTTTCTTTCCTCTTGTGGCTCGCGCCAGGCGGGTGGCGCATCGACGGGAGCGATTCTCTCGCGGTGCTCCGGTCCGCCCGGCGTGCGCAAGAGGCGTACGAGACGACGCGACGCTACAACCTCCCCGAACAGTTTGGCAACTGGGGCGACGCGTGCGGCGAGCGCTTCGGGCAGATTTGCGCCTGGTCTCAGGGCAGCGTAGCAGACGAGACACCGCCCGAGGAACCCTGGCGGATTCGTCAGGCCCGCGCCCGGTTGCTTGCCGCCCTCGACCAGGCCATCGCGACCAGCCCGGGCGACGAATGGATCGTCGGCCAGCGAGTGCGCTACCTGCTGGAGGACGGCCAGCCCGGGAAGGCGGCGCGAGCCGCTGACGAGTGCCGCTCCGCGTGGTGGTGGTGCGAGGCACTCAGCGGTCTAGTGCGGCACGTCACGGGAGATTTCGCGGGCGCCGACAGCGTCTTCGCCGTGGCACTCGCCGGCATGCCGGACGACGAACGCTGCGCGTGGAGCGACATCTCGGCGCTGCTCGACGGTGCGCTCGCACATCAATACCGCAAGCTGGACTGCGCCGGTCGGGCCGCGTTCGAGGCCCGGTGGTGGTGGCTCACGCAGCCGCTGTACTCGCGCGTCGGGAACGACCGCCGTACGGAACACTTCGCACGCCGGGTGATGGTTCGCATTCTGGAAGGTCGGCGCACGCCCTTCGGTTTCTACTGGGACAACCACATGCGCGACGCGCTGATCCGGTACGGATGGCCCACGTGGTGGACGCGCGAGCCGCCAATCTTCCGGGTCATCCGTTCCGAGCCTTTGATCACGGGCCATACGCCTTCGCCAGCGTTCCAGTTTGGCGCCGGAGCGCACGCAGTGGACGATCCCGGTAGCGCGACGCCAGACGATTGGGCCCTCGAGGCACGCCAGCCGCGTGAGCGGTACGCGCCGCCGTATGCCGCGGCGTTCGGCTACCTGGAACACCAATCCGCCGTGTTCACGCGCGGCGACTCCTGCGTCGTCGTGGCCGCCTATGACCTCTCGCACCACGCTCTCTTCGATCAGAGGGCCGTCACCACCACTCTCGCGCTCGCGGCTGACCAGCACTCACTCACCATCGCTCGCGATTCAGGCGTTACCGGCGGCCGGGCCCGGGCGCTCGTCGCCCGGTTGGCCTGCCAGCCCCTGGTGATGTCGCTCGAAGCCATCGCTCCCCGTGAGGGGTACGTCGCCCGGGCACGCTACGGCCTGGCGCCCAAGGGCGCCGCGATCTCGGACGTGCTACTCTTCGACCTGTCCCCGTTCGATTCCCTGCCACGGACGCTCTCCGCCGCAGTGAAGCACGCGCACGGTTCGACGCGGATCCCTGCCGGCGAAAGGATCGGTGTGTTCTGGGAAGTGTACGGGCTGAGCTCCGACGGCGAAGAGGTGACGGCGTCGGTGATGGTCACCCGGGGCGGCACCGGATGGCTTCGCCGGACGGCCGAGTCCCTCGGCTTGGCCTCCCGTCGCCGCGAGGAAGGCATCGAGTGGGAGGAGGTCCTCACGCCCGACGCCACGAAGGCGCACGTGGCGATCCGCGCGCTGGCGCTGGACCTCTCGGGCGTGTCCCCCGGACGCTACCGCATCGAGGTGACGGTCACCAGCCGAGGCCGCGCCCCGCTCAAGGCGGCCCGCGAGATCCAGATTGTTCCCGAATGAGGAACTCCGATCGCGCCTGCTGCAACACCCGCAACACGTGCCCCCGCTCGGCCGTCGTATTCCACGCCTCGTGTGCCTGGACCGCTTCCTCCACACGATCGATCCAGCTCACGAAAAAGCGCGCGTCCTCCGACGAGCGCACCGGCGCCCCTCCCACCCGCACGTAGATCGGGCTCGTCGAACCGAATGGATAGAGGTCCAGGATCGGTGAGACGGCCCGCTCGCTCCAGGCGCGCAGCACGTACCAGCCGCTCCGGGTAACCGGCACCGAGACCGTATCATTCGCTGTAGTGCGATCTCCCGAGAGGGGGACCGTGGCGACCACGGTCCCGTTGCCGACGATTTCCAAATGATCGATCGCGACGCTCGAGCGGAGTCCGACTCGAGCCGTGAGTCGGCCCGCTTTGGCCAACCGGACCTCGTCACCGATCTCCTGGCCGCCCAGCGTGAACGCGAGCAGGGGCGCGTTGGTGACGAACGTCCGGCCCGCCTTGAGCCCTGTCATCCACGTGCGACGGTCGAGCGCCGGCCCACTGCGAACGAACACGCGCACCAACCCCGGCGGGCCCCGTAGCGACGCGAAATTCGGAAACGCGTCGGTGCCCGCACCCGCGGGCAACCGAAAGCCGCAATTCAGCAGGCGGTACCAGATTGCCGACGTGATGAGGTGGTCCGAGTACCCCATCACCTCGATGTAGTCCACCTTGCCGAGTGCCGCATCCACGGGAAGCTCGTAGGTGAGCGGTGTGGTCGTATCGCCCGGGTCGGGCCGCGTGTCGAACGGATGCACATAGCCGAGAAGCGCGCCCTGCGCGTGAGCGAGGTCCGCAATGTCGGCGTTCATGGGGTACAGGCTCGCCGCGGCCGTGTTGGGATACCCCGCGTACTCGGGCAGCACGTAGTGATCGCGCAAGCCCAGCAGGCCGGTGTGACCCCAATAGCTGGTGTGATACTCCTGGTCGTGCACCAGTAGGAGCCCGGGTCCCGACGCCGGATCGGGATCGACCCGGAAGTACGCGATATCGGGGATCCGCTGCTCCTTGTTCACGATCAGGTTCTCGACGACGTGCAGGTCCTCGGCACGCGCCTGAAACGCGAGGTGGGGCGGCGTGTTGCGATACGCCCCCCCGTAGTTCATGTGCACGTGCAAGTCGCCGCTCCACCAGCCGCGCGCGGGCAGATTGGCGAGCCGCTCGAGCGTGACCCGATGGACCACGCGACCTCGCGCGGGTACGGTCACATCCGCGCGCGCCATCCGAAACTCGGGCCCGTGCCACACCTCGACGTGGACCTTCCCGGCGGGCACCGTCAACTCCGCGGTTCCGGTCGAGTGGAAGTACCCGTACTCAAAGGGGCGCTCGCCGCGATCGAACGCCTCGTCCGCGTGGCGCCAGGCGTCGTCCGGTGCATAGGCCCGCCCGTCAGACGCGGTGACCGAAACCCGCGCCGGTGTCCGACGCCCGTCCCGATCGACCACCTCCACCCGGAGCGTGCCCACCGCCCCGCGGTAGCGTCGCTCCGTCGGCTCGACCGGCTGCTTGCGTCCGCCCGGCACCTCGATCACCCAGAGCGACGTGTTGCCGCCCTCGTTCGCGATGTAGGCGATCCGCGTCCCATCCCGCGACCAGCGTGGCGCGGTCGCATCGAACTCCCCGTAGGTGAGGGGGAACGGGTCGCCACCCTCGCTGGTCATGAGCCACAGTTGATTCCACTGGCGACCGAGATAGGAGCTGTACACGACGCGCTCGCCGTCCGGCGACCAGTCGGGTCGGGCTTTCCAGTTGGTCTCCTCGTACCGCAGCTCGCGCATCGGTGCGCCGGGGGTGGCGGGCATGCGCCAGAACCCGCCTGTCCCATGGATGTGCCCGCGATTCGAGACCAGGATCAGCTCGCGCCCGTCGCGGGACCAGGTGGGCGAGAGGTAGTGATCCAACACGCCGTAGTAGTAGCGGGGCAGCTTGCTGTCGTTGTCGTCGGTGAGTCGAGTGACGTCACCCGATGCGCCACCGTCCATCGACATTGTGAAGATGTGCCAGCGCCGGTTGTACGCGGTGGAGACGAAGGCGATCCTGGTGCCGTCGGGCGACCAGCGCGGCTCCACATTGACGCCCCCGTTGCTGGTGAGCGGCCGCACCGCGCCCGTCGCCAGCTCGAGCAGGTGCAGCTCGATCGCGTCCCGGGCGTACCGTGCGAAGACGACGAATCGCCCGTCGGGCGACCAGTCGGGCTGGTAGTCGTAGCCCCCGCCTTCAGCGGTAATCTGCTGCGCGACCCGCGTGCCGATACGCTGCCGCCACAATGAGCCCTGCATCGAGTAGATGAGCTCCGTCCCGTCGGGAGACCAGGTCGCGGCGCTCGGCCCGCTCGTCACCTGGGGGACGTACATCTCGCGCCAGTAGTAGGCGTGAGCCACACCGACCTGCTTCAGGACGGGTTCGCGCTGCGCCACCGCTCCACCGACCATGAAGGCGAGCCCTGCGCCCAACAGCGTTAGTGTGCGGCAGCGATCCATCGCTCGATCCGTTCGCGCAGGAGGGGCAAGGGGACCGCGCCAGCCGCCAGCACGCGGTCGTGAAACTCCCTGATGTCGAATCGCGGGCCGAAGGCGCGCTCTGCCGACCGGCGCAGTCGCCGGATCTCGAGGCGGCCAAGCGCATAGGACAGTCCCTGCGCCGGCCAGATTGGGTAGCGATCGACGGGCACCGCCGCGCGGAGCCGCGGCACGCGCGTGTGATCGCAGATGTAGGCGATCGCCCGCTCGCGCGACCAGCCGAAGGCGTGGATCCCGGTATCGACCACTAGCAACGTCGCCGACAGCGTAACGTCCGCCAGCGCGCCAAGGCGCGCCGTGTCGGACGAGTACAGGCTCATCTCGTCCGCCAGCTGCTCGGCGTACTCGGCCCACCCCTCCCCGAAGCCGGGCGACCAGAAGTAGCGTGCGATCGCGGGGATCGCCCCGCCCCGCTCGAGCGCGATCGAGCCCTGCAAATGGTGGCCCGGAATGGTCTCGTGAAACGTGAGAGCCTCCAGATCCGCGCGCGACTTGTGCGCCGGATCGTAGGTGCTCAAGAAGTAAATGCCCGGGCGGGTGCCGTCTTCCGCCGGCGGGTTCCACTCCGCCACACTTTCGCGCTCGCGAAACGCCGGGTACGGCTCGACGACGAGAGCCGCGCGTGGCTCGCGACCGAACCAGCGTGGCACGGCTCCGCGGGCCCGCCCGACCGCGGCGCGTGCCGTGGCGAGCATCTCGGCGCGCGAACGGAAGGCGTACGCCCGATCGCTCCGCAGCCGGTCGAGCAGCGCGGCGACGTTCGCGGTGCGGAACGACGCCCGAGCGATCGCCCGCATTTCAGCCTCGAGCGCCGCCACCTCCGCCTGGCCGAGGTGATGGATGGAATCGGGCGAGAGGGAGAGCCCGGTGGTGGCGCGAATACTGGCGGCGTAGCAGGCTGATCCATCGGGATTCGCGGATACGCCAATCGCGCTGCGGGCGCGCGAGAGATACTCGTGGCCGAGAAAGTCGCGATACCGCTGCAGGGCCGGAAGTACGCTGTCGGTCAGCAGACGGCTAAGCACATCGCGGAAGTCCGGCGTCGAGTCGCGTCGGGCGGGATCGTAGAGCGGCGAATCTCCGAGCGGCGTAGCGAGCAATGTCTCGAGCTGGCCAAGCGTGATACGAACGTTGCCCCCTGGTGCGCTGTATCCGAGGCGGAGGCCCTCGCGTTGATTCGCCGTCTGCGTGGTCAGGTAGGCGGGGATCGCCCGCCACCGGTCGAGGGTCGCCCGGCGCCCCGCCGCCGTGCCTACTGGTTGCAACGCCCCGAGCGAGGTGATTACCGCGACCGCGCCGTCCCCGGTGTGGCCCACGTTCCACAGCTCGTAGCGGCACACCCGCGTGGCGACTGAGCCCTCGAGCGCGGCTCGCATCACCCCGTATGCGATCGCCTCGGCGCCCTCGCCGAGCGGCGTGGGATCGATCTGGCGGAGCTCCGCGAGCCAGGCATCTTCGCGCGCCTGCCAGCGGGCCAGAGCGTCCGGTGAGTCGTCGGGCAGCCGGTTGTGTGGCGCGAGGGCGACCCCGTCGAGCGTGGCCTCGTCGGGATGGCGCTCGAAGTAGGCCGCGAGATAAGCGTCCGCGAGGCGCCGCACCCGCGTGGCAAGCGCGTCGTTGGCTCGGGAGCAAGAGGCGGTCGCCCCAAGGGCGGCCGCGCACAGCACCACCGCGGGTCGCGCCCTCATTCCGTCTTGCCATCGCTTTGTTTCTTCAGGAACAGCCCCTTCGGATCGAGCACGTTCCGCAACACGCGCAACTCGGTCGCCGTCGGTGGGGCCACGGCTTCGAGCCGCTCGCGCCGCGCCAGCGGCCACCCCACTCCCGACTGCACCTCGTCCACCGAGACGCCAGGGTAGAGACCTGCCAGCACCATCTCACCGCTCACCTCATCCCCCTCCAAAACCGCCTTGTCGGTGATCACCTTGACCGGTCCCGCGCCGGGCATGCCCAGCTCGCGCCGCGTGCGGCCGGCGTACCGGTGTCCGGGACTGGTAACAAAGTTCACGCGCTCGGGGAACGCTCGCGGGTTGAGCTGCGCGACGATCAGCGTCCGTCGTGCATGTACCGCGATCTCCGCCGCGCCGCCCGAACCCGGGAGGCGCACTGTGGGGCGATCGTACGGGCCGATGACCGTGGTGTTGATGTTGCCGTAGCGGTCGACCTGCGCGCCGCCCAGGAATCCGACTTCGATGCGGCCGTTCTGGAGGAAGAGCTGGAACACATCGGCCATGCCGCACACCATGAGCGATCCGGTCACGAGCGCCGGATCGCCGATCGACACCGGGAGCCGTTCGGGCACCGCGCCGACGGCTCCGGACTCGTAGATCAGCGCCAGGCGCGGCGCGTGGGTCCCGCGCGCCAGGTTGCACGCGAGATTCGGGAGACCGATACCGACGAACACTACCTCGCCGTCGCGCAGCTCCCGCGCCGCGACCGCCGCCATCATCTCGTCGGGGGTGTATCCGTCAGTACCCGTAGTTCACCCCGGCGCACCATCGCTCTTTGGCTTTGAGCCGGGTGACCTGCGGCTGTTTTGCCAGGTACGCAGCGCGGTCGGGAACCCCGTACACGAAGTCGTCCAGGTAGCGCTTGAGGTGATCCGGGTCGCGCGACACGTTCTCCCAGGCGACGTAGAAGTCGTTGTCCCGGTCGTAGTAGCCCTGCGCGTACGACGGGTGCGCGCCCCACGGCTCTACCACCACGGCGCTCACGATCATGGAGGGAATGACCGTCCGGTTCGGGTCGGAGCGGATCACCTCCTCGGGGACGAGCTCTTCGACGACCACGATCACGCGCTGCGACGCGAAGGCGGCCTCCTTCTGTACGCCCACCAGGCCCCACATCTGCGTATTGCCGGCGGCGTCCGCGCGCTGCGCGTGCACGATCGTCACGCTGGGATTGAGGGCGGGCACCGTAGCCAGCGCTTCGCCGGTGTAGGGACACGTGACCGTCTTGATGCGCGGATTCGCCCGCGGGAGGTCGGTCCCCATGTAATTGCGTAGCGGCCAGAAGGGAAGCCGGGCTGCGCCCGCGGCAAAGCGGGCGACCATGCCGAAATGCGAATACTCCTCGATCTCGAGCGCGGCTTCAGCCCGGCGCCCCTCGATTGCCCGCCGGAACGCGTGCAGCGAGTCCACGCCGGGATTTCCAGCCCACGAGAACACGAGCTTCCGTGCGCAGCCGGCCGCGATCATCTGATCGTAGATCAGGTCGGGCGTGAGGCGGGCCAGGGTGAGGTCGCGACGCCCCTGGCGGATGATCTCGTGACCGGCGGCGAAGCAGATGAGGTGAGTGAAGCCTTCGATGACGACGGTGTCGCCGTCGTGCACGAAGCGCGCGACGGCGTCCTGCATGGCCATCACTTTGTCGGACGCCACGCGTCAACGATCCAGGGCTGGGATGATCGGCAAGACGACGTGCGAGGGATGCACGCGGTCGTGGTAGATGGTGTTCGTCGCCACCAGGACGCCGTGGTTGTTGTTGAGCGGCTCTCCGGTGTTGGGGTTCACATCGAAGCGCGGGAAGTTGCTGCTCGAGATATCGACCCGGATGCGGTGGCCTTTGCGAAACACGTTCGCCGTCGGATAGAGCTTGATTGTGAACTCGTACACCGTTCCCGGCTGCATCAGCCGCTCGCGAGCGAGCGAGTCGCGGAACCGCGCCCGGATGATCCCGTCCTCGAGGTTCAGGTCGAACCCTTGCGGATAGTCCGGGCTCGGTGGATGGACGTCGATCAGCTTGGCCGTGAAGTCGGTGTCCCGACGGTTGGAGGAAGCCCAGAGCTTCACCGTGATCGGTCCCGTGACCTCGACGTCGGTCTCGAGCGGCGGCGTCTGGAACACGACGACGTCCGCGCGTGCGGAGAGCGGAACGGGACGGGGCCAGTTCCACACCGCGTCGCCGCCGCGCTGATCCCACCCTCCCTGCAGCAGGATGCCGTCCCCCGACGAGATGTTCCCCCCGATGGTGGGGACCGGGTCGTGTGGGTCGAAGACGAAGCTCGTCTCACTCCGCTCGGCCGCGGGCGGCTGCAGCGCCAGCCCTCCCCCGGGCTGCAGGTAGTAGCTCGTGTACCGGGTCCGCGCGAGCGGCCACTCGCGCTCGTCACGCCAGCGCCCACCGTGGGCCATCCGGCCCTGCGCGTCTTTCGTGTGGTCCCCCGTGCCCATGACGAAGATTCGGACCCGCGAAGAGAACGGCGCGGCCTTGCCCACGCTGTTGTCCTTTCCTTTGAGGAAGTGGTCGAACCACTCCTGCCACCATGGGAGGAGCTGAGACATGGCCGCGTCGGGCCCGAAGCTCACTTGCCCGTGGGCAGACCGGTCCTGCGAACCGTGGATCCAGGGGCCCATGATGAGATAGACCGGACTCTTGAGGCGTCGACTCAGCGCGACGAAGTTCGCAGCGGTGCTCCCCGCCCACGAGTCGTACCATCCTCCGATCAGGTAGACCGGGATGTCCTTGTAACGGTCGGCGTGATCGATGATGTCGTTTTGAGCCCAGAAGTCGTCGTTCGCGCCGTGGGCCATGGCTTGCACCAGCCACTCTTCGTATTCGGGCGCCAGCTGGAGCGGCGTCGTCCCCCGCCGCAGCGGCAGCTGACGGAGGAAGACGCGACGCTCGCTCGAGAGGCTCCCAAAGGCGCGCCGGTTGGTCGAGTCGAGCGCCTCGCGGCTACCGTCCAGACCGTAACTGAAGATCCAGTTGAAGAACCTCAGCTCGAATGCGCCGCCGTTGCGCAACCCGTGGTAGCCCATGTCGGACACCGCGTCGATCGGAATGACGGTCTTCAGATGCGGATCCCCCGCCATGGCGAGAGCGTGGGCGGTGCCTCCCAGATACGAGATCCCCCACATGCCGACGTCGCCATTGGACCAGGGCTGGCGGCTGATCCAGTCCACCGTGTCGAACCCATCGGGCCCGTCGTCGGTGAGCCAGTGCCACACTCCCTCGGACTTGTACCGGCCGCGCGTGTCCTGGACGACCACCGCGTAGCCGTGCCCGCCCCAGGAGGGACCGAGCGCATACGGGTCGAACCCCTTGTCGTAGGGGGTACGGATGAGAATGGTCGGCAGCTTTTCGGTGGCGGCGCCGCCGTCCGCCCGGGGACGATAGACGTCGGTGGCCAGGCGGATTCCGTCGCGCATGGGCACCATCACGTCGCGCGTGACTACGACACCCGTATCGCGCGCGTGCGCGTCGGTGCCCTGCGCGAGCGCAGGAGCCCCTACACCGGTCCCCAGAAGGCCGAAGGTGAACAGCGCGGCGTTACGGCGACGCACTGTCGCTCGTTTCGACTCAGTCGGACTGCTCGCCCAAGCACTCATCGATCAAGCGGAGCGCCGTGTCCACGTCGTACTCGTCTACCACCAGCGGCGGGGCGAGCCGCAGCGCGCTCTTCCCGGCGCCGAGCAGCAGGAGGCCCTTTCGAAACGCGCGCTCGACCAGCTGGTGCGGAATGTCCGGGGCCGGCTCGCGGCTGGTGCGGTCCTTCACGAACTCGACCCCGATCATGAGCCCCCGGCCCCGCACCTCGCCGATCGCGGCATACTTCTCCTGCAGGCGCTGCACGCCGGCGAGCAGCCGCTCTCCGAGCCGGGGCACGTTCGGCAAGAGGTCCTGCTCCACGACGTCGAGCGTCGCGAGCGCGGCGGCGCAGCACACCGGGTTCCCGCCGAACGTGCTGCCGTGCGCGCCGGGCGACCATTTCATGACCGATTCCTTCGCGATGATCGCGCCGATCGGCATCCCGCTCCCCAGGCCCTTCGCGCTGAGCAGGATGTCCGGCTCGATTCCCTCGTGCTCGCACGCCCACATCTTGCCGGTGCGCCCGACGCCGGACTGCACCTCGTCGCACACCAGCAGAATCCCGTGCCTGTCGCACAGCTCGCGCAGCGCCACGAGATAGCCGGGCGGCGGCACCACGTAACCGCCCTCGCCCTGGATCGGCTCCACGAACACCGCGGCCACGCTCTGCGCGTCCAACCGCTTTGCGAACAGATCGTCCTCGATAGACGAGACGCAGCGCATCGTGCACGCGGGCTCGGTACGGCAGAAGTCGCAGTGATAGCGGTAGCCGTACGGAACGTGGTAGACCTCGGGCAGAAACGGCGCGAAGCCGGCGCGTTGCACCGCCTTGCTCGCCGTGAGGCTCAACCCACCATAGGTGCGGCCGTGGAATGCACCCGTGAACGCGATGATGGCGGGACGCCCCGTGGAGTGTCGTGCCAGCTTGATGGCGCCTTCCACGGCTTCCGTGCCCGAGTTGGACAGAAACACGCGCTTTTTGCTCTTCCCGGGAGCGAGCTGCGCCAGCCGCTCGCACAACGCGGCGAAGCTCTCGAAGTAGAAATCGCTGCCACAGATGTGCAGGAACTTCGCCGCGGCCTCCTGGATCGCCTGCACCACCTTCGGATGGCCATAGCCCGTGGAGGCCACCGCGATCCCGGCCATGAAGTCGAGATAACGGTTCCCGTCCACGTCCTCCACCATGGCGCGCTCACCGCGCGCGATGGCGAGCGGGTACTCCTTCGGATACGACGTGGACGCCCAGCGATTCTGTCGCTCGACGATGGCGCGGGCCTTGGGCCCGGGCGGTGGCACCACGATCCGGGGATAGTCCCGTTTCATCTCGACTCCTCGATGACGGTTCGACTCTGCTCCCGCAAGAACTGCGCGACGTAGTACGGCCCGCACCCGCCCTTCCCCGTCGACCCCGATCCTTTCCACCCCGTGAACGGTTGTGCCCCGGGCCAGGCGCCCGTCGTGGCACCCGTGCGCTTGTTCACGTAACACACGCCGGCCTCGATCTCGTCGAAGAACCGCTCGACCTCCGCCGCCTGCTTGGAGAAAATCCCCGCGGTGAGTCCGTACTCGACCTTGTTGGCTTCCGCGATCGCCTGCGCGAGCCCCGTCACCTCGCCGACCGCGAGCAGCGGCACGAACAGCTCCTCCAGGAAGAGCGTCGACGAAAGCGGCAGCCGGGCGATGGTCGGCTCAACGAAGTGGCCGCGATTGAACACCTCACCCCGGAGACGGTCACCACCCAGCACGATCGTCCCCTCCTGGCGGGCCTGCGCCACGGCACGCGCGAAACGGTCGGTGGCCGCGGCATTGATCACCGGTCCGAAGTACACGTCCCGCTCGGATGGGTCACCGCGCGTCAATGCCTTCGTTCTCTCGACCAGCTTCTCCACGAATGGCTGCGCCACGCGCCGGTGCACGTACACGCGCGAGGTGGCGCTGCATTTCTGGTTCTGCAGGCCGAACGCCGAGCGGGTCACCCCTTCCGCGGCCGCATCCAGGTCCGCCGAATCCATCACCACGCAGGCGTTCTTCCCCCCCATCTCCAGCAAGCACGGCTTGATCCATTGATGGGAAACGCCCTGATGGATGCGCATGCCGACCGCTTTCGAGCCCGTGAACACGACGCCGTCCACGCCCGGGTGCCGCCACAACGCCTCGCCCGTGACCTCCCCGGTGCCGGGGATGTAATTGAACACCCCGCGTGCCAGTCCCGCGTCGCGGTACACTTCGTACAGCTTGAGCCCCGTCCACGGCGTTTCCTCAGCTGGCTTGTAGACGACGGCATTCCCCGTCACCAGCGCGGCCGCCGACATCCCGGTGGACAGCGCCAGCGGGAAATTGAACGGAGCGATACAGGCAAACACGCCGTAGGGCCGCAAGACGTCGGTGTTCCGCTCGACCGGAGTCACCTTCGCCATCTCGCGCACGAAGCCGTTCGCGTCCTCGAGCTCCTGGCAGTAATAGTCGATCAAATCGGCCGACTCCTCGGCGTCGCCCATCGCCTCGAGCCGGCTCTTGCCGACCTCCAGGCACATGATCGCTGCCAGCTCGAACTTGCGCTCCCGGATGAGGGCCGCCGCCTTGCGGAGCAGGGCGACCCGCTCGCGCCACGGCCGCCGCGCCCAATCGCGCTGCGCGTCGCGTGCCGCCGCTACCGCCCGGCCTACCTGGTCCGGGGTCGCCGTCGCGAACCGGCCAAGCATCACGTGTGTGTCGATCGGCGAGGTGTCGACGATCGGTGGCCCACCCGATGGGACCGCCTCGCCGCCGATGTACATGGGATAGTCGCGGCCGAGCTGGGCCCGTGTGCGTGCCAGCGCGGCGTCGAACTGACGGTGAAACTGCTCCCAGTCGACGTTGGCTGATGTGTACGTGACTTTGGATTGGCCGGCCGCTGTAGCTGTCATCAGTTGTCCGTAACCCGTTGTCCGACCCCCTTCACCACGGTCTGGAGCGCTACTCCGAACCGTGCCACGATTTCGTCGATCTCGCTCTCTGTAATAATGAAAGGCGGGGCGATCATCACGAGGTCGCCGTTAGTGCCGTCCGCATGACCAACATTGGGCCAGACGACCAGGCCCTCGGCTTGCGCCGCCTCGGTGAAGGTCTCGGCGAACCGGGCGGCGCGGGGAAACGGCGCGCACGTGGCCTTGTCCTCCACGAACTCGATTCCGGCGAGGAGCCCGCGTCCCCGGACGTCGCCCACGTGCGGTAGCGCGGCCAGAGCCCCGACCCGGCGCTGCAGCACCCTGCTCAGCTCGGCGCACCGCTCGACGAGCTTGTGGGCCTTCAGATGGCGCACGGCCGCCAGCCCGGCGGCGCACGCTACGGGGTGATGCGAGAAGGTCTGCGCGTGCATGAAGCTCCCCGAGCCGTCCACGATCCCATCGATGATCCGCTCGGGTGCCGCCACGGCCGACAGCGCCGCGTACCCCCCGGAGATTCCCTTCCCCATGACGAGGATGTCGGGCACGACACCGTACGGCTCGATCGCCCACCACGTCCCGGTGCGGCCGGCGCCGACGAGGATCTCGTCGGCCACGAATAAGACCTGGTGGCGGTCACAGATCTCGCGGATGCGCGCGAAGTAGTCCGGGCGCGGCGTGGACGCGCCCGTGGACGACCCGCCGACCGGTTCCGCGATGAACGCTGCCACCTGGTCGGGACCGATACGCGCGATCGCGTGCTCGAGCGCAGCACCGCTGCATGCGGGGCAGCCCGCGTCCCGCCCCTTGCAGGGGCACCGGTATGGGTAGGGTGCGGGGATACGCTGGACGTCCACCAGCCATTCGCGGAAAAACATTCGGTAGTGCTCGCGGGCCGACGCCGACAACGCGAGCAGCGTGTTGCCGTGGTAGGCCGGCGCGAGCGCGATGATCACGTGCTTCCGGGGAAGCCCCCGCTCGATCCAGTATTGCCGCGCGAGCTTCAGCGCGGCCTCCACCGCCTCCGACCCCGACGAGAGGAAGTACAGCTTGTCCAGATCGCCCGGGAGCGTGTCCGCGAGCTCGGCCGCGAGCGCTTCGATCGGCTCGTGTGTGAATGCCGTGCCCGAGAGATACCCGAACTGATTGGCCTGTTGCGCCAGCGCAGCAGCGATGGCGGGGTTCGAATGCCCGAGGTTGGCGACGAAGGCCCCGCCGACGGCATCCAGGTAGCGCTTGCCGCGGTCGTCCACGAGCCAGCAGCCCTCGCCGCGCACGATGCAGGGATACTCGTGCCCGAGCTTGCGGTAGAACACGTGGCTGTCGGGGTAGCGGTACATGACGTCTCCTCGGCCGAAAGTTATGGTGCCCGGCGTGACTCGGCGAGCGCCGCGTGCGGTCGGGCGCGCGGTGTAGGGGCGCAGCATGGTGCGCTCTACATTACGCCGCGCTCAGGGTCCGCGTACCTTTCGTGCAGTCCACCATCATCGGAATTCTCATGTCCACGCGTGCTCGTCTGCTCGTCGCTCTCTCCCTGTCCCTGCCGTGCCCGGTATTCGCCCAGACCGGCGTCGTGACCCCGAACGACAATCTCGTGACCGACGGCGTACCCCCGGTGCCCGCGGTCATTGCCGAGGCGGCGCGCCCCTACAGCGAGTTCCGCGCGGCGGCGTTCTGGGACTGGCACCCCGCGCGGCGCGAGATGATCATCGGGACCCGGTTTGGCGACGTGCCCCAGCTGCACCGGGTGCGGGCGCCCGGCGGTGACCGCACGCAGCTCACGTTCTTCCCCGACCCCGTATCGGGCGCGTCGTACCAGCCGACCGACGGCCGTTACATCGTGTTCACCAAGGACATCGGGGGGGCCGAGTTCTTCCAGAAGTATCGCTATGACGCCGCCACCGGGGACATCACGCTGCTCACGGACGGCAAGTCGCGCAATGTGGGCGGCGCCTGGTCGCACAAGGGCGACCGGTATGCGTACATGTCCACGCGCCGCAACGGGCGCGACCTGGACCTCTGGGTAATGGACCCAGCCGACCCCGCAAGCGATCGCATGATAGCGCAGCTGGAGGGTGGCGGTTGGGCGCCCGCGGATTGGTCGCCCGATGACCGGCAGATCCTCCTGCTCCAGGGGATCTCCGTCAATGAGAGCTACCTCTGGCTGATTGACGCGTCGAGCGGTCAGAAGACGCTCCTCACGCCGAAGCAAGGCAACGACAGCGTGGCATTCGGCAACGCGCAATTCAGCCGTGATGGCAAGGGCGTATACCTCACCACGGATCGCGCCTCCGAGTTCCAGCGCCTCGCGTACCTGGACCTCGCCACCAAGCAATACCGCGTGCTGACAGCCCGGATCCCGTGGGACGTGGACGACTTCGACCTGTCGCCCGACGGGCGCGCCATCGCGTTGGTCGCCAACGAAGACGGCGTGGATGCGCTGCACGTTATCGACGCCGCGACGGGCGCCGAGCGTCGCATCCCAAAGCTGCCCACCGGTCTGCTTTCCGGCATCCGCTGGCGCAAACGCGGCGCGGAGCTCGGATTCACGCTGACTTCGGCGCGGGCGCCGGCCGACGCGTACTCGCTCGATCTTGGCAGCGGAACCGTCACGCGCTGGACCGAGAGCGAGACGGCGGGGCTCAACACCTCCGACTTTGCCAATGCCGAGCTGGTGCATTGGCCGAGCTTCGACAGCCGGTCGATTTCCGGCTTCCTCTATAAACCGCCGGCGCGCTTCACGGGCCGTCGTCCCGTGATCGTGAACATCCACGGGGGGCCCGAGGGTCAGTCGCGCCCCGGGTTTCTCGGTCGCAACAGCTTCTACGTGAACGAGCTCGGCGTCACGATCATTTTCCCCAACATCCGTGGCTCGACGGGCTATGGAAAGACGTTTCTCAAGCTCGACAACAGGGCGCTGCGGGAGGGGGCGTACAAAGACATCGGCGCGCTGCTCGCGTGGATCCGCACGCGGCCCGATCTTGACGCCGACCACGTGCTGGTGACGGGTGGCAGCTACGGCGGCCACATGACGCTGGTGACGGCCACCCAGTACGATGGCCAGATTTGCTGCGCGGTGGACGTGGTGGGCATCTCGAACCTCGCGACGTTCCTCGAGCACACGTCGGGCTATCGTCAGGACCTGCGTCGTGTCGAGTACGGCGACGAGCGCGACTCGACGCTGCGCGCCTGGATGGAGCGCACGGCGCCGCTGAACAACGTGGACAAGGTGACCAAGCCGCTGTTCATCGTTCAGGGAATGAACGACCCGCGCGTCCCGCGCAGCGAGGCCGAGCAGATGCTGGCGGCGTTGAAGAAGCGCGGCGTGCCCGTGTGGTACTTGATGGCCAAGGACGAGGGACACGGGTTCCGCAAGAAGGGCAACCAGGACTTCCAGTTCTACGCCACGATTCTCTTTACCGAGCGGTTCCTGCTCGGCCGGGAAGTGTCGGCGACGCGGTAGTCTCAGCGGTTCACGAACCGCTGCATGCCGGCGGGATAGCGCTCGCCGGCCGCCACGCCCTGCGGCGCGACCGCTGCGATGCGACGCAGCTCCGCCGCCGTCAGCGTGACGTTCGTGGATGCGGCGTTTTCCTCGAGCCGGCGCCGCTGTTTCGTCCCGGGAATCGGCACGATGTCTTCGCCCTGAGCGAGCAGCCAGGCGAGCGCCAGCTGGGCAGGCGTGCAGCCCTTCTCCCGGGCGATCTCCTCCACGCGTTTCACCAACCCCAGGTTCTTCTCGAAGTTCTCGCCCTGGAACCGGGGCACGGTGCGCCGGTAGTCGTCGGGTGGGAGATCCTCGAAGCGCCGGAATCGGCCCGTCAGGAATCCGCGACCCAATGGGCTGTAGGCCACGAAGCCGATCCCGAGCTCGCGGCAGGTCGGGAGAATTTCGGCCTCCGGCTCCCGACTCCACAGGGAGTACTCGGTCTGTAGCGCGCTTATCGGATGCACGGCGTGCGCCCGGCGGATCGTGGCCGGCGCGGCCTCCGAAAGGCCGAGGTAGCGGACCTTGCCCTGGCCGACCAGGTCGGCCATCGCCCCGACCGTCTCCTCGATCGGCACATTCGGGTCCACGCGGTGCTGATAGTAGAGATCGATGTGATCGACGCCGAGTCGCTGGAGCGAGGCGTCACACGACGCTCGCACGTACTCGGGACGCCCATTCACGCCGCGCGACTTGGGATCGGGGCCGCGCATGATGCCGAATTTGGTCGCCAGGACGATCGCGTCGCGCTGACCGGCGATGGCGCGTCCCACGAGCCGCTCGTTCGTGTGCGGCCCGTACACGTCGGCGGTGTCGAGCAACGTGATGCCCAGATCCAACGCCCGATGGATCGTGGCCACGGACTCCGCGTCGTCCAGCGCGCCGTAGAACTCCGACATGCCCATGCACCCGAGCCCGAGTGACGACACGACCAGGCCATGGCCGCCCAAGCGACGCTGTCGCATACGTACTCCTGAAAGGATGGAACGTCCTAGCCGGGTGAACGCGGCTCCCAAGGATGATGTTCCGCCACCGCCCCCGACCGCGCTAGACTTCCCGCATGCCATTACTGGATGTGTGGTGGAACCGCCTCGCCCCACTCCCTGGCGGTAAGCGGGTGTTCAGCTGGCTCCTGGCGTGGCTCGTGCCCTACACCGGCACGGTACGCCCGTACGTCCTCGAGCTCCTGCCCGGCCACGCCAAGGTCCGCATGGCCGATCGCCGCGCGGTCCGCAACCATCTACGCTCAATTCATGCGGTCGCGCTCGCGAATCTGGCTGAAGTGACGAGCGGTCTCGCGTTGACCAGCGCTTTACCGGCCAGCGCGCGCGGCATCCCAATCTCGCTCGCGATCACCTACTTGAAGAAGGCCCGCGGCACGTTGATCGCCCAGGCTGACGTCCGGATCCCCGACGCGAGCCGCGAGGCGGAGTACGATTTTGAATCCGTGATCTCGAACGCGGCCGGCGAAACGGTCGCCCGGGCGACGGTCCGCTGGCGGATCGGTCCCCGACCGTCGGCGACATGACCGGACTCGATACGGCTCTGACCCGCGACGCCGGAATCGCGGTGCCGCTGATCGGCGGCGCGATGTTTCCATGCTCCAATCCCGAGCTCGTCGCGGCGGTGTCGGAGGGAGGCGGTATCGGCATCGTCCAGCCGCTCTCGATGGAATACGTCCACGGCCGGCTGTTACGGGACGGCCTCCGGCTGATCCGGCGACTGACGTCGAAGCCGATCGGCATGAACGTGCTGATCGAGCAGTCGTCGAAGATCTACCTCGAGCGCATGAGCCGATACGTCGACATCGCCCTCGAAGAGGGCGTGCGGTTGTTCATCACCTCGCTCGGCAAACCGCGCTGGGTGGTGGATCGGGTGGCGCAGGCCGGGGGACTGGTCTACCACGACGTGACCGAGCGGAAGTGGGCGCTGAAAGGGCTCGAGTCGGGCGTGCGCGGCCTGATTGCCGTGAACCACCGGGCCGGTGGGCACGCCGGCCCCAAGAGTGCGGGGCAGCTGATGGACGAGCTAGGCGACCTGGGTGTCCCGCTCGTGTGCGCCGGTGGAATCGGCGACGCCGCCGGTTTCGTCGCGGCGCTTCACCTGGGGTACGCGGGCGCCCAGCTCGGCACCCGGTTCATCGCCACCGTGGAGTGCACGGCGCACCCGGAGTACAAGGCCGCCATCGTCGCGGCCGAGGAGGACGACATCGTGCTCACCGAGCGGGTCACCGGAGTGCCGCTCGCGGTGATCCGCACGCCGTACGTCGAGCGTGTCGGCACGCGGGCAGGCCCGATCGCCCGCTGGCTGTTGCGGCAGCGCCGGACCAAGCACTTCATGCGCACCTGGTACACGCTCAACTCGGCGTGGCGACTGAAGCGCGGCCACTTCGCGGGACCGTCGTCGCGTGACTACTGGCAGGCGGGCAAGAGCGTGAGCGGCATCACGGGCATCGAGCCCGCCGGGGAGATCGTGCGACGGTTTGCCGCGGCGGCGCGAGACGGCTAGCGGTACGAACGGCCCGTCAGTTCGGGTCGGGCACCAGTCGCCATGTGACGTGGCCCGCGGTCGAGTCGAGCACCACCACGGTGCGAGCCTGCCCCTCCGCGAGCGCAATCGGTCCGGTCGGGAGCAGTGTGTCGGTCACGCCGGCGTGCGAGATCACCACGCTCCACTCGCCCGGCGCGCCGTCGAAGTAGCGCGTCACGGCGCGAAAGCTGAGCGGCTGAGCGCTCACGACCATGCCGACGCTGTCGGGCTGGGTCCGGCGGGCGTCGACGGCCGGCGCCGCCGCGGCATAGGACGCGAGCCGCAGCCGCGCATGCCCCGCCGCGGGCACGGCTCCCGTGTCGAGCACGAAGACCGGCTCTATCGTGTGTGTGCCGCCGGACATCGAATCGATGGCGAATACACTGTACCCGACGCCCTCCACCGCGGTGAACGAGACGATGAGACTGTGCGTCGTGTCCGGTGGCACGAGGACCAGATCGTGCGGGCCCGGCGAGAGGAAGACTGTCCGGCTCAGGTCGCCGAAGCCGAGCGCGCTCCCCCTCACGCCATCGACAAACACCGTGAGGGACGGTCCACCGCGAATCGTGTGCAGCACGCGGACGCGCGCAGCCTGAGGCAGGGGCGGCTCGTTTCCGTTGCTGCACGCGCCGAGTAGTAGCAGCCCCAGTCCGGCTGCGAGCACGCGCATGAGCGGCCGTCTCACTGCGACCGGTCCACGACATACACGTTGCGCTGCGCCGTAGGCATGATCACGAGGTCGAGGATGTTCACGTGCTCCGGGAGATTCACGATGTAGGCGATCGCGTCCGCCACGTCGTCCGCGGTGAGCGGCTTGAACCCCTGGTAGACGGCCGCCGCGCGCTCCTTGTCCCCGTGGAAGCGCACTTCGGAAAACTCGGTCTCGACGAAACCCGGATCCACGGCCGACACGCGGATCGGCGTTCCCGCTACGTCGAGGTTCATGCCTTCGGTGAGAGCGCGGACGCCGTACTTGGTGGCGTTGTACACGTTCCCCATGGGATAGGTCTGGTGGCCGGCGGTCGAACCCAGATTCACGACGTGCCCGCGGCGCTCGGTCACCATGCGCGGCAGGATCGCACGACTGACGTTGAGCAGGCCTTTCAGGTTGGTGTCGATCATGCGGTCCCAATCATCGGGATCGCCTTCTTGAAGCTTGCTCAGGCCGCTCGCGAGCCCGGCGTTGTTGACGAGCACATCGGGCACCCGGGCTGTTGCGACCAGGTCTCCGGCCGCCCGCTCCACGGCTGCGCGGTCCCGCACGTCGACGGTCTCGAGCCACACGTTGACGGCGTGTCGCGCGCGCAGCCTGCCGGCGAGCGCCTCGAGCCGGTCGCGGCGCCGCGCCCACAACGCCAGGTCCGCGCCCTCGGCGGCGAACCGCCGCGCACACGCTTCGCCGATCCCCGAGCTGGCCCCGGTGATCAGAATGAGCTTCCCTTTGATGCGATTCACGCCTACGCCTCCGCGTGACGGTTCCGCGCGACGTTTCTGCGTGACGTCTCTGCGCGACGTTGTTCTCTTATCTCATGTTGCCGGTATGGCCTAACGAATGGCGACCAGGTTGTGGCCAAATACACAGTCCATGCGGCTCCCGGCCCACCGGGATACGGTGCGTGAGCCGCCCCGTGCCCGTGTCGAACACGTACACTTCATCGTCGTAGCGGCCCGAAACCCACAGCTCGCGCCCGTCCGCGCTCACGTTCCCCATGTCGGGACTGCCCCCGCCGGGCACGGGCCACGTTGCCACGACGCGTCGCGTCCGCGGATCGAGCACGGTGATCGAGCCGGGGCCGTGGCGTCCGCCGGCTGTCGTGTTCCAGCCGCGGTTCGTCACATACATGAAGCGGCCGTCGCGACTCGGGTAGATCCCATGCGTGCCCCGCCCCGTCGGGATGAAACCGATGCGCCGGAACGCGACCGGGTCAACGATGTACACGCCGTTCGCCTTCATGTCGGCGACGAAGAACGTCCGGCCATCCGGCGACGACCGGATGTCCTGGGGCATGGCGGTGCTGTCGAGTCCCCCAGGGTCGAGCGTCATGTAGCCCGTCACGGTCCGGGTCGCAAGGTCGAGCTTCAGGAGCTGCCCCGAGAACTCGCAGGTGGCAAGGGCGAACTGCCCGTCGGCCGTGAACTCCATGTGGTCCACTCCCCGGCACTGGACCGGGATCGCCTGAACGAGCTTCATTGTCTCCACGTCCCGGAAATCGAGGCGCCTGCGCCGTTCCGCGACCACGAGGGCGAAGCGACCGTCGGGCGTGAAGTACAGGTTGTAGGGGTCCGCGACCGGGACGCTCGCGCCCTCCTGCCCGGTCGCGGGGTCGATGGGTGTCAGGGTGTTGCCGCGATTGTTCGCGACCCACAGCGTCGCCAGGTCGTACGACGGCACGACGTGCTGCGGCAGCGCGCCGGTCGCGAAGGTGCGCACCACGCGGTAGGTGTGCGGATCGATGACGGTAACCGTCCCGTCGAGCGAGTTCGGGACGTACACAAGGGGGCGGGCCGCCGCCGCGATGGGGGCCAGGCGATTAGCGGCCGCGCCCGCGTACAGGTTCACGGCGTCGGTGGATGCTTCGGTATCGGGCGCGGTTACGCGGGCGGCCGCGTGCCGGCGTTCGCCGCGGCAAGCTGCGGCGAACGCCGCAAGGCACACGATGACGCACGCCGGCGAGAGCTTCATCCGGGCCGCCACGCGATGAGAATCTTCCCCACATTGCGGTTCTCTCGCATGCGCTGGAACGCATCGGCCGCGCGCTCCGCGGGGAACACCGCGTCCACGATCACTCGCATCGCGCCGTCCCCCAACGCGGGGAGCAGCTCTTCCTTGAACCGTTTCACGATCGTCGCCTTTTCGGCGCGACTGCGGGCCCGGAGCGTCGAGCCCACGATCCGGGCTCGCTTGCGCATCAGCAGGCCGAGATCGAGGTCCGCGTCGGCGCCCGACATGGTCGCGATGATCACGATCCGGCCTCCCGTCTTGAGTACCTTGAGGTCCCCCGCAAGGCTCGCACGGCCCACGGGATCGAGCACGACGTCCACGGCCTCCCGCCCCCACCGGGCGTCGATCTCCGCCGCGAAGTCGCGCCGCGACGTATCGAGCACCAGGTCCGCGCCCGCAGACGCGATGGCTGGAACCTTGTCCGCGCTGCGCGTCGTCGCTGCAACCCGTGCGCCGCTGTGCTTGGCGACCTGGATGGCCGCGAGGCCCACGCCCGAGGCGCCCGCGTGAATCAGCACGGTCGCCCCCGGTGCGATGCCCGCCTCCATGACGAGATTCGCGAAGGCGGTGAGAAACGCCTCGGGAATCCCCGCGGCGGGCACCAGGTCGAGACCGGCGGGCGCCGGAAACACCTGTCCCGTGGGCGCGGCAACGTACTCGGCGTGGCCGCCACCCGCCAGCAACGCGCAGACGCGCTCGCCGGTGTCGTCGCGTGTGCCCGACACTTCGAGACCTGGGATGCTCGATTCCCCCGACGGCGGCGGATAGCGACCGGCGATCTGTAGCAGGTCCGCGCGATTCACTCCCGACGCCGTGACCCGGATCAGGATCTCACCGGTGGCGGGCTCGGGCTGAGCCGTTTCGGGGAGCGACACCGCATAGCGATCCTGTCGCTCGATTGCCTGCAGGTATCTCATGGACGCGAATACTAGCCGCGCGGGCAGGCACCGTGCAAAATTTCGCACCTATGAAGCAGCGCTGCTGGACCGGGGACGATTCCGATCCCCTGATGCTCGCCTACCACGACGACGAGTGGGGCGTTCCGCTTCGCGACGACCAGGACCTGTTCGCGAAGCTCATGCTGGACGGCTTCCAGGCCGGGCTTTCCTGGCGCACTATCCTGCACAAACGCGCTCGCTTCCTCGAGGTCTTCGACGGCTTCGATCCCGAGCGCATGGCACGCTACGACCGCAAGAAGATCACCCAGCTCCTCAAGGATCCGGGCATCGTGCGCAACCGCCAGAAGGTCCAGGCGGCGGTCTCGAACGCCCGTGGTTTCCTCGCGTTTCAGGCTCGGGAAGGGTCGTTCGGGACGTTTCTCTGGAGCTTCGTCGGTGGATCGCCCAAGCAGAACCACCGGCGCTCGCTCCGGGACCTGCCCGCGCGCACACGCGAGTCGGACGCCATGAGCGAAGCCCTCGTGGAGCGCGGGTTCCACTTCGTCGGACCCACCATCTGCTACGCGTTCATGCAGGCCGTCGGCATGGTGAACGACCACCTCGTGACCTGTTTCCGTCACCGCGAGCTGCAGCGCCTCAGTGACTGACGCGTCCACCGCCGCCGCACTCGAAGCCGCGACGCTGCGGCGGGTCACCCGCCGTCTCATCCCGTTCATGTTCGTGCTGTACATCGCGAACTATCTGGATCGCGTGAACGTCAGTTTCGCGGCGCTCCACATGAACCGCGACCTGGGGTTCAGCGGGGCGGCATACGGACTCGGCGCCGGCATGTTCTTTCTGGGCTACTGCCTGTTTCAGGTCCCGAGCAACCTCGTTCTCGCGCGGGTCGGCGCGCGGCGCTGGATCGGGAGCCTGATGATCGTGTGGGGCACGATCGCCTCGGCCATGATGCTGGTGCGCGGGGTTGCGAGCTTTTACACGTTGCGCGCCCTGCTCGGCGTGGTCGAGGCAGGTTTTTTCCCGGGCATGATTCTCTATCTCACCTACTGGTTCCCCGCAGTCGAGCGCGCCCGCGCGGTCGCGAGCTTCATGACCGCGATTCCCGTCTCGGGCGTCGTCGGCGGTCCGCTCTCGGGCGCCTTGCTCGGCCTGAACGGCGTCGCTGGCCTCGCGGGCTGGCAATGGCTCTTCCTGCTCGAAGGATTGCCCTCGGTGCTACTCGGCGCGGCTGCGTTGTGGTACCTGACCGACCGGCCGGCAGACGCCCGCTGGCTCCCCGCCGAGGGACGCGCCTGGCTCGTGGAACGGCTGCGCCGGGACCAGTCGTCAGGCGGTGAGGAGGCGGGGCGCACGCGCGCCAGCCTCCGCCAGGGGCTGCAGGACGGCGTCGTCTGGCGGCTGGGGCTCCTCTACTTCCTTATTATCGCCGGACTGTACGGTCAGGGACTGTGGCTGCCGCAGATCATCAAGGGCTCGTCGCAGTTGAGCGATTTGACCGTGGGATTGCTGTCGGTGGCGCCGGCGCTGGTCGCGGCGGTCGCAATGGTCGCGTGGGGCGCGCGCTCCGACCGGACCGGCGAACGGCACCTGCACGTCGCCGCACCCCTCGCGGCAGGAGCCGTGGGGTTCCTCGCGACTGCCGTGACGCGCGACGTCCCCCTGCTCGCCACGGCCGCCCTGTCGCTTTCCGCGGTCGGCTTCACCAGCGCGCTGGGGCCGTTTTGGGCGCTCCCGACCGCCTTTCTCCGCGGCACCGCGGCCGCCGGCGGCATCGCGTTGATTAACGCTCTCGGGAACGTGGCCGGTCTCGCGAGCCCGTATCTCGTCGGGCTCGTGAAGGACGCGACCGGCGGATACGCCGGCGCGCTGATCGTGCTGGCGCTGCTGATGCTCGCGGGCGCGACCCTCGCACTCGCGTTGCGCCGCGCCCCGCGCTAGGGCCGGCCACCGGCTAGGTCGGCCGAAGGAGCGAAGCGCGGCGGTCGGCGCGCCTTGGTCGCCTGCTCGTACGCGTACGCGAACTTGATGAGGAGGCCCTCGCTCCACGGGCGCCCGACGAACGAGAGACCCACCGGCAGCCCACGTACGAAGCCCATTGGCACCGTCACATGAGGATAGCCGGCGACCGCCGCGGGGCTCGAGAAGCTGCCGCCGCCGCCCGGATCGCCGTTCACGAGGTCGGTGAGCGAGGCGGGACCGCCGGTCGGCGCGATCAGCGCGTCGAACTTCTGGTCGGCCATCACGGCGTCGATCCCCTGCGTGCGCATCAGCAGGTGGTTCTTGTCGAGCGCTTTCAGGTAGTCCTGGTCCGTGAGGGGTCCCTTTGCCTGCGCCTGCACAAATATTTCTTGGCCGAAATAGATCAGCTCCCTGTCCTTCGCGTGCTCGTTGAACGCGATCAGGTCCTCGAGCGTCTTGGCGCCGCTGCCAGGCGCCCACTCCGCCAGATACCGATTCAGATCCGTCTTGAACTCGTACAGCAGCACGACGAACTCCGAGTCGTCCGTCTGGCCCGCCGTGGCGATGTCCGCGGGATCGACGATGACCGCGCCCGCCCGTTTGAGGACGTCGAGCGCGGCTTCCATGAGCGCGTCGGTGCCGGGGCTGTACCCCATGAAATGGGAACGGCACACGCCCAGCCGCGCGCCCTTCAGTCCATTCGCGTCGAGGAACGTCGTGTAGTCAGTGCGTGACTGCCCTGCGCTGGCGGTCGTCGCCTCGTCACGGGCATCGACCCCGGTCAGCGCGCCGAGCAAGGTCGCCGCGTCGGCCACGGTCCGTGCCATGGGGCCCGCCGTGTCCTGGCTGTGAGCGATCGGGATGATGCCCGAGCGGCTCACGAGTCCGAGTGTCGGCTTGATGCCCACGATCCCACAGCACGTGGACGGCGAGACGATCGAGCCATCGGTCTCGGTGCCGATCGCCACCGCGCACAGATTGGCCGACACCGCGACGCCCGAGCCCGAGCTCGACCCCGAGGGCGTCCGATCGAGCGCGTAGGGATTGCGGCACTGGCCGCCCCGGCCGCTCCAACCGCTCGACGAATGGGTGGAGCGGAAGTTGGCCCACTCCGACAGGTTCGCCTTGCCGAGGATCACCGCGCCGGCGGCGCGCAGGCGATCGACGATGAAGGCATCGCGCGGCGGAGTCACGCCCGCGAGCGCGAGCGAGCCGGCCGTGGTCAGCATCCGATCCCGCGTAGCCACGTTGTCCTTCACCAGCACCGGAATCCCGTGCAGCGGTCCGCGCGCGCCCTTGGCCTTGCGCTCCGCGTCCAGTGCCGCGGCTTGTGCCAGTGCGTCGGGATTCGGCTCGAGGACCGCCCGCAGGGCGGGCCCCTTGCGATCCAGCTCGTCGATTCGCTGGAGGTAGGCGGTCACCAGCGAGCGCGCGCTGTACTTCCCCGACGCCATGCCCGCCTGCAGGTCGGCAATGGTCGCTTCTTCGAGCTCGAACGGAGCGGTTGCCGGTGGGCTGACGCCGGGCGCAAGCCCGGGGATTCCGGGACTCGCCGTCGCCAGCGTCCCGCTTGCGGTCGCGATCTCGAGAAACGCGCGGCGGTCCAGTGTCCAGTCTCTCATGGCGGTCTCCTGGTCGAATGACAGACGCCGGGAACGTGGCTAAACTTGCTGCGACCCGGGACCCGCGGCCAGCAAAATGGGGCAGATCGTCGGAGGACAATCGGACGTCGGCAGGCTGCGCCGGGTCCTGGTGAAGCACGCGCGCGACGCGTTCGGCGACGCCCCGTCGGTCGAGCGCCAGTGGCACGACCTGCGCTATCTCGCCCCACCCGCCGTCCCTGCGGCGATCGCCGAGTATGACGGTTTTCTTACGCTCCTCGAGGCGGCCGGCGTCGAGCCGCGCCTCCTGCCACCCGACGGAAGCGTGGGCCTGGACTCGCTCTACGCCCGGGATGTCTCCGTCGTCTGCGACCGTGGCGTCATTCTGTGTCGCATGGGCAAGCCCCAGCGGCGGACCGAGACGGCCGCGCAGGAGGCCGCCTTCGACGCCGCGGGCATCCCGATTCGAGGCCGCATCGGGGACGACGGTACGCTGGAGGGCGGGGATGTCTGCTGGATCGACGAGCGCACGCTGGCCGTGGGCCGGGGCTACCGGACCAACGATGCCGGGATCCGGCAACTCACCGAGCTGGTCCGCGATTGCGTCGACGAAGTCGTGGTGGTGCCCCTGCCTCACTGGCGCGGGCCCGAGGACGTGTTCCACCTGATGTCGATCGTGAGCCCGATCGACCGGGACCTGTTCCTCGTCTACGCACCGCTCCTGCCGGTCCCCTTTCGTGAGGTGTTGCTCTCCCGCGGCATCGAGCTGATCGAGGTGCCGGAGTCGGAGTTCGACACGCTGGGGTGCAACGTGCTGGCAATCGCGCCCCGCGAGGTGCTGATGGTGGCGGGTAATCCGCAAACGCGCGGCCGGCTCGAGGGGGCCGGCGTGGCGGTGCGGGAGTTCGCCGGTCGGGAGATCTGCCTGAAGGGGGGCGGTGGGCCGACGTGCCTCACCCGGCCGCTGGTCCGGGATCGGTGTGACGTGTGACCCCCCGACGGCGGTCGCTCGTCGTATATTGCGGCCGAACCCCCTCTCTTGGAGGCCCATGTCGAAGCAGGCCATCTTGGCGGTCGCGCTGGCGTGCGCGCTGGCTGCGTGCGGTGGGAAGGAGCACCGGGCCAAGGCAGGCCCAGCCGCGCGATCCAGCCAGCCGGCGGCGACCCGGTCCCAGAGCCCTCCGTCTACGTCGCAGAAAAAGAAGACGACCAAACCCGATACAACCCGGGGGAAGAACCCCTTGACCAACAACTAGGACGGCGGGTCAGGCCGAGGATCGGCGCAACTCGGCGTCGGCACGGTCGCGCTCCACGGCTTCGCCCAGCGAGTCGAACAACTCCCGGGCGCGTTCGAGGTATGCGCGGGCCTCTTCCTGCTGGCCCAATTTGCTGTGGAACTGTCCGTAGGCGAAGTACACCTGCGCCTCGGTTGCGACCGAGCGCTCGAGCGCCTTGGCCAACTCGATCGCCTGCTCGAAGAACACGAAGCCCGTTTCGTCACCCTGGGCGCCGCGCAGCCGGCCCATGAGCGTGTAGATCTGCGCCAGATGGCGAATCAGATTCGCGGCGATGGCGACCTCTTCGGCGCGGCGCAGCTCGGCCTCGGCTTCGAGCAGCCGGCCTGCCTCGAGATCGAGCGCCGCGAGGTTCACGCGGATCGACAGCTCCAGCCCCGCGTCCCGGGGCGCCCGCTGCACCCAGGCCAGGGCTTCGCGGTAAGCCGCGGACGCGGCATCGTACCGCCCGAGCTGGGCGTCCAGGCGACCCTGCTCGTTCAGCACGCGCGCCATTTCGTCGGGGGGACCGGCGGATTCGAATCGCTCGCGGGCGCGTCGCAAGTAGTCGCCCGCCGCGGCAAGGTCGTGCTGTTTCCGCGCCAGCACCCCGAGCTGACGCTCCAGCCGGCCGGCGCGCGGGGCGTCTTGCGCGGCGTCGGCCAGCCGCAGGCCGCGGCTGTACCACGCATGCGTGCCCGCCCATTGTCCCTGTGCGAGGGCGGCTTCGCCCAACCCCTCGGACGCCGCCGTCGCACCGGCCTGGTCAAACTCTCCCTCGGCGAGCGCGAGCGAACGCTGGAAGTGCCGCGCCCCCTCGGCGTACTCGCCGAGCGCGAGACGGACGTAGCCGAGGGCGCGCAATGCCTCCACCTCGGGGCGACGGTCCTGCAGCTGCTCGGCGACGTGCAGGGCCACCTCGTACCACGCGCGCGCCTGGGTGAGCCGGCCACCTTCCTCCTCGAGGTGGCCGGCGCGCAACAACGCGGCCACCACGCCCGGTGCGTCCCCGCGCTGCTGGCTGTCGAGGGCGTCGGCGTACGCCTTGAACAGCTCCTGGATGTGCTCCGCGATACGGTGGAACGCCTGCGGCATCCGGCGGCGCAGCTCGTCCAGGTCGACACCTCGCTTTCCCAACGTGAGGTAGGGTCCCGAGCTGGCCCACAGCTTGCGCTCATCCGGTCGCGAGATGGAGACCAGGAGCGCACGCAGGGGGGTGAGCGCCTCGAGCTCGGGCAGCAGCGCGAGCGCTTTCTCGACCCGAATGGGCGGGAGGTGGGGCTCGGTCACAACCCGTACTCTTTCATCTTGCGCGTCAGCGTGTTGCGATGGATGCCAAGGATCTCCGCAGCGGCGCCGATCTGCCCGTTCGTGTGGGACAGGACGCGGGCGATGTGCCGAGCCTCCGCCTCCGCCAACGTCAGCAGGCCACCGCGGGGCCGGTCTCCAAGCGCCGGCTCCTCGCCCCGGAGCTCCTCGGGCAGCTGCTCGGCTCGTATGGTCCGGTCGGTGGCCACGATGACGGCGCGCTCGATCACGTTGCGGAGCTCGCGCACGTTGCCGACCCAGGCGTGGTTGCGTAGCAGCTCCAGCGCGCGATCGGAGATCGCCTCGATCTGCTTGCCGTAGCGCCGGGCAAACTGGCCGACGAAGTGTGCGGTGAGCAGGAAGAGGTCGTCGCCCCGCTCCGCCAGCGTGGGGAGCCGGATGGTCACGACGGCGAGGCGGTAGTAGAGATCCTCGCGGAAGCGTCCCTGCTTGATCGCCTCCTTCAGATCGCGATTGGTTGCCGCGATGAGGCGCACGTCGATGGGGATCGTTTCGCTACCGCCCACGCGCTCGATCTCACGCTCCTGCACGGCGCGGAGGATCTTGGCCTGCAACGCGAGACTCATGTCGGCGATCTCGTCGAGGAACAGCGTGCCGCTCCCCGCCTGCTCGAAGCGACCGATCTTGCGCGTGATGGCGCCGGTGAACGCGCCCTTCTCGTGGCCGAACAGCTCGCTCTCGAGAAGGTTCTCGGGGATCGCGGCACAGTTGACCGCGACGAAGGCGCCCGCCGCGTGCGGCCCGTTCACGTGAATGGTGCGGGCCACGACCTCCTTGCCAGTACCGGACTCTCCCTGCACCAGGACGGTGGCCGGACTCCCGGCAACTCGCGCCAGGAGCTTGTAGACCTCGAGCATGGCGGCGCTCTGCCCGACGAGCGCGTACGGACCGACCGCGTGGGCCTCGACGGCGGGGAGGGGGATTGCCGCCTCGCCGGTCGCCGAGCGGAGTCGATCGAGGGCCCGGACCAGCTCCTCACGGCGCAGCGGCAGGGAGAGGAGATCCAGCACTCCCGATTTCTCGGCGCGCAGCACCAGGCCCATGGACGGCGCCTGGACGGCGGCGATCAGGCGGGGGCCGCCCGGTGTCGCGCGCAACGAGTCGACCCACCAGGACAGGTCGTCGTCCGGGTGCTCGCCCAGCACCGCCACCACGACGTCCCAGCGGCGACCGGCCAGCTGTCGCACGGCGCGCGGCAGATCGGGCGCCGCATCCACCTCGAGCTGTCCGTCGTCCGCCCATTGCCGTAGGTTCTGCATGACGCCGCCGGCACTCCCCCCTTCGCCGGCGACTACGAGAATCCGCAAGCGCGGCACATCCTCCTTGCGCGGCGTCGCCGCTGAAACCGGCGGGTGCGCGGGAGTGAGGCTCATCCCCCGGGCCCGGCGCCGCTCACAAACCGAGCAACCAGCGCGAGCGCATCATCCGTGCCTTTCCCATGCTGAGCGAGGATGTGGTCCGCCACCTGTTGCGGGGTTGCCTCGGGCGGGAGCCCTTCGGCGAAGCCCTCGCGGATGCCGTCGGTAGCGAAGATGAGGGTGTCGCCGGGCGCGACGCGCAGCGTTTCCGGCTGGAGCCGCGGCAGCTCCGATCCGACAATCCCGCCACGCGTGATGAGCGTCGCTCTGCGGCGTCGCGCTCCGTCGGTGCCATACAGGAGCGTGCCCTCCACGTTGCCCACGCCAAGCCACGTCAGCGACCGCTCATGCCGATTCACGAGCGCCAGGCTCAGCACGGCGCCGCGGGTTCCGTGGAGCGCACGATGAGAGCGCTCGACGAGCGCCAGGGGTGATTCGCCGGCGTGCCGCTCGAGCGCGGTGACGGCAGCCCGGGCGGCGGCCGCGGCTTCCGCGCCATGTCCCAGGCCGTCGGCGACCGCCAGGAGCACCCCGCTCGCGATCGGTTTGACCAGGTGCACGTCCCCGCACTGCGCTTCTCCGGGAAGGGTCCGCATCGCCACGCCCCATTCGATCACGCGCGCCGTGCCGGGCGAGGTATCACGCATTCTGGCGCCGCCATTTCTTCATGGTGACGGTCGTGCCCTTCCCGACCCCCGAGCTCACGTCGAAATCGTCCATGAGGCGCCGCGCACCCGGCAGGCCGAGGCCCAGACCGCCCGACGTCGAGTAGCCGTCCTCGAGCGCGCGCTCCACGTCGCGGATCCCGGGCCCCTGATCGCGCGCCACGATCACGATGCCGCGGCGGTCGCCGTTGGCCACCAGGCTGAGCGTGACCTCCCCCCGCTTGGCGTACATGAGGATGTTGCGGGCGATTTCGGAAATCGCGGCGGCGATGACCGTCTGGTCGCCACTCGAGAATCCCGCGTGCGCCGCCAGATCGCGCCCGCGTTGTCGCGCGGTGACGACATCCACGTCGGCCGCGATCGGGATCAGCAGCTCGTCAGCCACGGTCTAGCCGCGCGGACCCGCGCTCGATGCGGAGCTGCGTCTGGCGATCGAGAAACGCCAGACCCTCCTCGAGGTCGAGGGCGGTCGAAACCCCTTTGAGCGTCAGACCGAGCTGCACCATCGCGAAGGCGACCTCCGGCTGGATCCCGACGATCACGGTCTCGGAGCCGCGCAGACGCGCCATGTGGGCGATGTCCCGCAGCGTCCGCACCGCGAAGGAGTCCATCACGTCCAGCGCTGTGACGTCGACGATCACACCGCGGGCGCGAAACCGCCCGACACGCTCGATCAACGCCTCACGCAGCTGCGAGAGATCCGCGTCGGTCAGCGCCGATTGGATCGATGCAATCAGGTAATGGCCCTGCTTGAGAATCGGAACTTCCACCGGCCCTCCGATGACGGGGGTCCGCTGCCGCTCATGTCTTCGGGGACACTTCCTCCAACGGCAGGACCTTGTACCCGAGCAATCGCTCGGCCTCCTCGATGCCGCCCTGCAGGTCGCCCACCGTTGCCATTTCGCTGAGGTCGACGCCGATCGTGACCAGCGTCTGGGCGATCTCCGGCGACAGGCCCGTCACGATCACCGTCGCGCCCAGCAGCCGCGACGCTTCCACCGTTTGCACCAGGTGGTTCGCGACGTTCGAGTCCATGGCCGCCACGCCCGTGATATCGATGACCACCACCTTCGCGCGGTTGGTGCGGATGGCGCGCAGCAGCTGCTCGGTCAGCTGGCGGGCGCGCTGCGGGTCGATCACGCCAATGATCGGCAGAATCAGCAGGCGCTCGCGCACCTGGAGCACGGGGGTCGAGAGCTCGCGAATCGCCTCCTGCTGCTGCCGGATGATGCGCTCGCGCTCCTGCACGAACCCCACGGCTACCGTGTTCGCGATGCGGTTGGCCGCCGGCTCGTACGCGTCCAGGATGCGGTTGAGCTTGTCGAAGTCTTCGTGATATTTGGCGAACAGTGAGCGGGCGAGCACGTCACGTAGTAACAGCACGATGCCCACGACTTCATGCGTCTCGACGCCGCGCGGGATGATGCGCTCGGACAGGTTGCGCGCGTACGCCTGCAGGGCCTCGAACGTCCCCGTCTCCAGCGCCTCGACGTAGTTGTCGTACACCGACGTCGCTTCGGCGAAGATTTCCTCCTCCGTCATCGCCGTGAGCAGCTGGGCTCGCGTGATGCGCCGCGCCCATTCCTCGCGCAGCTGTGTGCGGTTTTGTCGCAGGAGAGCCACCAGCTCGCGCAGCAGCGCCGCGGTGGACTCCGATTGGGTCTGGGGATCGGACGGAGACGGCAGCGCGTTCTTGCCTTTGGTGGCCATGGCGGGCGGTCCTTAGCTGGATGGAATGTTGCCGCGGCGCAACAGCAAGGCTAGTGCCACAAACGTGACCCCATGGTCGTGGCGTAACTATCTACACCACAATAAATTACTCCATTCGATCGAGCGGCGTTACCTCATCGATGCAACAGTTTGATGCGCCAACCAGTAGCGCGGGGCACAAAAAAGGGGCGCGAGTGCAACAGCGCCCCTTTTCCTAGATGCGCCAGGGGGAGCGGCGTGCGGTCCACTCCCCGCTGGTCGCTGCATCATTCATTCCCGCACCTCCTCATGATGCACACCTCATCACGTCTCTATGCGCCGCCGTGCGGCTCGGGTCTCAGCCCGCGCCGAGCGGTTGCGGAATCGCGACCGCGTGGCGCGGCGTGCGCGACGCCGCGTCCGGCGCATCCAGCTCGAAACGCTCGCCATCGCAGACCACCTGCGCGATCCGCTCGGCGGCCCGGCCATCCCAGCGCTCGATGATCGGTCGCGCGGGTGAGCGACGGCGCAGGCCGCGCTCTGCGGCGGCGAGGATGGCGTCACGTCGCGGTTGCACCAGGCGGTTCGTCCCGTGGGTACAGGTGATCGGGCGCTCCGTGTTCGGTCGCACCGTCAGGCACGGCACGCCCAAGAACGTCGTCTCCTCCTGGAGGCCACCCGAGTCGGTGATCACGACACCGGCGTTGGCGACCAGACTGAGCATGTCCAGATAGCCGAGCGGTTCCAGGAGCTGGAGGGCCTGATCGGTCGACGGCCGCAGCCGCAGCCCCTCGATGCGCGCACGGGTGCGCGGGTGCACCGTGAACAGGACGGGGACCTGGCGCGCCAGCCGGTTCAGGGCGTCGAGCAGCTCGCGGAGCACGTCGGCGTCGTCCACGTTCGCCGGCCGGTGCAGCGTCACGACCGCGTAGGGCCGCCCGCTCACCCCGAAGCGCGCCGGCGCGTCGAGCGCCTGTGCCTGGGGGAGCGCCCAGCACAGCGTATCGATCATGACATTGCCGACGAAATGCACCCGCTCGGGCGGAATGCCCTCCGCGTCGAGGTTCTGGGCAGCATCGCGTGACGGCAGGAAGAGGACGTCCGAGAGCCGATCCGTGATCACGCGATTGATCTCTTCGGGCATCGTCCAGTCACCGCTGCGCAAACCCGCTTCCACGTGCCCGACCGGGACCTGGAGCTTCGCGGCAACGAGCGCCGCCGCAAGGGTGGAGTTCACGTCGCCGTAGGTCAGCACGAGATCGGGATGCAGGTCGCTGATCACCGGCTCCAGCCGTTGCATCGCCACGGCAGTTTGCTGAGCATGCGTCCCCGATCCCACTCCGAGATGATGGTCGGGCTGCGGGATCCAGAGTTGCTCGAAGAAGTCAGCCGACATGCCCGCGTCGTAGTGTTGACCCGTGTGGACGATCACGTGCTCCACGTCCCGCTTCACGAGCGCCCGGTCGACGGGTGCGAGCTTCATGAAGTTCGGGCGGGCGCCGACGACGGACAGGACGCGCATCGCCCTAATGGGCCAGCCGGGTGACGGTGAACACCGCCACCGGAATCGCAACGAGGAGGCTGACGATGCGAACCGTCCGCTCGCTGTCACCCTGTTTCGGCACGATGATGCGGTCCCCCGTGCGCAGTCCCAGGGCCTCGATCGTCATGCCGCGCGCGAAGGCGTCCTGGAAGGTGTTGCCTTCATAGAGCCGGTCGCCTTCCCGCTCGATGCGCGCGGACGTGAACTTCGCATCCTTGGTCGGCCCACCGGCGGCCATGAGCGCGTCCGACACGACGGCGCCCGCGGGGACGGCGTAATAGCCGGGGTGCTCCACTTCTCCGAGCACCGCCAGACGCACCAACACCCGCACGTGGATCACGGGATTCTTCAGGTACCGGCCGAGCTGCTGGATCAGATACGTCTCCACGTCGGCCCGTCGCACCCCGGTCAGCGGGATGGCGCCGATCACCGGTAGGGTCAGGGTCGGTCCCGGCCCGACGCTGTATGCCCGGGTGAACTGCGTATCTCCCTCGACCTCGAGGAGAATTTGATCGCCCAGTTCGAAATCGCTGTGCGGCACGCGCGCCGCGGTCTGCGCCGCCAGCGGGCTCGCCACTAACAGCGCCAGGAGGCACACCATCACTTTCTCGTTCATGGGCATCACTCCACTGTCACGCTCTTGGCCAGGTTGCGCGGTCGATCCACGTCACAGCCACGCAACACGGCGATGTGGTACGCCAGGAGCTGGAGCGGAATGACCGTCAGCACCGGCGCGAGGAGGGGAGGGGTCGCCGGTACGGCGATCTGGTGGCCCGCGAGACCGCGTAGATCGCCGCTCCCCTCGCTCGTGATCGCGATGATGCGGCCTCCCCTGGCTTTCACTTCCTGCATGTTCGAGATCACCTTCGGGTAGACGGCGTCCTTGGGCGCCAGACACACGACCGGCATGTTCTCGTCGATCAGCGCGATCGGTCCGTGCTTCATCTCGGCCGCCGGATACCCCTCGGCGTGGACATACGAGATCTCCTTGAGCTTGAGCGCGCCTTCGAGGGCCACCGGGAAGTTGATCCCGCGACCGAGGTAGAGCGCGTTCCGGGCGTCCGCGTACAGTTCGGCAAGCGCTCGCACCGCTGGCTCGACGGTCAGCGTTCGAGCCACCAGCTCCGGAAGCCGCATCAGCTCGGCGACCAAACGGCGGCCTTCCGCCTCCGGCAGCTCGCGCTGGCGCCCCAGGTGCAGTCCGAGGAGTAGCAGCGCCACCACCTGCGACGTGAAGGCCTTGGTCGACGCGACCCCGATCTCGGGACCCGCGTGCAGGTAGATGCCGCCGTCGGCCTCCCGCGCGATCGTGGAGCCGACGACGTTGACGAGACCGAGCGCGGTGGACCCCGCGGCCTTCGCGGCCCGGAGAGCCTCCAGCGTGTCGGCCGTCTCGCCCGACTGCGAGATCGCGATGGTCACGGTCCCTGGAACGTGGAGCTGCTGCCGGTAGCGGTACTCCGACGCATACTCGACCGAGACCGGGATGCCGACCAGCTCCTCGAGCACGTGACGCCCCACGAGCCCCGCGTGCCACGACGTGCCGCAGGCCACGATCACGATGCGCCGGATCGCCCGACACTGCTCCGGCGTGAGCTTCAAGCCGTTGAGACGCGCGGTCCCCTCCGCCACGAGCAGCCGCCCCCGCAACGTGCTCTGCACGGTTTCGGGCTGCTCGCAGATCTCCTTCAGCATGAAGTGGGGGTAACCACCGAGCGCGATCGCGTCGAGATCCCACTCGATGTCGTCTATGGAGCGCTCCTGCTCGCGCGCGTCCCCGTCGAGGACGCGGTAGCCCGCCGGTGTCACCACCGCCACGTCGCCATCGTTCAGGTAGACCACGGACCGCGTATGCCCCAGCACGGCGCTCGCGTCCGAGGCCACGAGGAATTCCCCATCGCCGACGCCGAGCAGGACCGGCGAGCCACGCCGCGCCACGACGATTTTTTGGGGATCGGCCTCGGCCAGCACAGCGATGCCGTAGGTCCCCTCGACGTGGTGCAACGCGGCGATAACCCGTTCCTCGAGCGTCGCACCGGGCGACTCTTCGATGAGGTGGACGAGCGTTTCCGTGTCCGTGTCGGTCACGAACACATGCCCATCCTGCTCCAACCGCTTGCGGAGCACGTCCGCGTTCTCGATGATGCCGTTATGCACCAGCGCGATCGTTCCGGTACAGTCGGTATGGGGATGCGCGTTGCGCTCAGTGGGTGCGCCGTGCGTCGCCCACCGCGTGTGACCGATGCCGCAGCTCCCATGCACGGGCATCCGCTCGAGCAGGTCGCGGAGTCCGGCGATTCGTCCGGCGAGCTTCCGGGTCTCCACGCCCTTGCCGTTCAGCACGGCGACGCCGGCGGAGTCGTAGCCACGGTACTCCAGTCGGCTCAGGCCCTCCACGAGCGGCGAGACCGCCGCCCTGGGGCCGACGTACCCTACGATCCCGCACATTGCTCAGATGCCTCACGCTTGGGTTCCAACAGCGGTGCGCCAGTGATCGCGAGACCGAAGCGCGCGAGCTGGGCGAGCGTGCCATCGACCACGCCGACCCCCCCCGCGGGCAAGGCGAGCAGCGGCGCCCCACAGCGCTCGCTCGTCGCTGCCCGTCCGGGCCGCGCGCCTCGCGCATGCGTGGTCCCCTCGTTGCTCCGTGTGCGACAGTCCTTGCAGGGCATATTCAACGACGCTAGGTCGTGCCTGCACACTTCAAGTTTGAGGCCCGGGAGCACACCCCGCTGTCGCACTCACCGTTATCGGCCAGTGCGGTAACGGGTTACCTCCCCGCCGGACGCCGCGACACGCCA
>WNEL01000019.1_pt1 | contig 45564 bp, 38 predicted proteins | sample 5399991 | NCBI WGS metagenome assembly WNEL01 (sample SAMN13153325, study PRJNA577476) | soil metagenome | isolation source: 20 cm grassland meadow soil pre-rain plot 2 | place: USA:California | collected 2015-09-08
ACCGTCGCCTTCAGATCCAGGGCCTTGGGCTGGAGCACTTGCTGGCGGCTGAACGCCAGCAGCTGGCGCGTGAGGGCGGCGGCGCCTTCGGCGGCCTTGCGGATCTGGTCGACGTCGTCGCGCTTGGGATCGTCCGCGCCGAGATCTTCGAGCAACAACGCGCTGTAGCTGGTGATCACGGTCAGCAGGTTGTTGAAATCGTGGGCGACGCCGCCGGCCAGGCGGCCGACGGCCTCCATTTTCTGCGCCTGGCGCAGACGCTCCTCGGAGCTCCGCAGCGCTTCTTCCGCCCGCTTGCGCTCAATGCCGACCGCCAAGGCGCTCGCGACCGATGCCAGGGCCTTAGGCACGAACTCCGAGAGGGGGTGGCGCGCAAACATCGCCATGACGCCAAGCACACGCTCGTGTACCACCAGGGGGTAGCCGGCGAACGCCACCATCCCCTCGCGCTGCGCCCACTCTTGGTCGTGGACGTGCGGATCGCCCACCACCTGGTTGGTGAGGTGGGGACGGCGCTGCTGCGCGATCAGCCCGATCTTGTACTGCCCCAGCGGCACGCGGCTGTGGGGCCCGTCGATATGTGTGTACATACCGGCACTCGCCTGCAGCTCGAGGGTGCTGGTGGTTTCGTCGAGCGTCCATATGCGCGCGAACGCCACGTCGAGGTGGCGCACCAATGCCTCGACGCAGAGCTGCAATGTTTCGCGCAGGCCCGCACCTCGAGTCAGCGCCATCCCGACGTCGGACGTCAGCTCCGCGAGGCGGGCCCGCTCGAGCAGCGCCGTCTGCGCCCGGCGGCGCTCGCGGCGCACCTCGGTGTCCCGCAGCTCCCGCTGGATGGCGGGGATCAGCCGCCCGAGATTGCCCTTGGTGAGGAAATCCTGCGCATCCGCCTTCATCGCCTCGACCGCGACGTCCTCGCCGATCGTGCCGGAGACGAAAATGAACGGCGTGTCGGGATCACGCGCTCGCAGCAGGGCGAGGGCCGCCGGCCCGCTGAACGCCGGCATGCTGTAGTCGCCGATCACAAGATCCCAGGCATGACGATCGAGGGCGGACGTCATAGCCGCCGGGGTGTCGACCCGCTCGTATGTCGGCTGGTACCCCGCGCGCTGCAGCTCCCGTAAGAGCAACCGAGCGTCATCCTCGGAGTCTTCCGCAATCAGCACCCGCAGCGGGACGCGCATCGACAGGCTCCGTGGTGGCGCACCGGTTTCATGTAGACACATGCTCCCCGAGGCGACTGCCGTCCAATACTTCCTTGTTAGGGGAGGTAGCGCTCCCAGCGATAGCTCCCGGACGCTCCCCTGCCCCGGTTGACACCGGTGGTGCAGGACGGCCACGTTATATCAGAATATGCGTTCTTGAACGGGGAGGCGCGTGCCGCGGACCAAGGCATTCGAGCCCGCAGAAGCTCTAGACTGCGCCATGGAGCTGTTTTGGCGAGAGGGGTACGCCGCAACGCCGCTCGACCGGCTGGTGCGCCGGACCGGCGCCAGCCGCTACGGCCTGTACGCTACGTTCGGCGGCAAACGGGACCTGCTCCTCGCGAGCCTGGAGCGCTATTCGCAGGCCGTCATGGACCCCATGCTCGAGCCGCTCGAGAATGCGCGGGCGTCGGCGACCGAGATTCGGCGGTTCTTCGATCGCGTGCTCGACGTGATCCGCCGCCCCGGCGATGGTCGGGGGTGCTTCATCTGTAATGTGGCGTTCGAGCGTGGTGCGCTCGATGTCGCCGCCGCGGGGCGCGTGCGACGACACTTCGATCGGGTGCGCCGGCTGCTCGCACGGGCGCTCGGGAACGCGCGCCGCGACGGGAGCCTGTCCCGTGACCTGAGGGTACCGGGCGATCGGCTTCATCCGACGATTCGTCGACACCGCACTACAAGGATTGACCTGAGTGGAGCTCCGGCACCTGAGGTACTTCGTCGCGGTCTCCGAAGAAGGGAGCTTCCTCCGAGCCGCCGGTCGGCTGCGCGTGGCGCAACCGGCGCTCTCGAAGCAGATCCGCGACCTCGAGCGGGAAGTGGGCGTGACGCTGTTCCATCGTCTCCCGCGCGGGATCCGGCTCACGCCCGCGGGCGAGGCCTTCCTCGTCGAAGCACGCGGTACGCTGACAGCGGCAGGGCGCGCCGTGACCAGCGCTCGCGGTGCCGCTAAGGACGGCGCCTCCGATCTCGAGTTCGCGCACGGCGAGCTTGGATTGTACACCTCGGTCATCGAGGACCTCCTCGCGGCGTTTCGGGGCGCGTACCCCAAGGCGCAGGTGCGGGTGTCGAGCATGAGCGACGCCGACACCGACCTGGCCCTGCGGGAGGGGCACATTGACGTCGCGTCCGTGTTCATCGCCCAATGGCCGGTCGCCGGGTTCGATGCGCTTCGCCTGGTGGACTGCGCGACCACGGGCGTGCTCCTGCCGGCGAGCCATCCGCTCGCGGCCAAACCATCCGTGCGGTTGGCGGAACTGCGGAACCTCACGTGGCTCCATTCCTCGCCCCAACGGTGGCCTGGCTTCTTCCGAATTATCCAGGACGCGCTACGGGACCGCGGTCTGGTCCCGCTCCGCAGTCGTGAGCGTCCGAAAGAAACGCCGTCGGCCAACGTGCAGATCGCCGCCGGGGAAACCTGGACGCTGGCGAGCGAGGCGATCGCCGCCCCATACCGGACGACCCCGACCGCGATCGTGTATCGCCCCTTTGACGAGCCTCCGATCCCCTGCTGGATCGCGCTCGTCTGGCGCCCGAACGCGCCGCGCCTCGTCCATCACCTCGTCGACGTGGCGCGAGCGCTGGGCGGCGCGATGGAGGACGCCTCAGGGGCTTGACGGCCGCCGCCTCTTCCCGTATATAACCAGTAAGTTATGCAAGCGGCACACCGCCTCGACACCACATTTGCGGCCCTCGCCCATCCCGCCCGGCGGGCGATTCTCGCCCGGCTCGCCTCGGGTGAGGCGTCCGTGACGGAGCTGGCGGAGCCGTTCGCTATGAGCCAGCCTGCGATCTCCAAGCATCTCAAGGTCCTGGAGCGCGCCGGTCTGGTTTCGCGCGGCCGCGACGCCCAGCGACGGCCCCGCCGGCTCGAGGTGCAACCGCTCGCCGACGCGACCGAATGGCTGGAGCGCTACCGCCGGTTTTGGGAGCGCCGGTTCCGGCGCCTCGACGCCCTGCTCGACGAGCTCAAATCCAGCACCAAAAAGCCAGGAGGTCGCCGATGAAGCGCGCCGCACCGCTGCAGCTCACCGCGCCCGGGGAGCGGGAGATCGTGATGACGCGCGTCCTCGACGCCCCACGCCAGCTGGTGTTCGACGCGTTGACCAAGCCCGAGCTGGTCAGGCGGTGGTTGCTGGGACCGCCCGGCTGGTCGATGCCGGTCTGCGAGATCGACCTGCGGGTGGGCGGCAAGTACCGCTACGTGTGGCGCCAAGACAGCGACGGAACCGAGATGGGGATGGGCGGCGTCTACCGCGAAATCGTCGTGCCCGAGCGGCTCGTCACCACCGAGCGGTTCGACGAGGCCTGGTACCCGGGAGAGGCCGTGGGGACGCTCGTCCTGGTCGAGCAGCGCGGCCGGACCACGGTCACGCAGACGATGCGCTACGAGTCGCGGGAGGCGCGCGATGCGGTCCTCAAGTCCGGCATGGAGAAAGGCGTGGCGGCGAGCTACGACCGGTTGGCCGACTTGTTGGCGGCGACACGGCGCGGCAGCACGCAATCTTAAGGAGACCCACATGCAGAAGATCACGCCGTTCCTGTGGTTCGACGGCAAGGCCGAAGAGGCGATGAATTTCTACGTTTCGATCTTCAAGAATTCCAAGGTCGGGCGCGTCTCACGCTATGGCGACGCCGGGCCCGGCCCGAAAGGGTCCGTCATGTCCGCGACCTTCGTGCTCGACGGCCAGGAGTTCTTCGCCCTGAACGGCGGCCCGCAGTACAAGTTCACGCCGGCGATCTCGTTCTTCGTGAACTGCGAGACGCAGCAGGAGGTGGACGACCTGTGGGAGAAGCTGTCTGCCGGCGGATCCAAAGACCAATGCGGCTGGCTCAAAGACAAGTTCGGTGTGTCCTGGCAGATCGTTCCCACCGTCCTGGGCAAGCTGTTGGGCGACAAGGATCCCCAGAAGGCTAACCGGGTGATGCAGGCGATGCTGCAGATGAAAAAGCTCGATATCAAAGGCCTGCAGCAGGCGTACGACCGGGGCTAGCGCCTCCCCGCGAATCCCCGGTACAGGAGTAGGTCGTAGACGATCTTCAGCGTTCCCGCTATGAAGAACGGCACGCTCATCAGCGGGGGGCGAGCATACAGGAATCCCGCAAATAGGGGGGCAATGGCCGCACCGGTCGTTCGCGCCACGCCCGTGATGCCGGCCGCCGCTGATCGTTCGTCCGGACGCACCACGGCCATGACGTAAGACTGCCGCGTCGGCACATCCATCTGGCTGATACTGAATCGCGCAAGGAGGACCAGGACGGCGAGCGCCAGGTTCGGCATCAGCGGTACGAGGAGGAGCAGGATGTTCGACGGAAGGTGTGTGAACACCATGGTTCGGATGAGGCCGAAGCGCGAGGCCAGCCGGGACGCCAGCAACGCCGATACCCCGGCGAATACATTCGCCCAAAAGAAGATCACGCCAAGTGCTCCGGGGTTCACCCCGAATCGGAGATAGAACCAATAGGCGGCGAAACTCTGTACCACGAAGCCACCCGCAAACGAGTCGAGGGCGAAGAGGCCCGACAGTTTGAGAACGACATCACGGGAGCGATCGATGCCGAAGGACCCTGCCCCGGGCGAGCTCACTTCGGCGGCGCTCGAAAGACGGCTGAACAACAACGCCAACAGGATGCCCAGAGCGGCGTAGAGCAGGACAACGACACGGTAGCTCTCGAGGGGCGGCATCGCGGCCCTCTGCAGGAGGTGTGAGAGCATCCCTCCCCCGAGCGAACCGGCCGCCGTCGCAAACGAGCCCGCCAGAGTGTACCAGGCAAAAACCGTCGTCCGAGCCTGATTGGGGACCACATGCGACAGCGCGGCCTGCTCGATCGGAAGGAATGGCCCCACTTCGTTGCCACTCGGGCTGATGACGCCGATCGTCCCGGCGACGATCAGGAACACCAGGTTGCGGGTATACGCGAAGGTCAGACCGGCAGCCGCCATGAGAATGGCGCCGATGATCAGCATCCGCCGACGTCCGAATCGATCGGCTCGAGTTGTCAGGTAGAGCGAAACGATGGTATCCCCGACGAGCGTGAGGGTCAGCAGCATGCCGGTTTGCGGAGTACTCAGGCCGAGATCGGTCAGATAGAACACCAACACTACGGACAACGCGCCGTAGGCGAACAGGCGGGCACTCCGCGTCAGGAAGAGCAGCCAGCCATCGCGCGTCAGAACGCGCAGTGCAGTTGGCGTCGCATCGGCGCTCCTACGGCGTGAGACGATGAACCACCTTGATGACGAAGGCGCCGTTGAGCGGGCGCGACAGGGCCTGCGTGTCGGGGAAGCGAAATCGGGCGAGCGGTTGGGTCGTGTACCCGGAGTTCCAAACCAGGAAGACGTCGTCCCCGATCACCGGAATCCAGTGGAACCGCACATCGCAGTCGACGCGCTCGCTCTCGTTGTCGTACTGGACGAACGCGAGCACGCTCGAACGGGTATTGAAGTCGTACTCCAAACGGCTCGCGGACAGCACCGCCGTAAACGCGCCGACCGGTAGCCGAGCCGTCGTCCGGGTCAGACCGGTGCTCACGATGACGTGGCCACCTCCGCGCCACGCCGCGGTGAGCTCGAGGTCGGTGCTGCGACCGCCGTAAAACTGACCCCAGTTCACGAATGCCCCGAAGCTCAAGCGTCGGCCTGGGTTCATGGAATACTGCAGCTCGTAGCGCGACCACCAGTAGCGCCCCGGCTTGATCACGACGCGGCGGAAGACATCGAACGGGTCGCCGGGCGCGTCCATCAAGCGCTGGAAATTGACTTCGAAGTGATCGCCATTCTGCCGGTCGCCCCCGAAGACTCGCCACTCGAACCACGCCGTCTCCCAATCCGCGCTACGCAACAGCGAGCCCGTCTCGTCCGCGATGATGTCCCAACTGGGTATCGGAAACGTGAAATCGAGCTGCCGGATCCCCAGCACGCCGGGCCGGGGCATGAAGTCCACGTGTCCGGTCGTCTCCCAAATCCCCGTGCGGCGGACGAAGCCGAGCGGCGGGGCGAAGCCCGCGTCGATGCGGTAGAGCGACAGGAAGTTATCGAAGAGATCGTTGGGATTGTCGGCGGAGAGGCGCCATGCCAGAGGAGTCCCAGATACGCCCGGTGTCTGGCTGCCGGCGATCCAGACCTTGGGCTCGAGGTTGGCCCCCCGGATGACGAGCGGGAGGTCGATGTCCAGCCCCGCCGCCCGCGCGACGCCTTGGCCGCGGGGTCCGGCGCGCAGCGTCCCGATGGCGCCGATGTACGACCGGTCGAAGAGGTCGTGCTGGACGCGCACGACGGCGTCGTTGGCGTCGTCTCCACCGCCTGTGTGCGCGTCGAGCACGCCGATCTTCCACGGGCCGAGGCGCCCGTAGACACGGCCGCCTGCGATGATCGGCACAGGCGCCCCGCTGGTGTCGAGCCCGATGCGGCGCGAGTAGAACAGCTGCACTCGCTCCGGCGTCCCCAGGTCGAGCAGCCCGCTCGACTCGAGGAAGAACTCGCGCTTTTCGGGGAAAAAGAAGGGAAACCGCGTGAGGTTGATGACCTGCTGGTCGGCTTCCACCTGCGCGAAGTCGGTGCTGGCGGTGAGGTCCGCCGTTAACGTCGGGGTAATCCCGAGCTTGGCATCGATCCCGGCCTTCCCGCCCACGTAGCCGCCCACCGTCTCCGCGCCGACGCTGTCATGGCTGGTCTCCACCGCCCGGCCGAGTGCGTACGGGTACACCTCGAGATCGTGGGGGCGGCGGAGATCACCCAGGCCGGTGATCGATCCCTCGGCGTTCAGGTGGTAGAACCCCTGGGCCCGGCCGGAGGAGCGCCACAGGTCTTCCTCGTTCTTCCGTCGGATGAAGCGCCGGACATTGAACCCGAACTCGGTGTTGGTCCCGTGATGAAACCGCAGCGCGAGCAACGGGATGCGGAACTGGGCCGTCCATCCCGTCGGGTCCCGCGAGACCGCGACGCTCCACACGCCGTTCCAGCTCTCGTTCAGGTCGTCCACCCCCGAGAATTGCGCGTCCCACATTGCGCCGTTCGGGTTCGTGGCGAATACGAACGCGCTGCGCCGATCGTCGTAGCTGTCGATCAGGATCCGGACGTTGTCGTCGCTCGAGAGGTCGGCGTCGCGGCGGAGCTGGTGGGCCCGCACGGCGCGCACGTTGGAATCATAGCAGCGCACCAGGATGTAGAGCGCGCCCGCGTCATGGGCCACCTTGACGACCGTCCGCTCGGTAGCGGGGAGACCCTCGCGCGGCTCGCGCTGGCGGAAGTCGTCGATCGAGTCTGCCGTGTTCCAGGACAGCTCGTCGAGCCTGCCTGCGAGCGTCGACGGCGGCCCCACGCGTACGGCGTGAATCGCGGTGGAGCTGGACTTTCGGACGCTGTCGGGGGCCCTGTCCTGCTGCGCCGATGCCGTGCGACTGAGCCAGCCAAGCCCCGCAAGCGCGACGCGGAGGCACGTCTTCAAGTGGTGCCTCGCAGTACCAGCCCGACGAGCCCCGCCGCCATGATGAGCGCTGGCTCCGGGATCTTCCGCGGGACGAGCAGGAGCGTCAACGTCGCAAGCGCGATGAGGATCGTCGGCAGGTCGGGGAGCGACCGCCGGCCGAGGATCACGGCGGCACCGGCGATCGCGCCGGTCGCTGCGGCCGTGACGCCGTCGACGAACGCCTTCACGCGCCAGTTCTTCGCAACCCGATGGAAGTGCGGAGCGACGAAGACGACCACCAGATACACCGGCACGAAGACACCAACCGCGGCGAGCGTCGCGCCGGCGAGCCCCGCAACGAGATAGCCGATGAACGCCACCGTGATCACCACCGGCCCCGGCGTGATCATCGATACGGCTACGGCATCGATGAACTGGCGCTCGGTGAGCCAGTGGAACTGTCGCACCACACCGCCATACAGGAACGGCACGATCGCGAGCCCGCTCCCGAAGACGAACAATGCGGCGCCGGCGAAATACACCAGAATCTTCCACAGCACGCCTGCGGACGCCGGACCTCCCAGACCCGCGAGCCCCGGGGCCGCGGGCAGGAACGCAACGGCAGCGGTTGCCAGGCCGGTGCGCCGGCGGCGCAGCAGCATCGGGACGACCCCGCACAAGACGAACACCCAGATGATCTCCGTCTCGGCCCACGCCGTCACCAGCGCGCTCACGGTGAAGAGAACCCAGAGCACCCGATCCCGGCCCAACGTCATCCGCACGAGCTTCAGCACGCTGCGGGCGATGATGGCGATGACGGCGGCGCCGATCCCGTAGAACAACCCTTGTATCCACGCCAGCCCGCCGAAGCGAACGTAAAGATCGGAGAGGATCAGCACCATGAGAAAGGAAGGGCCAATGAACGCGACTGCCACCAGCGTGGCGCCCAGCCGACGGGCCCGCACCCAGCCGAGATACATCGCGAGCTGCGCGGCGAGGGGTCCTGGAGCCAGCTGAGCGAGTGCGAGGCCCTCCTTGTATTCCTGGGGCGTGATCCAGCCCCGCTGCTCCACGAGGTCCTGCTGCATATGCCCGGCGAGCGCGATCGGCCCGCCGAACCCCAAGGTCCCGAGCCGCAGGAAGTAGAACAGGAAGGACCGCAGCGGTGGGGGCCCGCCGTCGCTCGCGTCTGATGTCATCCCCGTGGCCGGGGCCGCTTGGGGTTGCGACCGACACGACGCTTGGTGGAGGCCGTTTCGGCTGCTTCGGTCGAAGCCGTCAGCGCCCCGTACAGCGTGTCGAAGAGCGCGGCACCGTGCTCAAGCCGCGCGCGGTCCTCCGCGTGCTGCCGCGCCAGGCCGGCGATCAGCCGCTCCACGCCGGGAGCTTCAGGCCGCCCGAATTTCGCCTCCTTGCAGTCGATGTCGTGCACGATTTCCGCGATGACGCGGAGCGCGCGATCGGCGAGGCCGAAGCGCGTGACGAGGGTCTCGAAGGTGCAGGCGTCCCCCTCGTGGGTGTAGTCGGCCTCGAACATGTCGAAGCGGAGCTCGCCCGGCCGCGGCCGGTACCCCTCGGGGACGACGAACTTGAATTGCGCCTCCGAGTCGATGAACCGGGCAATCAGCCACGCGCTCGCAATGCGGTCGATGTAGACCCCCTGCCGGGTCACCCAGGTAGCTCCGTGCGGCGCCGCGGCGGGTGAAGGAGGGGCCGGTGAGGCTCGAGGATCGGGCGGGCGGCCCCGCGCCTCGAGTCGCGCCAACGCTTCGTGAGCCGCCCGGCGGCGCGGCGCCCCGAAGAAGTCGATGGTCACGATGTCCGCAAGGCGTCGTTTCAGTCGACCGAGCTCGGGCCTGGTGTGCCCGCCGCCATCGGTCCGCGGACGCCGCCCGCCTTGTGCTAGCTCCTTGACCAGGCGTTGTGCGTCCGCCACGATCTCGCCATAGTCCACGTCCCGAGCAGCGCGAAACAGCGCTTCGATCTCGGTGTCCGTGAGGCCATCCACGAAGTTGGCCTCGCAGACCGAAGCCTCCCCGCCGCCGGCCACGATTTCTCGCATCTGCCATTGAAAATCTTCGACCGTCTCGTTCGAGCGGGGAAGCACGTAGACCGAGTTTTTGATGGCGACGGCGCCGAGACGTTGCAACCTGCGCCATACCTTGACCCGGAAATAGTCGGGCTTGGGCGGGATCTGATGGATCAGCAGGACCCAGCGGTTCGCGGCAGACTCCGGCATGCCTATGTCGCCTCCCAAGCGAATCACTTGACTATCACAAGTGTATCAGGCCAGAATTTCCCGAGCAAGCTCGCAGTGACGCTCCCCTCCTTGGAGGCAGCATGCGACAGACAGCGGTGTGGGTCCTCGTCGGGCTCGCCCTGATCGTCGTCGACGGGCAGGCGCAGCGACCGCTCGCGCCTATCGACTGGAAGGTGGTGGATTCCGGGCTGGGGAAGCCCGGAGCGCTACAGCCAGACGGGGCGTACAAAGTCGGGCTGCCGCGGGGTGACCTGCATGTCACTGCTGCCGGGGTGACGCTCAAGCCCGCCCTCGCGCTCGGCTCGTGGGTCGCGTTCAAGCAGGTGAGCGACACGGAGGTGATGCTCATGGGCGACCTCGTCTTGCTCGAGAGTGAGGTCGCCCCGGTTCTCAGTCAGCTCCAGGAGGGCGGGATCGCACAGACCGCCCTTCACAACCATCTGCTGCACGAGTCGCCCCGCGTCATGTACATGCATGTCGCCGGGCGCGGGACCCCGGCGCGGCTCGCGGGGGCGGTCCACGCAGCGCTGGCACTCACTGGGACGCCATTCGGCACGTCCCCCCCGCCCGCCGCGACACCGGCCGGGACGCCCGGCATCGACACGGCGCAGATCGCAGCCATTCTCGGCTACCGCGGGAAAGTGAACGGCGGCGTGTACCAGGTCGGCGTGCCGCGGGCAGAGACGGTCACGGCCGAGGGAATCGCCATTCCTCCGTCCATGGGCGTGGCGACGGCGATCAACTTCCAGCCGACGGGCGGTGGAAAGGCGGCGATCACCGGCGATTTCGTTCTGATCGGGACCGAGGTCAACCCGGTTATCCGTGCCCTACACGACAACGGCATCACCATCACGGCGCTGCACAGCCACATGCTCAGCGAGAGCCCACGTCTCTTTTTCATGCACTACTGGGGGAATGACGACGCGCCGAAGCTGGCACGCGGGCTCCGCGCCGCCTTGGATAGGATGAACATCAAGAAACCGAGCTGATGGGGGTGATCGGATTGTGTTTCGATGGTGGCACTGGCTCAGCGGGATTGGTCTTGCACCTCCTTGGGCCGCACCGGAAGGCCGATTTCACCCGCCCACCCGTCCGTTAGCCCGAAGGTGCCGCCCATGTCGAAGTGGAGCACGCGCAGGCGCCGGGCCAGATCCTTCAACGCCCAGATGACCGTATGCTGCACCTCCGCCGACGACCACTGCCCGAACTCGTTATGACTCAGATCGGCCAGCAGGGCGTCGGCGATGCGCGCGGCGAATTGGCCATGGGGCTCCTGGGACGTCGCTCGGAGACCAGCGGCAGCCATGGGTACCGCCTCGGCCTCCGCTCCCTTATGGGGCCCCTGCCCCTCACCCCACAGCACCCACTCGAGCGTCACCCCGTCCAGGCCCCGCTGGCGCGCCTTGGTCACGATCATTCGCGCCACGTCGGCCGGGAATTTCTTGCGCTGCGGCCACTTCTTGATCGCGGCCTCCGTGACCGGCGGACCGAGTTCGGCGGCAAACTGCCGGTACGTCAAGGAGATCCCACCCCAGGGGCTGAAGGCGGCTAGGAGGCGGGCGAGCCGTTCTGATACAGGGCCCTGTTTGGCTCCCTTTACGGCCTTGACAGAAGACAATTTGGTCCTAGGTTAGTGACGTAATGGGCGCCATGACGGCGTCGGTAGCAATCCGCCAATGAGGACAAGCTGTCACGCTTTCAGGCTGCCGTCAAGAGGCCCATCCCCCCGCGAGTGCGCCCAAAAAGGAGTGATGACAGGTGCTCGGACTAGGAATGATCATCGGCGTACGGAGTGCTCAGCAGGCGACATGGGACCGTTCAGACGCGCTTCAGGAGGACCACATGGTGCGGAAGGTAGAGATGTTGGCAGCGAAGGCAGGTGCCGTCGATGGTGAGGGCGCGGTCGAGCGCGAAGGCTTGAAGTTGGCGCAGGATATGCCCTTGAAGGAGCAGGTGATCTTCACCGGCTCCTCCGACTGGACTCCGGACCAGGCCGAGCATTACATCGACTGGCGGATTCAGTGCGTGGATACGGAGATCGCCAGGCTGCGCCAGCAGCTGGACGACCTGATCACTTCGCGCAAGCGTTGGCTCGCCGTCACGGGCGGTCGCTCCAAGGTGTTCGGCATTGCCAACGGCAACGGCCACGGGGCGACCACTACGGCGTAGGGGGAGGGAGAGGGGGAGGGGGGTGGGGGGATCGGCACGTCATCGCCCCGCAACGCGTTCCGTTGCGGGGCGTTGTGTTCCTAGGTCTCGCGCCGCGAGCGGGGGGTGCGCTGCGCTGGGATCGGAAGCGTAATCTCGAAGGTGGATCCGCGACCGACCGCGGAATCCACTTTGACGGCTCCACCGAACATGTCCTGGGTGATCTGACGCACGACCGTGAGTCCCGTGCCCGACCCCGAGCCGAACTCCTTGGTCGTGAACCCCGGCTCGAAGATCCGCTCGAGATGCTCTCCGGCGATTCCCACCCCGTGGTCCTGGACCACGAGGCGTAGCGCTTCGCCGACCTGCTCCAGGGTGACCACGACCGGTGAGTTCCGCTCCCGTGACGCCGAGACCGCATTGCGGATGAGGTTCGTGAGCACCTGATAGAGGGCGTTGGGATCACCCTGGAGGAAGACGCCGCTCGCGCCGACGACACCCTGGAGCGCGATGTTGCGCTTGCCCGCGAGGGGCCGCTCCAGCGCCACGCAGGACCGCACCACCTGAGCGGCGTCGAACCGCTCCGATCGGGCCAGCCCTCCCCGGGCTCGGTCCTGAATCGAGCGCAGGAACTGGATGGCCTGGTCCATGCCTTCCCCCACGCCCGCGAGCTCACCGAGCAGCTCCGCCCGGAAGCCGGGGGTGAGCGATGCCGTCGTCCGGATCAGGTCGAGGGAGAGATCGAGGCTCGCGAGCGCGGCGGTCAGTGGATTGGCGACCTCGTGGGCGATCACGCTGGGCTGGCGGACCAGCTCGGCCAGAGCGTCCGGCTCCGGCAACCGGGGCCGGCTGACCACGGGCGGCTGGTCCACGAGACCGAGACAGAGACCCGCCAGCTCGAGGGTGATCCGCTCCCGGCTGCGGCGCTCCACCCCGTTGGGCGGCGGTGCGGCGGGCTGCTTCCTCACGGGGGCGATGCACCACAGCCCGGCGTCGTCCAGCAGGCAGCCGACCCAGCGACTGCCCTGGATGATCGGGGCACCCCAGCGATGGAGCGTGCTATCGAGGTCGAGGCGGACGGGCGACTGGGACGGCGTGGCGCTGGTCAAGACCGGGATCACTTCCGCGCGCGAGGAGACCTCCCACAGGGTGACGACGCGCCCCTGCAGAGCCACGCTCGCTTCGCGCAAGACCTCGCGACGGTGCTCTTGCATTGGATGTCATCAAATTTGGGTCGCCCCGGGTCCCCGTCCTAGGGCGTTTTTGCGGCACGGAGGGGTGCGAATGCGGCAAGGGTGTCGGGCCCGTCAGGCCTCCCCCTTGCGGCGCCGCTTGCCCTCCTTCTCGAGGTCCGCTCTGCGGCCGGCGACCACCACGCGATCGCGACCCCCGCCCTTCGCCTCGTACATCGCCGCGTCGGCGCTCGCGATGAGCTCCTCGGGCGTGTCGCCGTGCGTCGGATACTCGGCGGCGCCGACGCTCACGGTCATCTTCCCGCCGCTGAACTCCTCGGCCGCCACGCGGGCCCGGATGCGCTCCCCCACCGCGGCCGCCGTCGCGATCGGGGCCTCGATCAGCATCACCACGAACTCCTCCCCGCCGTAGCGCGCCACGCTGTCCACCCCGCGCGTCATCTTCCGCAAGATCTCCGCGACCTTGACGAGCGCCGCGTCCCCCCCGAGGTGCCCGTGCGTGTCGTTGTACTGCTTGAAGTGATCGACGTCGGCCAGCAGCACCGAGAAGGTGCGCCGCAGGCGCCGCGATCGCTGGACCTCGTTGGCGAGGGTGCCCATGAGATGTCGCCGGTTGTACAGCCCGGTGAGCGCGTCGGTGACGGAGAGCCGCTCCAGCTCGCCCTGACCCTCGCGCTCCCGGAGGCGCATCAGCAGGTTTTTGAACACCTGCGTCAAGAGGCCAACCTCGCCGCGCCCGGCCGACGGCAACTCGACCGACAGATCGCCCGCCGCAACCTTCGCCGCGGCACCCGCCAGGCGCTCGAGCGGCCGTACCAGGAGCACGCCGACGTAGGTCACCAACCCTGCTCCCGCCAGCAGCAGGACGAGCGTCACGCCGAGGCCGCTCCCGGACCCCCCGGCCCGGCGGACCACCTCCGCCCGCGGCATCTCGACCACCGCCGCCCAGCGGAGCGCGGGTATCCGCCGCAGGGTGCCGATCACGGCTCGCCCGTCGGCGCGCTTGTACTCCACGGTCGTGCCTTCTCGATCGATGAGCGCCTGCGCCGTCGCGGGCGGGACCTTGGTCCGCATCACCTCCGCGGAGCTGCTCCGCAACCGCAGGATGAGCCTGCCCTGCTCGTTCATCAGGTAGACGTCGCCCGAGTCGGTCGGGGCAATGCGCTGCAGGATGTCCGCGACCGAGCGCAGATTGAGCTTCGCCATGAGCGCGCCGACGTAGCGCCCGTCCGCCTGACGGATCGGGACGGCGAGCGCGAGCGTGGCCTTGCCGAGTCCCGCGTCCCAGTAGGCGTCGCCCACGAGGGCGTCGCCCGTCCGGAGGGCGGTCAAGCGGTCCTGCGTGAACTGCACGCCGCTCATCCGGCCGCCGCTACTCGTCACGAACCGGCCGCGCGCGTCGAGGACCAGCAGCCCTTCGCAGTCGGGGCAGCGCTCACGCACCGAGTTGAGGTAGTCGCGCAGCCGGCCGACCGCCTCTGCGCTGCCCTGCGTTCGGGCGAGGTTCTCCGCCACCGCATACGCGGTCGCCGCCACGCGCAGGTCGCGCAGCCGATCGCTCAGCCATTGATCGATGTCCCAGGCTGCGTCGGCGCTCGCACCGCGCAGCTCGGGCGCGACCTGGTCGCCGATCGACGGCGGCCGGTTCTGGCGGTGAGACACGATCGTCACGGCGAGCGCAGGCACGAGCGTCGCCACCACCGCGAACACCAGCATCTGGTTCCTGATGGTATCGAGGTGCACCGCGCGCAGCCGGCGCGCGATGGTGTCTTGCCAGGTGGTCACGGTCGGTCGTCCTCCGGAGTACAGCAAGATTCACCTTCCGTCCTTCCCCGCAAGTGTGCGCCCGCTCGTGCGTTCCACGGCTTCATTTGCCCACTCTCGTGCTCGCTCGCGTGACGAACATCACCCCACCTGCGGTCGTCCGTCATCACCGGATTCTGCAATGGATCACGCGGTAGACGAGACGCGTGACCCGCTCGGCTCGCCCGCTCCCGGTCCGTAACCCGGCGCCCCACTTGAGGTAGCGGCAAATGCCACGGTCAGGCATACGGCTTGCTTCACTTGTTATGCCTCTCCAGCACCGATCCGCTTTCCTTTATCTTCGCCGAGGACTGCAATGGCCTGGAAGCTCTTCGGACATGCGACCACGCCGGCGCAGCTGCCTGCGGAGCTCCGTTCCATTCTGGCGCAAATGCAGCGTGAGCGCGTCGCGTTTGGGGCGCTCACCGCCGGCGCCCACGACGTCGCTCGACACCTCACCGAGCTCGCGCAGCCCGTCGCCGAGGCCCAGAAGGTCGTGGCCGAGCTGCAGGGGCGCGTCAAGGCGCTCGAGCGGCTTGCGCCCGTCCTGGCCACCCTCGACGAGCAGACTGAAGCGGTGTCGCGCACCCAGAGCCGCACCGAAACGCAGGTCGAGCACACCGCGGCACAGGTCAAGCATCTCCGCACCGAGATCGAGCAGCTGCGCGCCACGTTCGACACGGCGCTCGCGCTGAAGGGCGATGTCACGAGCCTCGTCGAGTCGGCCAGCGGGCTCAAGTCGCTGCGCGCCGACGCCGAGGCGCTGACCGGCCAGGTGCGCGACCTCTCCGACACGTTCGACCGCGCGCGGCAACGGCAAGACGAATTGAATCGCGCCGGTGAGGCGGCCGGCGTCCAGCTGCACGCGCTCGAGGAGCGACAGCAGCAGGTGCAAGGAAGCGTCGCGGCAGCGCAGACCCGCGTGACCGGGCTCGAGGAGGGGTTCGCCCATCTCACGCAGGCCGCGGCCGACGCGGCCGACACCAAGCGAAAGCTGAGCACGCTGAAGGCCCTCGCCGATTCCGTCACGCAGAAGGTCGCCGTGCTGGAGCAGCAGCGCGAGGTGGTCGATCGCGCCCTCGGCCAGGCCACCCAGCTCCACGACGTCATGCGGGATATCGACGCCAAGATTCGCACACACGAAGCCAACGCCAAGAGTCTGGGCGCGCTCGAGACCCGGGTCACCGAGCTCCACGCGCTCCACGGCGACCTCCTGGCGCAGTCGCGGGACGTCAGCACGCGTCACGAGCAGATCGCCCAAACCGATCAGGAGCTCCAGGGACGGCTGAACGAGCTGCGGGACGGGGTCCAGAGAACGGTCCAGCGTTTCGAGCTCGAGAACCAGGGGCTCGACGCGGTCGGGCAGCGCATCGGGGAGCTGCGCGGAACGCTCACGGACATGGAAACGCGCTGCCGCTCGCTGGACGAATCGGCCCGCACCATCGGGGACGTCCGGTCGCAGGCCGATGGGCTCGAGACGCGGCTCGCGGGCATTGCCGATACCGTCGCGCAGCTCGAAACCCAGGGCGAGCGCCTCGGTGCCGTGCGATCCGATGCCGAGCGACTCGCGCAGACGGTCGAGCAGATGACCCAGCGCCTGGCGCGACTCGAGGAGGCGCAGCCGGCCGTCGACGCAGCGTTGCACGACTTCACGAGTCTCAAGGGAACTCACGCGGCGGTCAAGGATGCGCTGGAGCGCATGCGGGTGGCCGACGACGAGATCGGCCGGGTGCTCGAGGCGCAGGGCGGCACGAAAACCTGGCTCAGCGACGTCACCCAATCGGTGGACGCCCTGCGCGGCGAGCTTGCGGCGGTGGAGGGCATGAAGCCGGCGGTCGAGTCGGTCCGCCGCGACGCCGGCCGCCTGACGCACGACATGGCCCAGATCGAGGGCCGGATGACGCAGACGGACGCCGCCGTCACGGCACTCGAGGCCCGGGCCCGGAGCCTGGACGCGCTCGCCGAACAGACCAGGGCGTTGGGGCGGGAGCTCGAGCGACAGCAGGTCGTGCTCGATTCCGCCACGGAGCATCTCGAGCGGGCAGCGCAGCTGCGGGCGGAGGCGGCGAGCATCGCCCAGCGATTGGAAGAGCGGGCCGGCCAGCTCAACGGAGCCCTCAGCGGCGCCAGCGACCGCACCGCTGCGCTCACGACGACCCTCGACGATCTCGAGAGTCGGGCCGGGGACCTGCGGTTCGTGCAGAGGCGCATGGCGCAGTTCGAGGAGCGGCTCGCCAAGTGGCATGCCACCGAAGAGCAGCTCATGCGGGCGCTCGCGCAGACCGCGCAGCGGCAGGCCACGGTCGACGCGCTCCAGGCGGACTTATACCGTCTGTTCGAGGTGGCCGAGCGGACGGTCGACCACGTCCGCTCGCTCGCCGGCGCCCAGGGGCGCCAAGTGAAGAGCGCTTAGGCTGCTAGGACTGGCGGGTGAACACGGCCCGCCACCCGCGGTCTTGCGCGGTCCACGTGAAATGATCGTGGTCGAGCACGGCTAGAGTGGAGGCCGGCGGAGGCGGGGGGTCACCCGCGCCCGGCGAGATGGGGATGGCGTAGAACGTGATGCTCGGCTGGGCATCGTCCAGAATCCCCGTGAGGAGCTCGGGCGCAGACCCGACGTTGTACACCGAGGTATTGAAGAAGCGATCGCTCGCGGGGTCGAAGCCGACGATACCCTGGCCCTGCACCTGGGAGTGATCGAGCACTTCGCTCCATTGCAGGCGGAGGTCGTCGAACAGCGCCTTCACCACGCGGATCCCCGACACGTCGGGCGTCCCGCTGAAGTTCCCGGCGAACCAGATCTCGAACCGCCATGTTCCGACCAGGTCGCCGAGCATGCCCCGCGCTGGTTGCAGGTGAGACGTGGGCTGGACGGCCGTGGCGCTCGGCCGGCCCCGCCCGGTCGCTTCCTTGGCGCCCTGGGCGGCGAGCCCCGGCGCGAACAGCGCGGCGGCAGCCAGCCCGCACACCGCGATCCCTGCAGATCCAGCCCAACGACCGATACCCATGTGGTATAGCACCTATTGATGTTATAATGTGTAGGTGCTATAATATGTGTAATTGTTATATATAGCAAGGAGGCGAGATGCCACAGTATCGGGGCCAGAAAGTCCGCTATCGCCGCAGGGGCCTGCTACGCCTGCGGTTGCGGCAACTCCTGGAGGCGCGCGGCCTGTCCGCCTATGGGCTCGCCAAGTTCACCGGCCTCAGCCTCAATACCATCTACCGGCTTACCCGGCCGACTGGACGGTTCAGTCTCATTCGGGCGGATACGATCGAACGCTTGTGTGGCACCCTCCGGGTGACCCCGAGCGAGCTGTTCGAGTACAAGCGGCCGCCGGCGACGTGATGCAAGGGGAGCGCACTCTTAGAACCCTGGGATGAGGCTGACCTCGGCCAACCACCCCTTGGCGGGCCGTTGAAACGGCCGCACGACGTCGAGCTCACCGATGGCGAACCCCAAGAGATTGGCCCGCAGCGCCACCCCCGCGCTCGATACCCCCGGCCGGTGCCCGCCGAAGAACGTCGGGCGGTCGCTCTCGGTCCAGGCGACGCCGGCGTCCGCGAAGATCGCCGCCTCGAGCGGGAACGCCCCGTAGTACCCACCGCCGATGCCCAGCACCCCCAACAGGGGGAATCGCAACTCGGCGTTCGCCACCAGCATCCGGCTGCCGAGCAGGCGATCGAACGCCGGGCAGCCGCCATTCGGCGACGGGGAGCATTCACTCGGGTCGAAGGAGCCGTTGTCGTAGCCGCGCACCAGGCCCGGATAGCCGAGGAACAGCGGGCCGAGTCGCGGGTCCTCGCCGTCGCGCCCGTAGCGTCCCACGTGCAGCAGCCGCGCGGCGACGGTCCAGGGCCGTACCGGCATGAAGTAGCGCCGGTAATCGGCGATGGCGGTGGTCGTCGTGATCGATCCCGTCATCTGCTGGACGTCAAGTCGGTAGCGCTGGCCCAAGACGGGGCTGGTCGCGCCGAAATACGAATTGTCGTACACCAACGCCACGTCCGACACCATCAGGTTGAGCGCCGCGGGAGAGGGCAGCGTCACGGTGGAGTCGAGCAACAGCTGACCAGTGGTGACCGAGAACGCCTGAGTCTCGAGCTGCTGATCGAACGAGATCCGCTCGTACCCGAGGCTCATTTCCACCCGCTGCACCCGGCTGAACGGGTAGGCGAGGAGGCCGGCGATCGAGCGGTTCGTCTGCCGCTGCAAGTAGACCTGCTGCACATACGTCGTATCCACGAAGCCCGCGGCATAGCCCCCGGTGACGTACGGCACCTGCTGCGCGAACACGCCCCAGCTCAACCGCCGGCTCTGGTCCTGGTAGCCGACGAGCGCCGACAGGTCCTTGAGCCCGCCGTTCACTTGAAATCCGGTGATGAGGTTGTGATCGCCGAGCAGGTCGCTGAAAAACAGCGCCGTCCCGCCGCCCACGTACGCGCCGTAGCGGTCGGCCCCGATCGCGAGGGTCGGCGGGGCGACGTACGAAAGGGACAGCTTGGAATGATACGGCGCGACCGGGAAGGCCGCCTCCGGGGGAAGGCCCGTCTCGGCATCGGCCAACTTGAGCAGCAGGGTCGGGTCCGGGGCGTCGGCCGGCGGCAGCACGGCGGCGCGCGTAGCGCTCAGGTCCACGGGCCGACCGCCGACGAGCTTCTCGCCCGCGTCGATCGCATAGAGGCGGTGCGCACCTCCTTCGTAGGCGGTGAACACCAGCCGGCCGCCGCGCTGCGCCACTGAGATCACCGGGCTCAAGGCGGTGATGCCGCTCGCCCCGGTCGTCACGTCGGTCACCTGCTGGATCATCCCGCTCACCACATCCATGCGGTACACGTTGCTGATGCCATCGTGGTCTGACACGAAATAGAGGTTCGCGCCGTTCGGGCTCCATTGTGGGTTGATGTGCTTGCCTGTCGTGAACCCGGGAAGCGGGCTGATTCGGCCGGTGGCGACGTCATAGAGCGCCAGGCGATACGCGCCGAACCGCAGGTCGCGGAGCGTCGTGGAAAACCGATCGGTCACGAAGGCGATCGTCTTGCCGTCGGGCGACCACGCGGGCTGCAGGTCGGCGAACGGATCGTCGGTGACGCGGCGCAGCGCGCCCGCGTCGAGGTCGTAGACGAACAGGTCCGACACGCCGCCCGCGAGCGCGGAGAACGCGATGGCACGCCCGTCGGGGGACCAGGTCGGGGTGAAGATTTCTCCCAGTTTGGGAAGCGGGATCTCGCGCTCGATCCGGTCGTGCTCGAGGTCGAGCACGGTGAGCACGGGCCGGCCCTTGGCGATGGCGCCGAACGCGAAGCGTCGTCCGGTGGCATCCCACGCGCCGCTCGACGAGATGAACTCGAGGCTTTCGTAGTGCGCGTCGACCGAGGTGCGCACCAGCGAGCGCTCGACCTTCCCGGTGACCGCATCGGCCACGTACAGCTCCACCGCGAACAACCCGCGATCGGAAAAGAATGCCACGCGCCGCCCGTCCGGGCTTACCGCCGGCGCGATGTTCATCCGCGCCTCTGTTTGCTGCCCTTCGAGGACGCGGCCGAATGCGGCGGCCGGCCGCGTGGCCGCCTCCACGGGGGCGGCCCATTCGCGGATGGCGGTGTGCCACTGCTTCACGAGGGTGTCAGGTCGCGTACCCGTGACCTCCGCGAGGGCGTGCGCCACGTCGCCCGAGCGGCCGGCCGCCCGCAGCATGTCGCCGATCGCCTGGTCGCCGTAGCGCGCGGCCAGGTAGGCGAGAAACGCCTGGCCGTAGCGGTACGGGAAGTAGCGCGGATCCTCGAGCTGGCGGAGGTTCGGGAGCCGGTTCTGGCGGGCCGCGTCCCGGAGCCACATCGCCGTGTTCGCGTCGACGGGACCGAGCGACAGGTATTCCGCCATGCCTTCGATGAACCACAGCGGCAGGCGCGCGGCCGTGGGAATGGCCGCGAGCCCACCCCGCCCCTGCCCCGTGATGTCGTATTGAAAGGCGTGCACCAGCTCGTGGCCGAGCACATGATCCGTCTCCGCGAGGGGCCCCGCGAGGGGCATCACGATCCGCCGCTTCAGGGCTTCGGTGACGCCGCCCGTGCCCTCGCCGATGTCGCCCTCGATCGCGTTGGTCTGCTCGAAGTGGGGGTGGCTCGCGTACACGATGAGGGTCTGCACGCCGCGCAGCTGGTGCCCCAGCGTCGCCGCGTGCCGGGCGTACCAGCGCTCCGCCATCCGCGCGACGAGCGGCGCGGCGGCGGCCTCCTCAGGATAGAAGTAGACCTCGAAATGCTTGGTGCGGAGCAGCTCGAAGCGGAACGCTTCGTACCGAACCTTGTTCCGCCCGAAGTACTGTGCCGTCGCCGGCGGCGGGACCGTCGCGAGCTCCAGGGCGGCAAGAGCGAGCACCCCGGCCCGACACAGCCGGCGGGGAGCGAGCATACGCCGCGAAGTTAGCGCGGGTACCGGCGTGATCAAGCAACACAATGTGCAACGTCAGCGCAGCAGGCGCGAGACCGTGTAGATCGCGAGCCCCACCAGACCTCCGACGAGCGTCCCGTTGATCCGGACGAACTGCAGGTCTCTTCCCACGGCCAGCTCGAAGCGGCGCGAGGTCGCCTCCGGGTCCCAACCGGCGACCGTCTGGGCGATCAAGTCCCCGATCTCGTGGCGATAGCGCTCCACGGCCGTGGCCGCGAGGTCGATCACCACGTCGTCGATCTCGGCGAGCAGCGCCTCGTTCGTCAGCAGCGCCGCGCCGAACTCGCTCAGGCCGCGCTCCAGCGGCCCGGGCGCGCGTCCCCCGTCCGCCCGGGTCGCGTAGGCGACAATCGCGCGGCGGGTCGCCTCCCACAGGCGAGTGGACAAGTCCGCGAGGGACGGGTCCGCGAGCCATTCCTCTTTCAGCGCCTCCGCCTTGGCGATCACGTCGGGGGCGTGCTGCAGCCGGTCGACGAAGTCCCGCAGCGCCGTGTCGAACGCCGCCCGCAGGGGGTGATACGGGTCGGCGCCGATGTCCTTCAGGAGACTCTCGACGGTGCCGATGATGCGCTGGAAGATCTGGTCGTCCACGACGCCCGGCACCCACCACGGGCTCTCCGCCCGCACCTTGTCCCGGATGACGTCGCGGTTATCACGGACCGCTTCGGCGGCGAGGCGGACCGCCTCGTTGAGCAGCGCCTGATGGCGGTCATCGGCGAGGACCAGTGCAAGAGTCTTGCCGAGCGCCGGGGCGACTCGCGTCGCGCGGAGACGGGCGCTCACGACTTCGTGCACCAGCTCTCGCACGTCTTCGTCGGGCAGCGCCTCGAGCGTCTTCGCGAGACCGCCCGCGATCTGGTGCGCGATGCCCCGGCTGTGCTCGGGATCGGCGAGCCACCGGGCGGCGCGCTCGGCGGGCCGCACTGCCCGCAGGTTGGCGGCAATGACGTCGCGGGACAGGAAGTGATTCTGGACGAAGGTGCCCAGGATCCGGCCGATCCGCTCCTTGCGCGTGGCCACGATGGCGGTGTGCGGAATCGGCAGGCCGAGCGGATGGCGGAACAGCGCCGTGACGGCGAACCAGTCGGCTAGCCCGCCTACCAGCGACGCTTCCGCTGTGGCGCGAACGTAACCGAGCCAGGGGTATTGAGCCTCGAACGCGCTCGCGCCCGCGAACACCGCGGCCGCGAGCGCCAGCAGCCCGGTCGCTTGCCGTTTCATCGCGTCGAGCTGTGCTTGACGCACCGCGTCGTCGGGCCGCGACCAGGAGGCGGGGGCGGCTGCGGTGGGAACGGGAGAAGGAGGGGGAGCGGGGGAAGCCGGAGTCGTCGTCACCGACCAATGATAACACGGGCCGGGATCAGCTTCGTGGTGCCGGCGCGCCGTCGGAGCGCCGGGGCATCGGGAGGTATTCGACCGTCGGTTGGCGCCGCACCGCCTGCGGGTACAGGCTCATCAGCAGCAGAAACTCGGGCGGAATGTCGTTCCGGACCGGCAGACCCAAGCCCTGGGCGGACTCGTACGTGATCGGGTGGTCGTGCGTCCAGGTGCCTTCGGAGAGCAGGCGGGCGAGCTCGTCCGCCTTGCCGTTCTCGCTGAACTTGTCGGCCAACAGCTCGCGTACGCTGTCCCGCACCTGCGCGATGGCCTTCTCACTCTGGTCGGCGAGGATGAGGGTCTGGTCGTCCAGCTCCGCGACCGGCTTTTTCGCGACGGCCTTGAGAATCGAGGCCGCCGGGTACTGCCCCACCTGCGGATCGACCGGCCCGATGACGGCGTGCTCGCTCATCACGATCTCGTCTGCCGCCAGAGCGATCAGCGTTCCGCCGGACATGGCGTAATGCGGCACGACGGCCGTGACCTTCCCCTTGTGCTTATGGATCGCCCGCGCGATCTGGAGCGCGGCCAGCACCAGTCCTCCCGGCGTGTGCAGCACGATGTCCAGCGGCACGGCCGGGTCCGTGAGATGAATGGCCCGCAGGACCTCTTCCGAATCGTTTACATCGATGTAGCGGAAGACAGGAAAGCCCAGGATGCTCATCGTTTCCTGGCGGTGCACCAGCAGAATGACCCGGGACTTCCGCTGACGCTCGATCCTGGCGATCAGGCGTTGGCGCGCCGCCTCGAGCCAGCGCTGCCGCAGGAGTGGTTGCAGCGCCGAAAGCATGAAGAACAGCCAGAGCAGATCGGTGGGCGTCATACGTCGGGCGTTACTCCTCGCGAACCCTCGTCCCCTGCCCCCCTTCCATCCCAGGAGATGTAGTCCTCACCGGGGCAAAGCGCGAGGGCCAACGGCCCTCACGCTTTGCTCCTTCTCCTGCTTACGGCCATCACACCGCGGCGTACGCGTAAGGATCCACGGTGAGCCGGTTGTCCACCTCCGTAATGCCCGGGGCGTTGCGGGCGGCGCGCTCGGCGTCGCGCATCTCCGCATAGGCTCGCACGGTGCCCCGCAGGATCGCCTTGCTTCCCTCGATCTCGACGGTGATGTGATCTGCGTCGAACTCAGCGCCGCGCTGCAGCGCTTCCTTGATCTTCACCTTGACGTCCGCCGAGGTGGGCCGGGCCTTCACCGTGATGAGGTTCGACACGCCCTGGACGCCCGTGAGATAGCGGACGGCGCGCTCCGCCGCCTCCTTCTGGTAGTACCAGTCCACGTCGCCCTCGAGCGTGAGCCACCCTTTCTCCACCTTCACCTTTATGCGCTCGTTGGGCACCGACACGTGCCACTTGAGCGCGTCCAGCGCCGCCCGCGCAATGTCGGGATCCGGCCGCGACGAGCCCAAAGGCAGCTTTACCTCGATGTCGTTCGCCACCGCCTTCACGCCCTTGACGCGGCCGGCGACCCGCTCGGCGGTCCACTTGTCGGCGTAACTGTCCACGAAGCCCGCCAGGGTGACGACTCCGTCCCGCACGCCGACGGCGATGTCGTCATTCCGCAGGCTCGGTTCCCAGTTCAGCTCATTGACGATGTCCCTCTGCATGTCGCGATCGCTCTGCATAGGTCCTCCTCAGAGTGCAGTTGTGACGAGCCGAGCCCAGCGCCCGGCCCGCATCGCGCCGCCCTAGCAACCGGCGTGCCGGCCTTGGCCGGGCTCCCGTTGTCAAGGTGGCAAGGCGCCTCGCTCAACCTGGCAAGACCGGCTGTCAACTTTGCCGAGTAGCGGCTGCCGCGAGTTGGCATACAGTCTGCCCGCAGGCGAAAAGGTCGAGGAGGCGAACCGTCATGCTGAAACACCTGCCCCGCAACTGGGTCGACATCCGCAGAGACTGGCCGCTGCTCACGCTCAATCAGCGGCTGGAGGCTTTCGTCGCGTTCCTGCTGACCCTGGTGATCGACCTGGTCATCCTCATCGCGCTCTACCGCCTGGTCGTGAGCGTGGTCGACACCCTGTTGCTGCAGACGCTCAACCCCCTCGAGCACGCGGTATTTCAGCGGGTGTTCGGTGAGATCATGACGCTCTTGATCGCCCTCGAGTTCAATCACACGATGCAGTACGTGATCACCCGCGAGCGCGGGATCATTCAGGGGAAGATCGTCATCCTCATCGCGCAGCTCGCGCTGGCGAGGAAGGTCATCGTTACCGATCCGTACGACGTGCCTCCGACGTCCGTCGCGGCGCTCGCCGCCCTCGCGCTCGCCCTCGGCGCGACCTACTGGCTCATGCGCGACGACCCCACGGGAGGCAGGGCCGGGCCGCAACACCCGCCAGCCTCAGACGCGCCGCAACCTTAGGAGTGGGTGTGTCTCCGATGCAACACCACGCGCGCCGCGACCGCGATCCTCCGGCACGCCCGGGCTCGTCGCCTTCGGCCCGCGAGTTGCAAGTGTTGCTGATGATCTCATGACCGTCACCGCCGCTGCTCCGCCCCTGATTCTGATCGCGGCGAGTCCAGAGCACTCGCTCACGAGCGTGTTCGCAGGGAGGCACTACGCCCTGGTCCAGGTACCCACCGGTACTCGGGCGCTCGAGTGCGTGCGGGAAGTCCGGCCGGACGCGATCATCCTCGACGCGAGCCTGCCGGATATGTCGGGCATCGACGCGTGCCTGTTGCTGCACGGCGACCTCCGAATCGGGCAGACGGTGCCCATCCTCATCCTCGCTCCCACGCCGCCCACACCGGAACAGCGCGTCGCGGCTTTGCGGGCCGGGGTCTGGGATTTTCTCCCATCCCCGCCGGACCCCGAGGAGCTCGTGCTCAGCCTCGAGACCCACCTGCAGGCGAAGCGGAACATCGACGTCGCGATTGCGGGGCTGGTGGATCCGGCGACGGGGCTCCACACCCGCCCCGCACTGGCCCGCCGGGCCCGGGAGCTCGGCGCGTTGATGTCGCGGGCGCGGGGGGGGCTGGCCTGCGTGGTATTCGCCCTGGAGGCCGGTCCGGCGGACCCAAAGGCGGGAAGCCTCCTGGCGCGCAGCGCACGCGTGTCCGATGTCGTTGGGGCGTTGAGTCCGAACGAATTCGCCGTGCTCGCCCCCGGTACCGATCACACCGGCGCGGTGAAGCTGGCCCAGCGCATCAGGGGTGCGTTGCGCGACGTGGTCGGCGCCGGCAGCCCCTCCGCTTCCAAGTCGGCGCTCCAGGTCGGCTACGACGCCGTGAGCAACCTGAAATACTCGCCGATCGACCCCGTCGCGTTGCTCTTGCGAGCCACCACGGCGGTGCGAAACGGCACACCAGAGCCGGGCTGCCCCTGGATGCGTCGGTTCGACGAGGCCAAGCGCTCTTACAAAGGAGCCGGCGTATGAGAAGGATGCATCTCTGGCCCGCCGTCCTGCTCGCCGCCGCGGGCGCGATCATTCTCGGCTGTGGGGATCAAACACCACTGGGGGTCACCCCCCGGGCGCAGACACCGCACAGCGACCTGATCGGCGGCGTGGTCGCGCCGGCGGGCCTCCTCACGTGTCAGCCGCTGCCATATCAGTCCACAACCCAGACGATCGGGCCCGACGGGGGAACGATTCAGATCGGCGCGCATTCGCTCTTGATCCCTGCGGGCGCGCTCGCGTCTCCGACGACGATCACCGCTGTGGTGGCGCCCGGCACCGTGAACGCCGTGCAGTTCGAGCCTGCGGGCCTGCAGTTCCAGCAAACAGCGTATCTCACGATGAGCTACGCGAACTGCAACCTGCTCGGCTCGCTCGCCCCGAAACGGATCGCCTATACGACGGACGACCTCCAGATCCTCGCGTACCTGCGCACGGTGGACGACCCGATCGCGCAACAGGTCACTGGGGAGCTGTACCACTTCTCTGAATATGCCATCGCCTGGTAAGACCGATCTGACCGTGGCCATCGATGGTGCCGGGCCGTCCGAGGGGCGGCGGGCCGCCGACTTCCTGCATGAGGCGCGCGAGCGGGAGCGGGCGGCGTGTCTTCCCGAAGCGATCGTGTGCTACCAGGCCGCGGTCACGGCGGCTGAGCGCGGCGGCGAGCCCACGGTCCTGGCTGAAGCGCTGCGGCGACTCGCGGTGGTGCAGCGCCACCGCTCCGAGGCCGCGACCGCGCGCGACCTGTGCCAGAGGAGCTACGAGGTGGCCCGGCAGGCGGGCAACGACCTGCTCGCGGCGGAAGCGCTGAATACCCTGGGCGGCCTGCATCTGTCGGCCGGTGCGCCGGACGACGCTCGCCGAGCGTTTCTCGAGGCCCTCGAGCTCGGCGGATCGAGTCGGGAGTTGCGCGCCCGCGTGGAGCAGAACCTGGGCATCCTCGCGAACATTCAGGGTGAGCTGCACGAAGCGATCGCGCGGTACGAGCGCTCGCTCGACGCGTATCGGGACTGCCGCGACGAGCACGGCTGCGCGCTCGCCTACCACAACCTGGGGATGGTGAGCGCGGACCGCGGACGGCTGAGCGCGGCCGACTGCTACTTCCGGGAGAGCCGCGCCCTCGCCGAGCGGGTGGGCGACGTATATCTGCGGGGACTCTGCCTCGTCAATCACGCCGAGGTGGACGTGATGCGGCAGCGGTTCGAGGACGCGCGGCAGAGGGCCGAAGAAGCCCTGGCTGTGTTCGACCAGCTGGGTGCGCGGAGCGCCAAGGCCGATGCCTATCGCGTCATCGGCATGGTGTACCGCGAGACGGGCCGCACCGTGCTCGCCGAGTCGCGGCTGCGCTCCGCGATCGAGCTGGCGGTCGCCGCGGGCGCCGTGCTGGGCGAGGCCGAGGCCTCGAGGGAGTTGGCTCTCTTGTATCAGGCGATGGGACGGAACCAGGAGGCACTGCGGCTCTTGAACACCGCCTCCCGGCTGTTCCAGCGGATGGATGCGCGAGTCGACCAGGTCCACGTGGGCGGGAAGTTGGCGGAGCTCAAAGGCGTGTACCTGGACGTGGTGCGCGCGTGGGGTGAATCAATTGAATCGGGCGACAGCTACACGTTTGGCCATTGCGAGCGGGTGGCGCGGGGCGCGGTGGCGATGGCACGGGCGCTGGCGCTCGACGACCAGGACGAGACGACCGTCCTCCTGGGCGCTTACGTCCACGACGTGGGCCAGTTGCGGATCCCGCACGAGCTGCTTCGCAAGCCGGGGCCGCTCACGCGCGAGGAGCGCGAGGTGGTGCAGATGCATCCGATCTGGGGGATCGAGCTGCTGGCGAGCGTCGAGTTCCCCTGGGACCTGAAGCCCGTCATCCGCTGGCACCACGAGCGGTACGACGGGACCGGCTACCCCGACCGGCTCAAGGGCGATGAGATCCCCCTCGCCGCGCAGATCGTCGGCATTCTCGACGTCTACGACGCGCTCACGACCGCCCGGGTCTATCAAGCCGCCCGGAAGCGCGATCAGGCGCTGGCGGAGCTCACGCGGTACCGGAGTTGGTGGTCCGACCGCGTGTTCGAAGCATTCCTGAACGCGATCCCGCACTGACCGGCAAAGCGCGCTCGGGCTTCCCGCAGGAGCGCACAGGCCTCGCCTTCAATCGGACCGATGGTCACCGCCGCCTCCAGCAGGCGCCGGGCGCTGGCCGGTTCGAGACTGTCTCCGCGCTCGGCCGTCCGCTGCAGCTCCGCGATCCGCGCGTGCCTATCTTGTGCCGGCCACGCCGCGGGGTCTAATTACCAGGGCGCCGATCGGCGCATCACAGGAGGCAGACCACGTGAAAATCGGGATTGCATTGCTCGGGCTCGGCGCGACCGTACTGAACCCGGCCGCCGCGCCGGCGCAGGCCGGCCACGCAAAGGTGAAGATCGTCGCGCCGGCCAACGGTGCCACGGTCAGCGGGCCAGTGAAGGTCGTCCTCCAGGCGACCGGCGTGGAGATCGTTCCGGCGACGGTGGAGCGGCCCGGGACGGGACATCATCACCTGTTCGTCGATCACGACCTCACGCCGCTGGACGACACGATTCCGCGCGGGGTAACCGGGATCCTCCACCTCGGCCGCGGGCAGACCGAGTTCGTGCTGGACTCCCTCAAGCCGGGGCCGCACCGGGTGATCGCCGTCGTGGCGGACTGGAAGCACATCCCGCTCAAGCCACCCGTGATCGACACGGTGCGGTTCACGGTGAAGTAGTGCCGCGCGTCGGCCGCGGGCTGGAGCTCGCTCTCGCTCTCGCACTCGCGCTCGGTGCCGCTCCCCCCGCCGCGAGCGCTCAGAGTCGCTCAGCAGGATGGAACCCGATGACCTTTCGGAAACTGAGCGACGCCGAGCTGCGTCGCACGCTCGCGCCGCGGCAGTACGAAGTGACCCAGCACGATGCCACCGAGCCGCCGTTTCACAACGAGTATTGGGACAACCATCGGGCGGGGATCTACGTGGACGTCGTCTCCGGCGAGCCGCTCTTCAGCTCGGTCGACAAGTTCGACTCGGGGACGGGGTGGCCGAGTTTCACGAAGCCCCTCGAGACGGGCAATATCCGCGAGCGGGTAGATCGCTCACTCTTCACGGTGCGCACCGAAATCCGGTCGACCCACGCCGACTCTCATCTCGGCCACGTGTTCGACGACGGGCCGCCGCCCACCGGATTGCGTTACTGCATGAACTCGGCGGCGCTGCGATTCATTCCGGTCGACCGCCTGGAGTCGGAGGGGGACGGCCGCTATCTCCCGCTGTTCCAAACGGCGGTGACGAAGGATCCGACACCCTGACCACACGCGACCCGTCCTGTCGGTCGCGTGTCGTCAGCTGTCGAGCCGGGGGTCGAGCCATCCGACCGGGGCCGACGTGGGCTCGGTCACGGTGTGCCCTTCGCCCCGGGGGGCATTCTTCCCAAGGCAGTACATCCGTAGCACGCGCCCCTACGCAGCGCACGGCGATGTCGACGTACACCAAGCGTGGGTCACGCTCGCCGCCCTAGAGTCCGTTTTCCGCCGAACCGAGACTGCGATGTTGTGGCGCACGGCTGCCAGACGAGGGGGCTCCCATGTCCCACCGCAGCCGCAGCAGCATTTCCGCGACCTGTCCCCGCACTCTGTTGCTCCCCGGCGCTCTACTCGCCATGGCCGCGGCGTGCGAGCCGGTGACCTCCCCCCGAACGGGTTCCGGGGGCACTCAAGCCGTACACGGACCGGGTGATCCCCTGCCGCTCCTGACGAGCCTGCAACAGCGCTCCTTCAAGCAGGGGAACGCGATGTTTCAAACCACCTTCACGCCGGCGACGGGCCTCGGGCCGCTCTTCAACGCGCGGTCGTGCGCCGAGTGCCACGAGGACCCCGTGGTGGGCGGTGTGGGGGACGAGGTGGAGACGCACGCGACCGCGTACCACGGTGGCGTGTGCGACGACCTGGGACGCATCGGTGGACCGGTGATTCAGGACAGCGTGACACCCGCGCTGCACGCGGTGCTCGGGATCGACCAGGAGCCGGTACCGCTGGAGGCGACGGGCTTCGGGCGGCGAACCACGCCGAGCGTGTTGGGGTTCGGGCTGCTGGATGCCGTGCCCGAGTCGGAGATCGTCGCGCGGGCCGATCCGGACGACCGCAACGGCGACGGCATTTCAGGACGTCCCAACCGCTTGCCCGACGGCCGCATCGGCCGCTTCGGCCGGAAGGCCCAGATCGCGACGCTGCACGAGTTCACGAGCGGCGCCTTCATCAACGAGATGGGGATCACGAGCCCGCCGGAGCCGCGCGAGCAGACGATCAGGGATACCCCCCTGCCCTCGGGCGTCGATCCCGCCCCTGATCCCGAGCTCGGGCAAGCGGGCCTCGACGCTACAGAGACGTTCATGCGGCTTCTGGCCCCACCGCCACCGACCTTGAGCTCGTTCGCGGAGCTGCAGGGCCGCAAGCTGTTCGCAACCGTCGGATGCACCGGCTGCCACGTACCGGTGCTGCACACCGGCTCCAGCCCGGTGCGAGCACTGAGCAACACTACGGTCTTCGCGTACACCGACCTGCTCCTGCACGACATGGGTCCGGAATTGGCGGACATCTGCCTCGGCCAGGCGGAGCCCGCGGAGTTCCGCACCGAACCCCTCATGGGCGTGCAGTACAAGGAGGTGTTCCTCCACGACGGCCGTGCGCCATCGATCGAGGCGGCGATCCAGCTCCACAGCGGAGAGGCTGCCGGTGCGCGCGACCGGTTCCTCGCGTTGTCGCCGCTCGAGCGCGCCGCGCTGCTGCGGTTCGTGAGCGGACTCTAGGGGACACAGCAGATCCTTCGGCTTGGGCTCGGATACAGGAGATCCTTCGCGCCGCGCGCGTTCCGCGCGCTCGCTCAGGATGACAGCGCCAGGCGGCTACGGGAGAAGAAAAGAGGGGTGTGCTTCCTCCTCTTTTCCTCTTTTCGCCGAGCGAGCGAGCCTGTCATCCTGAGCGCCGCAGGCGCGAGGGATCTGCTTCTTGGCGCCGCAGGCGCGAAGGATCTGCTATTGCGCGAAGGATCTGCTATTGAAGGATCTATTCACACCCGCCCGACCCGGAGCGCGAGCGGCCAGCGCACGGCCCGCACCGCCGGCGGTGTCCCCCACCGAGCCTCGAGCTCGCGGCGGAACGTTGCGAAGGGGCCCGGTCCTGCCGCCTGCTCGAGCGCCCATACTGCGGACCAGGTCCCCACGTAACCGACCAGATCTTCGAGCCGCCAATCGAGTCGGATCTCAAACGGGGGCGCGTCGAGCTCGTCGAACGGGAACGGTAATGACCGGTACCCGGCGTCCACGTGCCGGCGCTCGGGCGGCCAGTACCGGGCGAGGACCTCCCGATAAAACGGCTGGATGACGGCGTCGAGATCGGGGCCGGCCGTAACGACGCCGTAGCTGATCAGGGCAACGACCCCGCCGGGTCGGACCACGCGCCGCACCTCGGCGTAGTACGCGGGGAGATCGAACCAATGGGCGGCCTGCGCCGCCGTCGCCACGTCCGCTACACGCTCCGGAAGACCGCTCGCCTCGGCCCGGCCGCACCGGTATTCCACGCCGGGGTGCCGCGCGGCCTGCGAGATCTGCTCCGGACTCGCGTCGGTGGCCACCACCCGCTCAAATACGCCGGCCAGGAGCAGCGACAGCTGCCCCGAGCCGCAGCCCGCGTCCCACGCGAGCCGCTTCGCGGGAGCGAGTCGCGCCAGGAAGTCCCCGAGCCCGGGAGGATAGGATGGGCGATGAGCCGCGTAGGCGGCCGCCACGTCGGAGAAGTGATCCTTGAAGCGCTCCGCCGGCGTCACAGATCGAGCTCCCAGGTCTCCGAGACGAGGTCCTTGCCGAAGCTGTGGTTCTTCTCTTTGCGCGTGACCCGGAAGCCCGCCGCCTTGTACAGGCGCCGGGCCGCGGAGAGCTCGCTCTGCGTCCAGAGCGTGACCTTGCGGTAGCCCGCCTGGCGCGCGAAGCGGACGCACTCGTCCACGAGCCGGGTCCCGAGGCCCGACCCACGTGCCTTGGGCTCCACGAGCAGCAAGCGCAGCTGGGCCACGGTTTGCGATCGCTCGACGAGGAATACGGAGCCCACCGCCTCGCCGTCTCGCTCCGCGATCCAGCACCGCTCCCGCTTCGCGTTGTAGCGTTGGACGAAGTGCGCCACGATCTCCGCGACGAGCGCCTCGAACTGCTCGTCGTAGCCGTATTCCCGGGCGTACACCGCACCGTGCCGGTGGACCACCCAGCCCAGGTCGCCCGGCTGCGGCGGCCGGAGCACGCAGGGGGCCGGCGGCTCGGTGTGGTCGCCGAGCAGCCGCTCGATGGTCTGCATCGCGTCGACCACGCGGGCCTGCGCATCCGGGGACAAGCCGCCGAGCATCGCGGCGACCTCGTCGTGCGAGCGCGCGTTCAGCGGCGCGAAGACTCGCCGTCCCTGTGCCGTGAGGGAGAGGTGGCTCTGCCGCCCGTCGGCCACGGAGCGGGTCTTGAGGACGAGCCCGCGGCGCTCGAAGCCGCGCAGGATGCGGCTCAGGTAGCCCGCATCGAGCCCCAGATCGCGGCCCAGGGCGGTCGCCGTCGCGTTGTTGCGGTGGGCGAGCTCGTACAGGACGCGCACTTCCGTCAGTGAGAACGGGCTGCGGTACGCCCCTTCGTGCAGCACGCCGATCTTCCGGGTATAGAACCGGTTGAAGCGGCGCGCCGCCTCCACCCGCTGCTCCAGCGCGCGTAGCGCCATGGAGCCAATGTCCCCCAGATACTTGACTCTGTCAAGTACTTCCTTCTTCCCCCGCCCTGTTTAGATTGCGCTGACCCCCATGGCCGACGCCCCGACCCGACCCCCCAAGAAGACCATCACGCCCGGCGCCTGGCAGGAGGCGCGGGCGCTCATCTACGCGCACCGCGGCCGCCTCGCCCTGGGGCTCGGCCTGCTGCTCGTCAACCGGCTGGCGGGCCTGGTCCTGCCCTCCTCGTCCAAGTGGGTCATCGACCGGGTCATCAATCAGCATCACGCCGAGCTGCTGCTGCCCCTGGCGCTCGCGGCCGGCGGCGCCACGCTCGTCCAGGCCATCACCGGGTTCGGCCTGTCGCAGGTGCTCGGCGTCGCCGCCCAGCGCGCCATTACCGACATGCGGCGCACCGTGCAGGCGTATGTCCTGCGGCTTCCGATCAGCTACTTCGACTCGACCAAGAGCGGCATCTTGATCTCGCGCATCATGACGGACGCCGAGGGCATCCGCAACTTGGTCGGCACGGGTCTGGTGCAGCTCGTCGGCGGGCTCGTGACGGCGGCGATTGCGCTGGGGGTACTGTTCTACTTGAACTGGCGGCTCACGCTCATCGCGATCCTCATCCTGGCGTGCTTCGGCGGCGGCATGGCATACGCGTTCACCAAGCTGCGGCCGCTGTTTCGGGACCGCGGCAAGCTGAACGCCGACGTGACCGGCCGCCTGGGGGAGACGCTCGGCGGGATTCGCATCGTCAAGGCCTATCGCGCCGAACGGAGCGAGCGGCTGGTGTTCACCCGCGGGGCCAATGCGCTGTTCCGCAACATTGCCACGACCATGACGGGCATCTCGGGGGTGGGGGCGTTCGCCACCGTCATCATCGGTGCGATCGGGATCCTGATGATCCTCGAGGGAGGACATGCGATCCTCTCCGGCCAGATGACGCTCGGGGATTTCTTCATGTACGGGGTGTTCATCGGCCTCGTGGCCTTGCCGCTCATCAACATCGCGTCGATCGGGACGCAGATCACCGAGGCGTTCGCCGGGCTGGACCGGATCCGCGAGATCCGCCGGCTCGTCACCGAGGATGCCGAGGACGGAGCTCGCGCGCCGCTCGCCGAGGTGGCGGGGGACGTCGCGTTCGACAATGTGACCTTCGAGTACGTGCCCGGCGCGGAGGTGGTGAAGCACATCTCGTTCCGCGCGGCGGCGGGCTCGACGACGGCCCTGGTCGGGTCCTCCGGGGCGGGGAAGAGCACCCTGATCAATCTCGTGCTCACCTTCAATCGCCCGAAATCCGGGCGCATTCTCGTGGACGGTGGCGATCTCGCCACGCTGCGCCTCGCCGACTACCGGCGGCAGCTGGGCGTCGTGCTCCAGGACAACTTCCTGTTCGACGGCACCATCGCGGAGAACATCGCGTTCGCCCGGCCACACGCGACCCGCGAGGATATCGAGGAGGCCGCGCGCATCGCCCATTGCGACGAGTTCGTGCGCCGCTTCGAGAAAGGGTACGACACCGTCGTGGGGGAGCGAGGCGTCAAGCTGTCGGGCGGCGAGCGCCAGCGGGTATCGATCGCGCGGGCGATCCTCGCCGATCCGCGGATCCTGATCCTCGACGAGGCCACCTCGAGCCTCGACTCGGAGAGCGAGGCGGCCATCCAGGACGGGCTGCGTACGCTGCGGCGTGGCCGCACGACGTTCGTGATCGCGCACCGCCTCTCGACCATCCGCAGCGCGGACCAGATCCTCGTCATGGAGCACGGGGAGATCGTGGAGCGCGGCACCCACGCCGAGCTCCTGGCGAAGCACGGCCGGTACCGACAGCTGTACGACAAGCAGTACCGCTTCGAGCAGGACCTGTTCGTGAACCCAGGCGAGGACTTTACCCCAGAGCCGGAGGCGCCGGTGACGGCTCCGCCGCTCACCCCCCCGGCACGGCTGTAACCCTACCTGGCCCGCTTGGTCGTGATGATGATGACCCCGTTCCCGCCGCGCAAACCATAGACGCCGGTCGCCGAGGCGTCTTTAAGGACGTCGATCCGCTGAATGTCACTCGGCGACAGGCTCGCGAGCACGGGGCCGAGAGCACCAGGGAGGGTCGGGATGTCATCGATGACCAGGAGCGGCTCGTCTTCCGTTATGCTCCCCCGGAGACCGTGCGAGCCCCTGATCCGGAGCGTGTAGGTCCCGTCCCGCAGCGGCAGCACCTCGAGACCCGGGACGCGGGCCTGTAGCAGCTGCTCGATCCGGGGGACGCGCGTGTCCGCCTCAGTGGGAGAAACGGACGTCACCGCGCCGGTGATGGCGTGCCGGTTCTGCGTGCCATAGCCGACGGAGACCTCATCCTGGGGTGCCGGGGTCTCCACTCGCGGCGACGTGGGCCCGCAACCGGCGGCCAGCGCGGTGGCAAGCCCGTAGCAGATCGCTCGCCTCATGGCTCCTCCTGGCTAGAGTCAGGCTCCGTTGGACACTCGGCCGGCCGGTCGGGTTCCTTTCGGTATGATGCGCGGACGCAACAGCAATATAATGTCCGAGGAGAAACCGGCACGCCGGCGATGGAAACAGAGCGGCCCGCCGGGAAGGCAGGCCGTTCGTAGCGAGGGATTCGCTGGCGTTCGCTTGCTGGATCAGGGAAACGTCACCCCGGGGGGGCATGCCGTCCCGCCGTACCCCGGGTTCTGGCACAACGCCGGATTGGCGGTGATCTGGGTCTGGGGAATCGGCCACCGCTTCTTGTAGGTCTGCCCCGAGGTCGCCCCCAGCTTCTCGGAGTTGGGATCGTGCAGATGTAGCTGCGTAGCCCAGTAGTCCGGCTCCTCCGAATCCCGCCGCACCAGGTCGAACCAGCGCTTCGCCTCGAAGGCGAACTCCCAGGCCCGCTCCATGTAGATCGCTTCGCGCACCGAGAGCTTGTCCATCGCCTCGCCTGCGGTGCCGTAATCGTGCGGTTCGGTTCGGATCTGAGCACCGGTCCCCTTGCGCGCGCGGGTGCGGATCATGTTCAAGTACTGCACCGCGACGGCGGCGTTGTTCAGCTCGTTCTGTGCTTCGGCGTAGATCAGGATCGCCTCGGCATAGCGGTACAACGGGACGTCCACGTCTCCCAGCCACCAGGTGTCGCCACCGTCGCTCTTGCGGTACTTCCACGGCATCGGCCCGTCGCCGAGCGGGTCCGCGCACAAGGTGAGGCCGCACCCGCCGGCGACGAAGCCCGAATCCGACTTGTAGCCATCGTGGCCTCGCGACCCCCGGAAATCGCCGGGGAGATAGCTGTTCAAGAACCAGTCGGTTGGATGGATCAAGCCCCAGCCACCACCCTGCCCCTGGTCGAGCCCCCAATCGCGTGGATAGTAGAACAGCTGGAAGATGTTGCTCGTGCGATCCGTCACACCCGAGTTGTTGATCACGAAGATCATCTCTTGGTTGCCCTTGTTCGTGGGCAGGAAGGTGCTGAAGTAGTTGTCGTTCAGGCCCAGTCCCCAAGCGCCCGACGAATCGATGACGGTCTTCGCCCAGTCGGACGCCTGCTGCCATTCGCTCTTCAGCATGAAGCTCGAGCGCCACGCATACAGGTCGGCGAGCGCCATTGCTGCCGCGGCTTTCGTAACGCGGCCCTGCGTGGGAATGCCGTACCCGTCATTGCCGGGCCACACGCGGGGCAGCCCTGTGTAGGCCTCGGTCAGGTCCTGGATGACCGCCTGATGCACCGCGTCGAGCGGCGCGCGGGTGGGACTCGGGTTGGCCTGATCCGCGGGCGTGAGGAGCAGCGGAACGCCGTCGTACGCCTTGGTCAGTCGCAGGTAGGCGTAGCCACGCAGGAATTTTGCCTCGGCGAGGTTGTACGCCTGCGTCACCGCATCGGGCGCCGCGATGCCGGGGCCCTTCGCGAGCACGAGGTTGGCGCGTGAGACGATGCCGTAGATCGTGCCAAACGGCACGTTCGCCCGGCCGCTCGCGGCGGTCCAATTGAGTCGGTCGGGCCCGTAGGTCCCGGAGTTCGGCTCGCGATTGTCGGCCCGGGCCTGATCGGACGCGAGCTCGGGCGTGGTCCAGTTGCTCTGGCCTTGGAGCCCGCGGAGGGCATTGTAGATGGCGAGCGTGGCGCTATTCAAGTCGGCGCCGGTCTTGAAGAAGGTGTCCGTCGTGGCGAACCCCTTGGGATCTTCGTTCAGGAGATCGGTGCACGCGATCACCGACAGCCCGACCGCGAGCACCAGGGGTGCAACGAATCGCTGGTCTCTCATGGCAGTGTCCTCGCGGCTCAGAATGTGGTGGTCAAGCCGAAGTTCCACACCCGCTGCCGCGGGTAGGCACCGATGTCGATCAGGCCGAAGCGCTCGTCCCCACCCTCGCTGTTGACGTCCGGATCGAACCCCGAATAGCCGGTGATAGTGAACAGGTTCTGAGCCGTGACGTAGAGCCGGGTCGCGACAGTCCCGGGAATGAGTCCCCGCGGCAGCTCATAGCCGAGCGTGAGGGTCTGGAGCCGCAGGTAGGAACCGTCCTCCACGAACGTGCTGTAGAGGAGCCGCGCCCGATCCCGATTCGGGCGCGGGACGTCGGTGTTGGTGTGCGTCGGCGTCCAGCGGTCGAGCACGCAGGTCCGCTCGTTGGCCTGCATGATGGCGAGGCAACCGTACGCCTTCCCGGCATTGATGATCTTGTTGCCGTACGTGAAGCTGAAGAACGCGTCGAGCGTGAACCGTCGATAGGTGAGCGCGTTGCCGAACCCACCGTAGAACTTCGGCTCACCGCGCCCCAGGATGACCCGGTCCGCGGCAGTGATCTTGCCGTCCGCGACATCGGGAATTCCGTCGGGCGTCGAGTTCGTGTCCACCGTCAACTGGTCCACGATCTTGTACTCGCCTGGGGTGCACTCGACGGTGTTCGTCAGGTAACATTGGTCGCCCACCTGCCAGAGACCCGCCACCTGGTAGCCGTAGATCGAGCCGAGGGGCTCACCCACCCGCACGAGGTACACGTCGCTCGGATCGAAGAAATTGCCGGTGCGCGGCGTGACCGTGAACTGGGTGACGGCGACCGGCTTCCCCGTGACGGGGTCCGATCTCGTCCCCAGGTCGAGGACCTTGTTGTGGTTGTGAGAGATGGTCAACGTGCTCCGCCAGGTGAGCTTTGGCCGCTCGATGTTGGTCGTGGTGACCGACAGCTCCACGCCGTTGTTCTGTACCGAGCCGACGTTCTGCAGCTGCTGGTTGAAGCCCGTCGTGATCGGGACGTTGACCAGGAGCAAGAGGTCTCGTGTTTTGGAGTGGTACGCATCGATCGTGAACGCGACGCGGTTGTGGAGGAGCGCCGCATCGAGCCCCGCGTTGAATTGGGTCTGCTCCTCCCAGTGGAGGTCGGGGTTGGGCATGAGGCTTCCCGGCGCCATCGCCGGAATTTCCGTGGTGCCGGAGGAGTACCAAGCCACGTCCAGCTGCGAGAGCGACTGGTAGGGGTCCACCGCCTGGCTGCCGACCTTGCCGTAGCTCACGCGCAGCTTCAAGTCGCTGAAGAGCGACTGATGCCGCATGAAGGATTCGTCGCCGAGGCGCCAGGCGAACGCACCCGAGGGGAAGAATCCCCACTTGTGATTCACTCCGAACACGCTCGAGCCGTCTCGGCGGCCGGTCAGGGTGAAGAGATACTTGTCGGCGACATTGTAGTTGGCCCGCCCGAGAAAGGAGAGCAGCGCGTGCTCCTGGGTGGTGCTGACCGGCGCAACGAGCGTCGACCCTGAGCCGAGATCGTAGACGTTGGTGTGGTCGATCGGAAAGTCGGCCCCATTGGCCCTGGCGCTCTCTTCGTACCACGTTTGCACGGAGTAGCCGCCCAGCAGGTCCAACTTGCCCGGGCCCATCGCCCGCCGGTAATTCACGGTGTTCTCGTTCGTCAGATTGCGACGCTCACGGTTGTACATCCAGCCGCTGCCGCCGCTCCCCCCGTCGAGGATGGTGCGCGGCGCATAGAAGTGAATGCCGTCGAATTGGAAGTTGCCGCCGAAGGTGCTCCGTACCTTGAGCTCGGGCGTGATGTCCAGCTCGGCGAACACGCTTCCCAGTGCCCGCGAGGTGGTGTTCAGGTCCGTCTCCTCGAGCGCGTTGGCGATCGGATTCGGCACCGGCTCCGTCGAGGGCGATTGCATGATCCAATTGCCGGTCGCGTCCTTGGGAGCCGCGAACGGGGCGAACTGCATAGCCGCCTGGAGGCCGTTGGCGCTGTTGCCCACCGCGCCGTTCTCCACCCGGGCGGCGTTGCGCGCCACGCGCGTCAGGCTCAGACTCGAGCCCCAGCGGAACCGGCTGCTCGCGTCGCCGTCGAGGTTGAGGCGCACACCGTAACGGTTGAAGTCCGAGCCGAGCACGATGCCTTCCTGCCGCGTGAAATTGCCGCTGAGCAGGTAGCGCAGCTTCTGCTCCCCCCCCGACAGGCTGATGGCCTGGTTGGTCTGAAGTCCCGTGCGGAGCATCATGGCGGGGTAGTTATACGTCGCGGCGGACCCGATCTGGGCCGCGGTGAACGGGAGGTTGGTCGAGTCCCCCTCGGCGTTGAACACCGCCTCGTTCGCCAGCTGCATGAACTGCGGCCCGTTGAGCACCGGGATGGTCTTTCGAATGCTCTGGAAGCCGGCATTCGATTCCACCGTCACACGGCTCTCACCCACCCGACCCCGCTTCGTGGTGATCAACACCACGCCGTTGGCGCCACGCGAGCCGTAGATCGCCGTCGCCGAGGCATCCTTGAGCACGTCGATCGACTCGATCTCGTTCGGGTCGAGGGACATGAGTGGATTGGTCTTCGGGTCCCGCGCGTCGTCATTGTCGCCGCCGGCACCCTGCTCCGCCGGGAGGCCGTCGATCACGTACAACGGCTCGCTGTTCGCGCTGATCGACCCGGTGCCACGCACCCGCACGCGGATGCCGACGCCCGGCATCCCGGAGTTCGACGTCACCTGCACGCCCGCGATCTTGCCCTGCAGGCCGCCCGACAGCGTGACGGTCGGGGCCGCCTTGGTCTCGAACTGATCTCCCGACACCGACGCCACGGCCCCCGTCAGGTCCCGCTTCTCGATGGTGGCGTAGCCGATGGCCACGACCGGATTGAGCTCGATGGGACTGCGCTTGAGCCGCAGGTCCATGACGCTCTGTTGGCCGTCCTCCACCACCGCACTCGTGTCGGCGGCGGTGTAGCCCAGCATCCGCGCCCGCAACCGGTAGCTCCCCGCCGGCACGCCCCCGATGGTGAACCGCCCCTCGGCATCCGTTTGTGCCGTAAACCGGGTGCCGACGACCGTGACGGTCGCCGCCATGATCGGCCCGCCCGTGTCGCCATCCTTGACCGTCCCGGCGATCGAGCCCGTTTGCGACGATCGGTTCGAGCCATCGCGGTCCGTGATGAGCAGGATCTGACCGGTCCGGTCCACCGTCGGGGCGACGCCGGTGCCGTACAGCAGCGAATCGAGCGCGGCCTCAACCCGCACTGCGTCGAGCTGAACGGACACCGGTCGGTCCAACGGCACGACGCGACGCGAGTACGCGATGCGCACCCCCGTCTGCCGGACGAGTTCGTCGAGCGCATCCTTCAAGGGCACGCGATCGAGCGCCAGGGTGACCGTGCGATCGAGCGGGGGCGGCGCTTGGGCGCGAAGCGGGCCCGCTGCGCCCGCCACGACCAGCATGCCCACGAATGTGATCAAGCAGCGCATAGCCAGTCTCCCTCCATAGTCACTGCCGCGGATGAGCGGGAATGAGTCGGACCAACCGCTCGGCGCGCGTAACGCGGGCGTCGAGCACCTTGGCCAAAGCCGTCAGGGCTTCATCAGCCGACTGCGTCGTGAAGGAAATCGTCAGCCGCTCGTCGCCCAACGAGCCGTCGCCGGTCTCGATGTCGAGGTCGTACCAGCGCCCTAGCTGGGCGATCACGCTCGAGAGCGGGGCGTCGTTGAAGACCAACGCGCCGCGGGTCCAGGCGAGGTACTGGCGCAGTGGGACGCCGGAGGTAGTCATCGCGTTGCCGCGCGCATCGATCACCGCCCGGTCGCGCGGCCGGAGCGTCAAGGCCACCGAATCCGCTCCCCGCGCGCCGCGCAGCGCCACCCGGCCGGCAGCCACGACGACCTGCAGGTACTCCTCTTCGTTGTAGGCGCGCACGTCGAACGCCGTGCCGAGGTCTTCCGTCGTCCCACGGCGCGTACGCACGCGGAACGGGCGCCGGGCATCGTGCCGGACGACGAAGTACGCCTGACCCTCGAGCTCGACCACCCGCTCTCGAACGCCGTAGTCCCCCGGCACGCGGAGGCGGGAATCGACCCCCAGGAGCACCCGGGAGCCGTCGGAGAAGGACAGCTCGACCCGCTGTCCGCGGGCGGTCGCATACTCGCGCGGCGCCGCGGCGGGGGCACGCAGGCGCCACACGGCCGTCCCCGCAAGCGCGAGCGCGGCCGCAGCTGCGATCGCGCCCCATCGCGTTCGTGATGCGACAGTCTGCGGACCCGCCGCACCGCGCGTGCTCAGCCCTCGGGACCGCACCGGAAACGGGCCGGGCCCTCTGGCGGCCCGGTTGCGGGCATCGAGCAGACGCTCCCGTGCCTGCTCGAAGCCCCAATCCCGTGTGCCCTCGCCCGATACCCGCCACACAGCCCGCAACTCGTCCAGCAGCTCGCCCCGGTGCGGATCCGCAGCGACCCACGCCTGGATCGCCGCCGCTTCCTCAGGAGAGCACTCGCCTTCGATCAGACGCAACAAATCGGATTGCTTGATCATCCGGGTTCTCGGTCCCATTTCGAGAACCCCTGAGGCGGTTGAGAGTATGAACGAGCGCAAGCCGGGCCACTGACCCCGGGCGCACGCCCCGGGGTGCGCTACAGCACCCGATAGCTGGCGGGGCCTCGCGTGACGACGGGAAGGGCGTGGGCGAGATAAGGCGCCAGCGTTTTCCTGAGCCGCACCGTGGCGCGCCACATTTGGGATTTGACCGTGCCCAGCGACAGGTGGAGGGACGCCGCGATCTCCTGGTAGCTGTACTGCTGGCGGCGACGGAGCAGGAAGATCTCGCGACACCGGTCCGGCAAGCCGGCAATCGCATGCTGCACGGCGCGGTCGAGCTCGCCCTGGATATAGCGATCCTCTGGGCTCCCTCCGGTCCTGGAGGGGCCCTCCTCACGGGCGGCGCGGTCGATCCACGCTTCGGCGACGCGCCGATGGCGCAGGTATTTCAGCGCGCGGTTCCGGGCCGCCACGTAGAGGTAGCCTTGCGTGAGGCGGACGGCGTCCCGCGGGCCCCGGGTATCCCACAGATGAAGGAAGAGGTCCTGCACAACGTCCTGCGCGGCATCTGCCGAGCCGACGAAGCGCAGCACGTACTCGCACAGGTCGCGGTAGTGAGCCGCGAACGCCGATTCCCACGCCCCCGAAGGGTCGCGCGGTGACGGCTCGAGTGCCCCGCGGGCGGCCGACTGGCTCCGGTCCTGCATCGCCGTCGGGTTGTACAAGTTCGAGGCCGATGCTGAAGCGTGACAGCAGCGAGCGGGGCTTCGCGCGCTGACGCAAGAGGTTAGCAGGCCATGCGCATCGGATCGCAGGACGGCCCCGTTGCGGCGACGCAACGGTGGGCCGGTCATCTGCCGACGCCCCTGTGGCAGGATTACGATAACAAAGGCGTGACGAAGCGCCCTTGCGGCAGTTCCGGGCGGGCGTACACTAGGACCGACCGTTTCGCCCTGGAGACACGCATGCGTCCCGCCGTCGTCAGCACCGCCGCGCTGTTCCTGGTGAGTCTGAATACGAGCTGCGACCGCAGCCCGCCCACCGATCCCCACCGCCCGCTCGCGTTGCGTATGGAGGCCGCTCGCGTGCCCGACGCGAAAAACTTCGTCGCCCATCTCACGGGCGGAAACGAGGTGCCGACCCACGATACCCGAGCGGCCGGCCAGATCAAGCTGCAATTGAGTGACGATGGTACGGAGGTCGCGTACCGACTGATCTCGTCCAACATCGACAACGTGTTCATGGCGCACATCCACGTGGCGCCGGCGGGAGTGAACGGCCCGATCGTCGTGTTCCTCTTCGGACCGGTGGCCCCCGGGGGCGGCCGGGTCGATGGTGTGCTCGCGCACGGGACGTTCACGGCCGCTGACCTGATCGGGCCGCTGGCCGGCCATCCGCTGAGCGACCTGATCGCGGCGCTCTCCACCGGTGGCGCGTACGCCAACGTGCACACCAACGATGGCGTGGCGCCCACGAACACAGGACCGGGGGACTTCCCGGGCGGCGAAATCCGGGGCCAGATCGACGTGGCGGGTCCGACGCCCTAACCGCCGTCGCGCATGCCCCTCATCGACACGAATCACCAGCGCGCGGCGCTGCTCGTCTTGCTGTTGGGCGTCGCGCTGGTCATCGCGCTCACGCCCTACGCCACCGGGCTGATCGGCATTCCGGTCCTGTACGCCGTGTTCACCCCGGTGCACGAGTGGTTGTCGCTGCGCGTCCGGCCTAAGCTCGCCGCGAGCCTCGTGGTCGCGCTCGCGCTGTTCCTGATCGTCGTACCCGGGGTGTCGTTCGCCGGCCTGATCGTCGGCCAGGCCCAGGAGATCGCCGGCGGGGTCATCCGGAACCCCCTGCTCGGTCGCCTGCGGGAACTCAGGCTGGGCGGCATGGATCTGGGACCGCGGCTCGCCGACCTCGGGGCCCAGGTGGTGGCCTGGATCGGCTCGTCCGCCTTCGGGTTGGTCGGCACCGCGACGCGGCTCGCGCTCAACCTCACCATCTCGCTGTTCGGCCTCTTCTACCTGTTGCTCCGGCCGGGCGAGACGTGGGAGGCGGTCCGGCCCTACATTCCGTTCTCCGCCAAGAACACCGAGAAGCTGCGCCAACGGTTTCGCGACGTCACCACCTCGACCATCATCGGCACCGGTGCCACCGCGGCGATTCAGGGAACCCTGGTGGGCCTCGGCTTCTGGCTCACCGGGCTCCCGAACGCCGTGTTCTGGGGAGTGGTCACGATGGTGTTCGCCATCCTTCCAGTCGTGGGCAGCGCCCTGGTGTGGGGGCCCGGCGCCCTGGCGCTGATTCTGGGCCACCACGCCCTATCCGGCGTGCTGCTGGCGCTCGGCGGCGCCGTGATCGTCGGGAACCTGGACTATGTCATTCGACCGATGGTGTTCCGCCGCTGGGCGAACATTCATCCGCTCGTCACGCTGGTCGGTGCGCTCGCCGGAGTGCCGTACTTCGGGATCCTGGGGCTGCTGATCGGGCCGCTCGCATTGTCCTACTTTTTCGAGCTGGTCAAGATGTACCGAGAAGAGTACCTGAACACCTAGACGCACAGACGCACAGACGCACAGACGCACAGACGCACAGCGGTGAACAGGTTTCAGGGAGCAGGTCATCGCTTCCAACCCCCGTGGCACCCGCGCAACACCCATTCCCCTCCGCCCACCGGAAACCTCCGGAACCCGCCGGGTGTAGGTACGAACAACTTCGTACATAGTGAGACCCGATGGCGAAGCGCGCTCCGACCAACGCGGAGCTCGAGATTCTGCGCGTGTTGTGGCAGCGCGGTGCGAGCACCGTACGCGATGTCCACGAGTCCCTCGACCACGCCAGGCCGGTCGGCTACACGACGGTCCTCAAGCTGCTGCAGATCATGGTCGAGAAAGGCCTCGTGAGGCGGGATGCGTCGGCACGCTCCCATGTGTACACCGCGGTGGCGTCCCAAGAGGCCACCCGGCGGCGCCTGGTCGCGGACCTGGTGCGGCGCGTGTTCGGAGGCTCGAGGCTCGGGCTCGTGCTCCACGCCCTGGAATCGACACCCGCCACGGGACCGGAGCTCGAACAGATCCGCAGACTGCTCGACGAGAAGAACGGAGGACGTATATGATGATGACGCACGCGTTGGGCTGGGCCCTCGTGGACTCGCTGTGGCAGGAGGCACTTGCCGGCGCGGGGCTCGCGGCCCTCCTCGCACTCCTTCCAGTGCGGGCGGCCCGCATCCGCTACGCCCTCGCCACGCTCACACTGGGGTTGATGCTCGCTCTTCCCCTCGCCAGCGCGGCGCGGTTGAGCGGGACGTCGCCGTGGACCGACGACGTGGTGACCGCCACATCCCCGGTCGCCCCGGGGCCGACCTCAGGCCCCGGCCCGCAAGCCGCGCCGATGGGGGCGACCCCCGCGGCGCCCGTTGCCGCCCGGATCCGCGCGGTCCTCGAGCCCGCACTGCCGTGGGTCGTGCTGGTGTGGTTCGGCGGCGTGGTGGCGCTCTCGCTGCGCCTCGCGTCGGGCTGGCTGGTGACGCGGCAGCTCGGTCGCGTAGGCACGGCGTCCGTCCCTGACGCGTGTCGCGAGGCGGTGGCCCGCCTGGCCGCGCGGCTGCGCATCAGCCGGCCCGTGCGCGTGCTGCAGTCGGCCGTGGTGCAGGTGCCCGCCGTCATGGGGTGGCTGCGGCCGGTGATCCTCCTTCCGGCGAGTGCCCTGACGGGACTCACCGCGCTCCAGCTCGACGCGCTGCTCGCGCACGAGCTGGCCCACGTGCGGCGATACGACTATCTCGTCAACCTCGTCCAGTCGGTGATCGAGAC
>WNEL01000023.1_pt1 | contig 42636 bp, 42 predicted proteins | sample 5399991 | NCBI WGS metagenome assembly WNEL01 (sample SAMN13153325, study PRJNA577476) | soil metagenome | isolation source: 20 cm grassland meadow soil pre-rain plot 2 | place: USA:California | collected 2015-09-08
GCTCATGAAGAGTGGGGGGTGCTGTCGGCGGTGCCCAAGATCCGTCTGGAGAAGGAACCCCAAGGGCGTATCCGCTGGCTTGAGCCAGACGAGGAAGTCCGGCTGCTCGCCGCGTGCGCCCAGTCGAGGAACCCGGAACTCACCAAGATCGTCACCATCGCCCTGGAGACCGGCCTACGGAAGGGCGAGATGCTCGGCCTTACCTGGGACCGCGTGGACCTGAGCCGTGGCGTCATCCGGCTGGAGCAAACGAAGTCGGGCAAGCGGCGTGAGGTTCCCATGCGCCAGGTGGTGTACGACACCTTGGCGAGCCTGCCTGGCCCGCGAGAGGGTCAGGTGTTCCAGACCCGTAGCATCAGGACTGCATTCGAGAACGCCGTGGTCGACGCCAAACTGGAAGACTTCCGCCTCCACGACACGCGGCACCATTTTGCTTCGTGGTTCGTGATGCGCGGTGGGAATCTCCAGGCGCTCAAGGAAATACTCGGTCACGCGAGCCTGACCATGACGCAGCGGTACGCTCATCTCTCGCCCGATCATCTAAGGAGTGAGGTGGCCAAGACCGAGCGGCTTGCGAACTCCCGAGCCGTCAGCACAAAGTCAGCACAAAGCGTCGTTGATGCAGTAGCGGCTCGTGAGGGTGCCGCGGCAACTATCTGATTTTCTTTGGTGCCGAAGCGGGGACTCGAACCCCGACACCCTTGCGGGCACATGACCCTGAATCATGCGCGTCTGCCAATTCCGCCACTTCGGCCCACGCGGCGTCAGTCATAATACCGTCCGAGGATGGCAAGTCAAGCCAGCGCCCGCGCGAGTGACCGTACCGTCGCCACCAACCGGCGCGCGCGGCACGAGTACGAGATCCTCGAGACCGTCGAGGCGGGCCTCGTGCTGCGCGGGACCGAGGTGAAAGCGCTCCGCGCCGGGCAGGTGACCTTCAAGGACTCCTACGCGACGGTCCGCAACGAGGAGGCGTGGCTCGTCGGGTGCCACATCAGCCCGTACAGCCACGGCAGCGACGCCAACCACGACCCGGAGCGCGACCGAAAGCTCCTCCTGCACCGGCGCGAGATCACCCGGCTCGTCGGCAAGATCGCCGAGCGGGGTTTGACCCTCGTCCCTCTTCGACTATACTTTAAGGACGGTCGCGCGAAGGTGGAGCTCGGCTTGGCGCGCGGTCGCAAACTTCACGACAAGCGGGCGGCCATCCGGGAGCGCGAAGTCCGGCGCGAGATGGACAAGGCCGCGCGAGCCGGCCGTCGGGGCGAATGGTGAGCCCCGGCGGTTCCGAGAGGAGGGGGCGACAGGTTTCGACGGGGATCAGTGAGGCCCAGGCTGCGTCTCGAGGTTTCTCTCCCCTCGTTAAATAGAGAGAACGGTATAGCTGCCGACACTCAGCTAGCTCTGGCGGCCTAACACCCGTCAGCGCCCGCCGGATCGGGCCATCAGGATTCGGGAACGGGCGCCATATTCTGGTGGCTGGCCCCAAACCTGGCCTCAGGGGAGGGGCGAGACACTTGAGGCTGGTCCTGCGGCGATCCTGCCGACCGGAGTGCCGCGGGACGAGACGCTGTAGAGTCGATCGGCTATCGACGTAGACGCCTGCGGCTGAGGGTTTCCGGACGTGGGTTCGATTCCCACCGCCTCCACCAACCCCTCGCGTGAGGCTCCTCTTGATCAGCAACTCCGGAAAGCCGTTTCTCGAGCACTGCATGGGGCAGATCGCCGCCTTCCTCGGCCCCGCCCGGCGCGTCGTGTTCGTCACGGCCGCCAACCTGTACGACGAGCCCGCCTACTACGAGCGGGCGCGCGCGGCGCTGGGGGCCGCGCCGCCCGCCGGCTGCGGAGCCCACGTCCTCCACCTCCGCTGGGACGCGGATCCGCTCGCCGTCCTCGAGCGCGCCGAGGCGCTCTTCGTCGGCGGCGGCAACACCTACGCCCTGCTCAAGCGGCTCCAGGAGGGCGGCCTGCTCGATCCCATTCGGACCCGCGTGCGAGCGGGTCTGCCGTACATCGGCTCGAGCGCCGGCTCCAACGTGGCGGGCCCGAGCGTTCTCACGTCCAACGATTGGAATGTGGTCGGCCTCACCGTCTTCGGGGCCCTCGCCCTTGTGCCGTTCAACATCAACCCGCACTACCTCGAGACCGATCCCGCGATGGCGCCCGGGAGCGAGACCCGCGACGAGCGGATCCGCGAGTATCACGTGGTCCACAGCAGTCCCGTCGTCGGCATCGAGGAGGGCACCGTGCTGCGCGTCGAAGACGGCGTGGCGATCGTCCTCGGCCGTGGCCGGGTGAAGGCCTTCGCGCGGGGGCGCGAGCCGCGCTGGTACCGGGCCGGCGAGCGCGTCGAGGTCTAGTCGCGCCCGGGGGTCTGGAGCAGCCGCATCGAGCCGTAGCGGCGCAGGATGGCCTCCCACTCGGCCGCGTCGTGGAACTGGCACTGCCGGCGACCGAAGGCCTTGGCGACCTCGAGGCAGAAGCGCACGGCCAGCTCGATGTCGGCCGGCTGCGAAGCGCCAGTGGCCGAGCCCGGCACGGGCACCTCCGCGGTGAGGGCCACGCCGACCACCGGCGCCCGTGTCGCCGTGGCAGGCTGCAGGATCGAGTTCAGATGGAAGAGCGCGTTGCCGTACGGCGTGATGTCCTGCATGGTCAGCGGAAACACCACGGGCATGCGGCCCGTGACCTGTTGCGTGAGCGTCAGCAGATCCTCGGCAACACGGAGGATCCAGCCCTCCTTGACCGTCGCCGAGATCGCGATCCCCCGGTGGTTGATCACGCGGTTGCCACGTGTCGTGTCCACACTGAGGATCGCCTCCATCTCCGGCCGCACCTCCTCCTGATTCAGGGTCGCCATGTCGACAGGCGAGTTCATCATCGTCACCGACGGGTGGGCGATGGTTCGCGCATTCGGGCAGATGTGAGTGGAGATGACGACATCGCCCGGCAGGCGATCGCGTTTTTGCGCCATGCGACCGAGCTTGAGGGCACAGGCGACGGCCGTCACCGCGCCGTCGGCGTCCGACACGAGCCCGATCTTCTCGGGGCGGGCGCCGATGCCGCCCAGGCGGCCGATGATGCCGAGGGTGGGCGCCTGGCCGCCCGCGAGCCGTCCCTCCGTCCCCGGCACGGTGATCCTCAGGAAGTCGGTGCTCCCGTCCTTCCCAACGACCTGCTTGACCTGCACGTCGGTCACGCCTGCCGCTCGGATGGTCGCGGCGACCTCCTCTCCGGTGACGGTGGCGGAATCGAGCACTTCGAGCGCCTGCAGCACCGCGGGAAGCGACATGCGCCCCTCCTAGCTGGTTCTCGGAATCACGGTTCCATCCCCGCCGCGAGATTCAGCCGGGCGAACACGGGTATCGTGCGGCCGCCGTCCATCACGATCGCCCGCCCGGTGACGAAGTCGAAGGCGGGCGAGCAGAGGAGGACGACCATCTGCGCGATCTCGCCCGGCGTCACGAGGCGGCCGAGCGGGGTCGCGGCGATCGCTGCCGCCCGATACGCCGGCATCCTGTCCGTCCGGGGACCGGCGATCTGGCTCGGCACCACGGCGTTCACGGTGATGTGCGGCGCGAGCTCGACGGCGAGGCTCTCCGTGAGGCTCAAGAGCGCCGCCTTGGCGAGCCCGTAGACCCCGTGCGAGCGGACGAGCCCCGAGGTCGCTCCGACGTTGACGATACGGCCCCAACCCAGGCGCGCCATCTCGGGGGCGACCTGCTGGGCGGCGACGTACACGGACTTGAGGTTCGCGTCCATGACGTAGTCCCAATCCGGCTCGGCGAGCATCGTGAACGGCGTGTCGCAGAACGGGCCCGCGTTATTCACGAGGATGCTGATCGGCCCGAGCCGTTCGCCTACCTCCTCGATCAGGCGCCGTACGTCGTCAGCCCGGGCGATGTCCGCCTGAAAGGCGGCGGCCTCCCCGCCCCCGTCGCCGATCGCCCGCGCGACCATTTCCGCGGCGGCGCGCGACGTCCGATAGTGCACGGCGACCCGGGCACCCCGCCACGCCAGCGCGGTCGCGATCTCCACGCCGGCACCCGACGAGGACCCGGTGACGAGCGCCAGCTTGCCCTGGAGAAGCGTCGCGTCTTCGGTCATGGCGTTCTCCTAAGATCCCGAGCAGGAGCAGGCCGCCCTTCATGGCTCGACCAGCTCCGTCCAGATCGACGTCGTGTACGAACGGTCGAGATACTTGGCGTAGAGCTCGTCGATCAGCTCCTTGCCGACGATGGCGAGCTCCGTCTCGTACGCGGCACGATCGCTGACCTCGATCCGCTCGATGTAGTCCCATGGCCCGCCTGTGAGCCTGGCGCCGACCTCGATGATCCGGTGGGTGCGATAGGACCTGATTGTTTTCAGCCTCGCGGCGACCGCGTAATCCACCTCGCGCTCGAAGCGCTCGTAGTCCTCCTTGCTGACCCCGGGCTTGAGCTTCGCCAGCACGTACCGGATGATCGCCATCAACGCCCTCCCATGAGGTGTTCGATCGGGATCCAGTCCAGGTCGTAGCCGTAGTGGCGGGGCGCGAGCAGCGCGAGCGCCGCGGGCGTCCTGAGCTTATCATCCGCGCGCGCGCCGACGACCCCCACCCGCGCGCCCTCCGCGAGGAGGGTGTTCGTGTACGGTGTGCCCGTCTCGGCGTCCAGCAGCATGATGAGATCGGGCGAATGCACCCAGGGCCGCTCGTCGAGCCACGTCACGTGGTTCTCGTTCTTGAACCAGACGCGCAGCGTGCGGCCCGCGTCCCGCCCCTCGCCCTCCACGGTGGTCGTGCCGAGCATGTAGCCGTCTCGGCTCTCCCACTCCTTCCTCGCGATGCGCCCGCGGAAGAGCACCCAGCCGTCGAGCGCGCCGGCCGCCGCCGCGGCGGGGTCCGTGGAGCGGGCCCGCGCCGCGTGGATCGCACGGCCGACGGCGAGGGCGCGCGAGATCCCGCCCCGGACCGTGATCATCTTGAGGTCGCGGCCCCGCATGAGGAAGCCCGCGTGGGCGCACGGCGCCTTCACGTCCGGGAGCTTCGTGGCGATACTGATGAGCTTCCCGATCCGCTCGGTCACGAGGTCGCTCGCGGTCTCCTTCACGACGAGCACGTTGCCCCACGGGTCCGCGATCGCCCCCGGCGCGAATGGCAGGCCCGCGATCGCGGCCGTCGTCTGGCAGAGCTCGGGAATCGCGCGCCCGGCGCAGTCGCCGTCGACGATGGCCGCGCCGAGGCGGACCGCCGCGTCCATCGGGCTCGACGTGTTGCCCGCGCCGAGCTCGAACGGGACGATCGCATCGATCCGCCGGCCCACGTACGCCTGCAACTCCTGGACCGCGCGCACCATCGGCTTCGCCACGACCCACTCCGCGGGGTAGCCGAGCTGCCGTCGCTCGACGGCCGTGAGCGGCTTGCTTGGCGCGATCGAGCCCATACCGAACACGGAGCAGACCCAGGCGTCGTCGGGAAGCGAGCCGACGTCGACCCACGCCAGGCGCCGTCCCGATTCGACGTGGGGCAACAGCGCGTCGAGCCCCTGCTCGGGGCGGCCGCCGCCGCCGGTCCCGAGCAGGGTCAGGCCGGCGATCAGGGCGTGAACGTCCTCGCGGGTCTTCAGCTCTCCCATGGCGGTCGTCTCCTCGGCTCGCGCTAGACCAGGTGGCAGGCGACCAGGTGTCGGGGCGCCACCTCGCGCAGGGCGACCGGCTCGGCGCACACGGGCTGCGCGAGCGGGCAGCGGAAGCGGAGCCGGCAGCCGGTCGGCACGTCGATCGGGCTCGGCACCTCACCGGCGAGGACGAGGCGCTCGCGCCGGGCGTCCGGGTCCGGGACCGGGATCGCGGAGAGCAGGGCGCGCGTGTACGGGTGGAGCGGGTGCCGGAACAGCTCGTGCGTCGGGGCCTGCTCAACGATGGTTCCGAGGTACATGACGGCCACGCGCCGGGACAGGTACTTCACCGTGGCGAGGTCGTGCGAGATGAACAGGTACGTCATGCCGAGCTTCTCGCGCAGCTCGCCGAGCAGCATGATGATCCGCGCGCGCAGCGACACGTCGAGCGCCGAGGTGGGCTCGTCGAGCACGACGAGGCGCGGCTCGGTGGCGATGGCGCGCGCGATGTTCACCCGCTGCCGCTGCCCGCCCGACAGCTCGTGCGGGTAGCGGTCGAGCAGCTCGGCTCCGAGCCCCACCCGCCCGAGCACCTCCTGGGCCCGCTCCCGGCGTCCGGCGCGACGGAGGTTGCTGTGCAGGCGCAGCGGGTCCTCGACCGTTCGCCGCACCGTGAAGCGTGGGTTGAGCGACGCCGTCGGGTCCTGGAAGACCATCTGGATGTCGCGCCGCCGGCGGCGCAGCGGTTCCTCGCCGAGCGTGGTGAGCTCCACCGCGTCGAAGCGGATGCGCCCCGCCGTCGGCTCGATCAGCCGGAGCAGGCAGCGCGCGAGGGTGGACTTGCCGCAGCCCGACTCGCCCACGAGCCCGAGCGTCTCACCCGCGTCGATCGCGAGCGAGACGCCATCGATGGCACGCACCGCCGGCGGGACGCGACGGCGCAGGGTGTCGAGCCACACCCCGAGCCCCCGGAGGGGGAAGTGCTTGACGAGGCCGTCAACCTCGAGGAGCGGCGACACGCGCGGCCTCGGTGGCGTAGCAGGCGACCTCGTGGTCCCGGGCCCGCGCCGAGCGCGCGGGCTTGACGGTCCGGCAGACGTCGAGGACGTCGGGGCAGCGGTCGGCGTAGCGGCAGCCCGGCGGCGCGTCGAGCAGCGAGGGGACGACGCCGGGGACGGGCTCCATCGTCACCTCGCGGTCGACGCGCGGGATCGAGCGCACGAGCGCCCGCGTGTACGGGTGTGCGGGCTCGCGGAAGAGCGAGCGCACGTCGGCGCACTCGACGAGCTGGCCGGCGTGCATCACCGCGACGCGGTCGCACAGGCCGGCGACGACGCCGAGGTCGTGCGTGATCAGCACGATCGAGGCGCCGGTGCGGCGCCCCAGGTCGCGAAGCAGGTCCAGGATCTGCGCGGCGATCGAGACGTCGAGCCCGGTGGTCGGCTCGTCGGCCAGCAGCAGGCGGGGCGACGTCGCGAGCGCCATCGCGATCATCACGCGCTGGCACATCCCGCCGGAGAGCTGGTGCGCGTAGTCCCTGGCGCGACGCTCGGGCTCCGGGATGCCGACGAGGCCGAGCATCTCGAGCGTCCGCCGGCGCGCCTCGGCGGCCGAGCAGCCCTGGTGGAGCCGGTAGAGGCGCGCGATCTGCCGGCCGACGGGTAGCACGGGGTTGAGCGCCGTGCGTGGACTCTGGAAGACCATCGCGATCTGGGCGCCACGGATCCTGCGCATCTCCTCCTCGGGCAGGGCGAGCAGGTCGCGTCCGTCGAAGCGGATCGAGCCACCGGCGATTCGTCCCGGGGGACGAATCAGCCGGAACACGGCGAGCGCCGTCACCGACTTGCCCGAGCCCGACTCGCCCACGAGCCCGAGAATTTCGCCGCGGCGCACGTCGAGGTCGATCGCGTCGACGGCGCCCACCGTGCCCTCGTCGGTGTCGAACGCGACGCTGAGGTTCTCGACCTCGAGGAGCGGCCTCACGCCACGCCCCGCATGCGCGGATCGAGGAGGTCGCGCAGGCTGTCGCCCACCAGGTTGAACGCGAGGACGGTCACCATGATGGCGAGCCCGGGGAAGAGGAAGATCCACCACTCGCCCGACACGATGTAGCTCGCGCCCTCGGCGGCCATCGCGCCCCACTCGCTCTGCGGCGGCTGGATGCCGAGGCCGATGAACGACAGCGCGGCGACCGTCAGGATCGCGAAGCCCATGGCGAGCGTCGCCTGCACGATCACCGGCGGAAAGCAGTTCGGGAGCAGGTGGAAGAAGATGATGCGGCGCTGGCGGTTGCCGACGGTGCGCGCGGCCTCCGCGTACTCCATCTCGCGCACGCGCAGCATCTCGCTCCGAATGAGCCGCGTGTAGATCGGCACGTGGGTGATCGCGATCGCCACGACCACGTTCGCGGTCGCGTTGCCCGCGGCGGCCGTGATCCCCATGGCCAGGATGAACGCGGGAAACGCCATGATCGTGTCGACCAGGCGCATGACGACCTGGTCGACGAGCCCGCCGCGATAGCCCGCCAGCGCGCCGAGGACGCAGCCGGTGGTGAGCGCCATCGCGGTCGCCGCGAGGGCCACCAGCAGGTCGACGCGCGCGGCCCAGACGATGCGCGAGAGCTGATCGCGTCCATAGATGTCCGTGCCCAGCCAGTGACGCCAGCCCGGCGCCTGGAGCGTCTCCTCCGCCTGCGGCGCGTCGGGGTCGTAGGGCGCGACGAGTGGCGCGGCGAGCGCGAGCCCGATGATCGTCAGGATCGCCCCGAGCGCCAGGAGCGAGAGCGTGTTCCGGCGCACCCGCCGCCAGGCGACGGCGGCGCGGCGGGTCGCGACCCGCTCAGCGGAGGCGGATACGAGGGTCGACAACGCCGTAGACCAGGTCGACGGTGAGGTTGATGAGCACGTAGACGACCGCGACAAAGAGGACGAAGCCCTGGATCGGCGCCGCGTCCTTGGTGAGCAGCGAGGTCACGGCGTAGTTCCCGATGCCGGGCCACGCGAAGACGATCTCGACGACCACGTTGCCCGCCATCAGGAATCCGAAGACCACGCCGACGAGCGTGATCACGGGGATCAGGCAGTTCCGGAGCGCGTCGCCGTAGACGATCGTGCGCCGCGGCAGGCCGGCCGCCCACGCCGCCTTGATGTAGTCCGACTCGAGGATCTCGAGCATCGTCGCGCGCACCATCCGGGTGACGGGCGCCATCACCGAGAAGCCGAGCGTGAGCGACGGGAGCATGAGCTGGTGAAGGGCCGAGCCGAGCGCCCGCGCGTTGCCGGTGAGGAGCGCGTCCACGGCGTAGAGGCCTGTGAGCGCCGTCGGCGCCATCACCCCGGGGCTCAGGCGCCCGAGCGGCGGGGGCGCCACGCCGAGGTGGTAGAAGAAGAGGTAGACCGCGAGCAGCCCCGTCCAGAACGTGGGCATCGCGACGCCCCCGACGCCGAGCAGGCGGCTCGCGTGGTCGACCGGCCCGTCGCGGCGGACGGCGGCGACCACGCCGAGCGGGATCCCGACCGCGATCGCGATGAGCATGCTGGCGAGCGTCAGCTCGAGCGTGGCGGGGACGCGCTGCAGGAAGTCCTGGAGCACCGGGCGCCCGGTGGTGGCGCTCTCGCCGAAGTCGCCGCGGAGCACCCCGGAGAGGTAGCGCCAGTACTGCACCGGCACCGGCCGGTCGAGCCCCATCTGGCGCTCCATCTCCCGGATGTGCTCCGGTGTCGCGAGCGGCCCCGCCTTGACGAGCGCCGGGTTTCCCGGCAGGAGATAGGTGAGGGCGAACGTGATCAGGGTGACGCCGAAGAGCGTGGGGAGCACGAGGAGCACGCGGGTCGCGACGTAGCGGCCGAGCCCCATGGTCAGGCCTCCGCCCGCGCGGGGGCGGGGCGGCCCGCGGACCGCCCTGGCCTCCGGCCGCGGTCGCGCGCGCTCAGGCGCGCCGGACCGAGTAGTAGCGCTCGAACGTGTCCCACCGCTTCTCGAGCCCGCTGAGATCGGCGGTCATGACCCGCACCCAGTTGTCGTACCAGAGCAGGCCCCACACCGCATCGTCGATGACGATCTTCTGGATCTCCTGCGACGCCGCGTTGCGCTTGGCGACGTTGGGCTCGTGCATGTTGTCGTCGATGAGCTTGTCGACCTTCTCGTTCACGTAAAAGGAGAGGTTCGTGAACTTCTGCCGCGAGTCGAAGAGGAAGCTCAGGTGGTAGAAGGGGTCGTTGATCCATGACTGCCACGACTCGATCGACAGTGCGTGGTCGCCCTTGATCGCCACCTGCCGGAACGTCGCGTCGCTCTCCTTCACGATGTTGACCTTGAAGCCGATCTGCTCCAGCTCGCGCTGGATCCAGACGGCCGCCTGCTCGTGGGTCGGCCAGCCCACGCGGATCGCGAGGTCGACCGGGATCGGCGTCTTGACCGCGGCCTCGGTCATCAGGGCCTTGGCCCGCGCGATGTCGTGCCTGTACGGCGAGTAGTCGCCGAGGTGGCTCGGGGTCAGGCTGGGGACCGGGCTCTTCATCTGCGCGCCGTACCCGTACAGCACGTTCGGCAGGATCGCCTGGATCGGGATCGCGTAGTTCACGGCGCGCCGGACCGACAGGTTGTCGAACGGCGCCTTCTTCTGGTTCATGCCGAGGTAGTGGCAGGTCGTGTCGGGCACCTGGAGGATCTTGAGTCCCGGCTCGCCCTCGAGCGACTTGACGTTCTTCGGGCTCAGGCCGGGACGGCCGGAGACGAGCTGGATCGCCTTGCGCTTCAACAGCAGCACGCGGTCGGCCTCGTTGGGCACCAGCTTGAGCACGATCCGCTCGAAGGGGGGCTTCGGCCGCCAATAATTCGGCGTCGCCTCCAGCACGATCTCCACGCCCGGCTCGTTCTTGACGAGCCGGTAGGGACCGACGCCAGCCGGGTTTCGCTTGAGCCACTCGGCCGCCCACGGGTCGTCCGTGGAGGCGTGCGCCTTCACCTCGTCCGCGTCGAGGATGGCGTTGTTCGACAGGGCGACGGTGTCGAGCGCCATCGGACCGTAGGCCTTCATCTTGATGGCGAACGTGGAGTCGTCGCGGACCTCGAACTGCGCGGGGTCGGTGACCTGGATGAGGCGTGGGATGATGAGCTTCATGTAGCCCGGGGACTGGAGTCCCCGGTCGAAGGAGTACTTGAACGAGTGCGCGGTGACCGGCCGTCCGCTCGGGAACTTCACGCCGCGGCGGACCCTAAACACGAGCGTCGCGCCGTCGTCTTCCTCCTTCCAGGACTCCGCCAGCATCCCGTCGAACTCCCCCGGACGCGACCGGAAGAAGCCCGGCCGGCCCTCGATCGGGCGGACCTTCCAGCCGATGGGCCCGTCGCAGATGTTGGCGATCGTCACGTAGCCGCCGTTGGACTTGAACGCCGATGGATCGAGCGTGTCGATGTCGGAATCCCAGGCCGCGACGAGCGTGTTGGGGTCCTGCGCCTCCGACGGCCGGGGCCGGACGACCGCGGGCCCCGCCGCTAGGAGCGCGGCGGCGCCGCCCGTGACCTTCAGGAAGGACCGTCGATCCAGGTTCATAGACCAAAACCTCCTTGCCGCGTACGGGTTAGTCCTCGATCGGCTCTGACCAGAAGAAGACGTTCCGGGAGCGGTCGAGGTACCTCTCGTAGAGCTGGCGGATCAGCTCCTGGCCGGCAGGCGACGCGAGGTCCTTGGCGTACTGGTCGACGTCGCGGACCTCGATCCGCTCGATGTAATTCCAGCGCGCGTCGGGCGCGCCGTTGATGGGCCCCTCGATGCGGTGGGTGCGGTAGCTGATGATGCTGGGCAGGGTGTTGGCCACGCGGTAGTCGTACTCACGCAGCCACCGCTCGTAGTCCTCGGGCCGGACGTCCGGCTTCAGGGTCGTGATGACGTATCGCACGGGCATCGTCGCCTCCTCTAGCCCGCTGCCACCGGCTCGAAGCAGTCGAGCTGGTCGTCGGCGTGCAGGACGTGGTCGCGGTCCGCCGTGGCGCCGTTGAGGGCGACGAGCCAGGTGTCGCGCTCGGCGCCGAGCCCGACGAGGAGCGCCTCGATCGTCGTGCCCGGCGCGACCTCCAGCACCGTCCGGTCTGCGCCCCCCGTCAGGAAGCGGCGGAGGTTGCCGTGCATGTGAACCGTGACCGTCACGCGAGCGCCTCCCGGACGCGCGGCATGACCTCCCGCGCGAAGCGCTCGACCGTCGTCTCGATGCGCCCGTCCACCGCGAGTGGGAACACCATGAGCCGCCTGATGCCTTCTCGCGCGAGACGCACCACGCCGCGCGCCACGTCCTCCGGGGGCCCGGCCAGGGTGACGGCGTCGACGAAGTCGTCGGGCACGTCGGGCGCGACGGCCTTGAGCGGTGCGGGGTCGTGCGTGTAGGGCAGGACCTGGACCTTGTCGCGGAGCCCGGGCGGCACCGTGAGCCCCGCCGTCCTGAACGTGAAGAAGTCCGGACGCTGGGTCGCGAGGCTCCGCACGATGGTGGGCCGCATGACGTCGCGCGCTGCGCGGCGGTCGTCCGCCACGCAGACGTTGATCCGCGCGACCAGCTCGACGGCCGCCGGCTCACGCCCAGCGCGTCGCGCGCCCTCTGCGACGGTCTCGCGGAAGAAGCGCACCAGCGGCTCGGCGACGCAGCCTTGCATGATCGCGCCGTCGGCCACGCGTCCCGCCACCCGGCAGCCCGCCGCGCGCTGGGATGCGACGTAGATCGGGACCGCCGGCCGGGCCGGCGCAAAGTCGAGCCGGCCCTCGTGGAACGCGACGACCTCGCCCTTTGCGGTCACGGTGTCCCCGGCCAGGAGCCGGCGGATCAGCTCCACGGCCTCGCGGATCGCGACCGCCGACCGGCTCGCGTCGACTCCGAGCTCGCGGAAACCGCTCACGCCGGCGCCGATGCCGAGCACGGCCCGCCCGCCCGAGAGCTCGTCGAGCGTGGCGAGCGCCATCGCGGTGAGCGCGGGGTGGCGCGAATACGGGTCGGTCACGCCCGTCGCGAGGCGGATCCGACGCGTGGCGAGCGCGCACGTGGCGAGGCACGCGTAGACGTCGCGGAAGAAGCGCTCGTCGGCCAGCCACAGGTCGTCGTAGCCGAGTTCCTCCGCGCGCGCCGCCAGCGCCGCCAGCGCGCGCGCCGGCCGTGAGGGCAGGAGGAGGAGCGCGGTCCGGAGCGTCACGGCGTCGCTTCGCCGGAGAGCGCGAGCGCGACCTTCTCGGCGGTGATCGGCAGCGTCGTCACGCGGACGCCGACGGCCGCCGCCACCGCGTTCGCGACGGCCGCCGGGGGCTCGATGTTCGGCGGCTCGCCGACGCCCTTCGCGCCGTACGGCCCGACCGGGCTCGGGTGCTCGACGAGGATCGACTCGACCCGCGGCAGGTCGAGGGTCGTGGGCATCTTGTAGTCGGTCAGATTCGGGTTCAGCACGCGCCCGCCCTCGTACACGATCTCCTCGGACAGCGCCTGCCCGAGCCCCTGCGCCACACCGCCCTCGATCTGCCCCTCGATGTAGGTCGGGTTCATCGCGAAGCCGACGTCCTGGGCGACGACGTAGCGGTGGAGCGTGACCTCGCCGGTCTCGCGGTCGACCGATAGGTCGACCGCGTGCGCGTGGAAGCTCGGCGAGTGGAACGCGGGGTAGACGTGTGCCTCGACGCGCTTGGCGTCGTACGCCGTCGGCGGCGCGATGAACGTGCCGTGCGCGATCAGGCCGCCTCCCGAGGCCTGCGAGAGCCGGGCGAGCTCGACCAGCGCGATCCGCTTGCCGTCGCCGACGACGTGCTTGTCCCGCACGGTGAGTGTCTCGGCCGCGACGCCCCACTGGGCAGCCGCAAGCGCGCAGAGCTGGCGCCGGAGGTCGGCGGCAGCCGCGCGGCAGGCGTTGCCGACGGCGAACGCGGTGCGGCTGCCCTGCGCGCCGAAATCGAATGGCGTCGCGAACGTGTCGGCGGAGACCACGCTGATGTCCGCGAGATCGACGCCCAGATCTTCGGCGAGCACCTGCGCCGCCCCCGTCAGCGCCGCGGTGCCGATCTCGGCCGCGCCGGTGTTGAGCGCGACCGTGCCGTCGGGGTTGAGCTTCACGTAGACGCCAGAGGAGCCGCCCGTGGTCGTCCACCAGCCGCACGCGAGCCCCTTCCCGCGGTCCGCCGTCGGTCGGCGGTCCGCCCAGCCGATCGCCGCCGCCGCGCGTCGCAGGCACTCCTCGAGCCCCACGGCCGTCAGCACCTGGCCCGTCGGCCCCTCGTCGCCCTCGCGGACGATGTTCTTCAGGCGGAAATCGAGAGGGTCGAGGCCGAGCGCGTCGGCGATCATGTCCATCTGCGACTCCACGGCAAAGTTCGCCTGCGGGCCCGACGGCGCGCGGAACGAGCCGCAGTTGGTCTTGTTCGTGTAGACCGCGTAGCCCTCGATCAGGAGGTTCGGGATCCGGTACGGCCCCGCGAGGACGAGCGTCGCCACCGACGCGACTCCGGGGCCCGAGCCCGCGAACGCGCCCGTGTCGAACCAGATGCGCCCCGCCTTCGCCGTAATGCGTCCGTCGCGTGTGACGCCGGTCTTGAGCTCGACCCGCGTGGACTGGCGCGGGTAGGCGGCGGTCAGCTCCTCCTCGCAGGTGGTGACGATCTTGACGGGGCGCCCCGCGCGGCGCGCGAGGAGCGCGGCGAAGTGCTCGACTCCGACGCGCAGCTTGCCGCCAAAGCCACCGCCGATCCCCGGCACGATCACGCGGATCTTCGAGGGCGGGAGTGCCAGAATCTCCGCGAGCGTGTTCTGGATTTCGAAGGGAAGCTGGGTGTTCGACCACACCGTGACCTGCCCCGACGTGTCCCAGACCGCGACGGCGGCGCGCGGCTCCGTGTAGCCCTGGTGGACCATCCCGGTGCGGAAGCGATGCTCGAAGACGCGGTCGGCCTCGACGAATCCGCGCTCCACGTCGCCGGCCACGATGCGCGCGCGGTTGCACACGTTGCCCTCGCGGTGGAGGATCGGAATCGCCGTGTACGTTGGCCACGCCTCGTGGATCAGCGGCGCGCCGGGTGCGAGCGCCGCCTCGACGTCGAACACCGCCGGCAGCGGCTCGTACGCGACGTCGATCGCCGCGAGCGCGGCCTCCGCAGCCTCGCGGGTCGTCGCCGCCACCGCCGCCACGGGCTGGCCGACGTAGCGCACCTTGTCCCGCGCGAACACGGTCTCGTCCTTCAGGGCGCCGCCGTAGCGGACGTCGGGGACGTCGGCCGCGGTGATCACCGCGCGCACGCCGGGCAGCGTGCGCGCGCGGGCGGCGTCCACCCCCAGGAGGCGCGCGTGCGCCTCACGGCTCCGGAGCACCTTGCCGTGGAGCATGCCGGGCAGGGCGAAGTCCGCGGCGTAGACCGCGGTGCCCGTCACCTTCCCGGGCGCGTCCAAACGGGGCAGTCGCTGGCCGACCACGCGCGGCCCGGTGCTCATTGTGTTGTCCTCCCTCCGTAGAGCTCGCGGGCCGCGGTGGCGACGGCCTCGGTGATTTTCTGGTAGCCAGTGCAGCGGCAGAGATTCCCGGCGAGCGCCTCGCGGATCCCGTCCTCGCTCGCCTCGGGGCACTCCTCGAGGTAGGCCTTGGCCGAGAGGATCATGCCCGGAATGCAGTAGCCGCATTGCACGGCGCCGCGCTCGACGAACGCCCGCTGCAGCGGGTGGAGCTCACCACCCGACGCCAAGCCTTCGATGGTGACGATGTCGCGGCCCCGGCACTGAGCGGCCAGCAGGATGCACGCGTTCACCGCGCGCCCGTCGAGGAGCACCGTGCAGACGCCGCACTCGGCCTCGAGGCAGTTCTCCTTCGTGCCCGTCAGACCGAGGTCGTCGCGCAGCACGTCGAGCAGCGTGCGATGGGGCGCCGTGAGCACCTCGTGCGTCTCGCCGTTGATCCTGAGGGAGAGTGCGAGGCGACTCACGCCGCCCTCCCGATACGCTCGAGGCTACGACGGAGCGCGCGCGGGACCAGCGTCTCGACGAGCAGCCGGCGGTAACGCGCCGAGGCGCGCACGTCGTCGATTGGCCCGCACTCGCCCGCCGCGAGCCGCCCCGCACGGCGCAGGACCTCGTCCGTGAGTGGCTGCCCCTCGAGCGCCCGCTCCGCGGCGCGCGCGCGCAGGGTGGTGGGCGCGACGGCTCCGAGCGCGATCCGCGCCTCCTGGCAGCGGGCGTGCGCCGCATCCAGCGTCAGGCGGACGGCCACGCAGACCACCGAGATCTCCATCGCCTTCCGGCGTCCCGCCTTGACGAACGCGGTCGCCGAGCCGGGCGGCAGCTGGTCGAAGCGGACCGACGTCAGCAGCTCACCGGGCCGGCGCGCGGTCTGCCCCGGGCCGGTGAGGAAGCCGTCGAGCGTCAGCGTGCGCTCGCCGTCGGGCCCGAGGCACGTGACCGTCGCGTCGAGCGCGAGGAGCACCGGCACCACGTCGGCAGCGGGCGAGGCGTTGACGATGTTCCCGCCGACCGTGGCGACGTTGCGGATCTGATGGCCGCCGACCACCGCGGCGCTCTCGACGAGTGCCTGCAGCGGGCCCTGGAAAGCGGGGCAGCGCTCGATCGTCCGGTGGGTCACGAGGGCACCGAGCCTGACCGCGCCGTCCGCCTCGATGCGGTCGAGTCCGGACACGCGGTGCAGGCTCATCACGTGGCGCGGCCCGACCTTGCCCCGCCGCATCTGGATGATGAGGTCCGTGCCGCCGGCCAGGAAGCGGCCCTCCTCGCCGAACCGCGCCCCGAGGGCGACCGCGTCGGTGACCGAGCTCGGCTCGTGGCACTCGAAGCTCATGGCGTCGAGGCCCTGGCCCGGCGGCCGTTCGTCACGGGACGCACGCGGAGCCCGAAGTCGCGGGCCGTCACCCGCGGCGGCCACACCACCCCGAGCTCGGCGGCGGCGCGCCGCATGCGCGGGGCGATCCGGTGGAGCTTGGCCAGCGACAGGCGGAAGGTCGGCCCCGAGACGGCGACCGCCCCGACCACCCGGCCGCCGGCGACAATCGGCGCCGCCGCCGCGCGCCCGCCCTGGACCAGCTCCTCGTCCACGATCGCGTAGCCTCGAGCGCGCGCCTCTCGGAGCTGGGCGAGCAGCTTGCCGCGGGACGTGATCGTCCGCGGCGTCAGGCGGCGGAGCCCTTGCCGGGCGAGGACCGCGAGCGCCTCCGCCTCGGGGAGATGGGCGAGCCAGACCTTCCCGGACGCGGTTGCGTGGGCCGGCGCGACGAGCCCGACCAGGGGCAGCATGCGGATCTGCTGACCCGGCCCCTCGGCCTTGGCCACGAACAGCACCTCGCCGTCCTCGACGACCGCGAGCTGGACGAGCTCGTCCGTCTCGTCGGCAAGCGCCTGGAGGATCGGCACGCAGATCGCCGGCATCCCGACGCGCTCGGCGTGGCCGAAGGCCATCGCGAGCAGCCGCCAGCTCAAATGGAAGCGCCCGGTCGGCGGGTCTTGCCGCACGAACCCCTCGCGGACGAGCGTGCCCAGGATCTTGGAGAGGCTGGCCTTGCCGTATCCGAGTGTGGCGGCGAGTCGGCTCAGCGCCACCCCCTCGGGATGGCCCACGAACGCCTCGAGCACACGCATCGCCCGGGACACCGAGGCCACGCGGACGCCGGAACCGTCGACGAGGTGTGGCATAGGATTGGAAACCAGGTTTCCTATTTAGGCCCTGGGCCTCGTCGTGTCAAGCACCGGGTCCGAACCGCGGGCGTCAGCCGACGATGCGCAGCTCGCGGCTCGAGCGGGTGAGCAGCCGCGCGCCCGCCGCCGTCACCTCGACGGCGTCCTCCACCTGGACGCCTCCCCAGCCGTGCTCGTAGTAGGGTGTCTCCACGCAGAACACCATGCCGGGCTCGAGCACCGTGTCGCCGCCGGGCGCGATGGTCGGCGGATCGTACGGCTCGAGCCCGATCCCGTGGCCGACGTGGTGCCGCTGGTAGTGGGGGATGCCCGCGGCGCGGGTGGTCTGCACCGCGATGTCGAAGATTCGGCCCACGGGGACGCCCGGCTTCATCGCCTCGATCGCGGCCCGCTCGCCGGCGAGCGCCGCCCCGTAGTAGCGCGCCTGCTTCGCGTCCGGCGCGCCGAGCACGGCCGTGCGCGAGATGTCGGAGCGGTACCCTTCGTACACGCAGCCGAGGTCGAAGCGCACGAGGTCGCCCGGCTGGAGCGCCCGTGTGGACGGGTAGACGTCGGCCAGCGCCGCGCGCTCGCCGATGGTGATGACGCTGAAGTAGGGCGACGCTCCCCGGCGCACCACCTCCTCCTCGTATACCATGACCGCCTGGCGCTCGGTCACGCCCGGCCCGAGCCTGGCGAGGACGGCGGCGACGCTGTCCTCCGCGATCTGCGCGGCCCGCTCGAGCCGGGCGACCTCGGTGGGGCTCTTGACCATCCGCGCCCGACGCAGGACCTGGTAGGCGGGGATGAGCGTCGTCCCGGCCAGGCGCTCCGCCAGCCTGGCCCACGCCGGCGCGAACAGGTTTCCCTCGTCGAGCCCGACCCGACGGCCGGCGCCGCCGAGGTCGCCCAGCACGCCCGCCAGCGCGTCGGCGGCGCTCCCGGCCGGCTCCCGCGTCCAGTGTCGGATCTTCTCGCCCACCTCGCCGGGAGGGTCCGCGTACGCGAAGAAGAACTTCCCGTAGCACGCGACGCGGTCGCAGGCGATCCCGTCGGCCGCGACGCCGGCGGTGTCGATGAACGGCACGACGAGGCCGGTGCCGCGGCGGCTCACGATGCCGTACAACTCCGCGCCTCGGAAGATCGCGTGAGAGATGGAGCGAAACCCGGTCAGATAGAAGAGGTTCTCGGGGGTGGTGGCCACGAGGGCGTCGAGGCCCTCGGCCTCCAGCACTGAGAGCAGGCGCGCTCGTTGATGCGGATCCATCGGGCTCTCCTCATTCATAGACTCGCCTCGCCTTCGGCTGCGGCTCGCACTGCCACATTCATAGACTCGCCTCGCCTTCGGCTGCGGCTCGCACTGCCACGCTAGCGGAAGTTGGACAGGACCTCGCGCCCGAACAGCTCGATCCTCTCGTGCATCTCGGTGACGGTGTTGGCCACGAACAGCATGCCGGCCAGCGTTCGCACCCCGGCCTTCTGGTAGGCGCGGATGCGCTCGCAGATCGCGTCGGGACTGCCGATGAGGTTACGCTGCTCGTGGCCGCCGGTCTGTTCGCGGAGCGTCGTGGCCCTGAGCGACTCCAGGTGCCTGGCGAGCTGCGAGGTGCGGAAGCGCTGGAGCGCCTCCTCGTGCGTCCGGCCGATGGAGACGGCGAACTGTGGGGCGATGTCGATCTTCGAGCCGTCGCGACCGGCCCGCTCCGCGGCACGGTGGACGTCCTCCACGCCCTTGGCGATCTCCTCGGGGGAGAGCACGGCCGGCAGCCACCCCTCTCCCAGCTCGCCGGCGCGGCGCCGGACCTCGGGGTGGTTGCCGCCGGCGTAGATCGGGAGCGGCCGCTGGACTGGCTTGGGAAAGCACTCGACCTCCTCGAAGTGCACATAGCGCCCGCGGAAGGTGACCCGGCGCTCGGTGAAGAGGCGACGCAGGGCCAGCATCCCCTCGTCCACGACGACGCCGCGCCGGGCCTCTCGGGCGTCGGGGAAGAGCGCCTCGTACTCCTCCCGGTAGGCGCCGGTGCCGACGCCCAGGATGAGTCGCCCGCCGGAGAGCTGGTCGAGCGTCGCCGCTTGCTTGGCGGCGACGACGATGTGGCGCATCGGCAGCACCAGGATGCAGGTGCAGACTTTCACGCGCGTGGTGCGGGCGGCCACGTACGTGAAGGTGACGAGGGGCTCGAAGTAGTTGGGCGGCTCCGGGAACTCGCGCTGTACGTAGCGCTGGGTCGTCATGTGGTCGTTGCCCCACACCGAGTCGAATCCCAGGCGCTCGCAGAGAAGCGCCGTCGGCAGGATGTCCTCGGCCCGCGCGAAGGGAATCGGGTACATCATGCCCTCGATACACGTGGGGATGTGGACGCCGAAGCTCAGCGGCATCGGATCTCCTTCCAGTGGGGTGACAGCTCGGCTCCGATCAACGCGAGCTGTTCGAGCATGTCCGTCTCACGCGGGACGACCGCGATGACGGTGTCGAGCCCCGCCTCGGCCCAGCGCGCGAGCGCGCGCCGGCACTCGCCGGGCGTCCCGGCGATCGCGACCGCGTCGAGCACCTCGTCGGTGACGAGGTGGCCGGCGCGCTCGCCGCGGAGCAGTGCCTCCCGGAGCGCGCGCGTCCGCGCCGCGTCGAGGCCCGCGTCGGCCAGGATCGACTGGCCGTGGAGGAAGCCGAGGTAGCGGGCCACGAATGGCCTGAGGGCGTCGCGGGCGGTGGCGCCGTTGCGGCCGACGACGAGGGGCACATACGCGATCACGCAGAACGGCCCGGCGCCCGCGCCCCGGGCAGCGCCCGCCGTCTCACGCACGCGCCGCACGTGCGCGGGCGAGGCGAGGATAGCGCAGTGGACGCCGTCGGCGATCTCGCCGGCCAGGCGCAGAGCCTTCGGCCCCTTGACGCCGAGGAAGATCGGCACGTCGCGCGTTGGCGCGGACTCGAGGGCGACGCCGTCCACGGCGAAGCGCTGGCCGCGGAAGGTCAGCCGCTCGCCCGCAAGGAGCCGCCGGACGATCTCGACGCACTCGCGCACAGACTCGAGCGGCGCCGTGAACGGGATGCCCATCCGCTCCTCGATCCAGACGCGATTGCTGGTACCCAGGCCGAGCACCACGCGCCCGGGCGCCAGGCCCGCGAGCGTCGCGGTCTCCATCGCCAGCAGCGCCGGGTGCCGCGTGTAGGGGTTCACCACGCCGATCCCGACGACGGCGCGCTCGGTGACGGCCGCCGCGGCGCCGGCGAGCGCGAAGGCGCCGGGATAGAAGTAGTCCTCGATGAGCCAGACACTGCCGAGTCCCGCACCCTCCGCGGCGCGTGCCCAGCCGGCCACGTGCCGAGGCGCGTCGGCCCCGAGAAACGCGACGCCGAGGCTATCGGTGAAGCTCAAGCCCGTAGCTCTCGCGGAGCACCCCGAGCAGCGTGTCGAAGTCGGCGCCGGAGGCGGGCACCTCCGGCAGCCAGGTGCGGCTCGCCCCCGGGTCCTTGAGCCCGCTCGACGTGAGGACCAGCACGATCGTCTGGTCGGGGTCGAGCGCCTTCCGCGTGACGAGCTGCATGACCGCGGCGAGCGCCGCCGCCGAGGAGGGCTCGACGAACATACCCTCCTCGCGCGCGAGCGCGCGCTGGGCCTCGAAGATCCCCTCGTCCGTGGTCTGCACGCCGAGGCCGCGCGACTCGCGAAGCGCGGCCAGCCCCTGGAAGGTCCCGTAGCGCGTGGCGATGGAGAAGGCGACGGAGCCCGCGCCCGGCACCGGTGCCGGCGTCTCGAGCTCGCGCTCGAGCGCCGTGGCGAGCGGCCCGTACGGCTCGGCCGCGACCATCCGCGGCACGCGCTCGACGAGACCCAGCGCGTTGAGCTCGGCCATGCCCTTCCAGATACCGAAGAGCCCGTCGCTGTACGCGCTCGGCACGACGATGAGGTCGGGCGCCCGCCAGCCGAGGTCTTCCGCGACCTCATACGCGAGGGTCTTGTAGCCCTCGATCCCGTACGGATTCGACCCGATCGGCGGCACCTGGAACCCGCCGGTCGGGTACCATCCGAAGCGCTCGATCCCCTGGCGCATGAGGTCCCAGCGCGCCTCCGGCGTCGGGCAGGCGACGACGGCGGCGCCGTACGCCTGCATCAGCGTCTTCATCGTGGCCGGGGCCGAGGCGAGCGCAAAGATCACGCAGGGCAGGCCGGCGCGCGCCGCGTAGGCGGCGGTGGAGGCCCCGTGATTGCCGGTCGACGCGATCGTCACGACGCGCGCCCCCGACTCGACGGCGTGAGTCACCGCGACGGCACAGAGGCGGTCCTTGTACGACCACGTCGGATTCTGGCTCTCGTCCTTGGCGTACAGGCGGCTCAGCCCGAGGCGCCGGCCGATGCGCTCGAGGTGGATGAGCGGCGTGTCGCCCTCGCCGAGTGTGACGGGGTGCTCGCTCGCGACCGGCAGCAGCGCACGAAATCGCCAGAGCCCGCGCGGCGTCGCAGGGAACCGCTCGGTCTTGAGACGTGCGAGCGGGCCGAGCTCGAGCTTGACGCTCAGGTTGACCGGAATCTTCTGCGCGTCACAGCGCGGGCAGCCGGTGAACAGACGCGCGCCCTTGAACAGGGTGCGGCACCGGGGGCACTCGAGCCCGACCACGTTCGGCGATTGTGCCACGTGAGGCCGGCGCGCGCGACCGGTCGGCCGAGCGACGCGGCGCGAGATCTCGAGGCACCTCAATTCCATCGCTTTTTCCGCAACTTGCTGATAGAGAAAAGGCGGTCTAGTATCGGAAGCTGGGTGACGGTTGGCGTTCGTCGCGACCGCCTCCACTCAGCTCACGCACGCATACGCTCTCGGGATGGACACGACCTCGAACACCGCAGTGCTGTTCGACTTCGGCGGGACGCTCGATGCCGACGGGCTCGCCTGGAAGGAGCGCGTGTATCGGCTCTTCAGGGACGAGGGTGTCGCCGTCGAGCGCGCGCGCTTCGATCCCCTGTTCCACGCGGCCGACGACGCGCTGGTCGGAACGCTCTCGCCGACGACCTCCTTCGACGCGACGGTGGCGCGCCTGGTCGCCGCCGTGGCGGCGGCGCTCGGCCTCGCCGATCCACGGATGACCGCGCGCCTCGCGCGGCGCTTCGTCGACGACGCGCTCGGGCACCTCGGCGACAACGTCCCCCTGCTCAGGCGCCTCGCGCGCCGGGCCCGCCTCGGGATCGTGTCCAACTTCTACGGCAACCTTGCGCGCGTGTGCGAGGACGCGAAGATCCGGCCGCTCTTCAGTGTCCTCGTCGATTCGGCCGCGGTCGGCTGCGCGAAGCCGGAGCCACGGATCTTCCTCCACGCGCTCGCGGCGCTCGGGCTCGGGCCCGCCGACGCGACGTTCGTCGGCGACTCGCTTCCACGCGACATGGCCGGAGCGCGCGCGGTCGGGATGCGCCACATCTGGCTGGTCAGCGAGGCGGCCCCGGCCCAGGATCCCTGCTGCCGGGGCGATCGGGTGATCCACTCCCTCAAGGACCTCGAGGGACTGCTCCTGTGAGGCCGCCGCCGCTCCGGGGCGGCATCATCGCGGCTGGCGAGGGCAGCCGGCTGCGCGCCGCGGGCTTCGCGGTGCCGAAGCCGATGGTGCCCATCGCGGGCGTGCCGCTGATCGAGTCGGTGATCCGGAACTTCCGCGCCGCCGGCATCACGTCGGTCGTCGTCATCGTCAACGAAGCGGAGCAGGCGGTCGTGGACTGGGCGCGCGCCCGCTTCGGCGACCTCGACCTCGAGTTCATCGTGAAGACGACGCCGTCGTCGCTCGTGAGCTTTCGCGAGGTCACGGCCCGGTGGCCCGGCGGCCGGATGCTGGTCTCGACGGTGGACGCGTGGTGTCGCGAGGCCGACTTCGCGCGCTTCGTCGCCGCCGCGGCGCGGCGGCCCGTGGAGGCGACCGTGCTCGCCGTGACGCCACTCGTGGCCGACGAGACGCCGGTGCGCGTCGAGGTGGACGCCGGCGGGCGCATCCTCGGTCTGGGCGGGGCCTCCGGCGACACGGTGACCGCCGGCATATACCTCGTGTCGGAGCGGGTGCGGACCCTGGACCCGCCGCCGGGGCTCGGACGGCTCCGCGAGTTCCTCGCCTGGCTCTGCCGGGCAGGGGAGCCGCTCTACGCGGAGGTCATCGAGACCGTCGTGGACGTCGACCGGGCCGACGACGTCGCGATTGCCGAGGCGTTGGCCCTGGCGGGGCGGGTATCATAGCTCCTTTGAGGAGGGCACGCGTGGAACACTCGTCCTGCTGGGGCATCTTCAGGGAAGTGGCGCACTCACCGGGACGGGAGTCGGACGACACCGAGATCCTGCGCCTGACGGGCAAGCATCTCGAGGCCCGCGGGCTCCAGGTGATTCTCAAGACCCCGGACGAGGTCAACGGCGCGGACGACGTCCCGCCCCGCTTCGTCTTCCTCATGTGCGAGCGGCTCCCCGTGCTCGAGAGGCTCCGCGCGCTCGAGGCGCGCGGGGTGCCCCACGTGAACACGCCGCGGGCCGTCCTCAATACCTATCGTGAGCGGATGATCGAGGCGTTCGCCGAGGCGAACGTGCCCTTCATCGAGAGCCGCGTGGTGCCCACGCGGGGCGGGCGCCTCGAGGCCGCGCCGCCCGTCTGGGTGAAGCGCGCCGACGTCCACAACACGCAGGACGGCGACGTCGTCCTCGCGCCCACCGCCGACGCCGTGCGCGAGGCGCTCGCGGGCCTCGCCGCGCGGGGGATCCCGCGCGCGGTCCTTCAGCCGGACGTGCGGGGCGATCTCGTCAAATTCTACGGCATCGGCGCCGGCGGAGGCGCGCACGGCGCGCCGCGCTGGTTTCGCTGGTTCTATCACAAGGAGCAGCGCCTGGCCGGCCATGCGTTCGACCAGGGGCGCTTCGCGCGCCTCGTGCGTGACGCGGCCACGGCGCTCGGCCTCGAGGTGTACGGCGGAGACGCGATCGTCCCGCCCTCGGGCGAGCCCGTGCTGCTGGACGTGAACGCCTGGCCGAGCTTCGCGCTCTACCGCGACGAGGCGGCGGAGCGGATCGCCGCCCACCTGGCGCTCCGCTTCCTGGACGGCCGATGAAGCCCCGTGAGGTCGGCCCGCGGTCGCAGCGCATCGTGGCCCAGGAGCGGCGGCATGTCGCGCCGGGAAGCCAGTCCTTCTCGCTCATGGCCGGGCTGGCGATGGCCCGCGGCACGGGCTCGACCCTCATCGACGAGGACGGCAACGAGTACATCGACTTCATCGCGGGGATCGGAGTCGGGAGCGTCGGCCACTGCCACCCGCATTACGTGGAAGCCCTGAAGCGGCAGGTCGAGCGGCTGACGTTCGGGAGCTTCACCACCGAGACACGGGCGAAGTTCCTCGAGCTGCTCGCCTCCGTCACGCCCGAAGGCCTCACGCGCATCCAGATGTTCTCCGGCGGCGCGGAGGCCGTCGAGGCGGCCCTGCGGCTCGCGAGCGCCGCCACGGGCAAGGCGGAGGTCGTCGGGTTCTGGGGCGGGTTCCACGGCAAGACCGGCGGTGTGCTCCCTCTCCTCGGGAGCGAGTTCAAGCATCACCTGGGGCCCTTCATGCCGGGCCGGTACCTCTCGCCGTACGCCGACTGCTATCGCTGTCCGCTCAAGCTCCGCTACCCGGACTGTGGGATCGCGTGCGCCGAGTTCGTGCGCGAGGTCATCCGCTACCAGACCGCGGGCGAGGTCGGCGCGATCATCGTCGAGCCCATCCAGGGCACCGCCGGTAACGTGGTGCCGCCCGAGGGGTTCCTCCGCGCCATCCAGGCGATCGCGCGCGAGCACGGCGCGCTCATGATCGCCGACGAGATGCTGACGGGGTTCGGCCGGACCGGTGCCATGTGGGGCGCGGAGCACGACGGCGTGGTGCCGGACATCATGACGGTCGGCAAGGGCATGGGGGGCGGATTCCCCCTGTCCGGCGTGATCGCCACGGACGCGATCGCCGCCAGCAAGCCCTGGTCCAACCCGAGCGCCAGCTCGTCGAGCTACGGCGGCAACCCCCTCGCCTCCGCCGCGGGGCTCGCCGCACTCGAGATCATCGTCAAGGAGGACCTCGTCACCAACGCCGAGCGTGTCGGCAAGGTCATGCTCACCCGCCTCGAGGCGCTGAAGGAGAAATACCGGTGCGTCGGCGAGGTGCGCGGCCGCGGGCTCATGCTCGGCATCGAGCTCGTCCGTGACCGAACGACGAAGGCGCCGCTCCCGAAGACCGTCACCCAGGCGCTCTATCAGGAGTGCCTGCGGCGCGGCCTGGTCGCGATGACCTACGCGCCGTCGATCCGCATCAACCCGCCGCTCGTGATCCGTGAAGAGCAGGCACTGGCCGGGCTCGCGATCCTGGACGAGGCGCTCGGCGCCGTCGTCCGCGAGCACGGGCTCCAGTAGCATGCTGCGCGGCGCGATCGTCGGCGTCGGCAACATCGCCCTCCAGGGGCACGTGCCCGCCTGGCGCCGCCGGCGCGACGTCGAGATCGTCGCGGGGACGGACGCGCGCCCGGCGCAGCGCACCGCGCTTGCCACGCACCTGCCCGGCGCGCGCTGGTACGACTCCGCCGACGCGCTCTTTGCCGACGCCCGCCTGGACTTCGTGGACATCGCGACGCCGCCGTCGAGCCACGCGCCGCTGATCCGGGGCGCGCTCGATCGGGGCCTCCACGTGCTCTGCGAGAAGCCGCTCGTCCATTCGCTCGACGACCTCGGGTCGCTGCGGGCCCTGGCGGAGGCGCGTGGCCGCGTGCTCCACACGGTCCACAACTGGCATCATGCCCCGATCGTGCGGCGCACGGCCACACTCGTGCGCGAGGGGGCGATCGGCCGGGTGACGCGGGTCGACTGGCACACGCTTCGCACCCGCCCGGCGGCGGCGGGCGACGGCGACGAGGCGAACTGGCGCCTCGATCCGCAGATCGCCGGCGGGGGCGTGCTGGCCGATCACGGCTGGCACGTGTTCTACATCGTCCAACGCTGGATCGGTGAGGCCCCGCAGTCGGTGAGCGCGCGGCTCGAGACGCGGCGGCACACCGGCTGGGCCGTGGAGGACACCGCCACCGTGCGGCTCACCTACGCGCGCGCGACGGCCGAGATCCTCCTGACGTGGGCCGCCGACGAGCGGCGCAACTGGGCCGCGGTGACGGGCACCGACGGCACGATCGAGCTCCAGGACGACACGCTCGTGGTTACGCGCGCCGGCAACGGCACGAGCCGCTGGCCCTGTCCCCCGGCGTTGTCCGGCGGCGGGTACCATCCGGACTGGTTCGACGCGGTGGCGGAGCAGTTCCTCGCCGAGGTCGCCGGCCAGGGGCCGCGCGGCGCCAACCTCGACGAGGCGTCGCTCTGCGTCGCGCTGGAGCGCTCGGCGCGCGCGTCGAGCCTCGCGGGCGGTCGCGGCGTCGCGCTGGGCGAGGTGTCAGGCTGACAGACGCGCTGCTCCTCGTCGTTCCACCCGAGCCCGGCGTGGCCGAGCGCGTCCCGCCGGGGACGGTCGTGGCGGGTCTGCCTCTGCTGCGAAGGATCGTCCTGGCGGGGGCGCGCGCCGGGTTTGCGGATATCCGTGTGCACAAGGCCCTCGCGGGCGCCGAGGACCTGATCGTGGGCACGCGCGCCGCCACGCTCACCCCCGACGAGCCGGACACGCCGCGCGGGTCACGCCGTATCGTGATCGTGCCGGCGAACCTCGTTCCCCAGCCGCGCTGGCTCCGGTCGCTCCTCGACGCGGAGCTCTCCCCGGAGGCGATCTACGTCGATCCGGCGCTGACCGCGGTGATCGTGACCGCGGACCCGGCCCGCGTCCTCGCGGGCGCGGCGCGCTGCCGAAGCGCCGGCGAGCTGCTCGGCGAGCTCCGCGGCGCGTCGGTCGAGCTCCCGGGCGCGTTCGAGCTGGCGGGGCGATTCGTCCTGACGGCGCGCGGCGATGTGCGGCGCGCGGAAGCCTGGCTCCTGCGCGGCCTCATCAAGCAGCGGGAGGGCTTCATGTCGCGTCACGTCGAGCGACGGATCTCGCTCGCGCTGACGCGGCGGCTCGTCGCCACGCGCGTCACGCCCGACGCGATGACGCTGGTGAGCGTCGCCGTCGGCCTCGTGGGCGCGACGTTCTTCCTGTCGGTGTCACCGGGGTACCAGCTCGTCGGGGCGCTCCTCTTCCTGGCCCACTCGATCCTCGACGGCTGCGACGGCGAGCTGGCGCGACTCAAGCTCATCGAGTCGCGCCGCGGGGCGATCCTCGACTTCTGGGGCGACAACCTCGTCCACGCCGCCGTGTTCGGGTGCATCGCCGTCGGCTGGACACTCACCACCGGGGCGGTGTGGCCGCTCGCCCTCGGGGCCGTGACGATCGCAAGCGGGCTCGGATCGGCGGCGTGCGTCTTCCGTCGGACGTTGCTCGACGTCGTGTCGGGCGCCGGGGCCTCCATGACGGATCGCCTCACCGAGGCCTTCGCCCACCGGGACTTCATCTACCTGGTCGTCGTCCTGTCGGCCTTCGGCCGGGCCGACGTGTTCCTGGTCCTCGCGTCCGTCGGCACGCCGATCTTCCTGCTCCTGCTGCTGTGGGTCGGCGCGGCGCGCCGCCGGGCCTGAGGGGCTGTGGCCGGTTTCGTCGATGTCGTGCTCCGCGGCCTGGCGCTGTGCGGCCAGGCGGTGGCGATCGGCGGCGTGCTGTTTGCGCTGCTGGTCCTCCGGCCCGCGGTGCACGCGCGGCCCGCCCTCGTGCCGCTGCTCGACCGGAGCCTCGCATTCTCGGCGGTGGGTGCAGCCGTCGTCTGTGTCGCGCAGCTCCTCTCGCTCGCCGTCGGTCTCGGCTCGCTGGCCGGCGATGACGGCTGGCCCGTCCGGGACCTCCTCGCCACGACCTACGTCCGGACGGTCGCCGTCCGCGTCCTCGCCAGCGCCGGGCTGGTCGTCGGCGCTCTCCGCCTCCGCCGGGGGACGGGCAGGGGGCGCGGCTGGCTCGCGCTCTGTGGGGTGGCGCTGGTGCTGGCGGCGAGCGCGTCGTGGACCAGTCACGCGGCGGCGCGCCTGGGGTCGCGCGGCCTGCTACTGGCGCTCGATGGCGTCCACCAGCTCGCGGCAGCGGCGTGGGTCGGCGGCCTCGCGCACCTCGTCGTCACGGGGCTCGGGCGGAGCGAGCGCCTGTGGCCGGCGCTCTTGCTCCGACGCTTCTCGGCGCTCGCGCTCACGGCGGTCGGGATCCTCGTGGCCGGCGGCCTCGCGCTCACGCTCGCGTTCGTCGGCGGCGTCCTCCCGCTGCTCGGGACCGCGTACGGCATGATGGTGCTCACCAAGGTGGCGATCCTCGCCGCCCTCCTGCTCCTCGGCGCGCTGAACTTCGTCGCGGTGCGCCGGCTCCCGCCGGAGGCCGACGTCGGCTCCGCGCGGCTCCGTCGGCTCGTCGAGGTCGAGCTCGGGCTCGGCCTCACGACCCTGTTCGTCGCGGCGTCGCTGACCTCGCTCCCGCCCGCGGTCGACGTGGTCACGGACCGCGCGACGCTCGCCGAGGTCGTCACGCGGTTCACCCCCAAGTGGCCGACGCTCTCGTCGCCGCCGATCGAGGCGCTGCCCGTGGACGATCGTGACGCCCCGCGGACCGCCGCGGACCGCGCGTGGTCCGAGTTCAACCACAACGTCGCCGGGCTGTTCGTGCTCACCATGGGGCTGCTCGCGATCGTCCACGCGACCGGCCGCGCGGGCTGGGCGCGCCACTGGCCGCTGATCTTCCTCGGGCTCGCCGCCTTCCTGGCGATCCGCGACGACCCCGGCGCCTGGCCGCTCGGGCCGTTGGGGTTCTGGGAGAGCTGGGCGTATCCCGCCGTGCTCCAGCACCGCGTGTTCGTCCTGCTGGTCATCGTCTTCGCGATCTTCGAGTGGATGGTCCGCGCGGGGCGCCTGCGCACCCGGCAGGCGGCGCTCGTCTTTCCGCTCGTCTGCGCGGTCGGCGGGGGCTTCCTCCTGACGCACTCGCACGCGAGCCTCGGGCTCAAGGAAGAGTTCCTGACGGAGGTGACCCACGCGCCGCTCGGCCTCCTCGGGATGCTCGTCGGCTGGGGCCGATGGCTCGAGCTCGGGCTCCCGTCGCCCGAGGGACGGATTCCCCGGTGGCTCTGGTCCGGCGCGCTCGCCGCGGTCGGTGTCCTGCTGATCTTCTATCGGGAGAGCTGACCTGCGTTCCGTCCGCGCGGCGCTGCTCGTCCTCGGCGTGGGCCTGCTCGCCGTCCTCGTGGCGACGAACGACCCGGCGGCGATCCTCGCCTCGATCGTCCAGCTCTCCTGGCGGCTCGCGATCGTCCTCTGCTTCCCGGTGGTGCTGGTCATGGTGTTCGACACGCTCGGCTGGCGCTTCGCGTTTCTCCAGGAGGGCGTTGCCTTCCGCACCCTCCTCTGGGTCCGGCTCGCGGGCGAGGCGTTCAACGTCGCGACGCCGACGGCGGCGCTCGGCGGGGAAGCGGTCAAAGCCTGGCTCCTGCGGGGCCTGGTCCCGCTCGACACGAGCGTGCCCTCTGTGATCGTCGCGAAGACCACGATCACGATCGCGCAGGGCCTCTTCCTGCTGCTCGGCATCGTGCTGGCCTTCGCCGGCACGCTCCCCGGGTCGCCGCTCCTCTATGGAATGCTCTGGCTCCTCGCGATCGAGACGGTCGCGCTCGCGGGCTTCGTCGTCGCGCAGACGCGCGGTCTGCTCGGGTGGGGCGGGCGGCTCGTCGCCCAACTCGGGCTCGAGCACGGGCACGGGGAGGCGCTCGGGCGCATCGACGAAGTGCTCGCGCGCTTTTACCGGACCGCCCCCTGGCGCCTCGTCCTCTCGCTCGCGTTTCATCTGGTTGCGTGGCTGCTCGGCTCGCTCGAGGCCTGGCTGATCTTGCAGTTCCTGGGCGTCCCGGTCTCGCTGACGACGGCCACCGTGATCGAGTCCTTCGGCACGGCGGTCCGCTTCGCCACGTTCCTGATCCCGGCGAGCCTCGGCGCCCTCGAGGGCGGCTACGTGGTCACGTTCGCCGCGCTCGGCCTCGGACCGGCGACGGCGGTCGCGTTCAGCCTGGTGCGCCGGGTGCGCGAGGCCGCCTGGGTGGGCCTGGGTCTGCTCGTCTTCGCGCTGGCCCGCCCCGCGGCTGGGCCGCTCCCGGATTCGCCTGCGGCGAGGCGAATTTAAAGCGCACTGGCCCGCGGTGGGCGTTGCTAGAATTGGCCTCACCGTGAGCCAGATACGTCGCGCCATCATTCTCGGGGGACTCCTGCTCATCCCGGCGGGAAGAGCCGCGGGCGCCACGCTGCCCACGGTGACCCACCAGGGTCGACCCTACGTCGAGCTCAGACGACTCGCGGACTCCCTGAACCGCGCCGGGCTCGAGGCGCGCCCGTCGAGCACGCGGGCCAGGCTCAGGTTCCCGGGGCACGTCGTGACCTTCACCCGCAACTGGGCCCAGATCCTCGTGAACAACACCCCCGTCGTGCTCGACGCGCCCGTGCGCGTGAGGCGCGGGGTGTGGCTCGTGCCCGAGTCGTTCGTGGGCCGGGTGCTCCCGCGGCTCACCGCCGGGGTGTCCGTCGCCGCCGCTCCGGCGGCGGCCAGGGCGCCCACGCCCGAGGTCGTCCTCGAGGAGCTCCGCTTCCGCTCGTACCCCTCGTTCACCCGCGTCGTCCTCGAGACTTCCGGCCTCCTCGCGTACCGCGTCGAGCAGCCGGGCCCGAAAGAGGCGCGGATCCGGCTGATCGGCCTCGCGGCCACGGCGCAGGTCGAGGAGATCCGCGACGGCTTCGTGGGCGAGGTGCGCGTCGAGCGCGCGGGCGGGGACGCCCTCCTGCGCGTCGTCTTCGAGGGCACGGCGGGGACGGTGCGCGCGAGCACGCTCGCGGACCCGCATCGCCTCGTCCTCGAGTTCACGCGTCCGACCGAGCCCGGGCCGCCGCAGGAAGAGGTGGCGCCACTCCGCACGCTCGTGCTCGACGCGGGCCACGGCGGCCACGACTCCGGCGCGCTGGGGCCGACCGGTCTCATGGAGAAGGAGCTCGTGCTCGACGTGACCCGGCGCGCTGCGAAGCTCGCCGAGGAGCGGCTCGGCGTCCGCGTGCTCCTGACGCGCGATGCCGACGCCTTCGTCGCGCTGCGGGACCGTACGAGCTTCGCGAACCGCGCCCGCGCCGACCTCTTCGTGTCGATCCACGCGAACGCGCACCGCCAGGCCATGACCGACGGCGTCGAGACCTACTTCCTGTCCTCCGAGGCGACGGACAGCGAGGCGCGCCAGGTCGCGGCGCAGGAGAACGGCGTCGTCCAGCTCGAGAGCGCGTCGGGGCGCGGCGGGGCCCCGAAGGACATCGTGAAGACGATCCTCTGGGATCTCGCCCAGTCCGAGTTCCAGACGGAGTCCTCGCGGCTGGCGGAGATCGTCCACGACTCGATGACGCAGTCGCTCCGCATCGGGAACCGGGGTGTCAAGCAGGCGGGGTTCTACGTCCTGGGAGGCGCGGCGATGCCCGCCATCCTGATCGAGATCGGCTTCATCACGAACCCGAAGGAGGAGCGCCGGCTGAGAGACCCGCGGCACCGAGACGAGATCGCGCGGGCCATCGTCGCCGGCCTCGCCGAGTACAAGCGCAACTGGGACCAGCGCGTCCGCGCCGCGGGCGAGCCGTCGCTGACGAAGACGCGGTAAGCGCCGTGCCCCGTCCCGACGGCCGCGCCCCCGATCAGCTCCGGCCGGTCACCGTCACCCGGGACTTCCTGCTCCACCCCGAGGGCTCCGTGCTGGTCGAGTTCGGGGCGACGAAGGTGATCTGCACGGCGTCGCTCGAGGACAAGGTGCCGCCCTTCCTGAAGGGCCAGGGGCAGGGCTGGGTCACAGCGGAATACGCGATGCTGCCGCGCGCGACCAACACGCGCACGCCCCGCGAGATCCGCGGCCCGAGCGGCCGGTCGCAGGAGATCCAGCGGCTCGTCGGCCGCGCCCTGCGCGCCGTCATCGACCGGGCGAAGCTCGGTGATCGCACGGTGTGGGTGGACTGCGACGTGATCCAGGCGGACGGCGGCACGCGCACCGCCGCCATCACGGGCAGCTTCATCGCCGTGGCGGACGCGATCGCGAAGATCCCCGGGCTCCAGCCGTCGACGGCGATCCGCGACCACGTCGCCGCGATCAGCGTCGGCGTCGTCCAGGGCCAGGCGGTGCTCGACCTCTGCTACGCCGAGGACTCGAGCGCCGAGGTGGACATGAACGTCGTCATGACCGGCAGCGGCGAGTTCGTGGAGGTGCAGGGCACCGCCGAGCAGGTGCCCTTCGGCCGCGCGCGGCTGGACGCGCTCCTCACCATCGCCGCGGGCGCCATCCGTCATCTCATTCGCCTCCAGCGCCGCGCCCTCGACGCGCGTGCCGAGCGCGTCTTCAGCCTCTAGGCCGCGTCTGGTCCTCGCGACGCTGAACCTCGCGAAGGCGCGCGAGCTGGCCGCGCACCTGGGCGACATTCCCTACGAGGTCCGTGTGCTCGCCGAGCTGCCGGGCGCCGCGCTTCCCGAGGAGACGGGCGACACGTACCGCGCCAACGCGCTCCTGAAGGCGCGCGCCGCCGCGCGGTTCACCGGGGCGTGGGCGCTCGGCGACGACTCCGGCATCGAGGTGGCCGCGCTCCGGGGCGCGCCCGGCGTGCGGTCGGCGCGGTTCGGCGGCCCGGGGCTCGACGACGCGGGCCGGTGCGCCCTGCTCCTCGAGGCGCTCCGCGACGTCCCGCCCGCCGAGCGGGTGGCGCGCTTCCGCTGCGTCGTCGCGCTCGTGGATCCGGCCGGCGGCGAGCACACGGCCGAGGGATTCGTCGACGGCGTCATCACCGATGCGCCGCGCGGGCGCCACGGCTTCGGCTACGACCCGGTCTTCCTCTACCCGCCGCTCGCTCAGACCTTCGCGGAGCTCGCGCCCGAGGAGAAGGCGCGCGTGGACCACCGCGGGCGGGCCGTGCGGGCGGCCCGGCGCTTCCTCGGGATGCATTGACAAGGTGTGGACGAAATCCTATAGTTCCGCCGCGCTGACACATCGTGCGGAGTGCACCCCCGGCGCCCGCCCAGCGGTTGGGAGGAGGCGCACGGCAAAACGCCCCGTCCAGGGAATCGACATGACGGGGCGTTTGTGTTCTCACGGAGGAGATGCCCATGAAGACTCAATACGTGGTCACGCTGGCGGTCGTCGCTGGCTTCGGACTTGGTGCTGTCACGGTCCAAAGTCTTCACGCCCAAGCGAAGCCGCCCGTCTACTACATCGCGGAAATCGATGTGACGAACGTGGACGCCTACGTGAAGGAGTACGCTCCGGTCGCCCAGGGCACGATCAAGAAGTTCGGCGGCCGGCTCCTCGCTGCGGGACAAAAGGTAACTGCGATCGAAGGGCAACCGCCGAAACCGCGCGTTGCCGTACAGGTGTGGGACAGCATGGAAAAAATTAAGGCGTGGCGCAATTCAGCGGAGTATAAGGAGGCTCGGAAAATCGGCGACAAGTATGCGAAGTTCCGTGCCTTCACCGTCGAGGGCTTGCCGCAATAGTAAGTGATAGGATTTTCTAAGGTTCGGGGTGTGGCGCAGCCTGGTAGCGCACCTGCTTTGGGAGCAGGGGGCCGGAGGTTCAAATCCTCTCACCCCGACCACCTCACGGCTTGAAAATGTCTGCGGCAATGAAGACCGCGGGCGCCTTGCTCTTGTTCTCGGCCCAGTGAGTCGTGTCCTTGCCCTCGGCCCACGTCGTGCCCTTCGTGATCGCCCGAGTGGCTCCTCCCTCGCGGTGCTCGGTGAGCGTCCCTTGCAGAAGATGAACGACGGCTGGCCGGTCCTTGTGGCTGTGGATCCCGACCACGCCACCAGGCTCCAGTGTCAAGAGGCGCATCCGGAGCTGGCGGCCCTGCAGGCCATCGATCTCGGGCCCCAAGTCGATCACTGCGGTCGAGCCGGTCCGAAACCCTTTGTTCTCGGTCGGTGGGGCCTGCTGCCCGACGGCGGTGCCGAGTCCGAACGCGAGGGTCATTCCGATAAGCCAGAGCACGGCCTTGGGGAGCTGCTTGGGGTTCATCGGGCATCCTCCTTCGTCGCCAGATCCACGAGACGGTCGAGTTGGTGGCGCGACTCTGCGCTGACATCGCACCCTTGTCAAGGGAGTGGGCGCTACCTGGGAGTGGGTGTTACCGGGGTTGGCTCTGGCTGGGGGATCTTCCGCGCTTCGAGGTAAATCACGGCCGTCACGCCTTCGATCTGATCGGACTTTCGGTACACGAGATAGGCGAGGTAGATTGCGACGAGCGCTTCGAGCCCTACAACGGCAAGCATGAGCGCCAGGAACCAGTGCTCGGCGCCAGGGCCTTGCCACGCGTCAACGTCCGAAATCGGAGACGTTCACGTCCTGGACGCTGAGCTAGAATGCTGCCACCTTGAAGAGCAGCGGGACCGAGGCTCGCGTCGCGTTCGTCGAAGAAGCGAGCGTCCCCGAGAACCCGTAGCGTGGCGGGACGGTTCGCGGGGCACGTCGTCTTCATCACGGGCGCGTCGTCGGGGATCGGCGCCGCGCTCGCGCGGGAGTTCGCGCGGGCGGGTGCCGACGTGGCGCTTGCGGCTCGGCGCGTCGAGCGGCTCGAGCGGCTCGCGGCCGAGCTCGGCGCCGCTGGACGCCGCGCCCTCGTGGTGGAATGCGACGTCACGGTGGACGGCGACCTCGAGCGCGCGGCCGCGCGCACCCGCGCGGCGCTGGGGCGGATCGACGTGGTCGTCGCCAACGCAGGCTTCAGCGTCACCGGCCTGGTCGAGTCGCTGACGCTCGAGGACTACCGCACCCAGTTCGAGACCAACGTCTTCGGCGTGCTGCGCACGGTGTACGCGACGCTCGAGGACTTGAAGACGACGCGCGGGCGCCTCGTCATCGTGGGCAGCGTGAGCGGCCACGTCGCCGTCCCGGGCGGGAGCGCCTACTCGATGAGCAAGTTCGCCGTCCGCGCCCTCGCCGAGTCGCTCGGCCACGAGCTCCACCCGCACGGCGTCGCGGTCACGCTCGTCAGCCCGGGCTTCGTCGAAAGCGAGATCCGCCAGGTGGACAACCGCGGCGTCTGGCACCCCGAGCCGCGCGAGCCGCTGCCCAAGGGTCTCGTCATGCCGACGGCGACGGCAGCACGGCAGGTCGTCCGCGCCGTCGCCCGGCGCCGCCGCGAGGCGGTCGTCACCGGGCACGGCAAGGTCGCCGTCTTCCTCCAGCGCCACGCGCCGTGGCTCGTCGCCTGGGCGATCCGGCGCTTCGGGATCCGAAGCCACGGGGCGCCGCGCCCGACGGCGCGGGCGAAATGACGAGTCGAGCGCGGGGGTAGGCGGCATGCACCGGAGCGAGGGGCGAATCCTCGTCACGCACGTCGGGAGCTTCCCGCGGCCGCCGCGGCTCCGCGAGCTCCTCATACGGCAGGAGCGTGGCGAGCCCGTCGACGAGACCGAGCTCGCGCGCGAGACCGCCGCCGCCGTCGACGCGGTCGTCGGCAAGCAGCTCGACGCGGGCATCGACATCGGCAACGACGGCGAGCAGCCCCGCGTCGGGTTCTCCACGTATGTGGCGCGGCGCATGCGCGGCTTCGGGGGCGAGAGTCGCCGGCCCGCGGCCCGCGACCTCATCGACTTCCCCGACTACGCCGCGCTTCTGGAGGTTCGCCGACGCTCGGCGGCGAAGATCGCGAACGCGCCGCAGGCCCTGGCCGAGGTCGCGTATGCCGACCTCGGCGAGGCCGCGCGGGAGTGCGACCTGTTCGAGAGAGCCACGACGGCGCGGTCCCAGAAGTTCATCGAGCGCTTCATGACCGCGGCCTCCCCGGGCATCATCGCCACGACCCTGCTGAACGCCCATTACGACTCCCACGAGCGGTACGTGTTCGCCCTCGCGCGGGAGATGCAGAAGGAGTACGAGCTGATCCACTCGCGCGGGCTCCTGCTCCAGCTCGACTGCCCCGACCTCGCGATGGAGCGCACGCGCCTGTTCCAGCACGAGCCCCTCGACCGCTTTCTCCAGATCGTCGAGACGCACGTCGAGGCCATCAACCGGGCCACGGCGAAGATCCCCGCGGACCGGATCCGGTTGCACGTCTGCTGGGGCAACTACGACGGCCCGCACACCTCGGACATCCCGCTGGAGGCGATCCTGCCCCTGCTCTACCGCGCGCGGGTCGGAGCGCTCTCGCTCGAGCTGGCGAACCCCCGGCACGCGCACGAGCACAAGGTGCTCCGGCGGTACCCCGTGCCCGACGCGTTGTTGTTCCTGCCCGGGGTCATCGACTCCACCACGAACTTCGTCGAGCATCCCGAGGTCGTGGCCGACCGGATCTGCCAGGCCGCGGACGCGGTGGGTGACCCGAGCCGTGTGATCGCGTCAGTGGATTGCGGATTCGGGACCTTCGCCGGCTCGGAGCTCGTGGCCGAGAGCGTGGTGTGGGCGAAGCTCCGCGCGCTCAAGGAGGGCGCCGCCCTCGCGAGCGCCCGCCTGTGGGGCCGCGGTCGCCCTTGATCGGGTGAGTCCCAGCATGAAGGTGACGATCCTCTTAGCCGATGCCGTTCAGGCCGTCAACGGCAAGCTCTACATCCTGGGAGGCGGCTGGTCGGTGACCGGACCCGACCCGAGCCCCTCGGCGATCGCGCTGAAGATCGACGTGCCGTGGGATGAAGCCAACAAACGGCACAAGTTCCAGTTGGCCTTGCTCGATGCTGACGGCCAGCCGGTCATCGTGCCCACGCCGACTGGAGAACGGCCCTTCGAGCTGACCGGAGAGTTCGAAACCGGTCGGCCGGCCGGGCTGAAGGCAGGAACACCGCTCGACGTCGTGTTGGGCATCAACGTTGGGCCCCTCCCCTTGAAGCCCGACAGCCGCTACGTCTGGCGCTGTTCGATCGACGATCGCACCATCGAGGACTGGCAGGTGGGCTTCACCACGCGCCCTCGCCAGCGGTAGGATCCCGCGGGACCCCTCACGCACCGCGAGCCCTTCATCTCAATCATCATCGCAGATCGGGACGCCTGTGACCGTGAAGCGCTGAGTGAAGTCCTTGGTTGTCCCGGCGTCGGTGGCGAGCGCTAGGTCGATGCCGGTGTAGGCATAGCCGTAGGGGGAGTAGGTGCACACAATGCTGGTCGGATCATACGAGATGGTCACGGTGCACGTCGTGCCGGTCGGAACAGCGCTTCCGCAGGTGGTGTCCGCGACGGTGACATCCCCCGGGGTCGGCGTGACCGTGCCGAAGGTTTGGGAGCCGACCGTGGCCCCGGCGAAACTCAGATCAAAGTCACCGTCGCTGATCAGCGTCGCCGTGATCGGGTACGCTGCGTCGGGGCTGACGGCGTAGCTACCGTTCGGCGTCTGCCATGTGTAGTGCGAGGAGGGCGTGTCGACGAAGCCGAAGTTCCTGGTGTCCACTCCGGTGGTGCTGGCGCCACTGGTCGCGTAGACGATCTCGGTCCCGCTCTGGTAGAGCGGTGCCGGGGCGGTCGGGGCCCCCGGCGTCATGCTCAGGAGATTGCCGTACTGGTCCCAAGTGCAGGTGTTGTCGTGATGGACGGTCACGGTGCGACAACCTCGCCCGGAGCAGGGAGAGGTCGTGTTATAGCTGCAATTCCCGACGACGGTACTTCCGTCAAACTCGTAGCCCGCGACGACCAGCCCGCGACTTCTAAACTCACCTGGCGGGGTTGGCGAAGTGCGCGAGATCCCAGCGTGTGCTTCCCAACCCCGCGTCCTTCTTCACGCCTAGCTCGTCTCGTTCAAGGACACCGTTCTCACGCTAGGACGAATGTGCGTGCCGATCCCCACCGCGTTCAGCACATGAATCAGCACAAGGGCCCTCGTGGTATCGTGACCACGGCCATGGGCAACCATTCAGCGATCGAGTGGACGGACGCGACCTGGAATCCTGTCACCGGCTGCACCAAGATCTCCCCGGGGTGCAAGCACTGCTACGCCGAGCGCCTCGCGGAGCGCCTCCAGGCCATGGGGAATCCGCGATATCGGAATGCGTTCGCGCTCACCCTCCATCCTGATCAACTCGACCTGCCGCTCCGTTGGCGTCAGCCGAAGCAGATCTTCGTGAACAGCATGTCCGACCTGTTCCACGAGGCGGTCCCCGAGGACTACATCCGACGCGTATTCGAGGTCATGGTCAAGGCCGAGTGGCATATCTTCCAAGTCCTCACGAAGCGAGCCCGTCGATTGGCGGAGGTCGCACCTCGGCTACCGTGGCCTCCGAACGTCTGGCAGGGAGTCTCGGTAGAGAACGCGTCCTACACCTGGCGCGTCGCCCAGCTTGTGAAGATGCCAGCTGCGGTCAGATTCCTGTCTGTCGAGCCCCTGCTCGGCGCCATCTCCCAGCTTCCGCTGGACGGCATCGACTGGGTCATCGTCGGCGGTGAGAGCGGACCCGGCCACCGTCCCATCCAGCCTGAGTGGGTCCGCGACATCCGCGCTCAGTGCGCCGCGGCCAGGATCCCCTTCTTCTTCAAGCAGTGGGGCGGGCGGACACCGAAGGCCGGAGGCCGGATGCTGGACGGCCAGGAGTGGAACGAGATGCCCCGGCCTTCGCGCCCCCCGGCACGCGCGGGAACGTGATAGTAACCCCGTCCGCGAGCGTGCCCTTGCGCCGCTGGTCCCTCGGTGGGTTCGCAAGCACTCGCCCGCGAGCTTCCAGCCGCATCAGCGCGTCCTTTCAGTTGCGCATCACGTAGAGCTGACCTGGGCTGTGCCGCTCGAAGACCTCGCGCCGAGGGTAGCCCCGGCGCCCGTGACGAGCGCACGATGGAATCAGTCAGGCTCTAAAGCTACATCTCGCCCGGATTGCACACGCCCGTCGGGATACCGGGGCCCTGCTGGAAGTTGCAAATGTTGTTGGGGTTCCAGACGTTAACGACGGTAGTGTTGTTGTCCTCCAGGTCCGCCGGGACGACCGGGCCGTTGCCCGTCGCGTGGTTTCGCTCGAACAGGTTGCCGGCGGGACCGGGCGCGGGGATGGTGATCCCCCCGCCGGTGTTGTTGTCGACCACATTGCGTAGGACCTCGTTGGCGGTGGTGGTGCTGCCGGTGAGGACGATCCCCGGAGCCGGGAAACTGACCGCACGGCCATTGCCGAAAACGGTGTTGCGGAGGACGAGCCAGCCGCTCGATGAAGAGAGGCTGAGGCCGGCGGCGGTGCAGACGATCTCGGTCTCCGGGAGGGGACAGTTGACCGCCGCATTGTTCTGAATGATGTTTCGCCCGATCAGGTTTTCTTTGTTGCCGCCTCCCGTACTGTTGGACACATCAACGCCAATCCCATAGCACTCTACCAGGTTCTCGATCACCCTCGCCCCAATGACCCCTTGCAGCCGGATGCCCCTGTCGGTCCCGGTGATAGCAACGCAAGGAGTCGTCGAGGGTGAGCCGGCGGGGACATTATTGCGCACCCGGACTTCCCGGATCTCCACGTTACTGCCATTGTTGACGGAAATGCCAACGCCTCCGCTGGTTAGCACAAATCCGTCGTCTCCAATGACGCTAACGTTGTTGCGGCTACTGGCGGCGATGGCGGTGGCGCCGAGAACATTCCGCATGTCGATGGCGAAGCCCCGCAGGCGCAGGCGGATGGTATCGGCCCCGAACGCCACGCAGGGGTTATCCGCGGGCCCGGCTACGAGGTTCGCGCCCAGTTCGGTGTCCACGGTGATCGGGTTGCCCGGGCCGGGGCAGGCCGTGACGACCTGGGCCGCGGCCGCCGCGGGCAGCGGGCCCAGCGGGCCGCCGGGGAGGAGGATCACTGCCGTTCCGACCAGCACTGCGAAGACCTGCGCCGCACCTCTCACGGTTGTTGCTGTCCGCATTTTCTACCCTCCTTGGCGCCGAGCCGCAGCGACCGGCCCAGGGATCCGCTCTTGCTCACCCGCCTTTTCTCGATGCTTCCGGTAGGCTAAATGGGTCCCACCTTTCCCCCAGGCATCGCGACGGTTCGGCACTCTTGCCCTGGAGGGCACACGATTACGGCGTCTGGTCTTCCCCGGCACGGACCGGGTTGCTGTGACCCGCCACAGACGAAGATCACCTCGGCACCCCCTTGCGCCTTCTTCTTTTTCTTGCGGGCAGCTCCTATGACGTCCCCGTCATTCAGGGGCTGAACCGTACCGTCATCCAACGTGAGGTTGCCGTAAGCATCGGTTCGGCCGTCCACGAGCATCCATATCTCGCCCACCGCGGCCATAAGGATTCGGCGGAGGGACTGGGATATCAGATCACCGTCGGTCGCGGTGGCCAGGAACGTCTCGATCAACGCGAGGTCTCCGTCGGTCGTTTCATCGGCCATCACGGTGATCGAGTACATTTCCGCTTGGGCGAGCGTGAACGTCGCTGGTGCCAGCAGAACGACGAGCGCGACCACGGCTAGGAGAACAACGAACTGTCTCATCGGGATCCCTCCTTATCGGTTGAACCGCTTCGCCCGAACGGTGACGACCGATAATCCCCGTTCGGTGCTCCGCCCTAACGAGCGCAGGCGATATACAGGTCGCAGCAGCCGAGGAACTATAAATGCCCTCTCCGGCCTCCGGCCCGGGACGGTCGAGACGTACATGGTCACCAGCCGTTACCTCGCTGTCACCCGCGAGCCGAGTGACATCTGGCCCCCTCTCTAGGCAGTCCGGACCTTTGCCTCCTTGCCAGACAACAGCCGGGGCGTCCATCGCGACCGGGGGTTCAGGATCTTGCTAGACGCGGTTTACGGGATCTCCACGATGCGGGAAACCGGGCAAATACCTGAGCGCGCCTTCGGAAGATCCCTGACAATGCGAGGATGATCGATCGTGTAGAAAGCGCCATGACCGATCACCGAGCCCGCCTGATGCTCGCCACGCTGGGCTTCCTTCGCCTTGTTGCTTGGCCTCGTCGCCGCGCTCACCGTGCCGAAGACCGAGGAGGGCCCCGCGATGAAGGTGGTGTTGCTTGCACTTCTTTTCGCGGGTCTCGGCGGCTGCGCGATCGCCAGCCCGCCATTGAAGACCGCACGCCTCGTCTCAAGCTCTCCACCGATCCTGATTCACACGGGCATGGCGATGACTCCGGTAGTCGAACCCGCCTGAGCCTTGACTTTCGGCTTCGCGTTCTGCCAGATCGAGCTTCGCCCAAACACTTTCCCGCCATCGCTGCTGGATAGCGAGCGCGTGCTCGGCCTCTGTCTGAACGTTACGAACACGGGCGATCGCGCCATCCTCGTGGACTGGAATACAAGCGCGCTCACATTCGAGGGCCGAACGGGGCCCGTCCTCCATCGCAATGTGCCCTTCGTGCAACGCTCGCTGCCAAGGTCGGCCAGCGCAGTTCCGCCGCCCACGACGCTGAGCGACTTCGTTTATCCTAGCGACCTTATCGCCTTCTTGGGAGAGAAGTGGCGCGGTCCGAAGGTCTTCGAGACAATGCCACCGCGTCGCCGTTTCAGCCTCTTCATATCGATGCGGCGCGGTGGCGATGTCATTGAGCGCGAGTTCCTCTTCGAAATGCAAGCCGAGACCGAGCAGACGGGTCGATAAGCGGCTGCGCTCTGACGCCTTCTACCTGGAGCACCGACGTGGCGGCGAGCTGGACGGCGAGGTCGAGCAGGATTGCGGCTGGATGACGTGCTCGTGCAGTCTTGGAAGCGTCACATTCACATTCGATATAATCGGGGCGTGATACGGCGAGTCTTGCTCGTCGGTATCGACTCCGTAATGCTGCCGCTGTGCCGTGAGCCCTTCAAGCACCTGCACGGTGGTACTTGCCAGATCGAGACGCTTGACTATTGCGACGATGCTCTAATGGCGCTGCGGCGGCAGCCGTTTGATCTGGTGCTGGTGCTCAGTCTCAACGCCCCTTGGAGGGCGTGGCCGAGCTTGAGCAACCCGACGCGGTTTATGGGCGCCAAGTCCGCCATCATTTTCCTCCAGCAGGTGCGCGCCCTGCACATTCGGGTCCCGGTGCTCGTGGTCTCGCAATTCCCCTTTACGAAGGAAGAGGCTCTCGCCAATGGCGCATTCGCGTTTGTGGACCCGTTCGATGTGCAGGAGCTTGACCGTCTCGTGGCGCTCGCCCTTACGGCCGACCGGCAGGGTCCGCCCGGCAATTGACAAGAGAATCGAGCACGATCGTCGGTCGGTGCCGTATCAGGCCGAGGTCCTGACAAGCTAGACCTCTCCGAGGGAGGGCACGCGATGAGGGCCCCCCTCCAGCCGCATAGGCGAGTTCCTCCCGTGCAGACCTTGGGGAGGGGTCGCTGATGGTCGCCGCGCCTCGACGCTACCGCCTCAAGCTCGCCACCTGGACTGTCGTCCGCGAGCCAGGCCAGCCGAGTCCGCGCACCCTGTCCTCGCCGCTGGCCGTCGTCGAACTCGCCAAGGACTTGGTGCTGGCCGCAGACGACGACAAGGAGCGC
>WNEL01000531.1_pt1 | contig 42587 bp, 41 predicted proteins | sample 5399991 | NCBI WGS metagenome assembly WNEL01 (sample SAMN13153325, study PRJNA577476) | soil metagenome | isolation source: 20 cm grassland meadow soil pre-rain plot 2 | place: USA:California | collected 2015-09-08
CCACTGTCCCTGATGGTGACCGCGAGAATGCCCGGGTCGCACGCTCGCAGCTCGACGTGCAGGTCACGAGGGGAATCATCCGTCATCGCCTCCGCCGCATTGATGAGCAGGTTGAGGATCGGCGCTCGAGGTCCTTGCGCAGCAGGGCGATGACCTCCTTGATGACCTCGCCGACGTCGACGCGCTGCCGCTCGCTGTGCTCCTTCTTGAAGAGCACGCGCAGCCGCCGGATGATCTGGGCGGCCCGCTGCGCGTCCATCGCGATGTCGCGCAGCATTTCCGGCACCTCGGCATCGACCGCGGCGGCGCCCAGCATTCGGTGGGCCGCCTGCGCGTTGCTGGCGATCGCCGCCAGGGACTGATTGATCTCGTGGGCCAGCGACGTGGCGAGCTCGCCGAGCGTCGCCACGCGCAACGCATGCGCCAGCTCTTCCCGCTCGCGCTCGACTTCCTCCTCGGCGCGCCGCCGGCGGGAGACGTCGATGTGCGAGATCACCAGGCCTCCTTCGGCGCGCTTGAGCGGCTCGACGATTATCGCGTACCACCGAACTTCCGACGGCCCATGGCAGGCATACTCCAGCAGCGCCCTGCGCGCCACGATCCCCCCCGGCGGTCGCGCGTCGGCAGGTGTCGGAGTGAACTACATCGACGTCTGCGCCCGCCATCCACCTGGCGAGTCAACCGGCGGCAGTCATTCCGTCAGACGCTGCACCAGCCGATCACGTCGATCGTGTTGCTCTCGGCGGACCACGGTCGCTCGAGCCGACGCGGCGGGCGCGCGTGCCGGCCACGGCAGCCGCCCGGCCGCTCGACGACGCCCGGTTTTCGGCTCAGCGGTCGATTCGCGTGATCTTCGTGCCCTGCAGACCGAGGCCCGCCATGAGCCCGCGCTGGTCGAAGAACACGGCGTAGATGTCGTTCTGCAGCGTCGAGGTCGTCAGGGCCCGGGCGGCGCCGACGTCCAGGATGGCGATGCTGGGCCCGGTGCCGAGCTCGAAGCCCCCGCTGTTGTTCAGGTACTGCAGGGCGGAGTCGCTCATGAAGAACAGCGCATAGCCGAACACCTGCACGCCGGCCTGCAGTCCGTAGGAGGCGGAGACGGTGTTGTAGTAGCCGGTCGTGCGACCCTGCGAGCGCAGCGCGCCCTCGCCGTACTGGGCGCCGAAGAGGAAGCCGGCCTTCACGATGTTCGGGAACACGAGAATGCCCCGGGCCTGGCCGCCCAGGTCCCGGGAATTGGGAACGCTGTCGTACATCTTGGTGAGGGCCGCGCTGACGTCGCGGTCGATCGCGGCCGCGGAACCGGCGACGGCCGGCCGCGCGGTGAGGGTCACGGTCACGGCCAGGCCCCACGCCAGCAGCGCTCCGGCGATTTGGACGTTTCGCATCGTCGGTTCTCCTCTGATCACTTGACGAAGGGAATGTCGCGGGCGAGGTGGTAGTCCAGGAGCGCGCGCAGCTTGTTCTCGATCTGGTAGAACCGCGCAACCTTCCGGGGCGGCAACACGCCGTGGAACCGCGGCGCGTATCGGGTGAGCAGCGCCGCATAGTCGGTCTCCAGCGCGAGGAAATCCCCGAGCAACCGGGTGGCGGTCGCGTCGTTCATGGACTGGTAGGCGGCGGCATAGTCGCCGATCAGCTTGGCGACCCGATCGTAGTGCTCGATCATGTCGCTCTGGTAGGCGCCATAGACGGGCCAGAATTCCTTGGCCTCCTTCTCGGTGAGGTCGAGGGCGACCGCCACGACCACCTTCTTGTCGGCCCGTACCTTCTCGCGGAGGACCTCCATCGTGTCGGCCGGCTTCTCCTGGGCGACGGCGGCCCCGCTCACGAGACAGGCGACGGCGGTGGCCATCGCGACGATGTGTCGGGCTCGATAGCTCATCGGTCGGGACTCCTCTCGTCGTCGCGTCTCACGCCTGACGGGTCACGAGGTCGAGCGTGTGCTCGGCGATCATGCGCTCCTCGTCGGTGGGGATCACCCACACCGACACGCGGGATCGTGATGTCGAGATGCGCGGGCCCCCCGCGCGGTTGGCCGTCTCGTCCAGCTCGACCCCGAGCCACTCGGCCCGGGCACAGACCCGGGCCCGGATCTCGGGCGAGTTCTCCCCGATGCCGGCGGTCAGCACCAGCGCGTCGATCCCGCCCATGGCCGCCGCGAGGGAACCCATCTCCCGCGCGATCCGGTAGACGAAGTAATCGAGCGCCAGCCGCGCCGCCGGCGCGTCGCTGGCCAGCAGGTCGCGGACATCGTTGCTGATGCCCGACAGACCGCGCAGCCCCGCGTCGCGGTACAGGAGGCGCTCGACGTCCTTGACGCTCCAGCCCTTCTCGGTCAGCAGATAGAGCACGACGCCGGGATCGAGCTGGCCGCAGCGGGTGCCCATCGGCAGCCCATCGAGGGCGGTGAAGCCCATCGTGCTGTCCACGCTGCGGCCATCTCGGATCGCGCACATGCTGGCGCCGCTGCCGAGGTGCGCGACCACCACCGCCGCCCGCGCGATCTCCGGCGCGACGTGCGGCAAGTTCCGTGCGATGTACTCGTAGGACAGTCCGTGGAAGCCGTAACGGCGCACGCCCTCCTGGTAGAGCGCGTCGGGCAGCGCGTAGCGGTCGGCTACGGCCGCATGCCCGCGGTGAAACGCGGTGTCGAAGCAGGCCACCTGGGGCGTGCCCGGGAAGCGCGTCTGGATGGTGCGGATGGGGTCGAGGTTGTAGGGCTGGTGCAGCGGCGCGAGCGGCACGAATCGCCGGAGAGCCGCCAGCACGCGGTCGTCCACGAGGCACGGCGAGGCGTACTCGGGCCCGCCGTGGGCGATGCGATGGCCGACCGCCACCGGCAACGCGTCGCCGACGTGCGTGCGAAGCCACCCGCCCACACGCGCCATCGCCGCCGGGACGTCCGGGACCTCCTCGCCCGAATATTTCTCGTCGCCGAGGTCCGTTCCGGCGGCGTTCCGCGTCCGCAGGCGCGGGTGGGTGCCGATGCCGTCCATCTGCCCCTTGGAGGCGAGGCGGAGTCGCCGGCCATCGCCGATCTCGAACAGTGAGAACTTGATGCTCGACGAGCCAGCGTTGACGACGAGGATCGTGTCGGCCATGACTAACCGCCGATGACCCCGGCCCGCCGCCGCGCGGCGGCGTAGAGGGCGGCCACGCCGCACGACGCCAGGCGCGTGCGCTGGTTGTCGGCCCGGCTCGTCAAGATGATCGGGACCCGGGCGCCGAGCACCACGCCGGCGGCGTCGGCCCGGGACAGGAACGTCAGGTTCTTGGCCAGCATGTTGCCGGCCTCGAGATCGGGCACGAGGATGATGTCGGGATCGCCGGCGACGGCCGAGCTAATGCCCTTCGTCCGGGCCGCCTCCGCGCTGATCGCGTTGTCGAAGGCGAGCGGGCCATCGAGGATGGCGCCCTGGATCTGCCCGCGGTCGGCCATCTTGCACAGCGCGGCGGCGTCGATCGTGGACGGGATCTTCGTCGTCACGGTCTCCACCGCCGACAGGATCGCCACCTTCGGCCGCTCGGCGCCCAGCACGCGCACAAAGTCGATCGCGTTCTGGACGATGTCGCGCTTGTCGTCGAGCGTCGGGAAGATGTTGACGGCGGCGTCGGTGATCAGGAGCGGCTTGTGGTAGGTCGGCACGTCCATGACGAACGCGTGGCTCACCCGCCGGTCGGTCCGCAACCCCGTCTCGCGCTTGACGACCTCGCTCATCAGCTCGTCGGTGTGCAGGCTCCCTTTCATGAGCAGATCGGCGCGGCCGAGCCGCACGAGCTCGACCGCCCGGGCCGCCGCGGCGTGGCTGTGTGGCACGGCCGCGATCTCGTACTGCTCGATGTCGAGCCCGCACGTCTTGGCGACGGTCCGGATTCGCTCGACCGGGCCGACCAGGATCGGCGCGATGATGCCGGCCCGGGCCGCCTCGACCACGGCACCGAGCGAGGCGTCGTCGCACGGATGCGCGACGGCGGTCGGCGTCGCGGTCATGCCCTTGCAGCGCGCCAGCAGCTGCTCGTACTTCCCGGTGCCCCGACTCTCGGTCCTCGTTATCACGTCCGTCGGCATGACAGCCTCCTAGGCCACCGGCGCCGGGATCGCCGGCGACTCGTCCAGGATGCGTTCCACGCGCGCCAGTCGGGCGCGCCGTTCCTCGCTGAGCTCGCCCTTGGCCGACAGCACCTGGCGCACCATCTCGAGCGCCGTCGCCCGCTCGTCGTCCGAGCGGAGCATGCGCGGCAGCGCCGCCAAGGCCCCCGCCTCGTCGAGCAAGAGCAGGAAGAACTGCTCCCTGAACAGCTCCCGGCGTTGCGGTCCCGGCAAGCGCTCGCCGGCCAGGTACTTGTCGCGGACCTGCTCGGCCATGCGGAAGCCGCGGACGTCCACCCGGGGCTCGTCGCTGCCGGCGTAGAGCAGGATGCGCACGGCCGCCTCGCGCAGGCCGCCCTGATCCATCCGCATCCGGAGCGCCGCGATCTTCTGCGCGAGCAGCGCCTCGAACGTCTCGTCGCGCGGCCGCACCGCCACGCCGTCGCCGGCGGCCGCGCGAAGCCCGACCGCCGCCTGGAGCCAGGCCGAGCCGTAGATCGCATTGAAGAGACGCTCGGTGGTTCGATCACGAACGTCCCGATAGGTTTCGAGCGCGTGCTCGATCTGCGCCGAGACCTTCTGCTCCACGGCCAGGAACGGGTTCTCGGGCGCCGCGGGCTTGCGATGCTGACGCACGACCTCCGCCAGGTCCTTCACCCCCGCCATCCATGGATTTCGATCGGAGCACAGCGAGTACTGCAGGCGATTGGGATGCAGGTTGCGCAGCGCCTCGGCGACTGGCTCGGTCACCCAGGGTCGGATCCACGGGCTCACGAACGTGCGGTACCAGCTCTCGGCGATCTCCGAGACGCGCGCCACCGCCGCGAACGGCCGCTCGTCCTCGCGCGTGTCCTCCAGCACCCGGATGTCATTCAGCGAGCGCCGCTCGAAGCGGACCAGGTAGCGCCCGGGCATGAGCTCGGCGTGGGATGCCCCCGGCTGCTTGTCCTCGATCACCATCTCCCAGAGGCCGGGCGGCAGCGTCTCGATGACGTCGAGCGCCTGCACGATCTCGGAGTGCTCACGCTGGGCGATCCGGCCCGACACGAAGATGCCGAGGTGCCCGATGTCGTGGTGCAGGATGTAGACGATCGTCTGCTCGCGGGCCAGGAGCTCCCGGTCGCTCGCGTAGCAGTCGAGGATCCAGTTGAGCGCCTGCTGGGGCGGAGTGATGTTGTCACCCCAGGAGGCGAAGACGACGATGGGCGAGCGGATGTTGCGGAGGTCGATCCGCCGGCCGGCGGAGGTCACGATCTCGCCGGACGCGAGGCGGTTACCCACGAAGAGGTTGTTCACGATGAACCGCATCTCCTCCTCGTTCAGCAGGAAGAAGCCGCCCCACCAGCGCTCGAAGTCGAGGTAGCGCGGCTCCTCGGTATCGATCTTCGCGTAGAGGTTGTACGGCTTCTTCCACAGCGTGTTGGCCGGGTTCAGGCTCTCGAAGTTGGCCACCAGGTGCACGCCGTCGAAGCGACCGTTGCCGAGATCGCCGGCCAGCGAGGCCAGCCACGAGCCGCCCAGCATGCCGCCCGCATACCGCATCGGGTTCTGAGTCCCGGCTCCGGCCCAGTAGGACAGCGGCGCGCCGGCCAGCAGGATCGGCCCCATCAAGTCGGGGGCGACCGCGCTCAACATCATCACGGCCCAGCCGGCCTGGCAGTTGCCGACGATGCAAGGCCGGCCGTCGGCTTCGGGATGGAGCTCGGCGATCTTCTGCAAGAAGAGGCCCTCGGCCCGGCCGACATCCTCGAGGGTCTGTCCGGGCACGGGCTCCGCCCGGAAGCCGACGAAGTAGCACGGGTGGCCGGCACGCAGGGCCACGCCGATCTCGCTGTCCACCTTGGAGCCGCCGATCCCGGGACCGTGGCCGGCGCGAGGATCGAAGACGACGAACGGGCGCTTGCGCGGATCCGTCCGCGTGCCGGCCGGCGGGATGATTCGTACCAGGAAGTAGTTGACGGGCCGCCCGAGCGTCCGACCGTCGAGCACCATCTCCTGCTCGAAGGCGAGGACCGGCGGCTTGCCCTTCGCCTCGTGCTCGAGGAACATGTTGCCGCGCTTGCGCATCACGTCGCAGAACAGGACGGTGCGCTGGGCGGCGTCGACCCAGTAATCCCAGGCCGCTTGCCACGGCGTGCCCGACGACGTCCAGTTCCTCCACGAATCGGTCCACAGCTCCGGCTTGGCGCGCTCCTCTGCCATCACGACGATCCTCCGCGCCGCCCATCCTTCCATCGGAATGCGCGACGCGTCAGTGGACCTTGGTCGTAGGACCCTCGTCATGCGTCCTTGCTATAGCGCCAACGCGCAGGCGGCGACCCGGCTGCTCGCCGGTCGGCAGCCCGACCTGGAGGAGCTGCAGGCATGTCTCGCCGACATCTCGGTGGTGATCACCTGCGGCGGATCGTTGGCGACGACCACGCCGCCCGGCTTCACGGCACCCGCGGCCGCCATCGACGTCTCCAGGCGGTCGAGGGCGATCGTCTTCAGCGCCGACAGCAACCGTCGCAGCGCACGCGCGTACGCGGCGCCCCGGTCCGGCAGCGCCGGGAAGAGGACCCGTTCGAGGCGGAACTGGTCCAGGGTCACCGTTCGGGAAACGCGGTCGACGCGGGTTCGCGTCGAGACGGAGACAGCGCCGAATATCTCCTGGTCCGAGCCGGGCGGCGTGAGCGCGACCGCAACGCGGAAGTCGAGCTTGTCGCCACTCCACGCTTTCACCTGCGGCTGATACACGACGGCGGCCACGGTTCCCAGACTCATCGTTCGCGGCCACGCCTCGTTCGGGCTTCCGCCTGCCGGGGCGGTCACGAGGACATCGGTGGTGGCCATCGCGTGACCGTTCCCGAAGACGAGAACGACGACGAGGACGCTCAGCCGGTTCATGGCGCGCGCGGGCACCACGCCGGACCGGCCGCCGAAGCCTAGCGGAGCCGCCGGGATCGGGCGGCGTGCAGCCGTCCGGCGCCGGCAAGGACGCCGTAGAGCGCGACCGCGAGGAGCAACAGCGAGGGATCGTGGACGGGGCCTGCGAGAACGAACAGGCCAAGCGCCAGCGAGAGGACCGACACGAGCACGCGGCGGGACCCCGATGCCAGTGACTCGCCGGCTTCGAACAGGCCGATGACGACAGCCCACCACGCAAAGATCGCGAGCGCCGATGCAGCGGGGAGCAGCAGGACCAACCCCGCCGCCGCCACGCCGGTCAGCGCCTGAGGGAGGAGCCACAGCGACCGCTCGCGCATCAGCGTCGCTTCGACAATGGTATCGCGCCGTCCAGCAGAACGAACGCCCCGATCAGCCGCGCGCGAGCAACGCGACGGTGATGTGCGGACCCGGAACACGAGCAGGAACAGACCGCCCTCGCCCAGGCCGAACGCCAGCAGCAGCGCGCCTCGCAGGACGAGCGGCCGCCTGGTGGGTGCCATCGTCCTCCCGAGATCGTGATCGCCGCCAGGGTCTTCATCGCTTCCCGATGGAACCACGACGTCCGGCGCGCCAGCATGGGACCAACGTCTCACATCGACCACCGACGGGGCGGGCCCCCCATCGGCCGAAGGTCCCATTGCCGCGACCGGGGCGCGCTGCTGTACTGGCCCGCCAGAGGACGTATTGATGTGGACGGGTAGAATTATCAGCAGTGACGCCAGGCCGCGGGCGGGTGCGGGGAAATGCCGATGAGCTCCGCCGCTGCGCGGCGCACGACGTCGGAGCCGGACTTGCTCGCCAGGCTATGGTGGGCCGGCCTGCTGCGTGGCAGCACGGCGCTGGCGCTCGGAGGGTACATCGTGTCGCAGACACCGAGCTCATCGGCCGCCGTCGCGCGGACGAGCGCGGCGTACTGGGTCGTGGACGGCCTCGTCACGATGTGGGCCAGCGCGTCCATCGCCACCCTTACGCTGAATCGGCTGGTCCTGCTGCTGCGCGGATGCCTCGCGGTCGGCGCAGGTCTCGTGATCTTCGGTCTCCCGCTTGGCGATGTCTTCGGCCGGTGGCATCCCGGGCAACTGCTGATCTTGCTGTCGACCGCCACGCTGTTGGCGGTCATCGCGCTGCAGATCGTCGCCGGGGCGTTCGACGTGCACATCTGCCTGGCGATCCGACGTCGGATTCCTGGTGAATGGTCCGTCGCGCTTGGCGCGGCCCTGTCCGTCGTCCTCGGCGTGATCGTCGCCGCGACACTCGCCGCGCCGCCCGCGCTGCTCGGCCGCACCCTCGGTCCCAGCGCCATGGCCGCGGGATTCGGCATCCTCACGAGGACGGCCCGGCTGCGTGCGGACCGCGAGTCGTCCTCGCTGCCGGCGTACTCCAACAAAGGATAGGAGACTGTCATGCGAACGCTCGCCTTCTCGCTTCCAGCGCTCCCCGCGGTGCTGCTGCTCTTCGGCTGTGCGACGTCCGACGAATGGACGACGTGGAAATCGCACACGTCGCATTTCGCCTCTGGCGATCACTTCAGGTTCTCGATGCGGAACGGCCAGGCGACTGCGGCCCGGGTGAGGCGCCAGGACGTCGCTCTCGCGCGCGATCAGAGCTGGTGGGGCAAGGCCATCACGGTCGAGCAGCAGCAGATCATGGAGCGCTGAGCCGGTCCGATGCGATCGCTCGTCGTCGGCCTGGCCGTCCTGGGACTGCTGGCCGGCTGCGCCTCGTCGTCGTCCGACGGCTGGACGAAGGCGGGTGCGTCGCAGCAGGACCTCGCCCGGGACGAGCTGCGCACGGTAATCCAGCAGGACCGGTACCGCCGTTGCATGGTGGATCGCGGCTACGCCGAGGGGCCGCGGAAGTAGAGGATCCTCGAGGCTTGTCGGTGAGGCTGTCACTTTCGCGCCGCGTCTTCGTCGCCGGTGCCGTCGCCGCTGGCTTCGCGCAACTCGCCACTGCAGAGCAGTCGGCCGAGGCCGCGACGACCATCGGGTTCCTGTCGGAGCGCTCGCTGCCGTCGTCGTACATCGAAGCGCTGGAGCGTGGCCTGATCGAGCGGGGTTGGGCCGAGGGGCGTGGCTTCCGTATCGAGCAGCGCTCCGCGGACGGAGACCTCGAGCGCCTGCCCGGACTCGTTGCGGAGCTCATCGGCATCGGCGTGACCCTGATCGTCACCGGCGTCGGGACGCCGGTCGCCCTCGCTGCGAAGCGGGCGACGGCGAAGGTTCCCATCGTATTCGTGACGGGCGGAGACCCCGTCGACTTCGGAATCGTCGCGAACAGGGACAAGCCGGGCGGCAACATCACGGGATTCGGCGGCGGCGTCACCACCGTTCAGAAGCGGCTGGAATCGCTGCGCGAGGTGATCCCACGCGCGAAGCGGGTCGCCTTTCTTCGGAATCTCACGAACCCTGTTCATCCGAAAATCTTCCGCGCCGCCCAGGGGGCGGGCCGGCAACTGGGCCTCACGCTGCTCGAGGTCGGCGTGTTCGAAGCGGTGGAGCTCGAGGGCGTCTTCAAGACGCTGCTGAGCCAGCGATTCGACGCCCTCTTCGTCCCGGGGGACGCGATGTTCAGCACGAACCGTGCGATCCTCATCGGTCTGGTCGCGAGGGCCCGGCTGGCCGCCGTCTACGGCGACCGGCTCTTTCCCGACGCCGGCGGGTTGATGTCGGTCTCGGTGGACCTGCTCGACCTGTGCAGACGCGCGGCCGGCCATGTCGACAAGATCTTGCGCGGCGCGCAGGCGGGCGATCTGCCCGTGGAAGAGGCTCTCACGCTCGAGGTGGTCATCAACTTCAAGGCGACGAACGCCTTGGGACTGGCAATCCCGGCCTCGCTGCGCCAGCGGGCAGAGATCGTCGACCGATAAGTCGGTCCGATGCTGCGTCGACGCATCTCCAAGGCCGGGGTCGTGCTCGCCCTCGCGCTCGCCTGCGGGACGTCCGCCCACGCCGAGTCATCGCTCGACGCCGTCCGGGCCCGCGGCCGGATTCGCGTCGGTGTCAAGACCGACGCCGCGCCCTTCGGATTCATCGATGCGCGCGGTCATCCGGTCGGATTCGAGGTCGATCTGGCCCGGTTCTTCGCGCGGGTCCTGTTCGACGACGAGGGCCGGGCGCGGCTGGTGCCGGTGACCACGTCGACACGGTTCGCGGAATTGCAGGCCGGTCGAGTCGACCTGCTGCTCGCGACCGTCACCGCCACCGAACAGCGCCGGACCGTCGCGGAGCTGTCGGACCCGTACTTCACCTCGGGATCGTTGATCCTCGTGGCGCGTGACAGCCGGCTGGGCACGCTCGGTGAGGCCGCCGGTCGCAAGGTCGCGGTCGTCAAGGGCTCCGTGCAAGAGGCGGACGTGGCGGAGCTCCAGCCGCGAGCGATCCTGATCACCGTCGGCTCCCTTGCGGCGGGGGCGCATGCCGTCAGGAGTGGCCAAGCCGACGCCTTCCTCTACGACGACGTGGCTGTCCTCGCCCTGGCGCGCCGCGATCCAGCACTGCGCGTCACCGGCGCGCCCATCAGGCCACGAGCGTACGTCGCGGCAGCCCGGAAGGAGGACACGGGCTTGATCCGGTGGGTGAACGGCTGGCTGGCCAAGATGCGGCGGGACGGCACCTACAGGGGCTTGTGGCGCCGATACTTCACGCCGTTCGAATCGCACCTCGTCGGAGCCTGACCGGCGAGCTCCACAGCCGTGAGAAAGCTCTCGCTGCGGAACAGGTTGCTCGCTTCGCTGCTGGGCGTCGGGCTTCTGACGCTCCTCGTCGCCGGGTTGCAGGCAGATCGGCGCGCCCAGGCTGCGCTGCGGACGGCAGCGATCCACCATCTCACCTCGATCCGCGAGGAGCGCCGGCTGCAGATCGAGGCGTACCTGGTCGGCATCCGGCGGGACGGGATGAACCTCGCCGAGTCTCGGGCCGTCATCGCCGCCATGCGGGACTTCAAAGCCGCCTTTCGAGCGTTCACGGCGGAGATCGCGCGATCGCCGCGAGAGGTGCGAGACCGCTATCGAACGGATATCGAGCTCTACTATCGGTCTTCGTTCCTGCCGCGTGTGCGGACCCTCCAGTCGGAGTCGAGCGTCGATGCCACCGGCCAGTATCCGGAGAGCGAGGATGTGACGATCGCGCTGCAGGCGCTCTTTATCGCGGACAACCCCAACCCGGAGCAGTCGCGCGACCGCCTGGACCGGCCGGCGGGCACCGGACGATATGCGGACGTCCACGCTGGGCACAATCCGGTCCTCCGCTCGGTCGCCCGTCAGGCCGGCTACGACGACCTCTTTCTCGTCGATCACGAGACCGGTCGCGTCGTGTACAGCGTGGCCAAGAAGCTCGACTTCGCGACGAACGTCCTCTCGGGACCCTATCGGAATACGAGGCTGAGCCGGGCCTTCCGGGCAGCCCGCGTTGCGATCGACGCCGATTTCGTGCAGCTCGTGGACTTCGAGTCGTATCTTCCCTCGCTCGGCGCACCGGCGGCGTTCGTGGCGGCGCCGATCTTCGACGAGGGCCGCCGGCTCGGCGTCCTCGCTCTCCAGATACCGCTCGCCCGAATCGACGCTGTCATGACCGGCGACCGGAAGTGGAAAGAGCGGGGGCTGGGCCAGACTGGTGAAGCCTACCTCGTCGGCCCGGATCACCGGATGCGGAGCGACTCGCGATTCCTTCTGGAGGCGCCGGAGCAGTACCTGGATACGATGTCTGCGGCGGGCGTGCCCGACGAGGTCGTCCAGCTCATGCGGGCTCACCGGAGCACCGTCCTCTTCCAGCAGATCACGACCGCGGACGCCCTGGCGGCCCTGAGCGGCCGGACCGGGACGGTCACCCAGGTTGACTATCGGCAGCAGCCGGTCCTGGCCTCCTACGCACCGCTGGCGATTCCGGACCTTCGCTGGGGAATCGTGGCGAAGCTCGACACGGCGGAGGCCCTTGCGCCAGCCCTCGCCCTCCGGCGCGTGCTCGTGGCCACAGGAGCCGGTGTCGCCGCGCTCGTCGTCGCGGTGGCGGTGCTGCTCGCGCGGTCGCTCACGGCGCCGATCCGCCGACTCATCGCAGGGATGGGCACCCTCGGGGAGGGCGATCTCTCGTGTCGCATCGTAGAGGCGCGGGGCGACGAGATCGGCCAGATCGCAACGGCCTTCAACCGGATGGCAGACGATCTGCAGCGCACCACGGTCTCGCGCGATCACCTGAACAGCATCCTCGATTCCATGAGCGATGCCGTGATCGTCGTCCGACCACCGGAGGCCGGCACCGACTGGCGGCAGGCGGTCATCGTGACGGTCAATCCCGCAGCCTGCGCCATGCTCGGCCATCCAGCGCGCGAGTTGCTCGGGCAACCGGTGGGCACCCTCATCTCGGCCATCACGGCCGGGGACGCCACCGGCAAGGCCTCCCCCAACGTGTGGCTGGAGGAAGTGCTCCGTAACGGGCGCATCGGCAGCCGCGAGGTGGTCTACAAGATCGCGGACGGGCGCGAGATCCCGGTTCTCTTCTCGAGCGCGGTCATGCGCCAGGGGGCGCGCGGCGTGGGAGGCATCGTCTGCGCCGCGCACGATCTCACGGATCTCAAGGCGATGGAGGCGCGCGGCACGTTCATCCGGGAGACGTTTGGCCGGTACGTCTCCGACGACGTCGTGGCCAGCCTGCTGAGCTCGCCGGAGGCGCTCGCGCTCGGTGGCGAGCTGCGCAAGGTCACGGTGATGATGTCGGACCTGCGTGGCTTCACGGCCCTGGCCGAGCGTCTCTCGCCGGAGGAAGCGATCACGTTTCTGAACGGCTATCTGCAGACGATGGTCGACCTGATCCTCCAGTATCACGGCACCATCAACGAGATCATGGGCGACGGGATCCTCGTCATCTTCGGCGCGCCGACCGCGGCGGCCGACGACGCCGAACGGGCCGTGGCCTGCGCCCTGGCGATGCAGCTCGCGATGGAGGGGGTGAATGCGCGCAGCCGCGAGCGCGGATTACCCGAGGTCGAGATGGGGATCGGCGTCCACACCGGGGACGTGATCGTGGGCAACATCGGTTCGAACCGTCGGATGAAGTACGCCGCGGTGGGCACGCATGTCAATCTGACGGGACGGATCGAGTCGTACACGACCGGAGGACAGATCCTGATCTCAGAGAGCATCCGACAGGAGGTCGCCTCGCTGGTCAGCGTGGGTCGTGAGCTGCAGATCGAAGCGAAGGGGGCCCGGCAGCCGCTCGGCGTGTGGGAAGTGACAGGGATCGGTGGACCCCACGCGCTGTTCCTGCATCCGGCGTCGTCACGAATGATCCTGCTGGCCGCTCCGATTCCGGTTCGCTATGCCGTCCTCGCGGACAAGCACGTGGGGCGCAACGTGGTGGACGGAAGTGTCGTGCGTCTCTCCGAGAAGAACGCCGAGATCCGGTCGTCCGCGCCAGTGCCGCTGCTCAGCAACGTGAAGATCTGGATCCCCGAGATCGAGGCGAGTGCCAGTCCGGGAGAGCTTTATGCGAAGGTCGTGGAGGCGGCGGCGACCGACCGATCCGGCTTCATCGTTCGCTTCACGGCCATCGCCCGTCGACCGGCCGCCGGCCACCACGGGCTGCGGCAAGCGACCGCCAGGATGCCCCGAGTCGGCGGCGAACGTGCCCTCGAAATCTTCCGCGCTCTTCAGGTTGTACACCTCGCCTCTCGCGACCCGCTGCGACACGCCGACGTCCACGACGCTGAAGCCTTTCACCATGGACGACAAGGAGAAACACAGGATGAAGATGATGGCCGCAACCGCCGTGATGGGAAGTCTCGTGCTCGCCGCCGGAGGGACCGCTTTGGCCCAGGCGCCCGGTGCGACCGAGAAGAAGCCGGCCGCCAGCGCGACGAAGCCGGCGGTGGGCGAGGCCGCCGTGGTGAAGGCGCGCGGGACGATCGCCGCCATCGACAAGGATCGCCCTCGACCAACCCACGAAGTGAGGCGCCAGTGAGAGCCATCGGGGCCCTGGCGATCCTGTTCGCGGTCGTGCCGTCGACCGGCTCGGCAGCACCGGTCGACGGGTCGGCGCCCATGCAGTGCGCCATCCAGACGGTGATGGTGTGCGACGACCCGTCCATCTGCGTACGGGGGAGCGCGCAGACCGTCAACCTCCCGCCGGTCGTCAAGGTCGACGTTGCTGAGCGGCTGATCAGTGGAGCCGCCACCGGGCGGACCGTTCGTATCACGTCTGTCAGCCGCGGGAGTGGCCGGATCCTGCTGCAAGGCGAAGAAGTCGGCATGAACGGCTTTGCCTGGGACATGGTGATCGTGGAAGCTTCGGGCGTCATGTCGGGTGCGGTGCTCAGTCATGGTGGCGGCTTCCTCATGTTCGGCGGGTGCTCGACGAGCTGAAGACGCCGGTCCTGATCTCTTACTGTCTTGCGGCCGCGCGGTCGTTCTGCCGAGCTGCCCTCACATGACCTGGGCGATGGCGTCGATCAGCTGGTCGTGGTGGAACGGCTTCGTGAGGTAGCCCGCGGCCCCGGCGGCACGGGCGCGATCGCGGGTCGAGGCACTGTCATGACCTCTGATAAAGATGACCGGAATGGAGCGTCCCGAAGCCGCCAGGGACTCGTAGAGCTCGAAGCCGGTCAGCCCAGTCAGTTGCAAACCCACGCGTCCGTTTCCAGATCCCTCGAGGCCAATCCCCTCAGTTCATCCCGTGTGACCGGCCCCGGCGGGTTGGCGTCCCGAGGCAGAGCATGGCAGCCGCACGTGCATCGTTGATGCCGCGGTCGAAGGAAGCGATAGCCGGAACAGGCCCAACCTCGCCATAGATCAGCAGGACCGATCGAGGGTCCGCCTCGGTAGCCCACGATCAGCCCCGTGGACATTGGTCCACACCGCATCCGACCTTCGTCTCATTGTCTATGTCCTGACCGACGTGGGACCGTGACTCCGGCCTGACCGCAATCCTAGGAGGACGCGCACGATGACGGCGCCGACGCAGCCGACCACGTCGCTAGACCTGAAGGACTTCTTCTCCGCCGCCGAGGCCCGGAGCGACCGCTGGCGCCAGCTGAACGCTGCCGGGCGGGCCTGGGAGACCGCCGTGGTCCAGGGCCACCCGGAGGACAAGCTGCACGCGGAGGCGGCACGGCTGCTCAGGGAGATCGTCGCCCTCGAGCATTACTGGGCCTACCCCGGACCCCGGCTCATGGCGGCGGTCGGCGAGGCGGTCGAGGAGCGGAACGCCGGCGTGTTCGCCCGGCTCCTGCAGAAGATCTCCAGCGCACTCGTCACTGGGAGCTACCGGCACGAGGGGGCGGCGTGGGATCCACTCCAGGACGGCGAGGCCAGGCCGGAGTTGCTCGTGCCGGATGCCCAGCAGGGCGACGGCCACAAGCCGTACTTCGAGGTGCTCGTGGTCACGCCGACCGATCCAAGCCTCTGGGAGCGGGGCCGGAACGACCTGAAGCGCCTGCGCCGCCCCGAGGACCCGTTCGTCTACGAGGTCGTCCAGGTAGCGACCTTCGAGGACGCGGTCCTCGGCACCATCTTCAACGCCAACGTGCAAGCGGTGGTGATCCACGATGGGTTCCTGTTCCATTCCCGCCACGACCTGCCGGTGCTGCGCCAGTTCCTGCTGCGCCATCTGAGCATCGACCCCGCCACCACCGCGCCCGGCGAGCTGGCCGTCACCCTGGCCCGGGCGATCAAGAACTACCGGCCGGAGCTGGACGTCTACCTGCTCACCGACCGCGCGGTGGAACAGCTCGCCGGCAGCGAGGAAGCGGCGCCGCTGCGGCGGGTGTTCCACAGCGTCGAGGAGATCATGGAGATCCACCTCGCCGTCCTCGATGGCGTCGGCGAGCGGTATGAGACGCCGTTCTTCGCCAACCTCAAGAAGTACGCGCAGCGGCCTATCGGCACCTTCCACGCGCTCCCCATCGCGCGGGGCAAGTCGATCTTCCGCTCGAACTGGATCCGCGACATGGGCCACTTCTACGGCACGAATCTCTTCTTGGCCGAGTCATCGGCGACGACCGGCGGGCTCGACAGCCTGCTGGAGCCGACCGGCAACATCAAGAAGGCCCATGAGCTGGCGGCGCGGGCCTTCGGCGCCAGGCGGGCCTACTTCGGCACCAATGGCACCTCGACGTCCAACAAGATCGTCGTGCAGGCCCTCTGCAAGCCGGGCGACATCGTCATCGTCGATCGCAACTGCCACAAGTCGCACCACTACGGTCTAGTGCTGGCCGGAGCCCAGCCCTACTACGTCGAGGCCTACCCGCTGACGCAGTTCTCGATGTACGGGGCGGTGCCGCTCCGGACCATCAAGAAGGCGCTGCTCGATTGCAAGGCCGAGGGGAAGCTCGATCGCGTGAAGGTGATCGACCTGACCAACTGCACCTTCGACGGCCACATGTACAACCCGCGGCGTGTAATGGAGGAGTGCCTGGCCATCAAGCCGGACCTCGTGTTCCTGTGGGACGAGGCCTGGTTCGGCTTCGCCCGCTTCACCCCGTTCCACCGGCGGCGTACGGCCATGGGCGCGGCCGCGGCGCTGGCCGCCCGGTACCGCGAGCCCGCCTACCGTGAGGCGTACAAGACCTTCGCCGCCAAGGTGGCCGCGCTCGGTGCGAACACCTCGCTGCTGCTGGACATGCCGCTGCTGCCCGATCCGGACAAGGTGCGCATCCGCGTGTACCAGACGAACTCGACCCACAAGTCCATGTCAGCGCTTCGCCAGGGCTCGATGATCCTGGTCTGGGACGACGACTTTCATCAGGTCGAAGGCCCCTTCGAGGAGGCCTTCTTCACCCACACCTCGACCTCGCCGAATCAACAGATCATCGCCTCGCTCGATCTGGCCCGCCGCCAGATGGAGCTGGAGGGCTACGACCTGACGATGAAGGCGACGGAGCTGGCGCTCCGCATCCGCCGCGAGGTGAACAACCATCGGCTCATCGCGAAGTATTTCCGCATCGCCACCCCGGCCGACATGATCCCGGCCGAGTTCCGGGCCTCGAAGCTGGCCGACTACGGCCCGCCCCAGTCGACCTGGAAGGAGGTCATCGAGGCCTGGAACGAGGACGAGTTCGCGCTGGACCCGACCCGCCTCACGCTGATCTGCGGGGCGGCCGGGTTCGACGGGACGCAGTTCAAGAACTTGCTGGCCGACCGCTTCGATATCCAGCTCAACAAGACCTCACGCAACAGCGTCCTCGTCCAGACCAACATCAACAACACCCGGAGCGACGCCGCGCTGCTGATCAAAGTGCTGGCCGACCTCAGCCGCGAGATCGAGCAGCGCCTGGCCCAGGGCGGCGTCACCGAGCAAGTCGCCTTCGCGGCCCGGGTGAAGTCGCTGATGACCGACGTCCCCGACCTGCCCAACTTCAGCCGCTTCCACGACGCCTTCCGCGACAACGCCAAGGCGGCCAGCAACGAGGGCCACATGCGGTCGGCATACTTCATGGCCTACGACGACGCCAACTGCGAGTTCATCAAGCTCGGCAGCAAGGAGATCGACGACCGGCTCGGGAACGGGCCCGAGCTGGTGTCGGCCAACTTCGTGATTCCCTACCCGCCCGGCTTCCCGATCATGGTACCGGGCCAGGTGATCACCGCCGAGACGATCGCGTTCATGCGCAAGCTCGACGTCAAGGAGATCCACGGCTATCACGCCGCGCACGGACTCAAGCTCCTCACGCCGGCCGCGCTGGCCAGCCGGAACGGCAAGCGCGCTGAGGAGGGAGGACCAGATGCTTGACTGGTTCGCTGCGACGCTGCGTAGCTACCCGGAAATCGCGATCTTCCTCTCGCTCGGCGTCGGGTACTACGTCGGCAAGTTCACCTTCCGCGGCATCGGTCTGGGGGCGGTCACCGCGACCCTGCTCGCTGCCGTCGTGATCGGGCAGCTCGGGATCACCATCTCCCCGCATGTCAAGTCGACCTTCTTCCTCATATTCCTGTTTGCCGTCGGCTACGGCGTGGGGCCGCAGTTCGTCCGCGGCGTCGCCAGGGATGGCCTGCCCCAGGCGGTCTTCGCGGCGGTCCAGTGCGTGTTCTGCCTGGTGGTCGGCGCGGTGGTCGCCAGGCTGGCCGGCTACGATCTCGGCTACGCGGCGGGGCTGTACGCGGGATCGCAGACCATCTCCGCCTCCATGGGCCTCGCGACCGACGCCATCAACCGACTGGGGTTGCCCGCCGACCAGGCCAAGGCCCTGCTCGACGGGATCCCGGTCGCCTACGCCGTGACCTACATCTTCGGCACGGTCGGCTCGGCGATCGTGCTCGCGCTGCTCGGGCCGGCGCTGCTCCGCCTCGATCTGATCGCGGCGTGCAAGGACTACGAGGAGAAGCAAGGCGGCACCAAGGAGCTGGGGGGGGGCGGCTCGGCCTGGCACCGCTGGGAGGTGCGCGCGTTCCGCGTGAAGCCGGGCGGGCCGGCCAGTGGTCTCCGGGCCATCGAGGCCGAGGCCCTGGTGCCTGATGCGCGCGTCTTCGTGCTACGCGTCCGCCACAAGGGGACGATCGAGGAGGCCACCGCCGACACCGTCCTGCACGAGGACGACGTGGTGGCGGTCGCGGGCGCTCGCGAGGTGCTGGTGAAGGTCATCGGGGGCGTCGCCCACGAAGTCGAGGATCCGGAGCTGCTCAGCTTCCCGGTGGAAGGTGTCGACGTCTACGTGACCAGCAAGGCCGTCGAGGGCAAGACGCTGGCCGAGCTGGCCCAGCGGCCCGGCGCGCGGGGGGTGTTCTTGAGGAAGATCACCCGGGGGGCAACCGCCACCACCATTCCCATCCTGCCCAAGACGACGGTGCACCGCGGCGACATCCTCACTCTCGTCGGCCGCACGCAGGACACCGCCGCCGCCACCAAGATGCTCGGCGTGGCCGACCGGCCCACCGACGTCGCAGACGTGGCGTTCATTGGTGGCGCGATCACGCTGGGAGCGCTGGTCGGCGCGCTGGTCTGGAAGGTCGGCGGAGTGCCGTTGACGCTGTCGACGGCCGGCGGAGCCCTCATTGCCGGGCTGGTGTTCGGCTGGCTGCGCTCGACCCGCCCGTTCTTCGGACGCATCCCCTCGTCCACCGTCTGGTTCATGAACTCGGTCGGCCTCAACGTCTTCATCGCCGTGGTCGGCATCTCGGCCGGCCCCGGCTTCGTCAACGGCCTGCGCACCCAGGGCATGAGCCTGTTCATGTGGGGCATCGTGGCCACCACCGTGCCGCTGATCCTCGGCATGTACGTGGGCAAGTACGTCTTCCGCTTCCACGACGCGATCCTGCTCGGCGCCTGCTCCGGCGCGCGCACGACGACGGCGTCGCTCGGCATGATCTGCGATCTCGCCAAGAGTCAGGTGCCCGCGCTCGGCTACACCGTCACCTACGCCGTCGGCAACACGCTGCTCACCATCTGGGGCATGGTCATGATCTTGCTGCTGTCGTGATGACCCCCGAAAAGATCAGGAGACCGCCATGGACCTCGTGAGACTCCGCGAGTTCGAGACCCTCAGCCCGTTCGAGATCAAGGACGAGCTGATCAAGCTGGCCAAGAAGACGTCGAAGACCACGCAGTCGGCGTTCCTCAACGCCGGCCGGGGCAACCCCAACTGGATCGCCACCACGCCGCGCGAGGGCTTCTTCCTGCTCGGCCAGTTCGCCCTGACCGAGAGTACGCGGGTGATGAAGCATCCCGCCGGTCTCGGCGGGATGCCGCAGTCCCAGGGCATCGCCGGCCGTCTGGAGGAGTGGCTCACCACGCACGCCGACATGCCGGGGGCGCCTTTCCTGGCGTCCATGGTGGACTTCGCCGTGAAGACGTTCGGGTTCGAGCCGGACGCCTTCGTCCACGAGCTGGTGGACTCGATCATCGGCGACAACTACCCGGTCCCCGACCGCATGCTGGTCCACAACGAGCGCATCGTGCACGAGTACCTGATGTGGGCCATGTGCGGGAGCCCGCGCCCGCCGGGCAAGTTCGACCTCTATGCCGTCGAGGGTGGGACGGCGGCGATGTGCTACATCTTCAAATCGCTGAAGGCCAACCGCCTGCTCCGTCCCGGCGACACCATCGCGCTCGGCACGCCGATCTTCACGCCCTACATTGAGATGACGCATCTCGAGGACTACGCCCTGAACGTGGTCACCATCGAGGCGCCCCAGGGGAACCGCTTCCAGTTCACGGACGCGGAGCTCAAGAAGCTGGAGCATCCCCAGATCAAGGCCTTCTTCCTCGTCAATCCTGGCAATCCGACGGGCGTCGCGCTCAGCAAGGACACCATCGGCAAGATCGCCAATCTGGTCAAGACGAGCCGTCCCGACCTGATGCTCCTGACCGATGACGTGTATGGCACGTTCGTGCCCGACTTCCGATCCCTGCTCGGCGAGCTACCGCACAACACGATCGGCGTCTACTCCTATTCGAAATACTTCGGCTGCACGGGCTGGCGGCTGGGCGCGATCGCGATTCATGAAAGCAACATCTTCGACAGGATGATCGCGAAGCTCCCCGATGCTGAGCTAAGGGCGCTCGACAAGCGTTACGGCGCGCTCACCCTCGAGCCGCGCAAGGTCAAGTTCATCGACCGCATCGTCGCCGACAGCCGCGACGTGGCCCTCAACCACACCGCCGGGCTCTCCCTGCCCCAGCAAGTCATGATGAGTTTGTTTTCCCTCGCCGAGATGATGGATGGGGCCAAGCGGTACCAGAACGCGTGCGCGGAGATCGTGCGCCGGCGGGCGCTGGCGATGATCGAAGGTCTGGGCATCGAGGTCACCCCGAACCCGCTCTACGACGCCTACTACGGGTTGATCGACTTCGAGTTCTGGGCGCGCAAGAACATTGGCGAGGACGCGGTGCAATATCTGAAGAAGAACGTCCACCCGCTCGACCTGGCCTTCCGCCTGGCCGAGGACCACGGCATCGTGCTCCTGAACGGCGGCGGCTTCGAGGCTCCCGACTGGTCGCTTCGCGTGTCCCTGGCCAACCTGGCCGACGACGTGTACGACGACATCGGGCGCGGGGTCCGGACCGTCGCGCGCGGCTACCGGGACGCCTTCGAGGCCTCGAAGCGCGCGAAGAGAGAGTGAGGGGGCCACGCGATGTGGCGCGTTGCATCGACGCTCGTGCTGGCGTTGCTGGTCGGTGTGGTGACCTGGTGTGGCCCGGTGTCGGCCGACGACGCGCCCCCGCCGCCGCCGGCGCCCCCGCTGGAGCGCCTCTTTGCCCCGTTGAAGGAGCAGATGGCGACCCTGCCCCCCTTCCTGCGGGACACGGATCTGAGGGCGCACTTCCGTTCGTTCTACTTCAACCGCGAAAAGCCCGACGACAGCAACAACGAAGCCTGGACCTTCGGCGGCTGGATCAGCTACCAGTCCGGCTTGCTCTTCGACACGTTCTCGATGGGCGCGACCCTCTACGGTTCGGCGCCGCTGTATGCGCCGGAGGACAAAGACGGCACGCTCCTCCTCAAGCCGGGACAGGAGGGGTACTACGTCCCGGGTGAGGCGTGGGGGGCGCTCCGGTACGAGGACTACGCGGTTCTCAAGGGCTATCGTCAGCTGGTCGAACAGACATACATCAACCCCCAGGACAATCGGATGACGCCCCACACGTTCGAGGGCGTGACGCTCGGAGGCAAGGTGGGGTTCGTCCAGTACTTCGGGGGTTTTCTCTGGGACATCAAGCCACGGAACTCCGATGAGTTCATCAGCATGTCCGCGCAGGCCGGAGCCAAGGGGAGCGACGACGGTGTCGGCCTGGCCGGCGTCCGGCTGACGCCGGTGAAGGATCTGAGGATCGATGTCAGCAACCAGTACGGCGTCAACACCTTCAATACGATCTACGGCGAGGTCGACTACCTTCGTCCGCTCAATGAAAACTGGAAGCTCCGGCTCGGAGCCCAGATCACGGACCAGCGCGCCGTCGGTGACGCGCTGCTGACCAGCGCGGAGGAGCGGTACTGGAGCACCCAGCAGGGCGGAGCGCGCGTCCAGGCGATCTACCGCGAGCTGACGCTGACCGGCGCCTTCTCGATCACGGGCTCGGGCAACACCATCCAGTCCCCCTGGGGCACCTTCCCCGGGTACGTCTCGCTGATGGACCAGGACTTCAACCGGGCCAGCGAGAAGGCCGTGTTGTTCGGACTGGCCTACGACTTCTCCAAGGTCGTCACGCCGGGGCTCAGCGCCTTCACCAATCTCGCGTGGGGCTGGGACGCCATCAACCCCAAGTCGCGGGCCGACGCACCCAACCAGGCGGAGTACGACCTCACGGTCGACTACCGGCCGCCCTGGCTCAGGCCGTCCTTCCTGAAGGGACTCTGGTTCCGCGTTCGCAGTGCCCTCCTCGACCAGGAAGACGCCAAGACGCTCGGGTATCAGTTCCGCCTGACGATCAACTGGGAGAGGGACTTGCTGTGAACAGCGAGTGAGCAGTGGACTGGTTCATCATGGCCCTCCGGCACAATCCCGAGCTCGCCATCTTTCTCACGCTTGCGCTCGGGTTCTTCATCGGCCGTCTCCGGATCGGAACCTTCAGCCTGGGCACCGTGGTGGGCACGCTGCTGGCCGGCGTGCTCGTGGGCCAGCTGGACATCAAGGTCCCCTCGATCGTCAAGGCCGTTTTCTTCGATCTGTTCCTGTTCACCACCGGGTACAAGGTCGGGCCCCAGTTCTTCCGCGGCCTCAAGAAGGATGCCCTGCCTCAGCTGGCGGTCACGGTCGTCCTGTGCGTCACCTGTCTGCTCAGCGCCTTCGCGGCGTCCAAGCTTCTCGGCTACGACATGGGGACAGCGGCAGGTTTGCTGGCCGGAGCCTTCACGGAGTCCACGGTCATCGGCACCGCTGGGGAGGCCATCCATCGGCTCGACCTCCCCGGAGCCGAGAAGATCGCGCTCGTGAATAACATCCCGGTCGCGTACGCGGTGACGTACCTCATCGGCACCGCGTTCATCGTGTGGTTCCTGCCGGTCGTCGGGCCACGGTTGATGGGGGTGAACCTCCGGGAGGAGGGCCGGAAGCTGCAGGACCAGATCTCGGGCGGGGAAGAGCCGGAGGCCGGCGTGCAGTCCGCCTTCCAGACGTTCACGGCTCGGGTCTATCGCGTGACCAACGACCGGCTCGTGAACAGGACCGTCGCCGAGCTCGAAGCCCAGCCCAGGGACTTCCGCGTCTTCATCTGCCGCATCCGTCACCATGGAACGATCGTCGAGGCCGAGCCCACCACGGTCATTCACAAGGAGGACGTGGTCGCGGTGATGACTCGCACCGAGACCCTGACGGCGCGGGGAACCGAGATCGGGCCCGAGGTCGACGACAAGGTGCTCCTCGATTTCCCACAGGAGTTCCTGGACGTCGTGGTCACGAACAAGGCGCTCGCCGGAAAGACGCTCAGAGAGCTGGCCGCCCTGGAAATGGCGCGCGGGGTGTTCCTGAGAAAGCTCGTCCGGCTCGGACAGCCCATGCCGTTCACCCCCGAGACCCGCATCGACCGCGGTGACGTGTTGAGCCTCGTCGGCGCCAAGCGCGAAGTCGAGCGGGCGGCGAAGAAGGTCGGGTACGCGGACCGGCCGACGGTCGCGACCGACATGATCTTCGTCGGTCTCGGAATCTTCATCGGAGGACTGGTCGGCCTGCTCTCGGTGACGATCGGCGGGCTGCCGCTGACCCTCACGGCCAGCGGCGGGGCTCTGATCATGGGCCTGGTGTTCGGCTGGCTCCGCGCCGTGCGTCCGACGTTCGGCCGTATTCCCGAGGCCGCCATGTGGGTGTTCGACACCGTCGGGCTCACGGTCTTCATCGGCGTGGTGGGTCTCGGGGCAGGCCCGAGCTTCGTCTCGGCACTTCAGACGTCGGGGCCAAGCTTGATCGTCGTGGGTCTCCTGGTGGCCGTACTCCCTCACACCGTGGCGATTCTCTTTGGTCGGCATGTCCTCAGAATGAACCCGCTGATCCTCCTCGGCGCCTGCGCCGGCGCGGGCACGATCACTGCGGCCCTTCGCGCCCTCCAGGAGGAGGCGCACAGCAAGCTGCCGGCTCTCGGCTATACCGTGCCGTATGCCGTCGGCAACATTCTGTTGACGGCCTGGGGACCGGTCATCGTGGCGCTGATGCGCTAGCGCCAGCGGTATTCCATGTCGCTCTGGCAGTCCGCCGATGCGGCACGACCGGGATCGCGGCGGTCGCGCCCGGCCACGACGGCTCGTGTGCTCCCGATGCTCGCCTTGCTGGTGGCCCTGGGGACATCGGCAGGCCTCTCCACGGCGTGGGGGCAAGCGCCCCCCGCGGGCCCCACCCCGGCCAAGGCCTCTCCGGCGCCCGCGGCGGAAAAGCCCGCGCCCGCGTCCATCCCGGTTCCCGAGGTGGCCAGGCGAGCCGATGACATCGGCAAGCAACTCCGGGACTTCGAGGCCCTCCTCGTCCCCGGTCAGGCCATCGAGGCCATCGAGAAACGGCTGCCCGAGATCGCCGTCCAGATCACGAGCCAGACCCAGGCCGCGGACCGCCTGCTCGACGAGCAGCCGGGGGCGCCGACGCTCGACGGGCTGACGGCTCAGTGGCAGACGACCCGCGCGGAGCTGGTCGGATACGTCACCGTCCTCGCCGGGCGGGCCACGGCCATCGAAAAGGCGCTCGCGCACCTGACGGCTCAGCAGAAGACGTGGACCCAGGCCCGGGCCGACGCGCAGGCCTCGCGAGCACCGGCGCAGGTGGTCGAGCGCATCGACAGCGTGCTGGCCGACATGGCCGGCTCGCGCACGCGGCTTCAAGCGCAGCGCGCCGCCACCCTCGTGTTACAAGATCGGGCCGCGCAGGAGGTGACCCGGTGCGAGGCCGTGCTGGAGCGTGTGGCTGCGCTTCAGCGGGGCGTCGCCGGGCGACTCCTGGAGCGAGACGGCGTGCCCCTGTGGGAGATCGGACAACTCGCCAGCGCCGTCACCGAGCTGCCCGACCGCATTCGCAACGCCGCCGCGGCCGGCCGCACCCAGCTCCGCGAGTTCGTCCAGGGGCAGCGACGGGTGATCGCTGCCCAGGTCGCGCTCTTCCTCGGGCTCGCGCTGCTGATGGGCGCGGCCCGGCGTCGCGCGGCCCAATGGGCTCAGTCCGGCGAGACGGCGGCCAGTATGCGCGTGTTCGATCGCCCCATCTCTTCCGCCCTGGTGCTCACCGTCCTGGTGTCCGGCTGGATTTACCTGACAACCCCGGCGCGCGCGGTCGTGGCCCTGGGCCAGGTCCTGGTGCTCGTCCCCGCGCTGAAGGTCACGCGGCTCTCGCTCGATCCGACGCTGGTGCGCCCACTGTACGTGGTCGGCGCGTTCTTTCTCGCCGAGCTCGTTCGCCACTTTGCCTCGACGGTCCCGCTGCTGGGGCAGCAGGTCTTCCTGCTCGAGATGCTGGCCGGGATGGTCGTGCTGACGTGGTGGCTCGCGTCAAGGCGGCGCAGGGGGGCGGCTGACACGATCACGAGTCGGGAACGTGCGCTACGCCCGGCCGCCCGCGTCGTGCTCGTCACCTTTGCCGCCGCCTTCGTGGTGGGCGCCGCCGGGAACATGAGTCTGGGTCTGCTCCTCGGCTCGGGCGTCCTGGGAAACGGGTACCTGGCGCTGGTGCTCTACGCGGGCATCCGGGTCGCCGACGGCCTGGTGGCGTTCGCCTTGCGCGTGCGGCCGCTGTGCGTCCTCGGGATGGTCCAGCGCCACCGCCCGCTCCTCGAGCGGCGAGCCCACGGCCTGCTGCGCGGGCTCACCATCGCCGGCTGGGCGGTCTTCGCGCTGAAGTATTTCGGCCTCTGGGGGGCGGCGGTGGAGCTGACGGAGGCGGCGCTGGGAGCTCACCTGCGGCGCGGATCCCTCAGCATCTCGCTGGGCGATGTGCTGGAGTTCGCGGTCACGGCGGGGGCGGCGATCCTCCTCTCCGGCCTCGTCCGCTTCGTGCTGGAGGAGGATGTGTACCCCCGACTGCAGCTGGGGCGGGGGCTGGCCCAGGCCCTGTCCAGCCTGCTGCACTACGGGTTGGTCCTGGTCGGCTTCTTGCTGGCGCTGGCGGCTTTGGGGGTGGACCTCACCAAGATTACCATCCTGGCCGGCGCCTTCGGCGTGGGGATCGGCTTCGGGCTGCAGACCGTCGTGAACAACTTCGTCTCCGGGTTGCTTATCGTGTTCGAGCGGAGGATCAAGGTAGGTGACGCCGTCCAGATCGCCGACGTCGCGGGCCGGGTGGAGCAGCTGGGCATGCGCGCCTGCACCGTGCGCACCTGGGAGGGCGCAGAGGTTATCGTCCCCAACGCGAGCCTCATCGCGGAGAAGGTGACCAACTGGACGCTGTCCGACCGCCTGCGCCGCATCGACGTGGGGGTGGGGGTCGCGTATGGCACCCCCCCGGAGAAGATGCTCGACATCTTGCTCGCGGTGGCGCGAGCGCATCCGCTCGTGCTCCCCGATCCCGCGCCGGTCGCGCTCTTCCTGGGGTTTGGCGACAGCGCCCTCCGCTTCGAGCTGCGTGCCTGGATCGACCGCTTCGATCTCTGGGTGCAGACCCAGAGCGAGCTGGCCGTGGCCCTGTACACCGCCCTGGGGGAGGCTGGATTCGAGATCCCCCTCCCCCAGCACGAGGTGCGTCTGCGGCGGGCGTGAATCGCGTCGTGCAGGCGAGTCGCGGCCGCCTATGAGACCAAGGTCCCATAGACCCGACAGCCCAAGGGACCAACGTCCCATCGACGCGGGCCGCCGGGTCCGCGACGATATCACGACAGCACCACAGCAACGGGCCGAACCGGCCTCAGGCCCAGGGGATAGCGATGAGCCGAAGGTAACGTAAGGGGCGCTCCGACAGACCGGCCGTAAGCCGCGGAGTCCGGAGGAAAAGGAGAAGCCGTGATGGACGCCGAGCATCGTCGACTGGACGAGACGCACACCAAGATTGCGCCGTGGCGGAAATGGGGGCCGTACCTCTCGGAGCGCCAGTGGGGCCCGCCGGCCTGATTGCGCACGGGTCATCGCGCGAGTAGGGCCAAGGGCCTATGGCGAGCCGGGCGCCCCAGTCACATACTGCTCGCGTGACATTCCGGGTGGAGAGGGTCATGGAGGTGTTCATGGCAGCGCGCATGACGCTCACAGGATTGGTGCTTATGATCGTGGTGCTGGGGTTCACCGCGCACGCGCCCGCGATCACGCCGGAGGAGTTTCGCCTGCGTTCCGGCGCTGACGTCGTCGCTCTGTGCTCGACGCCGGCGAGCGATCCGCTGTACAGCGCCGCGGTGCACATGTGTCACGGGTTCGCTGGGCGAATGACAACCCGCGGTATTTGACCGAACCCGCGGTCGAGGTCGTCGGACGCTTCTTCGCCACGCAGTTCCCCTGTGGCCCGAAGTGAACGGGCACGGAGGCCTCATGCGAGCACGACACCGCGAGATCAGGGCCGCCACGGCGGCAGCGCTGGCGCTGACCCTTGCCCTCGGGGGGTGCGCGGGCATGACCGACACGCAGCAGCGTGCTGTCACCGGGACGGCGATGGGCGCCGCCGGCGGCGCGGCACTCGGCGCGATCGCCGGCAACGCCGGGATGGGCGCCGCCATCGGGGCGGGCGTCGGACTTCTGGGTGGGCTGCTGGTCGACCAACACGAGAAATCGAAGGCCGAGGCTTACGATCAGGGCGTTCGCGACGGGCGGTCGGCACGCTGAGAGCACCCGTGACGAACACGGTGTCCGAGACCCGTCTCCTTGCTGGTCTTCGCGCCCCAGAGGGGGGCGAGACGCGGCCCGAGGATCCGTACGACTTCTCGGTGATCCTGGGCGGACCGCTGTACCAGATCGTCCGGCGGGCCCACCTGTCTGGCGACGCGCTCGAGCTCTTACGTCGTCGGATCGTCACTATCTCCCTCGTCGCCTGGCTACCGCTGCTGATCCTGTCGACGCTGGGTGGGCGCGCCTGGGGCGACGCGGTCGCGGTGCCTTTCCTTATGGACATCGAAGTGCATGCCCGGTTCCTGCTGACGCTGCCCCTGCTCATCGTGGCGGAGCTGGTGGTGCATCAGCGGATGCGCCCGGTGGTCCGGCAGTTCCTGGAGCGCGGCCTGATTCCGGACGCGGCCCGAGCGAGATTCGACGCGGCTACGGCCTCAGCTCAGCGACTGCGGAACTCGGTGGTGGCGGAAGTGCTGCTCGTCGCGTTCGTGTACATCAACGGCCTCTTCATCTGGCCACATTACGGCGCCCTGAATGTCGCGACGTGGTATGCCGTGCCTGGGGGTGGCGGCCGCCAGCTCTCCCTGGCCGGCTGGTGGTTTGTCTATGTGAGCCTCCCACTGTTTCAGTTCATCCTGTTCCGCTGGTATCTCCGGCTGTTCGTCTGGATACGCTTTCTCTGGCAGGTGGGGCGGTGCAGGCTCAGCCTGGTGCCCACGCACCCAGATCGCGTGGGCGGCCTCGGCTTCCTGTCGAGCACCGCGGTGGCGTTCGCGCCGCTCCTGGCGGCCCACGGAACGCTGCTGGCCGCCATGATCGCCGCTCGGATCTTCTTCCAGGGGGCGACGCTGCTAGATTTCAAGGTGGAGATCGTCGTGATCGTCGCGTTCCTCCTGCTCGTCGTCCTCGGGCCGCTCCTGCTGTTCATGCCGCACCTGGCCGAGGCGCGGCGCGGCGGCCTGCGCGAGTACGGCACCCTGGCCCAGCGCTATGTGCGGGAGTTCGACGACAAGTGGCTGCGTGGCGGCGCCCCGGCCGGCGAGCTCCTGGTGGGGAGCGCGGACATCCAGTCCCTGGCGGACCTCGGCAACAGTTTCGAGCTCGTCCGGAGCATGCGCGTGGTGCCCGTCACGAGGGACGCGGTGCTCCAGCTCGCGGTGATCACCCTGGTGCCGATCGCTCCGCTCCTCCTCACCATGGTGTCGCTGGAGGAGCTCTTGAAGCGGCTGCTGCAGGTCGTGTTCTAGCGAATATCGGAGACAAACCGGTCCGCGCCCGGCGTCAGGCCATGATATGTACCCCGCCGTCGACGTACAGGGTCTCGCCGCTGATCCGCCACGCATACGGCGTGGCCAGGTAGGCGCACGCGAAGCCGACGTCCATGATGTCGACGAGCTCGCCGAGGGGCGCGCGTTCCGCCGCCTGGGCGAGCAACAGGTCGAAGTCCTTGAGACCGGCGGCGGTCCGTGTCTTGAGCGGCCCGGGCGAGATCGCGTGGACGCGGATGCCCCGAGGGCCCAGCTCGTAGGCGCGGTAGCGGCAAGACGCCTCCAGCGCGGCCTTCACCGGGCCCATCACGTTGTAGTTGGGAACCACCTTGTTGGCTCCGTGATAGCTCATTGCGAACATGGTGCCGCCCTCCGCCATCAGCGGCACGGCCAGCCGCGCCATGCGGATGAACGAGTGGCAGGAGACGTCGATGGACTTCGCGAAACCGTCGGCCGAGCACTGGAGCAGCCCACCCTGGAGATCGTCCGTGGGAGCCCAGGCGATCGAGTGCACCATGATATCGAGCCGCCCCCACAGGGCCTCGATGCAAGTGAACACTGCGGTCAGCTCGCTCGGCTTGGCCACGTCGAGGGGTTCGAAGATCGGAGCGTCCAACGACTTGGCCAGCGGCTCGACGTGGGGCCGCGCCTTGTCGTTGAGATAGGTGAATGGGTCGGCGTCGAGTCGAGATAAAAGTAGTACTCCTTGACGTCCTCGCCGTGGTTCCCCTCGCTGTTCGTCAGGCCGAAGAGCCGCTCCTTGAGGATGGGATCCTGGCCGTTCCAGAGGGCCAGCGCAAAGCAGAGGAGCTGCCGGTCGTCGGAGATCCCCCCGAGCCCGTCCTCGCCCCAGCGGTAGGCCCGCGAGCGGGCCTGGTCGTGGCTGAAGTATTGCCACGCGTCGCCCGACGCGCTGTAGTCCTCACGCACCGGGCCTGGGGCCAAGGTCCGATGGTTCTGGCCGCCGGCGTGTAGTCGGATGCCCCCGATGACGCATCGAGGGGACGGCATCACGCTGAAGGGCCGGGAGCTGGCCGTCATCGCCTTTCCGGAAGGCCACGCGACGCTGCTCGAGACGGCACCGGGGATCGCTGTCGCCGACGCGCTGGTTGCGACGAACGCGGAGCTCCGCGTCTCCGCCGACGTCCGGCCAATGCCGCTCGGCACGAGGGTCGAGCTGTGCTCGGCGCCGTAACGGGCGGGGAGGACAGCAACGTGATCGTGATCATGGTGCGAGATGTGATGACCCGCCGGCTGGTGACGATCGGGCCCGAGACGCCGTGCGACGCGGCGCGACGCCTCATGGACGAGCACCGCATCCGGCACCTGCCGGTCGTGGCCGGGGGGCGGCTGGTGGGGATGGTCTCGGACCGAGACGTTCGGCCCGCCGGCTCCCAGTCGCCCGGCACGGTCGCCGGTCGGATCATGACCCCGGATCCCGTGACGGTAACCTCGGAGACCCGGGTCGAACACGCGGCGCGACTCATGTTCGATGCGCGCTTCGGCTCGCTGCCCGTCGCGGACGGCAACGCGCTGGTCGGGATCGTGACGTACACCGATCTCCTGCGCGCGTTCGTGCAGGTGCTCGAGACGGCGACGCAGGAGCGGATCGCGGTCGACTTCTCGGGGGGCCGCTGATGCGCGAGGTGATGATCGCCGGCGCCTGCCGCACGCCGTCGACGAACTTGTGTTTGTCATGTTCCCGGGCGGGCTCGCCGTCCTCCCACCCTTCTGGACGCGACGACTTGGCGACATAGAGGCGCTCAAGAGTCGACCGATCTTTCCCCAAGAAGAACCGGACGTCAGTCCGTGTTTTCAGGTCGACTAGACCTTTGTTTAATTCGGTGAGCCTCTCATTTCGGTTCACCAGGTTCATAGCGGTAAAAGGTGTAAGCCCTGGCTCGGGCCAACCGGAAAGGTAGCCCTCTTTGTCCACTGCGTCCATTGCGACGGGTAAATGGATGGATACTGCTGTCCACGGTATTCGAGGACGCCAGTCCCCCACGTGAACCCCAGCCCGGCGGCGGCCGAGATGCTCTCGATCGAGCAGGATCCTCTCGTCGATGGGCTTGGGGAGATACGCGGCGGCGCCGGCCGCGCGGCAGCGAGCTTCGGTTTCCCGGTCGTCACGTCCAGCGATGATGATGACCGGCACCCGCATGTCGGACTCGGTCAACCGCCGCTGAACGTCGCTGCCGGTCATTCCCGGCATGTCGAGATCGAGGATCGGGCAATCGGGACGGTACGCCGCCGCCCGGTGAGACCCTCATCAGCCGTGCACGGCACGAACTCGGTGTAGCGGGTTCCCCTCTTTGCACGGGCGCGCCGCTTCGCTCGGCGTCGAGGCCGACCCCCGTCGCTCACAGAGCGTGGGCAGCATCCGCCAGGCCGTACTGCGCCCGTGATGGTCAGCAGCGCGCCGTAGGCCCTAGGTCCAATGGTGACCGACGCCCTGCCGTGGTGCGATGACCGCCATGACCACAACTCCTGTGAACGGCCTCACGTTGAAAAAAATCGGGTGGCGGTCGTGACCGGCTCGACGAGCGGCATCGGTCTCGGCGTGGCGCGCACGCTCGCGACGTACGGGGCCGCCGTGCTGCTCAACGGCTTCGGTTCGAAGGCCGCCATCGACACCGCGATCGCCGACGTCGCGGCGCGCGGCACGGCGGTCGCCTACAGCGCGGCGGACATGTCGAAGCCGGGCGAGATCGCGGCCATGGCTCGGATGCTCTCTCGCGACGGCTCGGGCTGGCGACGCTGTGCATGGGCGGCGGACAGGGCATCGCCATGATCGTCGACCGCGAGCCGTGAGCGGAAGTCTCCCATGCGACCTCTGAACGAGCTCGAGCGTCGGGGTGAGATGAGATGGCGGGCCGAGGAACACGCCTGGGTCGCCGACCCCGACCACGTGATGCGGGCGCTCACCGACGCCGGCTTCCAGGAGTACAAGCGGGAGATCGCGAAGGACAATCGGAGCCACGCCACGAGCGGCGGGATATGGCAGGGGCTCGACCCGCGAACCGGCGTCGTCGCCACCGTGATCTGGCACGCAGCCTCACGGGAGGCGCACGTGTTCATCGAGATCGACGGCCGGCCGTTCGAGGGCAATGCGTGGGCGGAGGTCGACGACGCTGTGCTGACCGTCCTCGCCGAGGGCGGCGGTCGCCTGACGCTGGGGCAGATCGCCGCCGGCGTCGCCATGTCGGAGGACGCCGTGCGGTCGATCGTCTCGATGCTGGCGGAACAGGGAAAGGTCCGGATCGCCGTGGTGGAGCTGCCGCAGGTTGCCTGGTCCGCCGGCCCGCTCCGACACCCGCTCGCCAGCGTCCCGACTCCGGACCTCACTGCCGCCGACACTGTCCTGGGACGAACCGAGTCGCACCGGTGACCGGGTCCAAGGTCATGAGCGGATTCATCGTCAATCGTCATGGCCGCATCGTCTTCCCGCAGAACTTCTTCCCGCGACTCGACTTCGGCGTCTTCGCCGGCCTCGAGGACTTCGAGGCGGTGATCAAGCGGGACTTCGACGGGAAGTGCCGGACTCACGACGATCTCGTCGCCCGTGCCACATCCGGACACTACCGGTCGCGTTATGAGCTCTTACGCGACGTCGTGTCGAATCTCTACTGGAGCCACCGGTACGCCCTGACGATGTACGAGAAGCGTCCGACCCGCTGGCGAGACACGCCGCGGGCTCGGCCCGACGTCTTCCTTCCCATCGTCCCGCCGGGTGACGCCGGACCGCTCGCCCGCATCCTGGAAGCCGCCTACCGCGCCTTGCCGACCGCCTGGGATGCGCGGTTGGAAGACACCGTCTTCGGGCTCCTGATCGAAATGGTTCGCAGCCGTCGGGGCGGCGGCGTCGACGTCGCCGCGCGCAACCCCACGGTGGCCCAGGCGCTAGCCGATCCGGAGAGCCGAACCTACCGACTGTCCGGTTACGACGCCGATTACCCACGCTACAGCGAGGAGGATGTCCTCAATTTCGGCCATTCCGTTCCCGAGCTGGAAGCGCTGATGCGGCAGGTCATGATCCTCCGCAATGAGTTCCGCTGGGACCCGCAGGCACCGGAGGTGGTCGAGGTCGGCCGGCTGCGGGACGACGACGTGGTCATCCTCCTCTACCCGCGCGACGAGCAGATTGCCGCCTTCATCCACCGCGGCCAGGCGCCCTGCCGCCCACGGCGGAGCCGGCCGATCCCTGTCGCGGTCGAGGCTCCGGCCACGCCGCTGGCTCCGGTCGAGGTCCGGCGGCGCTTCACGGTCATGCCGCGCCTCGAGGCGCTGGCGGTGTACAAGGGTGAGCTCGTCTGCACGAATACAGATCTGATACGGAACACGGCCGTGTCGTGGTCACCCATGACGGTCGATGATATCGAGCGCAAGACGGGCATCGTCGAGCGGCGGTATTCCGAGCTGAGTCTGGACGACATGGCCCTCCGGGCGGCCCGGGCGGCCCTGGCCAAGGCCGGACGGCAACCCCGCGACGTCGGCGGCGTGATCGTGTGCACCTGCACGAGCGCCCGGCCGATGCCGTCTGCGGCCACCTTGCTGTCGGCTCGGCTCGGGATCTTCCAGACCCACGCCTCTTACGACGTGGTCGCCGCATGCGCCGGCCTGCCCTACGGTCTCGCCGAAGCGATCCGGTTGCTCCAGGAGGTGAAGTGTCCGGTGCTCGTCGTCGCAGTCGAAAAGTTCTCCGACAAGGTCGGCACGGTGCGCGCCTCACGCATGCTGTTCGGCGACGGCGCAGCGGCGCTGGTCGTCGGGCCGGCGGGCGCGGCCGGACGTCCCGACATCGAGGTGTTCCAGACGTATGCCAGCGGTCCGATGAGCGAAGTGGAGTCGATCGTCTGGCCAAATCCGGAGTTCGCTCACGGAATGACCGTCTATGGGCCAGACGTCAAGGCGCTGGTCAAGCGTTACCTCGCCCAGATGCTCGACGAGCTGAGGATCCTGCCCCACCCCGATGGCAGACCGGGCACCATGATGGATGCCATCGAGTTGATCGTTCCGCACCAGGCCAATCAGGTCATGGTGGCCGGCCTTGCCCAGGACGCCGGCTTTGACCCTGGCCGCTTATACTTCAACATCGCGCGGGTCGGCAACACGTCGTCCGCCAGCATCCCCATTGCGATCCACGACGCCGTTGCGGCGGGGATCATCGACCGGCCGCGGCTCGTGTTCGCCCCCGGGTTCGGGGCCGGTGCGGTGGCCGGCTACGTCTGCCTTCGCGTCGACCCTGCGGTTGTCGCCCTGGAGGCCGCCGCGGGTGCTCTGGCCCTCACGACGTCCAGCCGGCAGCCGAGCGAGAGCGGCGTGGAGCCCGGGGTGACCCGGGCGTACCTCGAGCGGGACGAAGCCTTCAGAACCCCTGTCACTGGGCGTGCCGGCAAAGCAGCGAGCTGCGGCTGCCCGAGCGCTTCCGCGCACGACACATCGACCACAGTCGATATGCGGACAATCTCGGCGGCCGCCGAGTGGGCAGCGACCTCGACCTGTTCGCACGGAGAAACGACGCGTCGGAGTCTCCGTTCGAGATCAGCCTGAGTTCGCTTGCCGGCGAGCATCCCCTCGTTGCAGCCGCCATTCGCCATGTCACGGATCACAAGCACGTCGAGACGAGCTCAAAACGCCGCTCGAAGCCGGCGTACGACGCATCGACCCGACGTCCGTGCACGCGCGGAGATCTCGGGAATATCCTCGTCACGGGCGACACGTCATCCGCTCCCAGAGAACTGCATCACAACGCGCGTCTGCGCCTGGGAGTAATTTCCGAGGATCCCGAGGTATCGGGCTCGCCTCTTCGCGCGCGCGCGGCCCCGCACCTCTCGACGGCGAATGTCATCACGAGCACGACTTCAGTGGAGTCAACATCGAACGTTGGTTCAACGTCCGAAGCGAAAAGGAATGCGTCGACTCTTTCCCCCTCAGGGCCATCGGACTAAGGTCCAATATCCAGTCCGCAACGGCTACTGGTTTATTGCGTGGGTCGAGACTCCGAAATTGCGAAACCGTCGACACCGGCCGCCACTGAAGGAGAACCGTCGTTAGCACACAGAGCGCCACAGAGGGCCGATCGATGCCCGTAGCGGCAACGCTCGGCCGCCAGCCGCTCGCGCCGCCCGACACCGGAGCCGCCGATTTCGACCGGAATCGTTCCGGCGGAGAAGGCGCAGATGATCGCGGGGTTCGGCTCACACGGAATATCACGTTCGCACTGCTTCTGGCTGTTTCGTTCATGGGCGGAGGCGCCGACGTGGCATCGGCGCGGAACGAAGCACCACCGCCTGGCCCCACCACGTCGCCGCACGAACGGGGTGGCCGTGGAAATGGCGTAACACGCGGTTTGCCTTCGGCGATCGCTGAATCGGGGGACCACGGCCTGCCTCAAAGAGCGGTCGAGATCGCTCGCCCCTTCGGCTTCCCTATCACCAATTCGATGATCGTGAGCTGGATCGTGGCGGTGGGGCTGATCACGTTTGCCCGCGCCGCAACACGGGACATGAAACGCGTTCCGGGGGGAGCCCAGAATCTTCTGGAATGGCTCGTCGGCGGTCTCTACGATTTTCTCGAACATATCATCGGTCCGCACTTGATCAAGCGCACATTCTGGTTTTTCGCCACTGTGTTCATTTTCATCCTGACCGCCAATTGGGTGGGCCTCATCCCCGGCGTCGGCACGATTGGATGGGGACATCAGACCGCCGATGGTTTCGTGGTCGATCGGCCGCTCTTGCGCGGGGCGAATGCTGATCTCAACTTGACGCTCGCCATGGCTCTCGTGTTCTTCGCCTGTTGGATTGTCTGGGCTGTGCAGGAAGTCGGTCCGGGTGGTTTCCTCAAAGAGTTGTTCGCACCCAAGGGCGTCAGCAGTGGCTTGATGAAGGTGCTGATGATCGTCGTGTTCTTCGCCGCCGGCTGCTTGGAGATAGTTTCCATCATCTTCCGGCCGGTCTCCCTGAGCTTCCGTCTCTACGGCAACATCTTTGCCGGGGAAAACATGTTGGAAGCCATGTCCCGGGTGGTGCCCAGCCTCGGGTGGCTGCTGCCGATTCCGTTTTATTTCATGGAATTGCTCGTGGGCCTGGTGCAGGCCCTGGTCTTCATGTTGTTGTGCGCGGTCTTCACTCTGCTTGTTTGTCAGCATGGACAACAGGACGTTGCGGGCACACACCGATAGCGATTGTTCGGCGGCATCACGGGAAGAGAAAGGAGAATGACATGACCGCAAGCCTTCACGTTGGCCTGGCCGCGCTCGGCGCCGCCCTCGGAGTCGGTTTGATCGGCATGAAAGCTTCGGAAGCAGTGGGACGTAATCCGGGCGCGGCAACGCAGATTCTGGTCCAGTCGATCCTGGCCATCGCGTTCGCTGAAGCGATCGTGTTCTACGCCCTCTTCCTGGTGAGGTAGGCGGAGATGCCTGGGCCCAAGCTCTCCAGGGCTGGGCAGAGCGAATGGCCGCACACCACCTCTGAGGACTGAGACCGCATGATGAGAAACGTTCTTCTGTCGGTGACCCAAGCCCAGCTGGTGGATAGCGGACGTCCCGAACGGATTGTCACGACCTTCGGCGTCGATTGGCCTCATCTGCTCGCTCAGGTCGCCAGCTTCTGCATCGTGTGCTTCATCCTCTACCGCTTCGCCTATCGGCCCGTGCTCAAGATGCTCGAAGTACGGCGTCAACAAATCGCGCTGGGTCTGGCCAATGCCGAGCAAATCACCGCTGAATTGGCCCGGACCGAGGCCCAGCGGCACGAAGTCATGGCGCAGGCGAATGCCGAGGCGACGAAGTTCATCGACGAAGCCCGGGCCGCAGCCGCTCGCGTGCTGGAGCGGGAAACGCAGAAGGCCATCGTGGCCGCGAATCAAATCACGATCACGGCAGGCGAAGCCGCCGTCCGAGAGCATGACCGTATGCTTGCCGAGCTCAAACGCGAGGTCGGCCGGCTGGTGATGCTGGCCACCACCGCCGTGACCGGCAAGATTCTGACGTCGGAAGATCAGCGCCGCCTGGCCGAGGAGACCGCGAGGCAGGTTGCCGCATAGCCATGAGAATCAACAGAGGGTCGAAACGCCAAGCCAAGCGACTGTTCCGCCTGTGTCTCGTGAATGGCTTGCTCGATGAGAACCGTGTGCGGCGGGTCGTGCAACGCATTGTCACCGCCGGTCGCCGTGACGGCGCGGCCGTCCTTTCACATTTTGCGCGGCTGGTGAAACTCGACCTGGCCCAGCACACGGCCACCATTGAGAGCGTGACACTCTTGCCCAGGGATTTACAGGCGGCCATCGAGGCCGGTCTCAAGCGGCGGTACGGCCAGACACTCACCACGACCTTCGCCTATCGCCCGGCGTTGATCGCCGGGATACGCATCCAGGTGGGCAGCGACGTGTACGACGGCAGTGTGCGGGCCGGACTGGCCGCGCTGGAAAGAGTCTTCGAGGCGAGGGAATCATGGGCAACCTGCTGACGGAGATTGAAGCGCAACTTGCGGGCGCGCGGACTGCGACCGCCAAGCAGAATGTGGGCAGCATCCGCGAGCTCGGCGATGGCGTCGCCAAGATCGAAGGCCTGGGCGACGCCATGCTCAACGAGATGATCGACCTGGGCGACGGCGTCACCGGCCTGGTCTTGAATCTCGAAGAGACCGAAGTCGGCGTGATCATCCTTGGCGATTACACCCACCTCAAGGAAGGTGACGAAGCTCGCACCACCGGCCAGCTCCTGCAAGTGCCGGTGGGCAAGAGCCTGTTGGGGCGGGTCGTGAACGTGCTGGGGCAGCCCGTAGACGGCAAAGGTCCGATCAGGAGTGACACTACCTATCCGGTTGAGAAGATCGCGCCCGGCATCAGCCGTCGGCGGTCGGTCGACCAACCGGTGCAGACGGGCATCATGGCGATCGACGCGATGATTCCCATTGGCCGGGGCCAGCGCGAACTGATCATCGGCGACCGCGCGACCGGCAAGACGACCATCTGTCTGGACACGATGATCAGCCAGGCGCAGCTGAACAAGGCGGCCGAGGCGGCCAGCGACCATTCGTACCGCCCGCTCTACTGCATCTACGTGGCGATCGGTCAGAAGCAGTCCACCATTGCCCGAGTGATTGCAACGCTCGAAGAAGCTGGCGCCATGCCGTACACCATCGTCGTGGCCTCGCCGGCCTCCGACTCGGCTGCCAACCAGTACCTCGTGCCGTTTGCCGGTGCGGCGATGGGCGAGTGGTTCATGGACAACGGCATGGACGCGCTGATCGTCTATGACGACCTCTCCAAGCACGCGGTGGCCTACCGGCAGGTATCGCTCGTGTTGAAGCGGCCCTCCGGTCGCGAAGCCTATCCCGGCGATGTGTTCTACCTGCACAGCCGGTTGCTCGAACGAGCGGCGCGGGTCGGCGAGAAGCATGGGAACGGCTCGCTGACGGCGTTGCCCATCATCGAAACGCAAGCAGGCGACGTGTCGGCGTACATCCCGACCAACGTCATCTCGATCACCGATGGGCAGATTTATCTGGAGACCGACCTGTTTCATCAGGGAGTGCGTCCGGCGATTTCGATCGGCCTGTCGGTCTCGCGCGTCGGGTCGGCAGCGCAGCCCAAGGCCATGAAGCAGGTCGCTGGGCAGCTCAAGGGGGACCTCGCGCAATTCAGGGAATTGGCGGCGTTCGCGCAATTCGGCGCCGACCTCGACGCGAAGACGCAGGCGCAGATCGAGCGAGGCAAGCGCGTCATGGAGATCTTCAAACAACCGCAGTACAACCCGATCCCCGTCGACGTCCAGGTGGCCATCATCTGGGCAGTGCAGAGTGGCTACGTGGATGGCGTCCCAGTGGAGCGGGTCAAGGCGTTCCAATCCTCGTTCACGGACTTTCTGACCACGCGGCATGTCGAAGTGCTCACTACGCTGAAGCAAGAAGCTGCGCTCAGCGATGCGCTGAAGGCCGACCTGAAGACCATCGCCGACGTGTTCACCCAGACGTGGAAGTGACCATCGCCGAGGTGCGTTATGCCCAGCCCTCGTGACATCCGACGGCGCATCAAGTCCGTCAGGAGCACTGCGCAGATTACCAGAGCGATGCAGACGGTTGCCGCCTCGAAGATGCGAAAGGCCCAACACGCCACGCTGCTCACGCGGCCCTTCGCGCAGTTGCTCTATCGCATGCAACGCAAGGCGACGACTCACGCCCGCGATTTCACCCACCCGCTGCAGGCGGTCCGCGACGTGCGAACCCGTGCCGTCATACTGTTCGGCACGGATAAAGGGTTGTGCGGGGCCCTCAACAGCAACCTGTTCCGTAGTGCCGCGCAATTTGATCCCGCGACGACCCTGTTCATCACCGCCGGAAAGCGGGCGGCCCAGTTCGTCGCGCGGACCCGCCGGCAGCTGGCCGCAGAGTTCACCTTTGGCGACTCACCGCGGTTTGCGGAGGCTCGTCCGATTGCCGGTCTCGCGCGCGATCTTTTCTTGAAAGGCGACGTGGATCAGGTCCTGATGATCGCGACACGATTCGTCAACACCCTGGTCCAGCAACCTATAGTCGTGGAGTTTCTACCGATCGGTGAGATCACAGGGCTGAAGATACCCGGTGCGGAGTCCGAAGAGGACCTCGCCGCTGATACCGGCGAGGTCCTCTTCGAATTCAGCGCGGAGACGGTACTCGGTTATCTCTTCGGACACTATCTCAACATTTACGTGTATCGGGCCATGCTGGAGGCGAAGGCCAGCGAGCACAGCGCCCGCATGGTGGCGATGAAGAACGCCACGGACAGCGCCGTCGACTTGATCAAGGATCTGACGCTCGAATACAACACTCGGCGTCAGGGCACGATCACCCAGGAACTCCTGGAGATTGCCGGCGGCCAGCTCGCCAACAATTGATCCAACACGAAACCGGGGATGAGCCGATGAATAGAGGCAAGATCGTTCAAGTCGTCGGTCCGGTGGTGGACGTCGAATTCACCGACACACTCCCTGGCATCTACCAGGCGCTGACCGTTGACTACACAGTTCGAGACCAGGCCATCCAGCTGACACTCGAAGTGCAGCAGCATCTCGGTGACAGATGTGTCCGGACCATCTCGATGTCCGGCACCGAAGGTCTCAAGCGCGGTTATGAGGTGATCGATACCGGCGCGCCCATTTCCGTGCCCGTCGGCGAAGGTGTGATGGGTCGAGTCTTCGACGTCTGCGGTCACCCGGTGGATGAGCGCGGGCCGGTCACGGCGGAGAAATACTATCCGATCCACCGCTCGCCGCCCTCCCTCGTGGACCAGTCGACTTCTCCACAGGTGTTGTCCACCGGCATCAAGGTCATTGATTTGATCTGTCCGTTCCTGAAGGGCGGCAAGGTCGGTGCGTTTGGCGGGGCCGGCGTGGGCAAGACCGTCGTTATCATGGAACTGATCAACAACATCGCCAAGCTCCACGGTGGCGTGTCGGTATTCGCCGGGGTCGGCGAGCGCACCCGGGAGGGCAGCGATCTCTATAAGGAGATGTCCGAGGCGGGGGTCATCGACCAGGACAACCTCGGCGCGTCAAAGATTGCGCTGGTCTACGGCCAAATGAATGAACCGCCCGGCGCCCGCTTGCGCGTCGCCCTGTCGGGCCTCGCCATCACTGAATACTTCCGCGACGAGAAGAACCAGGATGTCCTGCTGTTCATCGACAACATCTTCCGGTTCTCTCAGGCCGGCTCCGAAGTGTCCGCATTGCTCGGCCGGACCGCCAGCGCCGTCGGGTACCAGCCGACGCTCGCCGCGGAAATGGGCGCGCTCCAGGAACGCATCACCTCGACCAAGAAAGGCTCGATCACGTCGTTTCAGGCCGTGTACGTCCCGGCTGACGATCTGACCGACCCGGCACCGGCGACGACCTTCGCGCATCTGGATGCGACCATCGTCTTGGAGCGAGCGATTGCCGAGCTGGGGATTTATCCGGCCGTGGATCCGCTCGCCTCGACCTCCCGTGCCCTGGCGCCCGAAATCGTCGGCCAGGAGCACTACGGCGTCGCGCGTGCAGTGCAGAAGGTGCTGCAGCGCTACAAAGACCTGCAGGATATCATTGCGATTCTCGGCGTGGACGAGCTTTCACCGGAGGACAAGGTCACGGTGCTCCGCGCCCGCAAGGTCCAACGCTTCCTGAGTCAGCCATTCAGCGTGGCGCAAGTGTTCACCGGACGTGAGGGCAAGCAAGTCCCTGTGGCCGAAACGGTGCGCGGCTTCAAGGAGATCCTGGAGGGCAAGCACGACGCGGTCGCGGAAGGCGACTTCTACATGAAGGGCGGGATCGATGAAGTCCGACGGAGTTGAGGGATCGGGTCACAGATGGCCACCACGCTGAGACTGGAGATCGTCACGCCGGCTGGCCGGGTCTACGCCGAGGACGTGGAGATGGTCACCTTGCCAGGCGTGGCAGGCCAGATGGGAATTTATCCGCACCACGTTCCCCTGATGACGCAAATGGTGCCCGGCGAGATGATCGTGCGCAAAGACGGCCATGATCTGCTCATCGCCACGGGCGAGGGACTCATCGAAGTCACCACCAGCCGCGTGGCCATCCTGACTGATCTCGCCATTCCCGCCGACCGCATTGACGAAGCGAAAGCCGAGGAAGCGCGGCAACGCGCCGAAGCCCGTCTACAGGAAAAACTCTCCGACGAAGAGCTCGCGTCCGTCAATGCCTCGCTCTCTCGCTCACTGGCCCAATTGCGCGTCAAGCGACGCCGCCAGGTCTGATTCGAGAAGATCTCATCGCGGCTGAACGTCCTGCCTCAGCCGCCCGAAGCGTCGCTCTGGGACGACTCTTCGACGCGCTCCCCCAGCTCCCTGGCCAGCGTGGTCTGGAAGGCCGTCGAGTGCGTCGCGAACGGGGGAGCGGCGCGCCCGAAGGACACGGCCCGTTCGATCGTCGACTCGAAGTTACCGGCCGGCACGACATCGGCGCGACGTTTCGGGTTTACTTCCGCACAGAGATGCCGGAAAGGCCTTGAGCGAGGCGCGCCACGCGCCTCTCGAGATTTGCTGTGAGTACGGTGCCCTCCTCGACGACCGCGCGCAGCCGCGGCGCTGCCGCGCGCGCCATGACCCATTGGCCGCTACCAGGAGCCCGGGTGTTCCAGACCGCCCTAACTCATCGCATGGCCGGGACCACGACCTCGCGCATCCATCCTTGAAGGTCGGCGTGCCAGCGGTCGCGATGCACCGAGGCGCCAGCGCTCGCCCGCGACGCTGTCGTCAGCTCGGTGACGCGCGCCCGCATTCGTCGGAGCAGCTCGGCGTACGAGGAGGTCCGAACGAGGGTGTTAAACTGCGCCCGATAGTTGCCCACGAGGCTCACGCCCTCCACGAAGATGTCGTAGACCAGCCAGCGGTCCTCGCGGCGGTGCATGCGATACTCCACGGACCATGGACGCCCCTGTCGGCCCCGGACTTTCGTGACGACGCGCGTGACGTCTTCGTTCTTACTCTCGGCGACGAGCCGCATGTTCTGACCGACATAGGTCTCCATCGTGGCGATGTAGGAATACGTCATCAGATCCTTGAAGATTGCGACGAACTCCCCGCGCTCGAGCTCAGTCCGTGCCTGCCAATGCGGGCCAAGTGCGCGCTGGGCGACGTCGGGAAAGTCGATGACGCCCTCCACGACTGCGCGGAGCGCC
>WNEL01000026.1_pt1 | contig 41625 bp, 39 predicted proteins | sample 5399991 | NCBI WGS metagenome assembly WNEL01 (sample SAMN13153325, study PRJNA577476) | soil metagenome | isolation source: 20 cm grassland meadow soil pre-rain plot 2 | place: USA:California | collected 2015-09-08
GTCGACCTTGGTGAGCGCGTTGATCAGCTCGTCGCTGATGCCGTCGCTCAGGTACTCATTCTCGGGATCGGCGCTGGCGTTCACGAACGGCAGCACGGCGATGGAGCGTGTCTTGCCGGCCGGCGCCGGGACTGCGGCCACGGCCCGAGTGTCTTCCAGGGCCGCCACGAGATCGGCGACGCTCGCGAATCGGTCCGCCGGATCCTTTGCGAGAGCGCGCGCGAGCGCCTGCTCGACGGCCGCGGGCGCGTCGGGGCGGCGGGCGCGGAGCGGCTGGGGTGGCTCGCTCAGGTGTTTCGCGACGATGGCGCGGGCGCTGGCTCCGGAAAATGGCGGCGCCCCGGCCAGCATCTCGTAGATGACGCAGGCGAAGGCGTACACGTCGCACCGCCCGTCCACCTCGCGATCGCCCGCCGCCTGCTCGGGACTCATGTACTCGGGCGTCCCGATGGCGAGCCCCACCTCGGTGACGTGCTCTCCGCCGGCCTGGCAGATGGCGCGGGCGATCCCGAAGTCCGCGATGATGGCGTGCCCGTCGGCGAGGAGCACGTTCTCGGGTTTCACGTCCCGATGGACGAACCCCTCCCGGTGGGCGTAGTCGAGCCCCGCGCCCAGCTCCCGCGCGATGCCCAGCGCGTCCTTGAGCGCCAACCGCTGCTCGCGCACCAGACGCTGCCGCAACGATTCTCCGCGCACATATGGCATCACGTAATAGAGGGATCCCGCCGCCTGGCCGGAGTCGATGAGCGGGAGGACGTGGGGATGGGTGAGCCGTGCCGCGATCGTGATCTCCCGCAGGAACCGCTCGGCGCCGATCGCGGCCGCGACGTCCGGCCGCAGCACCTTGATCGCGACCTGGCGGCTGTGCCGGAGGTCTTCGGCGACGTAGACGGTCGCCATGCCGCCGCGCCCCAGTACGCGGTCGATTGCATAACGATCGGCGAGGGCTGCCGACACGTCTTGCCGCACGCGCTCCATGCGAGGAAAGCTACCCCCGAAGCAGGCGCGATGTGTGCCGCCGGTTGCGTGATCGTTGGATCCTGGCTGTGGCCGGGGTCCTCGTGGTGGCGGCGAGTCGCTTGCGCCGCACGGCCGCGGGGAACTGAGCGCCCCCTACTCTGGTAGCTCCCTGTCATGGTGCGACCGATCGACACCTCGCTCGAGCAGCGCTTGCCCCTCAGCACCGACGTCGCTCTCCAGCGACGATTCATGGTGGTGAAGGAGCCGCTGCCCGGCAACGTGCGATTCGGGCTGTTGCTCGAGGTGGTCGACAAGCTCGCCGAAGAGGTGGCGCTGCACCACGCGCGGCGCACCGACGCGCGCGCGTACGTGGTGACGGCCGCGATCGAAAAGGTGGTGCTGCGCACGCCCGGGGACGTGCACCGGGACATCGAGCTCAAGGCGCGCCTCAATTGGGTGGGGAAGAGCTCCATGGAGGTGGGGATCCGGGTCGAGCAACCGGGCGTCGCGCCCACGCACGTGGCATCGTGCTACTTCACGATGGTGGCGCGCGTGGGCGAGGGCGACGATGCGCGGAGCGTCCCGGTCGACCCGCTCGAATACGGGGAGGAGATCGAGGCGCGCCGCCGGGACAAGGCGATCCGGCGACAGGAGGCCTACCGTCGCCGCCAGAGCTCGCCCCCGAAGGCCCCGACGCGTGAGGAGTTCGAGCTGCTCGCGCGGCTCCACGCGGCTCAGGAGCAGCCGGGTTTTTCAGGCCGACTAGCCGGGCGACTCACGAGCATGTCGTGGGAGCGGATGTACCCCGAGCTCGAGAACGTGCCGAGCAAGGTGTTCGGCGGGTACCTCGTGCGGCGCGCCTACGAGCTGGCGACCATCCAGGCGGAGGAGCTTGCACCCAACCGGCCAGTGATCGTGCGGGTCAACCGCATCAACTTCCTCCAGCCCGTGCGGATCGGGGACAAGCTCAAGCTTGCGAGCCGGGTGGTCTACACCGGTCGTACCTCGGTCACCGTCGAAGTGACGATCGAGCGGATCAGCTGGGATCGGGTGACCCGGGCTCTGTGCAACACCTGCGTGTTCACGTTCGTGAACGTGGATGAACGGATGCGGGCGCAGCCGGTCGCACCCGTGTACCCGACGACCTACGCCGAGGACGCACGCTACCTCGAGGTGTACCGATGGCACCAACGGCTCAAGACGCGGCGGGCTGCGCCAGCGGGAGGCGAGACACGGAGGGAGCGGCCGTATGCCCAGTGGCCCACGCCGATGCCCGAGCCGTGACGATCCGCCATGTCGTCCTCGGCATCCTGATTCCCGCGGCCCTCGTCAGAGCGAGGGGGGCCGGGGCCCAGGAAGCGCCGTGTGTGTCCCAGCGGGCCGGGAGCGTTCCTGCGACATACGCTGGCGTAGTGGCACGAGAGCGCACGCTCGTGTGCGAGCGGCTCGCGACCCATATCCCCGGCGTGCAAGTGGCTGTCGCGGTGAATGGTAAGCTCGTGTGGTCGGAGGGGTTCGGGTACGCGGACGCCGAGCGCCAGAAGCCCGTGACTCGCGAGACGCAGTTTCGCATCGGGAGCGTATCGAAGCCGCTCACGGCCACCGCCGTCGCCTTGCTGTACGAGCAGGGGAAGCTCGATCTCGACGCGCCCGTTCAGCGCTACGTGCCGTCGTTCCCCGACAAGGGCTACCCCGTCACCACTCGCCTGCTCGCCGGCCATCTCGCAGGCATCAGGCATTACAAGGATCGGGAATTCTTCCTGAACCGGCGCTTCGCCACGGTGCTCGACGGACTCACGATCTTCCAGGACGATTCGCTCTTGTTCCCGCCCGGCACGCGATTCTCCTACTCGAGCTACGGCTGGAATCTCGTCTCGGCGGTGGTGGAAGCCGCGTCGGGAGACGACTTCTTGCACCACATGGCAGCGCACGTGTTTCGTCCCCTGGGCCTGAGCCACACGGCGCCCGACCGCAGCGACAGTCTCATTCCGGGCCGTACTCAGTTCTACGATCGCGACAGCGCCGGGAGCTACCGCGTCGCGCCGGCGGTCGACAACAGCTACAAGTGGGCGGGAGGCGGGTTCGTGTCCACGGCCGAGGATCTGGTGAAGTTCGGATCGGCGCTGCTCGAGCCGGGGCTCCTGAAGCGTGAGACGCTGGACCTGCTGTTCACGTCGCAGCGCACCAGCGCGGGTCAGTCGACGGGGTATGGGATCGGGTGGTTCCTGAGGACCGACAGCCTGGGGCATCGCTGGGCGTTCCACGGCGGGGGCGCCGTCGGCGGAACGGCGGTGTTCGGCCTGGATCGCGATTCCCGTCTGGTCGTCGCGATCCTCACGAATCTGTCGGACGCGCCGCTCGACCCGGCTCGGGAGATCCAAGCGGCATTCGACCGGTAGGCGGCATCTCGGTCCCCCTGAAGAAATCGAAGGCCGTTCGACAGCGGGAGGAGCGGCTCCGTCGCCCACCCCTTCGCGGCTCAAGCCGCGGCTCGGCGCCTACCGCTGAAGCGGCAGAGCCGATGTCACGTTTACAGCCCACGTCAGTTCACTGACACGTGCCGAGTCGCGGGTTCACCCGCGGACTCGTGGAGGACGGCGGATCAGGATGCGCTTCGTAGGTCGCGGGAGTCGTTGATGGAACGCGACCGGGCCCGCTCCTCGCGCGCGGCTAAAGCCGCGGCTCGGCGCGTACCGCTGAAGCGGCAGAGCCCGACGCTCGGACGTTCCGTCGGTGGTACCAGTAGTACCCGCCGATCGCCAGCAGCACCAACAGCGCGATCGCAATCACGGAGCGATAGTCGCCCCGCGACACACCGGCGCCGATCAGGACGCTCGCGAGCAGCGCCGGGGAGCGTGCCAGGCCCGACAACACCACGAACTCGAAGAGGCTCATCCCCGAGAACCCCGCCGCGTAGCACAAGATGTCCTTCGGCAGGCCGGGGAGGAGGAACAGCAGGAACATCGCTGATTTGCTCCTGGCGCTCGCGAGCGAGCGGTCGAGCCTGGCGAGCGTGTCCCGCGAGACGAGCCGCTCCAGCGCCGGCCGACCCACCACCCGGGCGAACCAGAAGTTGAAGGCAGAGCCGAGGGTGACGCCGATGGCGGAGTAGAAAAATCCCCGCCAGGGTCCGAAGACGTAGCCCGCCGCCAGGGACGTGATCTCGCCGGGGATGACGGCGATCGCGACCTGCAGGAACTGCACGGCGATGCACAGGAGCGCCCCGGTCGCGCCGCCTCCGCGCAGCAAGGCGATCAGGTGCTCCCTGCTCGAGATACGGTGCAGCACGCCCGTGTGCCACAGCACCCCGCCCCCGATCACGAGCAGCAAGATCAGACCGACGGGAACGAGCCTTGTCCGTCTCATGGTGCGGAATCTTAGCCAGCCGACGTCGCGCAGGCTTCCGGCCGGCACACGTTTCGACGCTCCGTCGCCCCGTTTGACACCGGTCGGATCGGCAGGTATGTCCCGAAGGGTGACTCCATGGTCTTGCTTCACGTTCCAGGAGGTCGTATGGCGCATCAGTCTCGCGTGGCCCGGTGGGCTTCGTCCACGGCGACCCTCGCCCTGCTCACGACACAGACGGCCGTGGGGCAGGCGCCGCCTCAAGCATCACTAGCTGCACCGCCAGTGGCGCCGATACGCGCTGTCCAGGACGACTACTACGGAACCACCGTGGTCGACCCGTACCGCTACATGGAGGACCTCCAGAATCCCGAGGTGCAAACATGGCTCAAGGCACAAAACGATTACACTCGTGCCGCGCTGACCCGCATTCCCGGACGCAACGACCTGCTCGCACGGATCCGGCAACTGGACGAAGCGGCGACCGCCAGAGTGTTTGACGTGCGGCGCCTCCCGGGCGGGCGCTATATGTATCAGAAGCGCCTGGCAACCGAAGACGTGGCGAAGCTGTATGTGCGTGAGGGGCTCACGGGCGATGAGAAGGTGCTCGTGGACCCCGTGAAGCTCAGCGCACCGGGCGAAGCCGCCCACGTCATCAACTACTATGGAGCCTCGTTCGACGGGGCCTACGTCGCCTACGGCGCGTCACCGGGCGGCTCAGAGGACGCGGTGATCCACGTGATCGAGACCGCCACGGGACACGAGACCGGCGAAACGATGGATCGAGGATGGTTCGGCAACCCATCGTGGCTACCGGACCACCGCTCCTTCTTCCACAATCGCATGCAGAAGATGGATCCGGGCATGCCGCCGACGGAGCGCGAGTTGAAGAGCAAGGTCTACGTGCACGTGGTGGGGACAGACCCCGATTCCGACCCGTTGGTGTTCGGTTATGAAGTCTCCCCGCGCGTCAAGATCGAGCCGGCGGACATCCCGTTCATTGTGACTTACCCGGGTTCGCCCTACGCCTTCGGCGTTGTTGCTCACGGCGTGCAGAACGAGATCACGCTGTACATGGCGCCCCTCACCTCCGTGGGAAAGCCGGATACCCCCTGGCAGAAGGTGTGCGACGTGGAGGACGACGTCGTCGATTTCACTCCTCGGGGCGACGACATCTATTTGCTGACGCACAAAGACGCGTCGCGATTCAAAGTCGTCCGCACCAGCCTGACCCATCCCGACCCGGCCCAAGCGGAAGTCGTCGTGCCTCCGGGCGATGCCGTAATACAAGGAATCACTCTCGCGCAGGATGCCCTGTACGTGCAGGTCCTCGACGGGGGCGTCGGCCGGCTGCTCCGGGTTCCCTTTGTGGGCTCGGGGATCGGCACTCCGGAGCGGGTGCCGCTGCCGTTCGACGGCGCGGTGTGGGTGGCCGCCGCCGATCGTCGGCTGTCCGGCATCTTCCTGGGTCTCACGTCGTGGACCAAGGCATCCAGGATCCTCGTATACGACGTCGCGAGCCACCGGGTGAGCGACACGGGGCTGCAGCCTCGCGGACCGTTCGATGATCCTCGGGACGTGGAGTTCGAGGAGGTGAAGGCCAAGAGTTACGACGGAACGCTGGTGCCGCTCTCCATCGTGCATCGGCGCGGAGTGGCGCTCGACGGATCACACCCGACGCTGCTCTACGGGTACGGCGCCTACGGGATCACGCTCGACCCCTTTTTCGACCCCAAGTGGCTGGCATGGATCGAGCGGGGCGGCGTGTACGCCGTGGCGCACGTCCGCGGCGGCGGCGAGTACGGGGAGGACTGGCACGTGGCCGGCAAATTACTGACCAAGCCGAATACCTGGCGGGACTTCATTGCGTGCGGCGAGTATCTGATCGAGCACAAGTACACGGCGGTGGCGCGGCTCGCGGGGGACGGTGGCAGCGCCGGTGGCATCACGATCGGGCGCGGCATCACGGACCGGCCGGATCTGTTCGCCGCCGCGCTCGACGAAGTCGGCATGTCGGACGTCGTTCGGGTGGAGCTGTCTCCGAACGGGCCACCCAACATTCCGGAGTTCGGCAGCACGAAGACGCCCGACGGATTCAAGGGTGTGTACGAAATGAGCGCGTATCATCACGTCACGGATGGCACTGCCTATCCCGCGGTGTTGCTCACGACCGGCATCAACGATCCCCGCGTTACGCCGTGGCAGCCCGCGAAGCTGGCGGCGCGTCTGCAGGCCGCGACCTCCAGCGGCAAGCCCATACTGCTGCGGGTGGACTATGAAGCGGGGCACGGCATCGGGTCCACCAAGAGCCAGCGGCAGGAGCTGCTCGCGGATCAGTGGAGCTTCCTCTTGTGGCAGTTCGGTGCGGCAGGATTCCAGCCCCGGGCCTCACCCGCAGTCCCTTGACGCCGGCGGTCTCCGTTTCGTCCCGTCAGCTCCCGAGCATCATCAAAGCGCCCTCGTGCTCGAGCAGCCAGCGCTTGCGATCCAGCCCCCCGCCGAAGCCCGTGAGCGCCCCGTTCGCTCCGACGACGCGATGGCAGGGGACGATGATGGGGATCGGATTTTTCCCGTTGGCGGCGCCCACGGCGCGGGTGAGGCGCACGTCGCCCAAGCGGCGCGCCAGGTCGCTATAGCTCCGGGTGGTCCCGTACGGGATGGTGCGGAGGACATCCCACACGCGCCGCTGAAACGCCGTGCCGGGCGCGTCCAGGGGGATGTCGAAGGTCGTGGGGGTCCTGCTGAAGTACTGCGCGAGCTGCTCGCAGGCTCGGGCGAGAAGACCACTCGCCGGTCCGCGCCCGTCCCCCCGACCGGCCGGGACTTTCCCTGTTCCCGGGAACCACACGCCGGTGAGCCCGGCGTCGGACGCGGTGATCACGAGCTCGCCGATCGGGCTCGCAAACCGGACCGCTGCCATCCCTAGTCCCCCTTCCAGGCGCCGAGCAGGCGTCTGAGCAGCACGAGCTGTCCCAGGTGATAGGAGGTGTGGTCGGCGAGGACGAGCGCTTCGCGCAGCGGCGTTTGTCCTGTGCCGTGCGGGATGCGGGCGAAGAGATCCGTGGCCGGGTCGCGCACGAGTCGCTGCATGGCCCGGCGGTCGCGCTCCACCTGGGCGACGCTCTTGTCCCACGCGGCGGCGTCCGGTGGCGCGTCGCTCGCGGGCCAGTAGCCCGCCGGCCACTCCGGCGAGACGTGGCTCGCGCTCTTCGTGAACTCCACGATATCCCACTGTGAGATGCGAATGTGCTCGAGGAGGCGCCAGGGCGTGAAGGGCTGGCCGGAGGGCTTCACGCCCCGGAGCTGGGCCGGCAGGTCGGCGATCGCGTCCGCGAACGTGACGTGGGCGTGACCCCCCTCGAGCAGCTCGACGAGGTGGTCCCGGAGCGAGCGGTGGGGATCGGTGCCGCGAGGGTTGCGCTTGACCGCCAAGGGGGCCCCGAGTCAGCCCGCGTCGTGCTTGCGCCGCTTGTCCCGGTACAGCGCGCGGTCGGCCCGGTCGAGCAGACCGGCCACCGAGCTCAGCGTGCTCGCCTTGTGCGTCGCGAAGCCGAGGCTGATCGACACCTGATACGGTCGTGCCGCGCGGCGGTTGAAGTCGCGCACCTGTCGCTTCAATCGCTCGGCGAGGACGCCGGCGCTGTCGGTTGCCGCGTGGCGCACCAGCACGGCGTATTCGTCGCCGCCGATCCGGGCCACCAGATCCGAGTCGCGAAACGTCCGCCGCAGCAGGGCGGCGGTGTCGCGCAGCGCACGATCACCGACCGCGTGACCGGCGGTGTCGTTCACGCCCTTGAGATCGTCCAGGTCGGCGAACGCCACCAGCAGCGTCTCGTTGCCGCGGCGCGCGAGGCGGAGATCCCGGGTCGCGAGCGTCAGGAAGCCGCGGCGGTTGTACAGACCCGTCAAATCGTCCACGAGGGCGAGGTCCAGGAGCGCGGCGTGAAGCCGGTTCCGCTCGATCGCGAGACGGAGGGCGTGGGCGAGGACGGGACCGTCGACTTCACTCTTCACAAGGAAGTCCTGCGCCCCGGCCCGCACGGCTTCGAGGCCGTTGCGTTCATCCCCGGCGTTCGAGAGAAAGAGGAACGGTACCGCCGGCGCCAGCGCACGGAGCTCCGTGAAGGTCGCGAAGCCGCGACGGGCGGAAAGCGACATGGCAAGGAGCACGACGTCGATTCCGCCCCGCGCCAGCCGCCCGAGCGACGCCTGCGGCGCCGCCGTTGCCACGCCGAACCCCTCCGGAGCGGCATCGGCCAGGAGGTCGCGCACGCGCCGGGCTTCGTCCTCCTGGTCGCTCACCACCAGCACGACGACCTTATCGCCGTGCGCGACCACCTGGCGCCGGCCGGTGGGCTGGCGTCGATCGCCGGCCCCGCGTCGCTGGGCTTGCTCCCGCCGCTCCTCGTCGAGCGAGATGACTTCCACGCGGCGCTCGCCCAGCCGACGCTCGCTGTCACTGCGGCGAGGCGGTAGGACCCGCCGGTCGACGCTATGGTGCTCCCGTGCTACCATGCCCGTGCCTTGGTGGCCGGTGCATGGAAGATGGGGGCAAATCCCCCCCCAACACAATCGACCTTACAGCTTCTCGATATCGCCCGTCACAGCGCCGTCTTTGTGGTATGAGCGTGACGGAATGTCGATGCTCCAAGTATCCACCCCAAATCCGGCCGGCCCGTTATCGCACCCTTTCACGGTGTACGCCACGTAGGTGTCGACGGTCAGCCCTTCCTTGAGGTGGCCCACGGCGTCGAACTCGGCGCCGTGGCTCGGGTCGATGCAGAAGCTCGAGCTCGAACGGAACCCCGTGAACGACGTCCCCGGCTCGGTCGGACCGGTGATCAGGGTGGCACTGGTGCTCGGTTCCGCGCCGAGAAACAAACCGGTGATGCGCGCCTGCATGGACTGGACGTCGAAGCCGAAGGTCTGGATATCGGTGCCCGACCCGATGAAGCCGACCCCTCTCAGCTCTCCGTTCTCAGGCGGCGGCGTGCCCCACGCCTCGACCTTGGGACTCGCTGGGTTCTGTGAATCGTTACAGGCAATGGCGGCGACGAGCAGGGCGACAGCCGCTGCCGACGCGCTCCTGCCACAGGTGCGGACCATAGGGCTCTCTCCTGGAGGTGCGTGTACCCGGACCACCGCAGCAAAAGCCGGACCGACTCTGGCGCGCCCGCGAAGGCCGCGTTCGCCGCTCCGGCGCTGCGCGGGCGCAGCGCTCACTGCGGCATCGGTACGTCGTGGCGGCGGGTCGTCATCGCGGAGAGGGCGCGTGGCCCGCGCGCAGCACGCGACGCTCGCGCACGGAGCCCGCACAGCGCAGATTCGGAGCCATGGCCACCGAACGCAAGAATCGCCGAGAGAAGGCCGACCGGCGCGGCGGTGCCGATCGCCGGAAGAAACAGGCACCCGTTGAGCTCGAGCGCCGGAAGGGCAGCGAGCGTCGCACCGGGCTCGCGCGGCGCCTGGAGCTGCAAACCGCCGGCGACCAGATCCACGCGGCGGTCGGCCTGCTCACCTACGCCCTGGATCAGAGCATCATACTCCTCGACGAGGATCGGTGGCTGCTGCAGACGGCGGTCGCGCGGTTGCGGCTGGCGCTCGAGCAGCTGGGCGAGGAGACGGACGACCGCTAGCGACGGAGAATCGTGGTAGTATCGAGCGTCCCGACCCTGACGGTGTCCGAATGCCGCCTCGCCCTTACATCCTGAACGAGCTCACGTGGAATGACGTGCGCGACGGGCGCTACGAGGTCGCGGTGCTGCCATGGGGCGCGTGCGAGCCGCACAACCGCCACCTGCCGTACTCGACCGACAACGTCGAGACCGAGCGGATCGCGGGGCTCGCGGCGCGCATCGCGTGGGAGCGGGGCGCGCGGGTCGTGGTGCTGCCGGTCGTGCCCTTCGGGGTGAACACCGGCCAGCTCGATCTCCCGCTGTGCATCAACATGAACCCGAGCACGCAGGCGCTGGTACTGCGCGACGTGGCGACGGCGCTGGCGGGCCAGGGCGTGCCCAAGCTCGTGATTCTGAACGGGCACGGCGGCAACGACTTCCGCCAGATGATCCGTGAGCTCCAGCCGGCGGTGTCGCTGTTTCTGTGCACCGTCAACTGGTACCAGGTGGTGGATCCGAAGCCGTTTTTCACCGATCTGGGGGACCATGCGGGAGAGCTCGAGACGAGCGTCATGCTTCATCTCGCGCCCGAGCTGGTGCGCCCACTGTCGGAGGCGGGCCCTGGCACGGCGCGGCGGTTCACGGTCGCGGGCCTGCGAGAAGGCTGGGCCTGGGCGCCGCGACAGTGGCGCCAGGTGACGGAGGACACGGGCGTCGGGAACCCCGCGGCCGCGACGACCGAGAAGGGCCGCCGGTACGTGGACGTGTTGAGCGACAAGATCGCGGGCTTCCTGGTGGAGCTGGCCGAGGCCGATACGGGGAAGATGTACGAGTAGCGCGGCCTCCGAGGGCGCGGATTCACCGCACCCTCACTCGATATCCCCCCTCCCCGTCGTCCAACCCCCACTCCGCCACCAACCCGCGCAGCTCGCCCTGCAGCAGCGTTTTCACCAGGCCCCGCAGCACAGGCCCACCGGCCGAGCCCTTCCCCTTGCCCGTGACGATCTGCACGACCGCACGGGCCTTCCTGCGCCGCCAGCTCTCGAGGAACGCGCGCACCGCGGACCGCGCCTCAATCGCGCCGAAGCCGTGCAGGTCGAGCTCGGCCTCGGCCCGCGCGTCGAGCAGCGGGTCACGCGCATCGAACGCGGGATGGCGCCCTCTGGTTCGCTTGCTCATGCTCCCCGGCGGCTAGGCTTGAGGGAGCTCGAGCAGCCGTCGGACCTGCGCGAGCAGCTCGCTCGCGGTCCACGGCTTGGTGACGAACGCCACGCCGGGATCCTGCCCGACGGTCTTGCGGAAGTTCGGCGCGGGAAAACCGCTCATGAACAACACCCGCACGCCGCGCGACTCGCCGCGGATGACCTCGTACATGTCGAACCCGCTGAGCTTCGGCATCACGACGTCGGTGATCACAAGCGGAAGGTCCGCGCGGTGGGCGCGGAAGGCGTCGAGTCCCTGCTGGCCGTCGACGGCCGTGACCACCCGGTAGCCGACCTTCGACAGGAGCTGCTGCGCGGCCACGCGCATCGTTTGGTCGTCCTCCACCAGCAGGATCGTTTCCGTCCCGCCGGGCAGGCCCTCGTCGGCCGCGGCCTCGAGGTCCGACGTCCCCTGATCGCGGAGCGCGGGGAAGTACACCTTGGCCGTAGTCCCCTGCCCGACCTCGCTGTAGATGTGGAGGTATCCCCGGTGCTGTTTCACGAGGCCGTAGGCCATGGACATGCCGAGGCCGGTGCCGACTCCCACGGGCTTGGTGGTGAAGAACGGCTCGAACACTCGTGCCAGCGTCTGCGCGTCCATCCCGACGCCGGTGTCGCTCAGCGCGACGCTCACGTAGGATCCGGGCTCGACCCAGGCGTGGAGCGGCCGATCCGCCGCGCCGAGCCGCGCGCGCCGGACTTCGACGTGCAGCGTGCCGGCCTTCGGCATCGCGTCCCGGGCGTTGGTCACGAGGTGCAGCAGGATCTGCTTCACGGCCGCGGGATCGGCCTCGACCACCCCGCCGTCCTCGTCCGCCTCGAACTGCACCTCGATGTTGGCCGGGAGCCCACGGCGCAGGACGTCGAGCGCGTCGCGCACGAACTCGGCGAGGATCAGCGGCTGCAGGTCGAGCACCCGGTGGCGGCTGAAGCCCAGGAGCCGCTGCACCAGCTCGGCGCCGCGCTGCGCCGTGTCCTTCAACGCGTCGAGGTCGCGGTTCGCAGGCAGCGCCTTGGCCAGCGCGGCGGTGCGCCCCAGGATGGCGGTGAGGAGCTCGTTGAACTGCTGCGCGATGGCGCCCGTCAGCCGGCCGATGGTCTCCATCTTCTCGGCCTGCTTCAATGCCCGCTCGCGCGCGAGCTGCGCGGCGACGTCGTCGGCGGTCATCGCTCCCTTATATTCCGGAGCGTCGGCGGCGTCAAGCTATTGCCGCCGCTTCGATCCGAGCAGCGAATGCCTCACGACGCTCTCCGGCGCCGTGGTTCCGGGCCGCAGCGTGAAGACCGCCTTCCGCTTCAACCCGAGATCGACCTCGACCACGAGATGGCTCCGGTCGCGGGCCATCCGCCACGCGCGGGACGCCCTCTGCCCCCCGCCCGTCACGGCTCGCGCGGCAGCGACCACCTCCACCGGCGGGTCGGCGATCGCCGCCAGCTGCGCGCAGGTCGCACAGCGGCGGGACTGCGGCGCCAGGTCGGCAGTGCACACCTGCCGGCCGCAATGGCCGCACGTGCCGCGGTGCTGCGCGCACGCGTGCTTGCCGCACACGGGACACTCCTCGACCTCATCGGACGCGAAGAATGCCATTGCCTCCACGGCGCAGCCGGCCCGGTGCCGCGCGCAGACGAGGCGGCGCGACTTGTCGGTGCGGCGCAGATGCTGTGAGCAATGCACCTGCCCATCCACCGCGCAGATCGCCTGATGGGCGGTGCACACCGACTTGCCGCAGCTCGCGCACTGCGTCACCTCGTCCACGCCCACCGGCTCGTTGGTCCCGCCCTCGCAGTACGTGAGGCAGGCCGCGCACAGACGCCGGCTCCCCTTCGGCGCGCCCGCGCCACTCTGCTCCGCGTGCCGGTTACACACGACCCGGCCGCAGCTGCCGCACGGCGCGAGACACGCGGTGCAGGCCGTGTGCCCGTCTTCGGCGCAGACCCCCGCGTGGGCCGTGCAGTGCTCGAGCCGGCACGCCGGGCAGACGCGCACGTGCTCATCACACGCCGGCTGCTCGTCCACGCGACAGTGTGCAATGCCGTGGTCGGCGCAGAAGTCCTCGGCGCAGACGGAGCAGTGCGACGAGCAGGCCTCGCAGCCGCAGTGGTCGTGCCGGCAGATCACCAGGGCCGCCGGCGGGCGGCCGCAGTGCGGACACGCGAGCACCCAGGCTGACCCGCCACTGAGCGACCGCTGCGCGCTGAACGGCGCCCGCCGCCCGTGCGGCGACTCGAGCTGCCACTCAGCCCGCTGCGTCAGCACGGCGGCCTCGATGAGCTGCAAGGGATGCACCACGGCCTGCACCTGGCTGCGCCGAATCTCTTCGGTCCGGCGACGCTCGGCGAGCGCCGTGACGGTTGCGATGGCCTCCGGGTCGGTCTGCTCCTTGAGGATCGACTCGAAGTACCGGTCTAAGCGGCCGAGCTCGGCCGCGAGCGCTTGCTCGGCCGCGGCGCGCCGCGCGGCGACCCGCTCGGCCGACTTCTCCTGGAGATGGCCCAACAGCAGGCGGAGCAAGTCGGCGGGCTCCCGCGCCGGGACGGACGCCGCCGTGGCCGCTACCGACGGATCCGCGGGCTCGATCCGACCTGCCTCCAGGTCCTCGAACACGGCCGCCAGGTCGTCATCCACTTTGGTGCCGGCCGACAGGTCGTACAGGTCGCTTTCGACCACCGTCTCCTCGACGCCGGCACCGGCGCGCAGCACGACCCGCGCCACGAGCCGCCCCACCAGATGCACGGCCACCCGCGACGCGCTGCGCCGGGCCGTGCCGTCCCGCACGGGAATGGTCAGCTCGACATTCTCCGGATCGGTCGCGACGCCCGGCGCGATCAGGCCCAGGGAGAGCCGGGCGGCACGCCCGCGGATCGCTTCGATCAGCTGGGAGAGCAACGGGCTCCCCAGGACCGCGATTTCGGCGTGGGGGTCGCGCTCGAGCGCGTCGAGCGAGAACGCCACGCGCAAGCGCTCGCGGTCCCGGAAGAACGGGCGCTCGCCCGGAGGTAGCTTCAGCTCGGCGTGGTCAGGGCCGAGGGCCGTTTGCTTCACCTTCGCGAGCCCGCAGTACCGCTCGAGCAGCGGCCGGATGCGCGCGTCGGCGAGCGGATCGGCGTCGGCGACCGACGAGTCACGGGCGCGGCTCGGCCCTACCGCTGAAGCGGCGACGGCCGACCCGTTTACGGGCAGACGCCGAGCCGCGGGTTTACGCGCGCTCTTCGGGCGACGCTTGCGCTGGGTCGTGCGCTGCGGCGTTCGGCGTTTCACGCGTCGGCCTCGATGTCCACGAGCGCGAGGGGAAGGCGGTCTCCCTGGGCGACCAGCGTGATCGTGCGTCCGGAGCTGGTCAGGCCGGTGAGGCGCACCAGCTCTCCGTATTCGGGATGACTGCCCGCCGGTTGCTGCGTCGTGACGCCCTCCCCTGCGATCGGCTCGATCGACTCGAGCGCTTCGAGCACTTCCGTCACGTGCACGCGGAGCTTGTGACGCTTCGCGTCCCAGCCTGCGGCCTTGACCACGTGGCTCGTGCCGAGTCCCAGGCGCAGGCGGCCGGGGACCGACAGCGTCGCGAACCGGCGCTCGAGCCGCATGGCGTTGTCGTCGGGGGCTATGGCCGAGTTGAGCTGCTCCTGCTCCTTGCCGACCGCGCTGCTCTTCTCAATGTCGGCGCCGATCGCTTCTACCCGGCGTGCGAAATCCTCCTCGCTCTCGGCGGCGAGCCATTCCTTGGCCAGCCGACCTTCGAACTCCTGCGCGCCGCCGAACTCGCCCAGGATCAGGTCGAGCTCGCCCACGACCAGCTCGAACAGCTTGATCTTCCGGTCGAGCAGCTGGAGGATGTACGACTCGATAGTGCCCGCCGCGGCGAGATTCACGATGTGGACTTCGCGCTTCTGCCCGATGCGGTGCAGCCGTCCGATGCGCTGCTCCACCACCATCGGGTTCCAGGGCAGGTCGTAGTTCACGAGCACGTTGCAGAACTGGAGGTTACGTCCTTCGCTGCCGGCGCGGGTGGCGATCAGCACGCTGCGCTCGTCCTCGTGAAAGGCGCGGATGCGCTTGTCCCGATCGGCGGTCGAGTGCGCGCCCCAATAGACAATGGGCTGGCGGCCGAGCTTCTTCACGCGCTCCTCGATCAGCTGAATCGTCGGGCGGTGGTCGCTGAAGACCACGAGGCGGTCGGGCGTCTCTTTCAACAGCTTGGTCAACACGTCCAGCTTGGCGTGCGTCTTGATCCCCCCGGCCCGTTTGGCGAGCTGCTTCGCGATCCCGCGGTACTCGGGGCTGATACGCTCGCTCTCGGCCAAGTGCGCGAGCGATTCGGCGAGCGCCCGAGCGGACGAGCAGAGCCGCTGGCGCAGATGTATCACCGCGAGCTGCAGGGTCCCCTTCCGCGTCGGCTTCCCCTCTTCCTCTGCGGCCGGCCGGATGAAGCCTTCCCGATAGAGCCGGCGGAGGAACTCCGTGGTGCGCGCGTACAGGTCCGATTCGGCGCGCGTCAGCTTGACTTCCGGGTGCCGCGGCCGGCGCGGCGGCAGGTCCAGGTCGTCCACGACGCTCGAGCGCCGAGTGCGGATCATCACCTCGTGCGTGAGCGCGCGCAGGGCCTCGGGATCACGTGGCTGGCGGTGGTCGCCCGAGACGAGGTGCTCGCTCTTGAACTCCTGCCACGTGCCGAGCTGGCCCGGCCGGAGCAGCGTGATGAGATTGTACAGCTCGCGCAGGTCGTTCTGGAGCGGCGTAGCGGTGAGCAGGAGGATGAAGTCCCGCTCGATTTTCTCAATGAACTGGTAGGTCGCGCCGCGGTGACTCTTTACCTTGTGCGCCTCGTCCACGATCACCAGGTCCCAGCGGTGCCGCAGGATCTCCTCGGCGTGGCGGCGTGAGCGCGCGCGGTCGTGCGAGATGATCGCCTTCGTGATCCGCTGCCAGTCGTCGGGATCGGTCGGCGTGTCGAAGCGCTCGAAGAACTTCTCCTCGAGCTCCCCCTGCCACTGGCCCACGAGCGAGGCGGGGGTGAGGATCAAGGCGCGGCGGGCGAGCCCGCGGATCGCGAGCTCCTTGTAGATGAGGCTCGCCTCGATCGTCTTGCCCAGGCCCACCTCGTCGGCGAGGATGGCGCGGCCGCCCATGTCGCGCAGCACGCGCTGGGCCACGTCGATCTGGTGGGGCAGCTCCTTGATCGCGTTGGCGTCGAGGGTGATCAGCCGGTCGAAGCCGGGAACCAGGGCGATCCGCTCCGCCTCGCGCCGCAGCTCGTACCAGGCGCGCTCGGCCGGCGGCTCTTTGAGCGCGTCGACGAACAGCTTCAGGGAGCGTTCGTCGACCGCCCAGGAGTCGTCGGGCGAAGGCAGAGGATTGGGTAGTGTCACGCCGTAGCTCGAGAGTCGGGGGACCCAATATAGGGAATCAGGGGCGCCGGATGCCTCCCCCCAGGGTGATCCCCGGGCTTGCGCCCGGGGTACGTAGCGAGGTGACTCCCCTGTCGGCAAGGAAACGAAATCTGATCGCGCGCCTGGTGGTGGTCGGGGTGAGTTGGCTGCTCCTCGTGCCGGGCGTGGGGAGGGGGCAGGCGTGCGCCGATCCCCACTATCGCTGGAGCGAGAAGGTCGACACCACGCTCGAGACGCGCCCGGTCACGCCGGTGGACATCGCGCGGATCCTGGCGGCGTGGGCGCCCCTGGGCCTCACGAGCAAGGACTGGTGCGCCCCGCGCGCCGGCCGCGAGGACAGCGTGTTCACCGTGGTCGGCTGGGTCCGACGCCTGAAGCTGCACGAGGCCGACGGCGACTGGCACATCGAGCTCACCCAAGCCCCTGCCACGCCCGTCACTTCCTGCCTCATCGTCGAGATTCCCGCGGAGCGCTACGGCGTGGTGTACGGCCAGGCTCGCGCGGCGCTCGCGGCCCTCGTGGACACCACGCGACTCGGTCCCCGCGGCGATCTCGATCCGCCGGTGCGGGTACGGTTCGCCGGTGCCGCCTTCTTCGACGGTTTCCATCAGCAACCGGCGGCCGATGGTACTGCTCGCGTCGTCCAGCACGGACGCTGCAACTCGTCGTTGCGCGCTCTGTGGGAGCTGCATCCGGTCTACAGCGTCACGCCGCCGGGCTAGTGCCGTTCCAACTCGATTCTCCAAACGTGCCGAGAGCAGGTGTGCCGACCGACGACCGCTCCGGGCATGCACCGACTTGGCGCGAATCGTTGGAACGGCACTAGCCGTTTTTTGTTGAAGCGGTTACTGTCTCCCCGGCGAGATGTCCCCCTCAACGCGCTACATCATTCAGGTGGACCGGCCCGGCGAGCGGGTCGACATGGCGACGATCCGCGCCCTGCTCGACGGGGTTGGCGTCGCGGTGGACCCGGACTACGGCCCGGTCGCGATCAATCCCAAGCTCGGTCGCTACGTGGTCCGCGGCGTCGCCTCGCCCGACGCGCGCGAGCGGGCCGAGCAGATTCCCGGCGTCCGCTTCTTCGCGGACGCTATGCAGGAGCCCGCGTCCTGACACGCGGGCGTCGCCTCCTCGCCTGCGGCTTCAACCCCAACGCTTTGACCGCCGCCGCCGCATCGATCACCCCGTAGCCCAAGTCGTAGTCCCAGCCCTTGCCCCCGAGGTCCCGGGCGGTTCGCTGCAAGAGGCCCTTGAGCTGCGCCGGCGCCAGTCGATCGGTGGCTAAGCGCTGGCGGAGCGCGGCTGCCACCCCCGCGGCGACCGGACTGGCGGCAGAGGTGCCGCCGTCGGCGGGGTAGATGCCCGATCCCTTGAAGTGACTGAAGGCGGCGAGGTCAGGCTTCCGGGAGTAGAGCGCGCCGGGCCCCTGCGACGAGTAGCCCAAGCGCCGGTCGGTGACGGTGACGGCGGCCACGGTGAACACGTCGGGATGAGAGTTCGCGCCGTGGATCGAGGCGCCGGGTCCGGTATCGCCGGTGCCGCACCTCCCATCGGGGCAGTCTGCGCCACAGTTCCCCGCCGCGAAGAAGACGTCCGCACCCGCCGCGACGAGTGCCCCCGTGATCTGGTTGAACGGATGGTCGGGATTGGCGCTGTAGTTCTCCGGTGAGCCGATCGGGGCGTCGCTCGCGCGGTCGAACAACCCCCAGCTGTTGTTGACGACCCATTTCCCCGGCGCGGCGTTCACCCGTTCCACGAGGCCCGCGAACGCGGCGATGGCGTCCGAGAGAAACGCGGCCCACGTCCCCGCCTGTGACGTGAGCAGCGCGTAGTCGAGGATCTGCGCGTCCGGAGCCGCGATCCGAACGTCGTACGCCACCATGGTGCCGTGGCCCGGCGCGCTCGAGCCCGGCACGTAGCCGGGCGTCGGCGCCCAGCCACCGGCCACGGGAATGCGCGAGCCGTCGATCCCCGTGTCGACGACGGCGACGTGGACGCCGTCGCCCCTCAGCCCCGCCCGGCGAAGCGCTGGGACGCCGAGCCCGCGGGCCACGTCGGCGCTGGCGCCGATCGCGGCATCACCGCAATAGGCGGAGGGGAACGTAGTCACGACAGGGTCGGCGAACACACCCACGATGTCGGGCTGGCGGTCGCGCCGCAGCCGCTCGATCGCGTCCTGGTCGTCCACTTCGACCCGCAGGGCATACGTGGCCGCCGGTCCGACGCCACGATAGTTGAAGCCGCTCGCGGCGGGGGGATCGTCCCCACCACCGATGCGGCGCCGCACCTGGACCGGGTGGTAGGCCTCGTCGAACCGCACGCCCAAGACCTTGACCCTGCCCTCGAGCAGTGGCCCGGCCGGCCCAAACGAGCGCTTACGCCATCCCTCTTCGAGCGGTTCGTGGCTGCGGATCAAGACGATGCAACGCGACATAGGCGCCTCTCATCCTTCTTTTGGATTGATCAGGGCTACGACGAGCGTGTACAGGATGAGGAGGAGCGACCCGTACAGCTGCTGACCGGGAACGTGCTGGAACGGCCCACCCAGGGCGAACACCCACACGGCGAACGCACCGGTCGAGATGATCGCCTGCGTTGCGGGCGGCCGTCGCCCGGGCGACGCGGCTTGCTTCCACGTCCACCAGGCCGTGAGGATGAGACCGATGGCAAACGCGACCCAGAGTATCGGTTGCCGGGGGAGGTCGCGCGCGCTCGAGACGAGGCCCGTGACGGCGACCCAGGCGCTCACGATGTCCGCAGGGATGTACTTGACCACCTTGTCGAAATAGGTGTCGATCTCCCCCGGGGGGATGGGGGGCGGCGGGACGCCCGCGGCAGCCTGGGCCTTCGGCCAGACCACTCTGATTCGGCGGCTCATTCGGCCTCCTCATTGGTAGTCCGGGCGCATTGGTATATACCCCCATGGCCGTCGCCCGGTGTTCCGGGATCCGCCGACCGCGACCTCCCGTGGCGGTGTAATACGCCGTCATGACACCGCGCGTCGTGCGACCCGGGATCCTGGTGGTGAGCACCCTCATCGCCTGTCACCGCGACCAGCCGCGGCAAGCTGACCCGAGCGGCGCTGCCCTTTCGCTTGCCGCCGCACCGCAGGACACCGCGTTCCCCGGCACGACCGCGCCGATTCACCGAGCACGACCGATCCGGCCGGGCGTCCCGCCGGCGCTGCTCCGCGCGGTCGAGACCAGCTCGGGCCCCGGCTACGATCGGGTCGTGTTCGAATTTGCGAGCGACAGCGTGCCGGGCTACCACGTGGCATACATGACCGCGCCGGTCCGCCGCTGCGGCTCGGGAAATCCGGTGGCGCTCGCGGGTGCCGGCCGGCTCGTGGTGCGCTTCGAGCCCGCCCGGGCGCACGATGAGCGGGGCAATCCGAGCCCCGCGGAGCGGGAGCGCGCGACAGGGCTTCCCGCACTCAAGGACATAAAGCTCGTGTGCGACTTCGAGGGACAGGTGGAGTGGGCATTGGGAGTCGCGGCCGCCGCGCCCTACCGGGTGTCTGAGACCACGGCGCCGGCGCGGTTGGTGGTGGACATACGGCGCCGCCCGTGACGGCGTGGCCCAAGCCAGCCCTCGTCGTTCTCGTCGCCGCCTGCCACGGAGCGCCCGTCGAGCCTTGCCCCTCGCCGCGCGCGGCGGGGATCGCGGCGCAGCAGGCGGCGCCGGTCGCGCGCCCCTCGCCGTTCGACTCCGTGTTCGCCGCCGCCGGCGCCGAGTTCCACGTGCCGCCCGCGCTGCTCGCTGGCGTCGGCTGGGCGGAGACGCGCTGGCAGATGGTCCAAGGCGCGGAGGAGTTCCCGGGTCGGCCCGCGGCGTTCGGCGTGATGGCGTTGCGAGGAGCCGCATTGGAGCGGGGCGCGTCGCTCGCGGGCGTGACGCCCGAGGAAGCGCGGCGCGACGCCGTGGCGAACATCCGGGCCGCCGCAGCGGTGCTCGACGCGTACGCGAGCGAGGCTGGAGCAGCGCGCGAGCGCATCGAGCAATGGTCCGCAGTGATCGCCCGCTATGGCGAGATCGGCATCCCCGCGGCCCAGGCCGCCTACCTAGGCCAGGTGGATCGCGGGGTAGCACTCGCCGGCGGGCGGCCCGGTCTGGCGGTCGGCTCCGCGGCGCAGGCCGCCTGCCCGTCCCCCGATACCGCCGCCCTGGACTACCCGCAGGCGATATGGCGTCCGTCTCCCAATTTCGACCAACGGCCGACCGACGCGACAGGAGCGCTCCACATGGTGATCATCCATACCTGCGAGAGCAACTACGCGGGCTGCTGGAGCTGGCTCGTGAATTCCGTCTCGCAGGCGAGCGCGCATTACGTCGTGGACGAGGACGGCGCCGAGGTCTCCCAGCTCGTGCGCGAGCGCGACCGGGCGTGGCACATCGCGGCGCTGTACGACTGCACGCTGAACCGGCGCCACGACTGCTGGCGGAACGACGTGCAGAGCAACGATTTCACGGTGGGGATCGAGCATGCGGGCTTCGCCTCGCAGGCCTCCTTCCCCGCAGCCCAGCTCGACCGGTCGGCGGCGCTCGTATGCGACGTGACGCGGGACCGCGGGATCCCGCGCGACTGGCAGCACATTGTCGGCCACGGGCAGCTGCAACCCGCGAACCGCACCGACCCGGGACCCAACTGGCCGTGGATCGCGTACCTGCACCGGGTGCAGGCCTGGTGCGGTGAGGTCATCGTGGACGACTCGGCGCAGTTCAACGACGCGGCCGTCGCCACGGTATCCGTCCCGGCCACCTGGACCGCCACCGACACGACGCCGGATTACTATGGCGGCGGCTACCGCTGGGCGCCCACGCAGCCAGCAGCGACGGACGCGGCGGTGTTCTCGTTCCTGGTGACGGCGGCGGGCTCCCGGACGCTCGACGCGCGCTGGACCAGCGGCACGAACCGCTCACCGCAGGCGAAGTACGCAGTGATCACGTCCGCAGGGGTGACGCTCGCGACCGTGGCCGTGGATCAGCGGATCGGCGGAGGGAGCTGGCACGCGCTCGGGACCTGGACGCTCCCAGCCGGGTGGAATCGGGTCGCGCTCCTGCGCCGCGACGCGAGCGGCGCGGTGGTCGTGGCGGACGCGGTGCGGGTGCGGGAGTAGGGCCGATCCGAAGTCAGCTCCCCGCCGAAGAGCCCGCGAGGATGTCGCACCGGATCGGAGCGGCTGGCGCCGAGTGGGTGAGCGCGCCGATGGAGATCAGCCGGGCACCAGCTTCCGCGTAGGCGCGCGCCCCCTCGGGCGTGATCCCCCCCGACGCCTGAATCGTGACGCCCGGGCCCGCGCGCCGCACCCACCGGGCGACGCGCTCCGGTGTCTGGTTGTCGGCGAGGATATGGCGCACGCCGGCGGCGAGCGCCTCCTCGAGCTGCGCGTCGCTCTCCACCTCGACGACGACGGGCGCGTCGGGCGGCGCCCCCGCGAGCGCCGCGGCGAGGCCGCCCGGCCCACCGAGCGTCCAGTGATTGTCCTTCCAGAGGACGGCTTCGGCCAGCGAGCGACGGTTGGCGACTCCGCCCCCCACCGTCACCGCGTAGCTCTCGAGCGCGCGCAGCCCGGGAGTGGTCTTGCGCGTGTGGGTGATGCGGGCGCCGGTCCCGGCCACCGCCTCGACCGCCCGACGCGTCAGCGTCGCGACGCCCGAGAGGCGCTGCAGGAAATTGAGGGCGACCCGCTCGCCGGCGAGCAGCGTCGCAGCAGTCGCCTGCACCCGTGCGAGGATTGCGTCGGGTCCTGCCCACCCCCCCTCGGCGCACACCACGGCGACCCGCGCGCCGGGGTCGAGCACCGCGTACACGTGCCCGACGAGCGGTAACCCGGCCACGACGAAGCGTCCTTCGGCGACGAACGCCGCGCATGCGGGCCGCTCCCCAGCCAGGCCCAGGAGCCGGGTCGTCACGTCCTCGGTGGGCCGGTCTTCTTCCAGGGCCAGCCGCACCTCCGCGAGGCCGAGCGGCTCAGCCAATCGCCAGCATCCGGTCGATTGCGCGGCGGGCGCGCCCGGCGACTCCCGAGGGAACGGTGACCTCGTGCTTCAGGTCGCGGAGCGAATCGCGGAGCTTCTCGAGCGTGATCAGCTTCATGAAGCGGCACTCCGCCGTCTCCGCCAGCGCATGAAACTCCTTGGCGGGATTCTCGCGGCGCAGCCGGTGCAGCACCCCGGTCTCGGTCGCCACCACGAAGCGTCGCGCCGGCGAGCTGCGCGCCCGTTGCATCATCTGCTCGGTCGAAACGATGTGGGTGCGGCCGGCGGCCACGTCACCGTCCGCCGCGGCATAGTACATCGCGCTCGTGACACAGCCGCACTCGGGATGCACCAGGAGCTCCGCATCCGGATGCTCGCGGCGCTTGACCTCGATGTCCCCGGGCCCGAGCGCCGCGTGCACGTGACACTCCCCCATCCAGACGTCGAGCGGGCGCCCCGTGAGGCGCCGGACGTGAGCCCCGAGGAAGAAATCCGGCACGAACAGGACGGGGACATCGGGGGGCAGTGCCTGGACGACCGCAACGGCGTTCCCCGACGTACAGCAGTAGTCCGCCTCGGCCTTCACCGCCGCGCTGCAGTTCACGTATGCGACCACCAGCCCATCGGGATGGGTGGCGCGCCAGGCCCGCACGTCCTCGGGCCGGATCGTGTCGGCGAGCGAGCACCCCGCGTTCAGGTCGGGGATCAGCACCCGCTTCTCCGGGTTCGCGATGGCCGCCGTCTCGGCCATGAAGTGTACGCCGCAGATGACGAGCACCGGGGCGTCGAGCTCGGTCGCGCGTCGTGCCATCTTGAGCGAGTCGGCGACCACGTCCGCCACGTCCTGCACCTCAGGCCGCTGATAGTTGTGCGCCAGGATGGCCGCCCCACGCTCGGCCTTGAGCGAGCGGATCTCCGCCGCGAGCTCGGTCATGACACGGTCGCTCACGCCGTCACCCTCCTCCGCCGCGGATAGTCCAACCGCACGTGGCCGCCGCGCGTCTCGCGCCGGCGACGGGCCGCTGCGACGATGAGCTGCGCCACAAGGATCTGGTTCCGCGTGCGCCACGCTTCGCGCGGCGCCGCGGCGGCGAGCTCATCGAGCACACGGCCGGCCCGCACGAGCGACGCCTCGCTGCGCTCGACGCCCACGTCGGCGGTCATCACCCGCCGCAGCTCCCGGCGCAGGTCCCCGTGCGCTTCGTCCACGCTCCCGGCGAGCCGCGTCCAGGCCGCCCCGCTGATCGGCACCCCCTGCCAGCGGCTCCCGCCCGCGAGCGCACGCGCCGCGCGATCGGCGAACACCAATCCCTCGAGCAGCGAGTTCGAAGCGAGACGGTTGGCGCCGTGCACGCCGGTACAGGCCACCTCCCCCACGGCCCAGAGCCCCTGACGGGTCGAGCGTCCCGCGAGATCTGTCGCGACCCCACCCATGGCGTAATGCATCGCCGGCGCCACGGGGAGCACGTCGCGGGTGGGGTCGAGACCATGGCGCTCGAGCACCGCCGCGACCGCGGGGAAGCGCTCGGCGAAGGCGCGCACGCGCCGTGCGTCGAGCCAGGCCCCTCCCGACCGGTCCGCCACGGCGACCGCGCGCGCCACAACGTGTCGCGGTGCGAGCTCCGCGCGCGGGTCCAGGTCGCGCAGGAACCGCTCTCCGCGGCGATCCACCAGGACCGCGCCCGCGCCGCGCACGGCTTCCGAAACGAGCGGGGCGGGGTTTACGCCCGAGAGCTTCAGGGCGGTGGGATGGAACTGCAGGAACTCGAGGTCGCGCAACGCGGCCCCGCCGCGGTGTGCCAGCGCCCAGCCGTCACCCGTGGCGACGAGCGGGTTGGTGGTAACGGCGTACAGCTGCCCCACGCCCCCCGTCGCGAGCACGACCGCCGGCGCCGACAGCGTGACGACCGAGCCGTCTCGTTGCACGGCAACCACGCCTGCGACCCGATCACCGGCGAGCACCAGGTCGGCGACCTCGGTCTGCTCGCGGATCTCGATGAGCGGGTGGTTCGAGACGATGCGCGCCAGGCACCGCACGAGCATCGCGCCGGTGCGGTCGCCGCCGGCGTGCAGAATGCGAGGCCGGCTGTGTGCGGCCTCGAGCCCAAAGGACAGTCGCCCGTCGGGGGCGCGGTCGAACCTCGCACCGAGCGCCACGAGCTGGCGGATGCGCTCGGGCCCCTCGGTGGTGAGGATGCGGACCGCTTCCGGAGCGGCGAGTCCGTCGCCCGCCGCCTGCGTGTCCGCGGCATGCAGCGCCGGGCTGTCGCCCGGGCCGAGGGCCGCCGCGATCCCGCCTTGCGCCCACGCGCTCGCACTGTCCGCGAGGCTGCGCTTCGTGACCAGCAAACTGGCGCACCCTTCCGCGGCCAGGCGCCAGGCGGTCCACAGACCGGCCAGGCCGGAGCCGACGATTACAGGGCGAGCAGTGCCCGCCACGCTCACAAGGTCGTCGAGGAGCCCCGAATGCTATTGCAGGACATGCCACGCTCCCATTGGTAGAGAGAACCGCCGCTGGGGGGCCGTTTGGGCAACGCCTCGGTCCACCGAAGGTGATGGACCGCTCCCAGTGCGGGGCGCAGATGTCGATGCGCCACTTGAATAGTAACTCATTTCTTGGCGGGTGCGAGCGGACCCATGGACCGCGATGGCCCGATGCGTCGCGCCTCGATGTGCAGCCAGTTCGCTGTCCACGTCTTGCCGCCGTCCGTCGAGCGGTCTCCCGACCAGGAGAAACGATCCGGGAGGATGTCGTAATACCGGATGCGCCACAGCGACGGGTTTGCTGTTCCCACGCCGAACCGCTGGTCGATGTGCATCTCGGCGCCCACGCGGCGCCCGGTGCCCAGATTCTGCAGCCCGTTGCCGGGCTCGGTCGAGACGAGCTCCCATTGATCGAGGTTGGCGTTGTACGCGCGCAGGGTGTTCGTCACGTACCACGTTTGGCCGCTGTCACCCACGACGCGATACTCATCGAGGATTTGTGCGCCCTCGGCGAGGCGCACCGCGCTCCAGTAACCGCGACCCGTCCCGAACTCGCGACTCGCCGAAGTGAACTCCCAATCCCCGAGCAGGTAATCGAAAGTCACCCCGATGGGCATCGTAGGACGCCTTCAACTCCTGCCTGGTTCGCTGGTGGACGGCCTGCGCCGTGAGGGGTGGTGCAACGAGCATGATCGAGGCGAGCAGGGGTCCGGCAGAGAGCGAGACAACGGTGTGGCGCATGATGACCTCGGTCCGGGAAGGGGGGATAACGCTCACGCCCACACCAACCTGCACGCCCGGCTGGCACGCTGCAACCGCGACTGGTGATGCAGGTCACATCAGTGTGACCGCGCGCACGGTATCCTCACCGCCCCTTGCCGGAAGAGTCGTTGAACGGGCAAGGGGACGGACACTGCGCCCGCCAGACCCACAATTCCCTGGAGGTCACATGAAGGGCATGCCCCCCCGCACCGCCCTCGCGCTGGCAGTGATCACAGCCTGCCTCGCGGGCGGTGCGTTCGCTCAGCACCCGCAGCAGCCGCAGCTCCGCCATGGGTTCTGGTTCAGTGGCGGTCTTGGGTACGGCTCACTCGGGTGCAAGGACTGTGGCAGCCGTGAGGGCGCACTGAGCGGCAACATCTCGCTCGGCGGGACCCTGAGTCAGAAAGTCCTGCTCGGCGTTTCGACCAACGGATGGACCAAGTCGGAAAACGGCTCGACGCTCACGGTCGGCTCGCTGACCGCGGCGATTCGCTTCTACCCGTCGCCGACGGGCGGCTTCTTCCTGACCGGTGGTCTCGGTCTGGGGACGGTGAGCGCCGGCGTCGCGGGTTTCGGCAGCGCCAGTGAAACGGGCGTGGCGGCACTGCTCGGCTTGGGGTACGACATCCGAGTCAGCAACAGCGTCAGTCTCAGCCCTTACTGGAACGGGTTCGCGCTCAGCTACTCGGGCGGCGACGCCAACGTCGGCCAGATCGGCCTGGGAATCACGGTGCACTAACGGCCGGGGCTGTTCGCAGAGAGACGTGGTGCGCGCCGGATTCCAACAGGTCCGGCGCGCTCTGTTTGCGGGGATGCCGCTACATCGCTGCGGCGCCGTCGTACACACGCCGGAACTCGATCGAGCGGCCTCGTCCGCCCTCGAACTTGACGATCACGTACAGCTGCTTCCCGTCCTGGGAGCGGAGATAGTCCTCGGTGACCTTCCCGCCTCCCGACACCTTGCGCTCGACGACGAAATCGTTTCCCTGCCAGCGGCCCTTGATCTCGATGTCCCCGCCTCCCTCTACCTTCTGGGTGACCTTCCGGCCGTCGTTGTAGAGGACCAACGCCGCGCCGGTATCCGACCGGACCGCGACGCTCGAGTCCGTTTCGGCGATGGTGACTGCGGGGGGCGCCTCGAACACGAGCTGCATCGTCTGGTGCATCCGCTGACGCTGCTCGTCGCTCATCCCTCCCCGCGTGCCGCCCCCGCCCCCGCCCCCGCCTCCCCCTCCCCGCCCGCGGCCGAAGCCCCCGCGCCCCCCAAAACCGCCACGCCCCCCACCCCCACCCATTCCAGGGTACCCGCCGCCGGAGCGGCCCCCACGCGACTCGTCCCCGGTCGAGTCGCGGCCCTGGAGCATGTTCCGAGGGTTGTCGCTCTCTGCGGCGTTGAATGTCCACCGGCCGGAGAGATCCGGGTGCTGGGCCTGCAACGGGGTCGCGGCGGCGATCAGCAAGACGGCAGTCGTCAGTCTCATAGTGCGGGTCCTCCGGGTTTAAGAAGCAGATCCTTGACAGCCTCGCTCACTCCGCGAAACAAAAAAGAGAAACCACGCGATGACCTCTCTCTTTTTTCTCAAGGCGCCCCCGCGGCTTGTCATCCTGAACGAGCGCGCGGGACGCGCGCGAAGCGAAGGATCTGTTGTTGGGTTTCAGCCGGCGGGTCATTCGGCCCGTCGGCGTCGTGAACGTCGTGGAGCACCGCCCGGGCCACGCGACGCACCGGCTCCTCGTACCGGTCGACCAGCGTCCCGAAGGCGGCTCGATCGCCCGCAAGCGTGCGTACCACCAGGGCGACGTCGTCTTCACAACCGGGGATCATGCCCTCGGCGGCCGGTCCGGTCATGAGCGATATACGAACGGGACTGGGCGGAGGTTGACCGACGGGCCGCAGTCAGCGGCGGCGGAGTGACGCTCGCATGTCCCGGTCAGCGACCAGGAAGTGGCCGAGGATTCACTTCGGAACTGGCGCGGGGGAGGGCGTGCTCGTGGTCGAGAAGATGCGGCAAGCGTGGACGGCCGCACTCGCCGTCAGCGTCCTGTGGGCGAGTACCCTGACGTTTCCGATCATGGGCCTGGTGTATTGTCTGACGATCGTTGCGCTCGACCGCATCGAGCACTGGCGCCGGGGCAGAGACCCGTGAACGACTATTGCTTGTAGAGCGCGGGGAATTGCTCCTGCAACCGTTTCAGCTTCGGCAGGTCGTTGAAGACGATATACGGCTGGTCGGGGTGGCGCGCGAGATAGTTCTGGTGATACGCCTCGGCGGTATAGAAGTGCTCGAACGGCGCCACCTGGGTGACGATCGGACCGGAGAAGACCCGGGCCTTGGTCAGCTGATCGATGTACGCCTGCGCGGCCTCCTTCTGGACTACGTTCGTGTAGAAGATCGCCGACCGGTACTGGCTCCCCACGTCCGGGCCCTGGCGGTTCAATTGGGTCGGATCGTGCGCCACGGAAAAGAAGACCCGCAACAGGTCGGCGTACGTAAGCTGCGACGGATCGTAAGTGATCTGCACCGACTCGGCATGTCCGGTCGTGCCGGTGCTCACGACCTCGTACGCCGCAGTGGTCGCGCCTCCTCCTGAGTAGCCCGAGACCACTGTCTTGACGCCCCGGACGTGCTTGAACACCGCGTCCACACCCCAGAAGCATCCGCCCGCGAAGACGGCGATCTGATCCCCCTTGGTCGCCGGGATTTGTGCCTGCGCTCCGTTCCCTGCCAGGAGGCCGGCTGTCCAGACGAGAACAAGGTGGCCGATAAGCCTGCGGAATCGGTGCATGCCGAAACCTAATGCGCTGCGCCCGCTATGGAACGGTGCGCCGGGCGCAGGTACATTGGTCGTCGTGGAGCCAACCTCCGTGTCGCCGTTCAGCGCCTGGGAAAACTTCTACGTGATCATCGGCTCCTCCGCCGCGGCGCTGACGGGTCTGCAATTCGTGGTGGTCGTCCTCGGCGCCGAGGCGCGCTCGATCGGCCCGGAGGTGGGCGCCTTCGGCACGCCCACGGTCATCCACTTCTGCGCCGCGCTGCTCGTGTCGGCGATCCTGAGCGTGCCGTGGCGCGCGGTCTCGAACGCCGGGCTCGCGCTGGGCGCCGTGGGTGTGGCGGGCATCGTGTACATGGCGGTCGTCATCCGGCGGGCGCGGAGGCAGATGAAGTACGTGCCGGTGCTGGAAGACTGGCTGTGGCACTGCGCCTTTCCGCTCGTCGCCTATGTGACGCTGCTGGTGGCGGCGCTCGTGCTGTGGCGCGATCCCCCCCGCTCGCTCTTGGTCATTGGCGCGACGGCGTTGTTCCTGCTGTTCATCGGCATTCACAACGCCTGGGATGCCGTCACCTACATCGCCACGCAGCAGCCGCAGCACGACGAGAGCGCGCCGGACCGGACGAAGGGTCGGTCTCGGAATTGACGACTCCGTGATGCCCTGAGAGGAGTATGAGAACCCTCTCATAAGGCGCGCGCGCTAGATGCTCGAGGCGCAGCACGTCCTCGGCGCCGTGGAGGGATGGCGCGCCGTCTACACACTCACCAACCAGGTCGCGGGCAACGCGGTCGCCGTCTTCAATCGGGCCGCCGACGGCACTCTGAGCGCGGCCGGCACGATCGCGACGGGTGGAACGGGAACCGGCGGCAGCCTGGGCTCGCAGGGCGCGGTCGCGCTGAGCGACGACGGGCGCCGGCTGTTCGCGGTGAACGCCGGCTCGAACGACGTCTCCGTGTTCGACGTCGGCCCGACAGGGCTGTCGCTCGCGAGCCAGACGGCGTCCGGCGGCACGCTCCCGATCAGCCTCACCGCGCACGGGAGCCTGCTCTACGTGCTGAACGCCGGCGGCGCCGGCAATATCAGCGGGTTCTCCGTCGGCGCGACCGGCGGGCTCACGCCGATCGCGGGCTCCACCCAGCCGCTCTCCGGCACCAACGTGGGACCGGCGCAGGTGTCGTTCAGCCCCGACGGCCGCCGCCTCGTCGTCACCGAGAAGAACACCAATCTGCTCGATGTGTACGCCGTGGACGCGAACGGCGCGGCAAGCGGACGCGCGTCGGTGGCGTCGGCCGGTGGGACGCCGTTCGGGTTCGCCTTCGGCCACCGCAACGACGTCTTCGTGTCGGAAGCCACGGGCTCGGCCTCGTCCTATGTGCTGGACGCCGGAAATCTCTCGCTCGTGAGCGGCGCGGTGCTCACGCACCGGGGCGCGCCCTGCTGGGCCGTCGTGACCGACGATGGGCGCTTCGGCTACACCGGCAATGGCAGCGGCTCGGTTTCGGCCTTCGGCATCGCGCCAAGCGGCGCGATCAGGCTGGTCGATGCGGACGGGGCGACCGCCGTTGTGAGTGGCGGGGTGAACGATATCGCCCTGAGCGGGAACAGCCGGTACCTGTACGTGCTGGGGACCGGCGCCACTCCGGCGATCTACGCGTTTCGCCTCGAGGCGGACGGGCACCTCAACCCGCTGGGGCCGATCGGGGAACTTCCCGCCGGCACGCGGGGACTCGCGGCGCGGTAGACACGCCGTCCTTGCCCCGCGAGTGAACTCGCGGCTCGGCCCTGCCCGTACACGGGCTGGATCCACGCCGCTGTCAGCGGCAGGGCCGAGTCGCGGCTTCAGCCGCGGACTCGCGCCGCCAGGCGACTCAGCGCCGCCAGGCTGCGCTCCACATCAGAGCTGGCTCAGCCCACCGTCTGCCACGAGCTCGGCGCCGACAAAGAACGTGGACTCATCGGAGGCCAGGAACACCGCCGCGTGCGCGATCTCGCGCGGATCACCGAAGCGCTTGAGAGGCACATTTTGTCGCACGCGCGCGTCGAACTCCTGGCGCGCCTCCGGGGTGAGACCGAGCCGGTCCAAGATGGGCGTGGTGATCGGCCCGGGACTGATCACGTTGACGCGAATTCCCCGATCCGCGAGGTCGGCTGAGAGCGTGCGCGCCAGGGACCGCACGGCGGCCTTGCTCGCGGCATAGACGCTGCTGGCGGGCATGCCCAGCATTCCCGCGATCGAGCTGTTGAGAATGATGGATGCGCCGCGCGCGAGGAGGGGCAGCGCCTTCTGGATCGTAAAGTAGGCGCCCTTGACGTTCGTGTCGAAGATCCGGTCGAAGTGCTGCTCCGCCGCCTCGGCGAATGGGACGAACTCGGCGATGCCGGCATTCACGAACAACACATCGAGCCGGCCGAACTGACCGCGTATCTCGTCCATGACATGGTCGAGGTGTCCCGCGACGGTGACGTCCGCTCGAACGGCGACGAGCTGATCGGCCGCCGCGAGCTCGCCGAGCTGCGACCTGGCCGACCGCAGCGTGCTCGGATCACGCCCGGTAATGACCACGCTCGCACCGGCCTTGAGAAACTCCTCGGCGGTGGCGAGGCCGATGCCGCTGTTGCCGCCCGTGATCAGGGCGACCTTGCCGGCGAGGCGGCGCGCCACCGGCGCGGGCGCGGTGGACGGGGATCTCAGCGATGTGGCATGAGCGGTCATGGTGGTCCTCCGGGGTATCCGTTGTGGTTCAATAATCATTGAACAAGGGAGGAACGCCGGACGCTGTCAAAAGGTTCAACGAGTCTTGAACAAGGAGCAGCCGTGGCTAGGTTTCACACGTGCCGAAGCCCTTGCACCACCCCAAACGCAGCCAGATTGCCCTGTCGGCTGTGCTCGAGGCCTTGAGCGACCCGATCCGGCGGGTGATCGTGCAGCGGCTCTCGCACAACGGCGAACGCAGCTGTTCGGCGTTCCTATCCTACGCGTCCAAGACGAATCTCAGCTATCACTTGGCGCGCCTGCGGACCGCGGGACTCGTACGGATCCGTCCCGAGGGCACGTGCCGCATGCTGTCGCTCCGGGCGGACGACGTGGAAGCCCGGTTTCCGGGGTTGCTCCGGGCGGTGCTTGCGAGCGCGGGGGTCGAGGGAGCCCGACCCGCGCGGCGAACGAGGAGTTCGAGGGGGTCATCGTCATGACGCCGCGGCCACGCAGCCCCTCCGCGAACCGCGCCGCGTGGCGGCACGTGCGCTCGATCAGGTCGGCGAGTCCGTGCCGCCCTCCATGACCTGTCCTTAACAGGGTCCTGGGGAACAGCATCTCGGCCTCGACGTTCCCATCCTAAAGGGATGGGCCCGGCACAACACAACGCTGTAAACGTAGGGGCGCAGCAAGCTGCGCCCCTACATCGATCATAGCCGGGCCCACGCTTGAGCGTGGGAATCACCGTGCAACGGAGCCCGGTGGTGGTTCTTCCGGGCGCTGATAGCGACCCGATTTACGAAGCGAGCGGGGGGTCGCCCCCGGGCAGCCACATCGTGAACGTGCTGCCCGACCCGAGGGTACTCTCGACCGTGATCTGGCCGCCTTGCAGCTCGGCAAGCAGGCGCGCGATCGCGAGGCCGAGCCCGCTCCCCCCCAGGTCCCGGCTGCGCGACTGATCGACGCGGAAGAAGCGGTCGAAGATCCGCTCCACATGCTCGGGCGGGATGCCCTGCCCCGTGTCTCGCACACTCACGCCCACCCTCGTCCCGTTGGTCTCGAGCGCGAACGTAATGCTGCCGCTGGCCGTGTAGCGGACGGCGTTGGAGGCGAGGTTCAAGAGGATGTGGCGCGTCCGACCGGCGTCGCCCAGGGCCCACCGCCGCGCGGACGGCGTCGCCGACACCACGAGATCTTTCCCGACGGCCATCGCTTCCGTGATCTCCCGCACCTCGTCCACCACCGCCGTGAGGTCGAAGGGCGCGTGCGCGAAGGCCAGCTGCCGGTTCTCGCCCCGGGCAATGAGCAGCAGCTCTTCCACGAGCTTCGCCGTCTGGTCGAGGACGCGCTCCATCGCCCCGAGCGCTTCGCGCGTCTCCGCCTCGGTCCGGCCCTCGGCGGCCGCCCACTGCACCTGGGCGCGCAGGTGAGTGAGCGGCGTGCGCAGCTCGTGACTCGCGTCGGCCGTGAACGCCTGAAGTGCGCGATGCGCGCGCTCGACGCGCTCGAGCATGCGGTTGACCGAGTCCGCGAGCTCCGTCACTTCCGCCTGGCCCGTCGGGCTCGTGAGTCGGGTGCCCAGCTCCGCGGGACCGATGGCGCGGGTCTCGGCGGCGACGCGCTCGAGCGGGCGCAGCGCGCCGGCCACCGCCTGGCGAGCGCCCCGCGCCACGGCGAACCCCGCGGCGGGGAGGAGCAGCGCCGCCGCGGCCGCGAGCGCGCCCAGCGCGACGAGGTACGATTCCCGGCTCGCCACGACGTAGATGTCGAACGCGCCGGCCGCACGATGCAGCACGCGGAAGCGCCAGCGCGACCGCTGGGCGATCGCCGCGAGCACGGCACGACGCACGTCGTCCGGCGAGGCGCTCGCCGGCAGGCCCTCGAGCCGCCTGGCAGGCATATCGGGCGACACGAAGTAGACCTCCTGCTGCCCGCCGGCGCCGGTGGTGGTGCGGGTGATCACCACCTGGCCCCCCATGGCCACGAGCCGGTCCGCGAGCGCCGACGGCATGACGCCCCCGGGCTCGGCTGTCGAGTCGCGGTAGGCGCCCAGCAGCGACTGGGTCAGGTCGGCGGAATGCTCGAGCGAGCGCCGCAACGCCATCTCCGCCGCCGCGGCGAACAGCGCGACCACGAGCAGCGCGTAACCCGCGAGACCGGTCCAGGCCACCCGTGCGAACCGGCGCGTGAGGACCCCACCCAGCCGGCGCTCGTTCACGTGGCCGTGTCTGTTTCGAGCCGGTACCCGACGCCGCGGACCGTTCGGATCGGCGCCATTCGGCCTCCGAAGCTCAGCTTCTTGCGGAGGTAGTTGACGTACACGTCCACGACGTTCGTCTCGGGATCGAACTGGTAGTTCCACACCGCTTCGGCGATCCGGGAGCGAGACACCGAGCGGCCGGCATTGCGCATCAGAAACTCGAGCAGGGCGAACTCGCGCGGGCTCAGGTCCACCACGCGCTCGCCCTGCGAGACGCGGCGCGTGAGCGGGTCGAGCACCAGATCGCCCACCTTGAGCGTGGCGTCCTGGTGCCGCAGGTCGGCGCGGCGAATCAGCGCGTGGACGCGAGCGAGCAGTTCCGCCAGATCGAACGGCTTGGTGAGGTAGTCGTCCGCGCCGCCTTCGAGGCCCTTCACCCGCGCCTCGAGCTCGTCGCGGGCGGTGAGCAGGAGGACCGGCGTGAAGACGCCCCGCGCCCTGAGCTCCGACACCACACTGAAGCCGTCCCGCCCCGGCAGCATCACGTCGAGTACGATGCAGCCGTATGTCCCGCCCAGGGCGCGCTCGAGGGCGCGGTCGCCGGTGTCGGCTTCGGTGACGCCGTAGCCTTCTTCGCGGAAGGCCTTGCTCAGGAAGCGCCGCAGCTCGCGGTCGTCCTCGACGAGGAGTATCTGCACGAGAACCAAACCTACGACGGGCAGCCGCCAAGCTCCACCGTCGACGACGACGACGTGAGGTGTCAGAGCGGGCGCGTCACGGCGTGGCGTTCCCGATCACGGCTTCCAGATCCTGGGGGGCCCGCTTGCGACACTCCTTCTTCAAGTCGTCCATGTCCGCCGCGAGGAACTCTCCCAGAAAGGAGTCCGCGGTGATCTCGAACGCCGGCAGCTCCTTCTTGGCGGAGGTGTTGGAATACAGGGCAATCACGGCGCGCTGATCGAACCGGTAGAAGGAGTAGGTCGGGTAGCGGCCGAACAACCATACGTGAGCGGGCTTGCCGAAGTCGCGCGCCAGCCGCGCGAAATAGCGGTAGGCATCCGCCACCAGCGCCGGGATCAAGGGACCGTCCTCGAAATGCCTGCCCAGGGAGAAGAGGAGCTCGTGGTTCTCGAGATCGGGGAGAAACGCCTCGAGCGTGGTGCCGGCGCGACCGAGGAATGCCTTGATGGCCGCGTCGTGATTCTCGCGCCAGCGGCGGGAATGGATGAAGTAGAGGGCCATCGTGGCCGCAGACGCTATGAGATCGTCAAAGCGCTGCACGAACCCCGCGAAGGGAGCTACGCGGACGATGCCGAACGGGGGTTCCGGCGTGGCGCTCATCGGCTCGATGCTACCCGAGGTGGGACCGGGGAGCAAGAACGCATGTGGGCCGGGTGAGAAAGCTCTAAGAATGAGAGCGGACGCTTCCCGCGCACCCGGCTCTCCCCTAGGTTCAGACCATGAACCTCCTGTTCGCTCTCGTGCTCGCCGTGACGACGGCGCCGCTCGACACGGCAACCTTCGCGGGCGGCTGCTTCTGGTCCATGGAGCGGGCCTTCGACCAAGTCGCCGGCGTCGTCGCCGTGACCGTGGGTTATACGGGCGGCACCATGCCGCATCCGTCGTACGAGCAGGTGTCCACGGGCCAGACGGGACACCTCGAGTCGGTGCAGGTGGTGTACGATCCCCGAAGAATCGCGTACGAGCGGCTGGTGGACGCGTTCTGGCACGACATCGACCCGACCCAGGCCGACGGCCAGTTTTGCGACCACGGCCCGGAGTACCACACGGCGATCTTTTATCGCGACTCCACCGAATACCGCGTGGCCGCGGCCTCACGCCGGGCGCTCGAGCGGCGCTTCGAGAAGCCGATCGTCACCGCGATCGTCCCGGCGACCGCGTTCTACCCGGCGGAGCCGTATCACCAGCACTACTACCGCAAGAATCCGGTGAGGTACGGCATGTATCGCGTGGCGTGCGGCCGCGACCGGCGCTTGCGGGAGATCTGGGGCGTCGCAGCCCCGTCGAGGGAGGTACAATCGAGCATGCACGACACCAAGCCGAGCGACGCCGAGTTGCGGCGGTCGCTGACCCAGTTGCAGTACCAGGTCACCCAGCACGAGGCGACCGAGCCACCGTTCCACAACGACTATTGGGACAACCACCGGGCCGGCATCTACGTGGACGTCGTCTCCGGGGAGCCGCTGTTCAGCTCGCTCGACAAATTCGAGTCGGGCACCGGGTGGCCGAGCTTCACGAAGCCGCTCGAGGACGCGAACGTCCGCGAGACGTCCGACCGGTCGCTCTTGATGACGCGGACCGAGGTGCGGTCGGCCCATGCCGATTCGCACCTGGGTCACGTGTTCGACGACGGCCCGGCACCGACGGGGTTGCGCTACTGCATCAACTCGGCAGCGCTGCGCTTCATTCCGGTCGAGCGCCTGCAAGCAGAGGGGTACGAGCGCTACCTGTCGCTGTTCCAGACCGCACAGCGCTGATCCCGTCTCCGTGATCCCCGGGCTCGCGCCCGGGGTCAGGCTGGCACCCATTCACTCTCCGTGATCCCCGGGCTCGCGCCCGGGGTCCGTGGGACCACGTCGGTGGGGACGGCCTAGATTCCATGCATGGCCTTCGACCCCCTCCCCCAGCAGTGCCTCGCGATTGAAGCGCCGCTCGGCCCGGTGCTCGTGGTCGCGGGACCCGGCGCGGGGAAGACGTTCTGCCTCATCGCCCGGATCAATTACCTGATCGACGCCCTCCACGTGGCGCCCGAGCGCATCTGCGCGGTCACGTTCACGAATCGAGCGGCCGAAGAGATTGCCATCCGGCTGAAGCACACGCTGGGGGAGCGTGCCGAGCCCATCACGCGAGGCACGATCCACGCGCTCTGCCTGGCGCTGCTGCGCGAGCACGCCGAGGCCGCGGGCCTGCGGAAGGGCTTCGGGGTGGCCGACGAGCAATACCAGAAGGCCATCCTTGGCCGGCTGCACGTGCCGCAGGAGCAGCGGGGCTCGCTCTTGAACCGGTTCAGCCGGCACCGCGTCCAGAAGGGGGATTACGAGCTGACGGCTGACGACGCGCGCCTGTATCGCGAGTACGCCGCCTGGCTCGCGCACCGCAACATGCTGGACTTCGACGACCTCGTCAGCAAGGCCGAGGAGCTCCTGCGCACCCACGGCGACATTGCCGATGCCGTCGCCGCACGCTGGGACTATCTGCTGGTGGACGAGTTCCAGGACGTGAACGCGGTCCAGTACGATCTCCTGAAGCGCCTGGCGGCGCCGCACGGCAACTTCTTCGCGGTCGGCGACGACGAGCAGTCGATCTTCACCTGGACGGGGGCGGACCCCTACGTCCTGGTGCGGTTCAGCCGCGAGTATGCGATCGACCGGCCCATCGTGCTCGACAAGAATTGCCGCTGCTCGCGCCAGATCTTCGAGACCGCCCGGCGGGTCCTGGCGCACAATCCACAGCTCTTCGAAAAGCAGCTCAGCGCCGATCAGGAGTCGGCGTACGACGTGGGCGCATTCGCCTTCCGCGACGAGGAGGAAGAGGCCTCGTGGCTGCTCGACGACATCCTCGCGGACGGCACGGCGGCCGGCTTGGAGTGGGGCGACTACGCGATTCTGTACCGACGGCACAAGCTCGGCGAGTACCTCGAGGGACGTCTCGTCCGAGCGGGGATTCCCTGCCGGCTGGCGCGCGGCCGCGCGCTGGTCGAGGACGACGTCATCAAGTACGTGATGGCCGCGCTGCGGATCGTGCGCGATCCCGGCGATCCCGTCGCGCTCGAGGCGTTCGCGCGCTGCGTGCTCTCGGCGCACTTCCTTCAGGAGGTCCTTGCCTCACCCCCGTTCCCCCTGGAGGCCGATTTCCTCGCGGCCATCCGCACGCTCGCCCGGCGGCGGCCGGCGCAGGACCCCGACACGAAGAAGCTGTGGCGGCTCGTGTTCCAGGTGGAGAACCTCCGCGCCCTGCCCCGCTCGCATCGCACGCTGGCGCCGCTCGTCGATGAGATCCTCTCGCAGAGCGTCGGGCCGTACCGGAACGCGTTGGAGGAGCGGCACGACGAGCTCACGGATCCCGCCGATAGCCCCGAGGCGGTGCGGCTCGCCGCGCGGCTCGCCGGCGCGATCGCGAGCGAGCGGGACATCGTGATCGAGCCGCAGGGGGGGTTGGAGATCGCATTGCGCGGGATGCTCGCCGCCGCAGGGGTGCGGCATGTGCCGTCCGCCGCCGCTGCGCGGCGGGAGGTTGGGGAGGTTGGGGAGGTTGTGATCGGGGCACAGGATGGCGGCCCACACGGGCTCGCGCTCACGTTGTTCAAGGCCCTCCAAAACCTCCACTCCCTCGACATCCTCGATACCCTCTCCCGCTACGTCACGTTCGACCTGGAGACGACCGACAAGGACGTGGAGGTTTGCGAGGTTGTGGAGATTGGGGCGGTGCGCGTGGTGGGCGGCGACATCGTGGACCGGTTTCATACGCTGGTGCAGCCCTACCGCCCGATCACGCCCGGCGCCACCAAGGTGCACGGCTACACCGATGCGGATGTGCGGGATGCGCGATCGTTTGCCGAGGTGTGGCCCGAGTTCCGCGCCTTCATCGGCGACGACGTCCTCATCGCGCACAACGGCCAGCATTTCGACATTCCCGTGCTGCGCCGGCTCGCGGCCGGACGGGACGGCGTGGACAGCCTCGTGCTCTACGACACGCTACCGCTCGTTCGCTCACTCTCCCGCGACAGCGCCAAGCTGGAAGACCTCGCGCTGCGGTTCGGCATCGACGCCGGCCGGGCGCATCACGCGTTGGACGATGCGGTCACGCTGGCCCGGGTCTATCGCGAGCTCGAGCGCCAGCGGGGTATCCGGGCGCGCAAGGCGGTGCTAGTTAACCTGCTTGACTACCTGGGACTTGCCTTCGCGTTGGAGCAGGGAGCGGGGAGCAGGGAGCAGGACATGTTGTTCAAGCTCGCGAAGTTCTATACGCTGGGTCGATACAGCGACGCGCTGGCGTTCTACGAGATGGAGCGCGGGCGCACCGGGGCAGCCACCACGCCTCCCGTCGACGAGGTGATCCGGCGGCTCGGCGGGCGCGCGCTCATGACGCGCCTGCGGGCCGAGCCCGACCCCGCTCAGCGCTATCCCGCGGCGGTCGCCCGCCTGCGCGCATTGATCGATGGCGACCCTGCCTCGACTCTCTCCGACAGCATCGATCGCCTGCTCGAGCGGGTCGCGCTCTCCACGTCGGAGGGCATCGAAGTCGCGCCCGATCGCATCAACCTGCTCACGCTGCATTCGACCAAGGGGTTGGAGTTTTCGCGCGTGTACATCGTGGGAGTGGAGGATTACCAGATTCCCGGGCTGCGCGAGACGAAGGAGAATCGGCAGGCGGAGATCGAGGAGGCGCGCCGCCTCCTGTACGTGGGGATGACGCGGGCGCGCGAGCGACTGGTGCTCACCCGGGTCGAGCGGCGGTTCGGGATGGAGGCGGGGGGCAGCGGGTTCCTCGACGAGATGGGGTTGACAGCCGGGACTGATGTGGGCGCTGGCTCCTTCCCGGGCGCCCGCCCATTATAGAGGCTCCGCTCCCTTCGGAGCCCCCGTTGGCCGATTCGGTTGCCCGCCTAAGGCTCGCGCTCGCGGACCGCTACACGATCGAGCGCGAGCTGGGCCGCGGGGGCATGGCCACCGTCTACCGCGCGAGCGACGTGAGGCACCACCGCACGGTCGCGATCAAGGTGCTCCTCCCTGAGGTGGCGTCGCAGCTCGGCCCCGACCGATTCTTGCGAGAAGTCGAGATCGCCGCGAGTCTGAATCATCCGCACATCCTCCCGCTGTACGACTCCGGTGGCGCCGAGGGGTTCCTCTTTTACGTTATGCCCCACGTCGAGGGCGAGTCGCTGCGCGACAAGCTCGAGCGCGAGAAGCAGCTCTCGGTTGAGGAGGCCCTCGGCATCACGCGGCAGGTCGCTTCCGCGCTCGGCTACGCGCACGCCCGTAACGTGATCCATCGGGACATAAAGCCCGAGAACATCCTGCTGCACGAAGGCGAGGCGATGGTCACCGACTTCGGAATCGCACTCGCAGTGAGCGCCGCGGCGCATGAACGTCTGACGCAGACGGGGATGACCGTGGGGACGCCGGCCTACATGAGTCCCGAGCAGGCCACGAGCGAACGAGGCTTGGATGGTCGCAGCGACGTGTACAGTCTTGGCTGTGTGTTGTATGAAATGCTCGCCGGCGAGCCCCCGTTCACCGGACCAACGGCGCAAGCGGTGATCACCAAGTGCTTGGTCGATCCCGTGCCGGCGGTGCGACGGCTGCGCCCCGCCGTGCCGCCGGGCGTCGAGCACGCGTTGACGAAGGCGCTCGCCAAGGTCCCGGCCGACCGATGGGCGTCGCCGAACGCGTTCGCCGAGGCGCTCACCGCACCGGCCTCCGCCCGGGCGCCGTCCGTCGCGGTCCTGCCGTTCCTCAATCTCAGCGCGGACCCGGAGAACGAGTACTTCGCCGACGGGATCACGGAAGACGTCATCGCCCATCTATCGAAGATCCGTGCCCTCAAGGTGATCTCACGCACGTCGGTGATGGCGTTCAAGCAGCGCGAGCAGAGCTTGAAGGAGATCGGGGCGAGACTCGAGGCCGCGACACTGCTCGAAGGCAGCGTGCGGCGGGTCGGCGATCGGGTGCGGATCGTGGCGCAGCTCATCGACGCGCAAGCCGACCGACACCTCTGGGCGGAGACGTATGACCGTCAGCTCACGGATGTGTTCGCCATCCAGACGGACGTGGCGTTGCACATCGCGGCCGCGCTCGAAGCCGAGCTGTCTCCCGATGAGAAGTCCCGGCTGCACAAGGAGCCCACCGGCGATCTGCTGGCCTATCAGCTCTATCTTCAGGGCCGGCATTGTTACTTCAGGTATACCGAGGAAGGCGGTCGCAAGGGGATCGAGTACTTCGAGCAGGCGATCGCCAAAGACCCCGATTACGCCCTCGCGTACGCGGCCCTGGCCATGGTCTATACGGAGCTCGGGGAGGCCGGGGCGATGCGGCCGGACGAGGCGTACGCCCGAGCCAAAGCAGCCAGCGCGACGGCGCTGGCCCTCGACCCCGAGCTCGGCGAAGCGCATTGCATGCTCGCCTTCATCAAGGCGGTGTGCGACTTCGACTGGGTGGGCGCCGAGCAGGAGTTCAAGCGGGCGCTGGAGCTGACGCCCAACAGTGCCGACACGTACGACCTCTACGGCCGCATGTGTTTGGCGGTGGAGCGGAACGACGACGCACTCGCGATGGAGCGACGCGCCCAGGAACTGGACCCGCTGGCCCATCGGGCGGACGTCGCGCGGGCGCTGCTCCGGGCGGGACGGTACGATGAGGCGTTGCAAGCGGCCACCCGCGCGCTCGCGCTCGATCCCCATTACGCTCGCGGGCATGCGACGCTCGGGTGGGCGTATCTGAAGAAGGGGATCGTCGCACCGGGCCTAGCGGAATTGGAGACCGCCGTGTCCCTCTCTCCAGGCGATACGCTGTGGCTGGCACAGCTCGGCCAGGCGTACGGAATCGCGGGTAACCTCGAGAAAGCCCGCGAGGTGTTGCGGCAGCTCGAAGAGCTGTCCCGCCAGAGATTCGTCTCACCGTATCACATGGCGGTCGTCTATACCGGTCTCGGCGAGCAGGAACGGGCGATCGATTGGCTCGAGCGAGCCTACGAGGGGCGATCAGGGCCTGTCTACAGCATCAAGGGGTCGTTCCTGTTCACGGCACTTCGCGCGCACCCGAGATTCGTCGCGCTCCTCAAAAAGATGAACCTGTCGCGGGAACTTCCCCAGGATAAGGTTCATTAATGAAGCATGACCGCGTATGGCGCTCACTTCCGCCTGATAGCCCGGGGGCTGGCCGATTACCTGGCCGGCATCGACCCCAGCGCCGTGGGGCTGGTTGGAGCACTGCTCATACTGATCCGTAGCCGAGGGCGGCCTTAGTCTAGGCCCAGGATCCGCTTCACCGCCAGCTTCAGCTCTCCTGCCGTCACGGGGTCGCGCCAGTGGGGGCCCCCGCCGTGGTCCGGCGTCCCGAAGACCGTGATGCGCGCCAGCAGGCCGTGGTGCCGCGCTTCGACGTCCGCCAGCATGGAATCCACCTCGTGTCGCACCGTCGCTTCCGGTGAGCGGGTGTAGATCACGAAGCGCGTATCCAGATCGGCGAAGTAGCGGAGGAACACCT
>WNEL01000031.1_pt1 | contig 40226 bp, 33 predicted proteins | sample 5399991 | NCBI WGS metagenome assembly WNEL01 (sample SAMN13153325, study PRJNA577476) | soil metagenome | isolation source: 20 cm grassland meadow soil pre-rain plot 2 | place: USA:California | collected 2015-09-08
ACATTCACGTCTCTCCTTGCCGTGGCAACTGGGCTGCTACTGGTGAACGAGTCCATTGCCCTGAGACGAGCCGAGCCTCACCGCTGACACTGAACGCCCTCGGCCGCCGCGTCATGTAACCGCAGCGCTCCGGGAGTGCGGTTCGTCACCGCTGCATCGTCAGTGGATGTGGACAGGAGTCTTGCTATCGCTAACGTGTTTCCGCGCCTGACGTGTTTCCGCGCCGGGTCAACATGGGTTGGCTCCTTCCCAGGCGGAGGACAGTGCGCACGGCGCACCACCCCTGTATTTCTGACTCGGTACGCCCGCAGCCGCCGGTCAGGAAATCCGGTGAATACCTGATTCGAAGGGGGGAAATTACCGGAGGCGCGCGCCGGCCAGCGGAGATTAAAGCTGGACGAAGCCCTTCCGGATGGCGTACCGGACCAGGCCCGCGGTGTCATGAATCTCGAGCTTGTCCATGAGGTGGGTCCGATGCGACTCGGCGGTCTTGACCCCGACGCCGAGGACGTGGGCGATCTCCTTCGTGGTCTTGCCTTCGGCCACGAGCTGCAAGACCTGGCACTCGCGCGGGGTGAGATGGTCGACCGGCGCGGTCGTTCCGCTCAGGTAGGCATCGACGACGGCCTTCCCCATGCCGGGACCGAGATAGACCGCGCCTGCTTGCACGTCGCGGATCGCGCGGACGAGGTCCGCGGCCGCCTGGGTCTTCAGGACGAAGCCTCGGATCCCCGCGCGCAGTCCCTCCAGCACGTATTGTTCATCGGTGTGCATCGTCAACAGGACCAGCTTCGTCGTGGGCAACGCCTCGTGGATGGCCCGTGCCGCGCCCAGTCCGTTCAGGATCGGCATGCCGAAGTCGACGATGACGACCTCGGGACGCAGCTCCTTGGCGAGCTGGATTGCCTGCATTCCGTCGGCGGCCTGCCCAACGATGGCGAAACCTTCACGCTCGAGCAGCGCCGTCAGGCCCTGGCGGACGATCGCGTGATCGTCGACGAGCATGACACGCGTTGTCATGCCGGTCGTTCAGGAAACCGGGATGCCAACGACCAGCGTCGTCCCCTGGCCAGGCCGCGTGCGGATCTCGAGCCTTCCGCCCAGGGTCTCGACGCGATGACCGATCCCCAGCAATCCCAGGCCCCTCGGGCCCTTGGGCTGACCCCCGGCGTCGAACCCGACGCCGTCATCCCGGATCGAGCACCGGATGTGGGTCGGTCCGTGCTCGACCCGGATGATCACGCTTCGCGCCCGGGCGTGCTTGACGACGTTGAGCACGGCCTCCTGGACGACGCGATAGAGCGTGGTCTCGATGATCGGATCGAGACGTCCGGCGGTGGAGCCCTCGACGCGGACGTCCAGCCCCGTGCGCTTGATCACACCCTGGGAGAGGAACTCGAGGGCCGAAAGGAGCCCGAGATCGTCCAGCACGGTCGGACGAAGCTCGTGGGCCAGGCGTCGCAGCTGGTCGGCGACCTCGTCGAGCACGCGGCTCACTTTCGCGACGCCCTCGCGGCTCGAGGCCGGCATCTCGAGGGCGACGTCGGCCAACGCGAGCTGCGCCGTGGCGATGAGCTGGCCAGCCTCGTCGTGGACCTCGTGCGCCAGCCGCTTGGTCTCCTCCTCCAGCGTCTGGTTCATGCGGCGGAGCGCCTCTTCGGATCGCCGACGCTCGGCGCGGCGCTCGACACCTACGACGCCCATCCCCGGCCCAACCTCCACGAGGCCGAGGCGCGCCATCGCGAAGAGCGCCGCATAGAGGACGAAACCGCCACCACCACCCAGCAGCCAGACGGCCGTGAGTGCCCGATCGATGACTGCGAAGAATGCCGGCGGGTATCGATAGATTTCGAGAACGGCCACCACCGGCCCGTCCCTTGCATAGCGCACGGGGAGATAGATCTCCTCGATGCGCGCGAACGAGCGCAAGCCTTCGTGCTCTTCCTTCCCGGGTCGAATGATCTTGGCTTCGATTTCCCCGCCAAGAGCGCCGCGAAGCTCATTGTCGTGAGCGAAGCGCCGCCCGATCAGCGCGGTGTCGTCCGACCAGAGAACCCGCGCCTGAGCGTCGTACAGCACGACGCGGACGACGTCGTCCGCCGCCGCGATATCGTTCATCGTTCGCGCATAGAGCGAAGGATCCGCCGCCGCGGTCGGGAAGAAGAGCGAGGCAGGCAGGCTGCGCGTGAGGAGCAGCCGCGCCAGGTCACCAGCCAGCGCCGCGTCGTGGGCGACCAGGTGCCGGACGAGCAGCCAGCCCCCGAGGCCGCAGGCGACGACAGTCACGGCGACCACCGAGATGAGCGTGACCAGGGAAAACTTTTGCAGGGGCGTCAGGGCCGGGCTCGTGGGGCTCGTGCGCCAGCGCATCAGGCTAGCCCGAGCGTTGCCGAATCGTCACGCACACCACCGCTCATCGATTCTCCACAGGCGCCCGCACGGTATCTATGTACCAGCGACAAGGGCAGTCGTCCACTTCATCTCGCCTCGCTCAGCGACGGCCCGACCAGGCGTCGAGACAGCGCACGCCGTCGGCCCGGCCACGGGCGAGCGCTTCGCTCAGATCGCCGCTCTCGAAGTCCAGCGGCCGCAGCAACAGCGGCGCCGACGGTTCGATCACCTGCACGTCGACGCGATGCCGCAGACGCCCCAGCTCGGCGTCACGCCGGATCTGATGGACCATCAGCGTCTCGAAGGCGTCCTCGAAGACCTCGCGCAGTCGTCGCGAGGGCCGCGGCCGGTCGGCGGGCGCGTAGCTGAGCGTGACGATCGCGCGCTGCACGGGGACGCCGGTGGCGAGCGCTTCCAGGATCGGCGCGCGAGCGACGAGGCCACCGTCGACCAGCGGCGCACCGTCCACCTCGACCGGTGGAAACAGTCCCGGCACGGCCACCGTGGCCAGGAGGGCGTCGTGGGTGATCGTCTGGTTGTCGAAGAGTCGGGCTTCGCGGCGGGCGAGGTCGGTCGTCACGACGACGAGGCGCAGCGGTGAGGCCCGGACGCGCTCGAGATCGATCGCCTCGGCGAGCAGCTCGCGCAGCGGCGCCGGATCGAGGAGCGACGTCGTGTGGCTGAGCGTGAGCGCGGTCAGCCAGCCCGGCAGCAACCCGGCAAAGAACACGGACGGGCGCAGCGAGTACACCCGCTCACGGGTGAGCGAGCGCCAGAGCGCTTCCAGGCGATCGATCCTGCCGTCGGCCACCATGACGGCGTTGAGCGCACCGGACGACGACCCGGCCACCGCGCGAACCGGCACGCCCCGCTCGATCAGCGAGGCGGCGACGCCCGCCTCCCACGCGCCCTTGGCGCCGCCGCCGGAGAATACGAGCGCGGCCGGAGCATCGGCGGGAACGTCGCTGGCGCTGCACGCGGCCGACACGGTCGTCGCCGCTCCCCCGACGGCGAGCAGGAGCAGCCCGAGGGCGAGGTTGATCACGGCGGTCCCACTATGTAGCATTCCCCATCGCGGCGAGCCAGGAGGTGCGGCATGGATCGCACACAGAGAGTGGGACGGCGGCACTTCCTCCGAAGCAGTGGGCGAGCGCTCGCTGGACTGGCTGGATTGCTCGCAGGGCAGCCGCCGGCAGCGTGGGCGGCCCGAGAGCTGTCGCTCCTCACCGCGGTGAACTATGCCCCCACCTCGGACGTGAAGCTCGCCGAGCTGGGCAAGCGGTTCTCGAAGCTCGCCGGCGCGTCGGTCCGCATCGACCACATCCAGAGCGTTCAGATGTCGGCCAAGCTCTCCTCGCAGCTCATGTCGCGGTCCGGCCACGACATCATCAGCCTCGAGATGCACTATCCCTGGCTCTTCGCGCCCGGCCTCGTCGACGTCTCCGACATCTGCACCGATCTGGCCCGCAAGCACGGCGAGTGGTACTCGTTCGCCAGGGAGCACGCCTACATCCGGGGCCAGTGGCTCGCGGTCCCCTACCTCTTCATCTCGTTTCCAGGCAGCCATCGGATCGACCTGTTCGAGCAGGTCGGCGAGAAACCCCCGGACACGTGGGATGACCTGCTGCGGGCCGGGCAGAAGCTGAAGAAGCTCGGCCACCCGGTGGGCTTCGCCATCAGCCAGACGACCGACTCGGTCAGCACGCTGTACTCGATCCTCTGGTCGTACGCAGCCCGGGACGTCGCCGAGGACGGCAAGACCATCACGATCAACTCCAAGGCGACCGAGACCGTCGTCGACTACGTGCGGGCACTCTACAACGACGCGATGGATCCAGCCGTGCTCTCGTGGGACAACGCCTCCAACAACCAGTGGCTCAACTCCGGCAAAGGCTCCTGGATCCACAACCCGATCAGCCATTACGTGGTCGCCAAGGAAAAGCAGATGCCGGTGGCCAAGGTGACGGGGTTCCACTCGTCCCCGGCGGGACCGGGCGGGCGTCACACGGTCGGCGTGCCACGGAGCCTCGCCGCCTGGAAGTTCAGCAAGAACGTCGATCTCGCCAAGGAATTCTTGCGCTGGTTCTTCGAGCCCGCGCAGTATCACGAGTGGATCATGTCGGGCGACAACTACAACCACCCGGTGTGGCGCGACATGGAGAACCACGCCGTGTGGAACATCGACCCGAAGTACGAGCCGCTCAAGACCATCGCCCAGTACTCTCATCTCTACGGCTGGCCGGCGCCGCCCGACGAGCGCATCCAGCTCGTGACGAACAGCTACATCATCCCGAACATGTTCGCGAAGGTCGTCACGAACGCCAGCAAGCCCAAGGAGGCGATCCTCTGGGCCGAGACCGAGATCAAGCGGACGCTGGACAAGGCCTGAGCGCGTGGCGATCCCGCGCTTCGGCCTGAACCGCTTCGACGCCCGCTCCGTGGACGCCTTCGCCGCGGACGTGCGGCGCTGCGAGATGCTCGGGTGGGACGCCGCCTGGCAGCCCGACTCCCAGCTCCGGCGTCGCGACACCTACGTGCTGCTGGCGTCCGCCGCGCGAGCGACCGAGCGCATCACGCTCGGCACGCTGCTGGCGAATCCGATGAACCGGCACCCCACCGTCACCGCGTCGTCGATCGCGACGATCGACGAGCTGGCCCCGGGCCGTGTCGTGCTCGGCTGGGGCATCGGCGACACCGCCGTCCGCCTGGCCGGGCTCCGCCCGGCGCGCATCAAGGAGCTCGAGGAGAGCACGCGGCTGATGCGGTCGCTCCTCGACGGTCAGGACGTGGAGGTCGGGGCGGCGCGGCCCGCGCGGCTACCGCATCATCGGCCCGTCCCGATCTGGATCGCCGCGGGCGGCCCGCGCACGCTGCGGATGGCCGGCGCCGTGGCCGACGGCGTCTTCATCCGCGTGGGCACACATCGCACGAACATCGAACGGTCCATCGACGCCATCCGCGTGGGCGCCGCCGAGGCCGGACGCGATCCGTCGAAGGTTCGGGTCGGCGCCGTGTTCCACACCGTGTTCGTCGACGATCCGGGGCGCGCGCTGGTCATGGGCAAGTCCATGGCCGCCGGCTACTACGAGTACTCGCCGATGCTGTTCGACGGTCCGGGCCTGGCCTGGACGGGGCCGGATCCGGAGCGGCTCAAGCACGATCACAAGGTCTGGCCCGACTTCCACCACGCGACGGACCTGGTGGCCAGTGGCCGGGTCGTCGATTTCCTGCCCAAGACCGCCGCCGATGCGTTCTGTCTGCGCGGTGGCCCGGTGGAGATCATCGCGCAGCTCCTCGACGTGCTCCGCTCGGCTCCGGTGATGTTCGATCACGTGGTCCTCCACCCGGTTCCCAACCCGACATTCCCGGACGATCCCGAGCGCGGTTACATGGCGCGCGTCGCGCGCGAGATCTTGCCCGCCGTGCGCTCGGCGCTCGGCGCCCCATCCACCTCTGAGAGACGGGACGTGACGCGATGAGCAAGGCACTCAACGGCATTCGTGTGCTGGATCTGACCCAGTTCGAGGCGGGGACGTCGTGCACGCAGATGCTCGCGTGGCTCGGCGCCGAGGTCATCAAGGTCGAGGAGCCTGGCCGAGGTGAGCCCGGACGGTACGGCCGGGCCGAGAAGCCGGGTGTCGACAGCAGCTACTTCATCCTGCTCAACTCGAACAAGAAGAGCGTGACGCTCAACCTGAAGCATCCGCAGGGCAAGGCCATGTTCTTCGAGATGGTCAAGCAGGCCGACGTGGTCGCCGAGAATCAGGCCCCGGGCGCGCTGGAGAAGAACGGCCTCGGCTACGACGCGCTCGCGAAGCTCAATCCGCGCTTGATCTACCTCTCGGTCAAGGGCTTCGGCACGTACGGCCCCTACGCCAGCTACAAGGCGTTTGACATGATCGCGCAGGCCACCGGCGGCGCCATGTGCGTGACCGGCTTCCCGGGCTCGCCCCCGCTCAAGCCGGGCCCGACCATCGGTGACTCCGGCACCGGGATCCACGCGGCGTTCGGCGTGATGGCCGCGCTGTGGCAGCGGCAAGCGTCGGGCGTGGGTCAGCGCGTCGAGGTGTCGATGCAGGATGCCGTGGCGAATCTCTGTCGCATCGCGATGCGGCTGGCGTACGCCGGCGGCGAGTTCGAGCCGCGCCGGGGCAACGAGATCGCCAACACGTCACCGTCGGGCATCTACCGGTGCAAGCCGGGCGGGCCCGACGACTACGCGTACATCTACGCCCAGCCCGTTCGCCCGCACATGTGGGACTCGTTGCTGCGCGTCATCGGCCGCGCGGATCTCGTCGGCAATCCGGAGTGGTCGGACCCGAAGTGGCGCGCCGCCCACAAGGACGAGGTCAACGCGCTCATCGAGCGCTGGACGACGACGCGGACCAAGCACGAGGTGATGAACGAGCTGGGCGCGGCCGGCGTGCCGACCGGCGCGTGCCTCACGCCGAACGAAGTGCTGTCCGACCCGCACCTGAAGGCCCGCGAGATGGTGCAGACGATCCAGCATCCTGGCTGGGGCGAGTTCACGCTGCCCGGCAACCCCGTGCAGCTCTCGAAGTCGAAGACCGAGATCCGGCCGGCGCCGCTCCTCGGCCAGCACAACGCCGAGATCTACGAGGAGTGGCTGAAGCTTGGTACGGAGGATCTGAAGAAGCTCAAGACCGACGGCGTGATCTGACCGTCAGGGCGTCGTGCCGGGCAAATGCTCGTCGCGGGCGCCGGAGGTGCGCTGCCTGAAGTCCTCGGGCACGGCGCGTCCGGCGTTCACGAACGCGCGGCGGATGGCTTCCACGTTGGGGCTGAAGAACGTCTTGCGGTTCTCGCGCGCCCACTCGTTCGAGCCGCGCGGCGCTTCGCCCGAGCCCTGGAAGCGCGGCATCACGTAACGCGCGAACAGCTCGTAGCTCTTCAACGTCTGCTCGCGGTTCGCCCACTCGTGGGCGCGGAAGAGCACGCCGCCGAAGCCGCCATCGCTCAGCCGCCACAGGTGCTCGATGCCGCGCACCACGGTCTCCACCGAGCCGACGAGCGTCGTGCCCATCTTCACGCCCTCGGTCAACGGGTCGTCCGAGCGACCGGGCGGGCGGCCAAGTGTTTCCTCGAAATACGTGATGGTCTCGTGCCGCTCGGCACGCTTGACCTGACGCAGCGCTTCTTCATCGTCCTCGGCCACGTGGACGTTGACGACGAGCTTCCAGTTCTTCCGGTCCATCGTCTTGCCGTGCCGCGCGGCGGTCTCCTCGCCGATCTTCCACTGGTTGGCCAGGGCCTCGGGGCCGCCGGGTATCCCGGCGCCCAGTGACAGCACGCCGAGGCCGTGCCGGCCTGCGGCGATCACGCCGGACGGTGTCATCACGCTCGCCACGGCGATCGGGAAGTGGGGCTCGGTGTACGGCGTCAGGTGCAGTCGCGCCTGGCGCATCTCGAACCAGTCGGTCTTGAGCGTCACCGGCTCGGCGCCCTCGAGGAGCAGCATGATCGCGTCGAGCGCCTCGTCCATCCTCGGGCGCTGGGTCACCGGCTCGATCCCCATCATGTAGGCGTCGGACACGAGCGCGCCCGGGCCGCAGCCGAGCATGGCGCGGCCGCGTGTCATGTGGTCGAGCTGGACGAAGCGCTGGGCGACGAGGAAGGGATGGTGGTACGGCAGGCTCGTCACGCCCGAGCCGAGCATGATGTGCTTCGTGCGCTCGGCGGCGGCGGCGATGAAGATCTCGGGGGAGGCGATCAGCTCCCAGCCGGCCGAGTGGTGCTCGCCGATCCAGACTTCGTCGTAGCCGAGATAGTCGAGCCACGCGATCAGCTCCATGTCGCGGCCGAGCGCCAGCGTCGGGTTCTCGCCGAGGCGGTGGAACGGCGCGAGGAAGATTCCGAACTTCATCCCCTTGTGGGCCATGAAACCTCGTCTCCTAGTTGATCAGCCCGTAGAACTTGCCGGCGTTCTCGCAGGTGATCTTGGAGACGACGTCCGGGGGCAGGTGGCCGAATTGTTCGGCGATGTACTTCGACGACTGCGGCCAGACACCGTCGGGATGCGGGTAGTCGGAGCCCCACATCAGCGTCTCGACGCCAATGTCAGCGATGAGCTTGGTGCCGATCGGATCGAACTGGAACGTCGCCTTGCACTGACGGCGCCAGTATTCGCTGGGCCGCATCTTCAATCCGAGGTCGCGGAAGCGGTCCTCCCACTCGAAGTCCATCCGGTCGAGCGCGTACGGGATCCAGCCGATACCGCTCTCGCCGAACGAGATGCGAATGTTCGGGTAGCGCTCGAGGACGCCGGCGCCGATGACGGCGGCCAGGATGTTGACGAGGTTCATCTGGAAGCCGGCCACGCTGGTGAAGAATGCGGCACGCCGGGTCAGCCCGGTCTGGCGGTCCCGTACGCTCTGAGGCAGCGACGGGAACGTGTGGAAGTGGAGCGGGAGATTCACGTCGTTCACCGCGCGCCACAGCGGCTCCCACATCGGATGCCACATGGGCTCCATCTCCCACGAGCACGAGAGCTCGAGCCCGCGCAGCCCACGCTTGGCGACGCGGTACGCCTCGGCCACGGCAGCCTCGATGTCGCCGTAGGGCAGGCACGCGAGCCCGACCTGACGGTCGGGATGATGGCCGCAGAAGTCCACGAGCCAGTCGTTGTAGATCCTGAACATCTCCGGAGCCGCCTCGTGGTCGGCGAGCCGCGTGGCCGCGCCGAGGATACCGAACATGACCTCGGCGTCCACGCCGTCACGCTCCATGTCGGCAATCCTGAGCTCGGGATCGGCCGGGCGCCGAATGCCCTTGCGGCCGTCGGCGAAGAGGCCGGTGGACGCCATCACGTCCACGCGCTGGTTCTGCCCGGGCACGTACTTCTGCCCGGACGAGCCGAGGCCACCGACGAGGCCGAGGCCGGCGCCCTTCTTCGTGGTCCAGTAGGGCCCGTCGGGGCCTTCGACCACGTACGGCATCCGGTCCTTCATCGCGGACGAGGCGTTCGCCGTGAACAGGTCGGCGGGCAGCCAGGGAAAATCGATGTGGCAATCGGCGGAGATCCGACGGTAGCGCATCGTCTCCTCCCCCGTCAGCGCCGCGGGGCGCGAAGGACGCGACCGGGAAGCGCGCCGGTGTGCTCGCCGTGGTCCATCACCATCTCGCCGCCCACGATCACGTGGTGTACGCCGTCGGCGCGCTGGACGCGACGCGGCGACCCGTTCGGGCCGTCGCGCGTGATCTCGTCCTCCTTCACGCCGATGCGGGCGAGGTCGAAAACCATGAGGTCGGCCACCATACCCTCGCGTACGAGGCCGCGGTCGGGCAGGCCCATGATGCTGGCCGGCTGGAAGGTGAAGCGCCGGATGGCGTCCTCGAGCGTCAGGAGCTGGCGCTCGCGCACCCACTCGCCCAGCACGTAGCTCGACTCGCCCGCGGTGCAGAAGTTGGTGTTGAGGTGGGCGCCGGCGTCCGTCTGCGAAGGAATCGCGTGGCCCGTCTTCACGTACTCGGCCAGCTCGACGTCCTCTTCCCGTGAGCGCGACTGCAGGAGGAACTCGGTCTCGAGCCTCTCCTCGACGGCGAGGTCCAGGATCATGTCCGCCACGTGCTTGCCGTGAGACTCGGCCAGCTCGGTGAGCGTCCGTCCCACGAGAGCGCGGTTCTTCTCGAGGGCGACCTTGCTGACGATGATCGACTGCCACTTGATGAAGCGCCCGGGCACGCCGGGCCGGCGGCGCTGGCGCTCCCGCGCCATCTCGCGCAGCTCGGTGCGCTTCTCGGGATTGGTCAGCAGCGCCATCTTCTCGTCGAAGGGCTTGGCCATCACGACGTCCCACACGTCGAGGTTGGCGAAGAACGTCGTCTTCTTCAGCGTGAACCGCGGGTTGAAGGGGATCGCGCGAAGCAGGTTGTAGAGCTGGGCGCCGCCACGGGTGGCGTCTTCGACGAACGCGCGAGCGCTGGCGTCGAAGCCGAGGAAGAAGACGGGGCGGCCGCTCGCGCGGGCGACGTCGAGCAGGTGCTGGCGGTCGGCGTCGTCGGGCTGGCCGGCGCCGGGAGGAAGGATCTCGATGATCCCGCGATTGAACTCGCCGAGCGTGCGGCCGAGCGCCACGCGCTCGTCGTTGGCCGCGAGCCGCGTCGGGACCGGCTCGCCTTTCGGCCCGGCGTGAGTCGGCGAGACCGTCGTGCTCCAGCCCCAGGCCCCTTCTTCCAGGGCGACGCGCAGGAGGTCCTGCATCTGCGCGATCTCATCGGCGGTGGCCGGACGGTCCCAGGCGGCCTTGTCCATCACGGACAGGCGCAGGGGATTGTGGCCGACCAGCGGCATCATGTTGACGCCGAGGCCGATGTCGATCGCCTTCATGAACTGGTCGAAGCTCTCCCACGTCCAGGGCAGCACGGCGCTGAGCGACCGCACGGGCAGATCCTCGACGCAACAGAACGTGGCCAGCATCGCCTCACGGTGCTCGGGACGCAGCGGCGCCAGCGTCAGGCCGCAGTTGCCGGTCAGGACCGTGGTCACGCCGTGCCAGACGGAGGACGTGCAGAGCCGTCCCAGAACGGCTGAACGTCGTAGTGGGTGTGGAGGTCGATGATGCCGGGAGCGACGAACAATCCCTCGGCATCGATCGTCCGGGTGGCCGCGCCGCGAACGCGGCCGATCTCCGCGATCGATCCGTCCTGGATCGCGACATCGGCCTGGTAGCGCGAGAACCCGGTGCCGTCGACGATCATCCCGTTCCTGATCAGCAGGTCATAGGCCATACCATCCTCCGCCGCTCGTGCTTGGCCAGCGCCAGAATGATAACGTTGCGCGCGAGGGGAGTCCAACATGGCGTCTCACCTGGAACTCTTCAATCCGCTCCTGCCCGAGTTCCACGCCGACCCCTATCCCTTCTATCACCGCCTTCGCTCCAGCGCGCCCGTGTACCAGGCTCCGACCGGACTCTGGGTGCTCACCCGGTACGACGACGTCGTCATGGTCCTCCGCGACGGGCGCTTCGGGCGCGACGGGTTCGAGCAGCTGCTCGCCGCGGTCTACGGTGGCGACACGGAGGCAGGCCGCCTCCCCCGGTCGATGCTGTTCCGCGACCCGCCCGATCACACACGCCTCCGCGCCCTCGTGAGCAAGGCGTTCACGCCGAAGGTCATCGAGAACATGCGGAGCCACATCCAGGACATCGTCAATCGCGTGCTCGACCGCGTCCAGGGTGCGGGGCGGATGGACGTCATCGCGGATCTCGCGTATCCGCTTCCGGTCACGGTGATCTGCGAGATGCTCGGTGTGCCCACCGAGGATCAGGGCGCCATCCGTCGGTGGTCGGCCGACGTCGCCCAGAGCCTGGACGCCATCGGCCTGCCCACCGACGCCGAGATCGTGACACGTGGAAGAGCCGCGCGGCGCGAGCTCGGTGAGTATTTCCGAAGGCTGCTGCCCGAGCGCCGGCGGCAGCCGCGCGAAGATCTCTTGAGCTTGCTGATCGCGGCGGAGGAGCAGGGCGACAAGCTGACGGAAGGTGAGCTGCTGGCCACCTGCGTGCTGCTCTTCATCGCGGGCCACGAGACGACGGTGAATTTGATCGGCAACGGGCTGCTGGCCTTGCTCCGCAACCCGGCTGAGCTCGCGCGCCTCCGTACGGACTCGACGTTGCTTCAGAGCGCGGTCGAGGAGCTGCTGCGCTACGACAGCCCGGTGCAACGGACGGCGCGCATCACGAACACCGACGTCGTGATCGACGGCCAGACGATCGCGAAGGGCTCGACGGTCGTCGCCGCCATCGGCGCAGCCAATCGCGACCCGGCCCACTTCACCGATCCGGACCGCCTGGACATCGGCCGTCGCGACAACCGCCACGTCGCGTTCGGCTTCGGCATCCACTTCTGCCTCGGCGCTCCGCTGGCGCGCGTGGAAGGACAGATCGCACTGGGGACGCTGCTTCGACGGATGCCCAACCTGGCACTCGCCGGGACCCCGACGTGGCGCGCGTCGTCCACGCTGCGCGGGCTCGAGACTCTCCCGGTCACCTTCTAGCGCGCCCGGGGCTACGGCAGGAGGTCGGCGATGGAGATGGGGACCGCCGCGACGGCAAGCGGCGTGACTGACCCGCCGGGCTGGAGGGTCTGGACCGAGCCGTACGCCCATCCGCGTCGCGGCGGCTCGAGTGGGATCGGGTCGTGATGGACCTCTAAGACCCGCTCGACGAGATTGACGATCCAGTAGTCCGGGATACCCGCGCGCGCGTGGATAGACGCCTTTCGCCTCCGGTCGAACGCGAGACTGGTTTGCGAGACCTCGACAACCAGCACCGCTTCCGTGGGGGCCGCGCGGCGATAGTCGCGTGGAGATCCGTAGACGACCGAAACGTCCGGTTCGGGCCGCGATCGAAGGCCCAGAGCCAGCGGCGCGTGGGCGCGAACGAGCCAGCCCGTTCCGAACGCTGCTCTCAGCGCTGCGACGACGAGGTCGACGGCGGCAGCGTGAGGATCACCCTGGGGTTCCTTCACCACGAGCAGGCCATCGAGAAGTTCCAGCCGCTCGTCTTCGCGGAAGAGGCCCCGGTCGATCAAGCGCTCGTCTCGGAGCGCGTCCACCGCCGCGTGCGTACTCGCGTCGTGCTCATCGTCAACGAACAGGCTAGCCAGGCAGCGACATCACGTCAACGACGGAAGTCGGATACGCCCCGGGGCGGTAAAGCAGTTCTCCCGTCTCACGGCCGCTTGACCCGCACGTCCTCCAACGGCCCCGAGTACGCGAAGCTCCTGATCAAGTTGATGCCCGGCTCCTCGACGCGCGGGCCGACGCCCCAGATGAACGCCAGCTCGTAGATCGGGATGTGCGTCACGCGCTCGTGCAGGAGGCCCTGGATCTGATGGAGCAGGGCCTCGCGCTTCTTCGTGTCGGTCTCGCGCGCCTGGCGCTGGAAGAGATCCTCGACGTCGGGCATGACGCCGGCCGTGTAGATGCCGTTCTTGCTGACGTACGCCTCGAGCCGCGTGGCCGCGTTGCCGCCGGCGCCGGTGATGCCGACGATCAGGTTCTTGAGCTTCTTCTCGCGCCACGCCGTCGTCATGGCCGCGCGCTCCATCGTCCGGATCTTCGTCTTGATGCCGATGGTCTGGAGATACGCGGCCAGCGCTTCGCCCATCGAGAAGTACGGAGGCCACGGATAGAACTCCCCCGCGTCGAAGCCGTTGGGATAGCCGGCCTCGGCCATCAGCTTCCTGGCCTTCGCGGGATCGTACGGGTCCGGCTCGAAGACACGCGAGAACTCGTAGGCGCGCGGGATGATGCCGCCGGTGGGCTTGGAGAAGCCGAGCGTCTCGGCCTGGTTGAGCGCCTGGCGGTCGATGGCGAGGCTCGCGGCCTGACGAACGCGCCGGTCGTGCCAGGGCGATTTCGGATCCCACTGATCGGGGAGATCGATCCAGAAGACGGCCGGTGACTGGTTCGGCGCCACGAGCTTGAATCCCGGCGTGCGCTGGATGTCCTCGGCCACCGGCCCGGTCAGGAGATACGCGATGTCGACCTCGCCCTTCTTCAGCGCGGCGGCGCGCGTCGTCTCCTCGGGCAGGCTGCGATAGATGAGGCGCTTGATGTTGGGCACCTTGCGCCAGTAGTGCTCGTTCGCCTCCATCACCAGCTCGACGCCCGGCGTGAAGCTCACGAACTTGTACGGCCCCGCGCCGATCGGCGCCTTCTTGAAGCCGTCGTCGCCCACCTTCTCGACGTAGGCCTTGGGCACGATCCAGCCGGCGCCGGTCGCTGACGTTCCGTAGAAGGTCATGAAGTCGGGCCACGGTTCCCTGAGATGGAAGCGCACGCGCCCGGGATCCACGATCTGGACTTCACGTACGCGCTCCTTGAGGAGCTTCGCCCCCGCGCCCCGGTAGCGCTCGAACGAGAATTTCACGTCCTCGGCCGTCACCGGATCGCCGTTGTGGAACTTGACGCCCTTGCGGATGACGAACTCGTAGGTGAGCCCGTCCTTCGATTGCGTGAACGACTCCGCGAGGCTCGGCGTGTTCGGTCCCGCTGGCATCGGCTTCACCAGAGCGTCGTGGAGCGCGTACAGCACCATGAACGGCGTGATGATCCCCTCGGTCTCGGCCGGATCGAGCCAGCGCGAGGCGAGCGTGATGTGAACGCCCCACGTCATCGAGCCTTCGGGAGCGGCCATCGCGGGAACGCAGCTGGCCAGGAGTAGAAGGATCGTCACGAATAGCTTCACGGTGTGGGCCCTCCGTTCAAGGAAGTCTCACTATAGCAGCGGGATGAGCGGGCCGGCGATCCGGTCAGCAAGGGACAACCGAGCTTACAGGAGGGCAAGCATGTATCAGGTTTCACGCGCGCTCGGGCGCGCAAGCGGCGCACTCGTCGTTTCGGTCGGGCTGACATTGGCGCCGCCAGCAGTGGTTCCGAGTCAGGCAGCATCATCTGCAGGTTGCGAGGGCGGTGGGTTCGTCATCAGCGGACTGAACGACAGGAGCACGATCGGCATCGACGGCCGATTCACGATCACCGCCGACAATCTCGGCCCCAGTGTCCTGGTGGACGGCAAGTACGTCGAGTTCACCGTGGTCTCGGAGACCTTCGGCGTCGAGGATTGGACGCTCACGGGAGAGCCGAACCCACTCGACATCACCGGCAACGTGGTCTTCGACAGCAAGACTCCCGATCACCGCGGCCTCGTGCTGACCGGTGACGTCACGGTCGAGCGCAAGGGCACTGACATCATCCTCGTCCGTCAGGGCCCCGGCCTGACGATGACGATTCAGGCGAAGGACTGCGCCAACGGCGGAATCTTCCAGATGGAGGTGGAGCGGAACGACGCGACGGCCACGAGATTCACCCACGTGCTCGGCAACGGCGTCTTCTACTTCGACACCCCGAGCTTCCGCGCCCGCGAGGGCGACGTCGTACCCTTCAAGGACACCACCGTCACCGTCGCCGCCCGGATCAACTTCGCCAACGATTCGTCGGGCGCGTTCGTGGGCAGGGACAGCCCACAGGTCGCCACTCGAGTTCAGGAGCCAGGGTGTGTGAATCACATCGCCATGCGGACGGGTGGCACCGCAACGGTGCGCCACTGCGGCGCCGTCTCGCGGTGGGACGTAGCGAGCGGTGGCCGCATGGGCCAGGTGATGGGCGAGGATGCGGTCGAGGTCGCGCCTCCCGCCAGCACCTGCACACAGCATTGCCAGGCGCGGGACCGGGTGAGAGGCGAGGCAATCGTGCTGGGGTTCCCGTTCCCCGTGCCGCTCGAGAGCCGGCTCCAGCCGCCGTTCCCGGCTCAATAACCGCGGTCGTCATCGTCTCTTCGGGTTTCGTGAGACCGCTCTGAGTACGACTGACGTCAGGGGCGCGAGCTCAAAGTTCTGCGGTTCGGTAACGGGACGGCGCGGCTGCGTGTCGCGCCGCTTCGTTACCCAGCCGCCGGAGTCGAGCTCCCGTCCGGTCGTCCTGGACTATTTCGTGGTCTCAGACGTGCGATAACGATCCTGATCAACCTTGTCATTCCATCGGACCAAGGTCCAATAGAGCGCCCGGCCACGCGCGCCTATTATTCCCCCATCGACGTCGTCGCGGGCGCGGACCGCGGCACAGCGACGAAGCCCTGATACGATCCGCCTCCGCGGTCGAGATCCGGAGCGAACCGGCGGATGCACGACAGAAGCGGTGAGGAGCAATGTCGGACGTGGTCCAGGAGGAGCTGATGGTCCGAGCGCACGACGATGTCGGAGCCAGCGCGTTCTTCACGTGGAGGATGGTGGTCTTGTGGGTGTCGGTGGTGGCCGTGCTCGGGTTCATCGTCCCGCGCAGTGCCATCGCCGGGCCGCTCACCGACCAGGTCCGCGATTCCATCGACACTGTCCTGAAGGTGGTCTCCGACTCCGAGCTGAAGAAGGACGCCCGAACCGCCGAGCGACGGCGAATGATCCGGCAGGTGGCCGGCGAGCTCTTCGATTTCACCGAGATCTCGGCACGCAGCCTCGGACCGCACTGGCGAGCCCGGACCACGGCCGAACGCGAGGAGTTCATTGCCCTGTACGGCGATCTCCTCGAGTACTCGTACATCTCGAAGATCGAGATGTACTCCGGCGAGACGATCCGCTACCTCGGCGAGGCCGTCGACGGCGAGCAGGCGGTCGTCAGGACGCGGATCGTGACCAAGCAGGGGACCGAGATCCCGGTGGACTACCGCATGATGAAGAGCGGTTCCCGCTGGCTCGTCTATGACGTCAACATCGAGGGCGTCAGCCTGATCTCCAATTACCGCTCGCAATTCAACACGGTGATCCAGCGCTCGGGCTACCGGGATCTCGTCGCCAAGCTGAAGGCAAAGCAGGTCGAGCGCCCAACAGCCCAGCGCGCGCCGCCGTAAGCTACCGGCCGACCTTCTGCAGGTATTCCGGGCCCACCAGGATCTCGCGCGGCTTGGCGCCCTGGCCGGGGCCAATGATGCGGTCTTGCTCCATCATGTCGATGAAGCGCGCGGCCTTCGGATAGCCGAGGCCCATGCGGCGCTGGAGGAACGAGATGGACCCCGCGCGCTGGCCGATCACGAGCCGCACACAGTCCCAGTAGAGATCGTCGCGCTCGGCGCCGTCACCGCCCGCTCCGCCCGCGTTGTCGTCGGTCGGCAGCTGGACTTCCTCGTACACGGCGCGGCCCTGCTTGCGCAGGAACTCGCAGATGGCCTTGACCTCCTCGTCGGAGACCCAGGCGCCGTGCACGCGCGTCAGCTTGTTGGCCCCCGGCGGCACGAAGATCATGTCGCCGCGGCCGAGGAGCTGCTCGGCGCCGTTGGCGTCGAGCACGGTGCGCGAGTCCACCTTCGAGGCCATCTGGAACGCGATGCGCGTCGGAAAGTTGGCCTTGATGAGGCCGGTGACGACGTCGACCGATGGACGCTGCGTGGCGACGATCAGGTGAATGCCGACCGCGCGGGCGATCTGGGCGAGCCGGACCAGCGCGGTCTGGACGTCACCAGCCGAGACCAGCATGAGGTCAGCCAGCTCGTCGATGACGACCAGCCAGTAGGGCAGCCGCTCGCTGGCCTCGACGGCCTTGTTGAAGCCCTCGATGTTGCGCACCTGCTTGTTCTGCAGCAGCTTGTAGCGCTCATCCATCTTGCCGACGATCCAGCGGAGGCGGGCCGCCGCTTCCTTGGCGTCGGTGACGACGGGCGCCAGCAGATGGGGAATCCCCTCGTAGATGGACAGCTCGAGGCGCTTGGGATCGATCAGCAGGAACCGCACCTCGGCCGGCGTCATCCGGTAGAGGATCGAGCAGATCATCACGTTGAGGCCGACCGACTTGCCGGTGCCGGTGGCGCCGGCGACGAGCAGGTGCGGCATCGCCGTCAGATCCGACACGACGGGCCCACCGGTGACGTCCTTGCCGAGGGCCAGCGGCAGCTTCTTCTTCGGGTCGACGAAGTCGGCCGAGGCGAAGATCTCCCGCAGGTACACCATGCCCGCCTCGGCGTTCGGCACCTCGATGGCCACGGTGCCCCGACCGGGGATCGGCCCGACGATGCGCACGGCCGCGGCCTTCAGTCCGAGCGCGAGATCGTCGGCGAGATTGACGACCCGGCTGATCTTCACACCGGCGGCCGGCTCGAACTCGTACGACGTGATGATCGGCCCCGGGCTCACCTGCACGATCCGGCCCTCCACCTCGAAGTCGAGGAGCTTCTTGCGCAGGGTCTCGGCGTTGTCCTGCAGCTCCGCGTTGGTGAACGTGTGGTCGGGGCCGTCCGGCGCGTGAAGCAGCCCGGTGGCCGGCAGCTGGAACGACTCGGCGCCGCCCTTGCCGAAGTCGAACGTCTCCTGCCACGCGAGGCTCGCCGTCGCCCGCTTGCGAGGCTCGACGACGACGGGCGGCGGAGGCGTCTCCACGACGTCGTCGGCGACGTCGCTCGTCATCGCGGCCGGAATCTCGGTGAGCGGTTCGCCGGCAGCGGCGGTCGCCCGGCCGGGGTGGGCTGGCTTCGACCTGCGCCAGCGCTTGAGGCGCACGTTCACCATGCGCGAGACGGCGCTGTACGACACCTGCGTGATGAAGAGCACGCCGATCGGCACACCGGCGACCAGCACGAGCCAGGTGCCGAATTCTCCGAGCGAGGCCTGGAGCCCGGCCGTCACGCCCCAGCCCACGGCGCCACCGGCGCCGGCGTGAGCGGCCTCCGGCCCGAAGTACGACGACGTCTCGGTCAAGAGACCGGTCGCGCTCAGCACGATGATGCCGAGGCCGACGAACGGCGCCCAGCCGTGCGCCGCCAGCGGTCGCATGAACGCGCTCAGCGCGATGATGACGAGCAGCAGCGGAAAGAGGAACCCGGCGTAGCCGAGCGCACGGAAGAACGCCCAGCCGAGCCAGACGCCGACGGGACCGACGGGGCCACGCTGAACGCCCGGCGCCAGCGCGGGATCGAACGTCGCCAGCGCGACCAGGCCGAAGCCGGCCGCCGCCAGCAGCAAGATGGCCTGCGCCTCGCGCAACCACCGGCGCGCCTCCTTCTTCTTGCGCGCGCGTCGGGGCCGGTCGGGCGTCGAGGCGATCGTCGCCATCACACCTCCAGGATGATCGGCAGCACGATGGGCTTGCGCTGGAAGCGCTGGTTGATGAACTGCCGCACGGTCGTGCGCACGAGGGCGCCGATGGCCTCGCGGTCCCCCGGGGTGGCGGGATCGCGGCCGGTCACCGCATCCATGACCGCCTGCTTGATCTCGTCGATGAGCGGCCGATTTTCCTGCATGTAGACGAACCCGCGGGAGGCGATCTCGGGTCCGCTGACGACGCGGCCCGTGCGATCGATCACCAGCGACACCGCGACCAGGCCGCTCTCGGCCAGGATCTGCCGGTCGCGCAGCACCACGCTGCCGATGTCGCCGATGCCCTTGCCGTCGACGAGGACGCGGTCGACGGGAAGGTGCCCGATCACGCGCGCCGCCGTCTTGGTCATTTCCACGACGGCGCCGTCCTCGACGAGGAAGACGCGATCGGACGCGAGGCCGACGCTCTCGGCCAGGCGGGCGTGACCGAGCAGGTGCCGGTACTCGCCGTGGACGGGCATGAAGTAGCGAGGCCGCGTCAGGTTCAGCATGAGCTTCAGGTCTTCCTGGCTGGCGTGGCCGGAGACGTGGACGAAGGCGTTGTCCTCGTACAGCACGTCGGCGCCGCGCCGCAGCAGCGCGTTGATGACGCGGCCGATCGTGCGCTCGTTGCCGGGGATCACGCGCGCCGAGATGATCACGAGGTCGCCGCGCTGCACCTGCATCGCCCGGTGCTCGCCCGTCGCCAGCAGCGAGAGCGCCGAGTTCGGCTCACCCTGGCTGCCGGTGGACAGGATCACCTGGCGCCCGGACGGCAGCGCGACGAGGTCGTCGAGCGGCATCACCAGGTCGGCCGGCACGCGCAGGTAGCCGAGCTCGCTGGCGACCCGCACGTTCTTCTCCATGCTCATGCCGAGGAGCGCGACCCGACGGCCGTGCTCGGCGGCCAGCGTGAGCACCTGCTGGATCCGATGGATGTGAGAGGCGAAGGTGGCCACGACGATCCGGCCGCTTGCGCGCTGGAAGCGCTCGCGAAGCGCGACGCCGACGTCGAGCTCCGAGCGCGTGTGACCAGGACGGCCGACGTTCGTCGAGTCGGAGCAGAGCAGGAGCACACCGTGCTCTCCGAGCTCGGTGAAGCGTTTGTAGTCGGGGGTCTCACCGTCGAGCGGGGTCGGATCGAGCTTGAAGTCGCCGGTGTGGACGATCGTGCCGACGGGCGTGTCGATCGCGAGCCCGATGCCGTCGGCGATCGAGTGGGTCACCCGGATCGGCTCGATGCGAAACGGCCCCGCTTCGATGCGGTCGTGGGGCTTCATCGGCCGCAGATCGGCGGTCTCGAGCAGGTTGTGCTCCCGCAGCTTCTCGGCGACGAGCGCGAGCGTGAGCGGCGTCCCGTAGACGGGAATGCGCGTCGTGCGCAGCAGGTAGGGCAGCGCTCCGATGTGGTCTTCGTGGCCGTGGGTCAGCAGCACCGCGCGGAAGCCGTCGCGCTTGGCCACGGCGTACGAGAAATCCGGGATGACGTAGTCGATGCCCGGCAGCTCGTCCGGGTCGGGGAACATGAGGCCACAGTCGACGGCGACGACGTCGTCACCGAACTCGACGAGCATCATGTTCAAGCCGATCTCGCCGAGGCCTCCCAGGGGGATGAGCCTGACGGCGGGCTCGGATGTGGATGGCTCCACGAAGACTCCTTTCGCAGCGGGCTCATCGTAGCACCGGCGGCTATTCGGCCCGAAATTTAGAAGCGCCGACGACGCGCTCCAATGCGCCGATTTCGCTGAGGAAATCGTCGAGACGATCGTACCAGCCGGTCAGATCGCGCACCGAGTAGTGCGCGTTGGCGCCACTGGGATTCGGAATCACGAAGCAGCGGGTCGGGCCGAGGTGCCTCCGCTCCTCGGGCTGGGCGCCGAGCGCGAAGGCCGAAGGCACGTCACGCAACACGCCACGCTTGAAGTGCTCCCAGGCGGTGCGGCCGTGGAAGCAGGCGACGGCCGGTCGATAGCGCCGCAATCGCCGAAGACAGAGCGGCGCCCAACGCGCGACATCGCGGTCGGTCAGCGTGCTCGCGTTGGGGCTTGGCCGCTTGACGACGTCGGTGAACCCGATCCCGAAGTCGAGCAGCCGCCGGTCGAGCTCGGAGCCGAGCGACGCGACACCGAGCGCGTCCCGGATCGGCGTGGCCAACCGCGACGCCGAGAACGCCGGCCAGAAGCGATTGTTCGGGCTCGAGAAGTAATGGCCGCGCACGACCGAGCGCGTGCCGGGATTGATCCCGACGAAGACGAGACGAAGGCCGGGGGCCAGGTAATCGGGCAGCGTCGGGAATGCGTACCTTACCGGCCGCTCTCCGCGCTGCGACGCAGCTCTTTCTGAAGATTCTGCATGCTTTCCTGGCTCACGCGCAGGAAGCCGCGACGGGGACGATCGAGATCGAGGATGACGAACGTGACGGCGGCCACGATGACCGTGAGGAGCGTCGTCACGACGAAGTTGCGGCGCCCGAAGAGCCCGCAGCCGTATCCGACCAGCGCCATCGCCGCGATCGTGGCGAGAAAGAGCACGGCAAGAACGGTGGGCGGAACATGATCGTCCTGGACCACGAGGCGCCTGGCGTGCAAGTCGATGGTGTCGTTCAACGCCTGGACGAAGAGTGTCACGGGATTCGAGGTGGGGTATTTCTCGGCCAGAAGATCGGCGCGCGACCAGAGCTGCACCTGGAGGCTCTCGGTGTCCGCGATCGCTTTCGCCAGCGTCCGATCATCGGCGGCGCGGTAGAAGTCGAGCCTGACGTCGGCGTATCGCCGGAGCAGGTCGGCGATTTCTGTCTTGTGGGGCGCCGGGAGCAATCGCGCTCTCAGGTACGTCGACCCGATGGCGTTCGCCTCGTTCAGGACGAGCTGCTTGCGGACGTCGAAGCGAAACACCGCCATGGCGAACGTGAAGGCCATCAGCAGCGCGAGCACGCCGAGCGCGCCGGCCGTGATCGCGGTGACCTGGCCCTTGGCCCCCTCGGGGTGAACCCACTGATCTCGCCGGCCCGCCGTATACCCGATCTCCGTGGCCAGCGCCGTGAGGAGCAGCAGACCGATGACGAACAGCCAGGCGTAGCTGCCATAAAAGAAATGGGGCAACGGTCGCCTCGCACGATGCGCAGATTACAGGATTCGCGAGCGACCTGTGGAGCGGCTCAGGCGGACAGTCGTGCCGCGGGCGACGACACTAGAACGGCGCTTCGGTCTCCAGGCGCTCGACCAGCGCGCGGGACTCGCGCAGGAAGGCGGGCTTCTCAGCAGCGCTGATGGGCTCGCCGGGGATGAACTTCTCGCTGAGCGGGTTCACGAACGTGCCGCCCTTGGCGATCCGGTAGTCGAGATGCGGCCCGGTGGCGAGGCCGGTGGCGCCGACGTAGCCGATCACCTGGCGTTGGCTCACGCGCACGCCCGCCCGGAGGCCGCGGGCGACCGACGAGAGATGATTGTAAATCGTCTCGTAGCCCAAGCGATGGCGCAGGTGGACCTGGATCCCGTTGCCTTCGTTCCAACCCGCGCGCACGATCGTGCCGTCGGCCACGGCGCGCACGGGCGTGCCGACGGGCGCAGCGTAATCGATGGCCAGGTGCGGCCGCACGCCGCCCAGGATCGGATGCGGCCGCGCGTAGGTGAAGCCCGAGGTGACGCGACTGAACTCGAGCGGCGACTTCAGGAAGCTCTTGCGCAGCGAGCGCCCGGCCAGATCGTAGTAGGCCATCTTGTCGGTCTTCGTCGCCACGAACCCCACGCCGGTCAGCGTGCGTCCGCTGCTCGTGTACTGCACGGCCAGGATGCGGCCATAGGAGACGAAGGTGTCGCCGGCGTAGCGCTTCTCGACGAGGAGTCGGAAGCGGTCACCGCGGCGCGTGTCGGCCGTGAAGTCGAAGTCGGACTCGAAGATGTTGACGAACGCGAGCACGAGCTGTGGCGTCTCCCCGATCTCGTCCACTGCCTGGAAGAGCGACGTCTCGACCGTGCCGTGTACCGCCTGAACGCGAATCTCGGGTGTCGTCTCGAAGCGCTTCACCGTCCAGCCGCTCTCGCCGGCCACGGCCGCGTAGCCCAGAAACGGATCAGCCTGCCACGACACGCTCGTCGGATCCCCGGCCGGGCTCCAGACGATCTCGAGCTCGTGGCCAGGCTTGAGCCTGCGCAGCTCGGCGCCCGCCTTCCGCAGCGCCGCGGCGATCTCGGCCGCCGTGCGTGCTTCCAACCCGGCCGCGCCGAGCGCCTTGACCAGGGTGTCGCCGCGCTTGAGCGTGACGGTCTCCTTGCGCTCCTTCGGCGGCTCGGCGGGCGGTGCTGGCTGGGTCGCGGCGAGAGGCGTCTCGGTCACGGCCGGCGCCTGAACTGACCCCGGCGGTCGCCACCAGACCGATCCAGCAACGGCAACCATCAGGACGACGACGAGGGCGAGCACGATACGCGACGGCATCCAACGATTCATTCCTCTCAGGATAGCCGGGTTACCACCTGACCGAACTCATGAATTGTGAGGGTTTCGGCGCGACGGCCGGGGTCGATCCCCGCCGCCGCGAGGCCCCGCCGCACCGTGTCGGACGCCAGTCCGAGGCCCCCGGCCAACGCATTCCCCAGCGTCTTTCTCCGCTGGGCGAAGGCCGCCCGGACGACGGTGTGGAAGCGCCGCTCGTCACGGACCTCGACGCGGGGAGCTGAAAGGACGCGGAGATGCACGACGGCGGACTCGACCTGGGGCGGTGGCCGGAAGGCGCCGGGCGGTACGCGGAGCGCCAGTCGGACGTCGCAATAGAGCTGGGTGAGCACGCTGAGGCTGCCGTACGTCTTGCCGCCGGGAGGCGCGGCCAGGCGCTCGGCCACCTCGCGCTGGAGCATGAGTGCCATCTCGCCGATGGCCCGGCGCGCGCTCACGAGCGACATCAAGATCGGCTTCGACACGCTATAGGGCAAATTACCCAGGACGATCACCCTGCCGCCGGACGGGGCCACGAGCGTCCCGTAGTCCCACGTGCGGGCATCGGCGTCGATGACCTCGACGGACTCGAAGCGCCCACGCAGCTCGGCCGCGAGCCGGCGATCGACCTCGAGCGCGATGACGCGGCCGGCGCGCCGCGCGAGCTCGCCCGTCAGCGCGCCCTGCCCCGGACCGATCTCGAGCACGAGGTCGTGAGTCGTCGGCGCGACGAGATCGACGATGCCGCGAGCGATGGCGGCGTCGCGCAGGAAATGCTGGCCGAGAGCGCGGCGCCGGTCGTTCACGTTTCTCACGGTACTACACCACTACGCGCTGGCATCGGCGTTGCTAAACTCCCCATCGGGGAGGGTCTGCCATGTTCAAAAAGATCCTGGTCGGCACCGATTTCTCGGAGGCCTCGGATGAAGCGCGGCGGGTCGCCATCGAGCTGGCGCGGCGCCTCGGCGCCGAGCTCGAGATCGTCCACGTGGAGGAACCGCTCCCGGCGTACGCCTTCGCAGAAGGAGCGCTGCTAGACCTTCCGCGGTTACAAGAAGAAGTCCGGACCTGGGCCGAGCGCCAGCTCGAAGATCTCGCCAGGGGCGCGCGCGCATCGGGCGTGAGCACGACGACGGCCGTCCTCCCCGGCGTGCCGGCGAACACGATCGTCGAGGCCGCTCGCACCGAGCGCGCCGATCTGATCGTGCTGGGAACTCACGGACGGACCGGGCTCGAGCGCGTGCTCCTCGGCTCGGTCGCCGAGCGTGTCGTCCGCAACGCCCCGTGCGCGGTCCTGACGGTCAGGCAGACGCCAGACGCGACGCAGGGCGCGAAGCCGAAGGCCGCCGCCTGAGCCTCAGCGCGCCTGGCGCTGGGCGAGCTCGGACGTGAGCGCGGCGTGCACGTGCCGCACCTGGTCTTCGGTGGCAGCGCGGTCACCGGAGTTGTCGATCACGTGGTCGGCCAGACGCGCCTTCTCGGCGAGCGGCATCTGGCTGCGGATCCTGGCCAGCGCCTCCTCGCGCGTGCAACCGTCGCGGCCGATGAGCCGCCCGATCTGCGTCGTCTCGTCGGTGACGACGACCACCAGCCGATCCATGTTCTTGTAGTTGCCGCTCTCGATCATCACCGCGGCATCGAACATGACGACACCACGAAAGCCCGCCCTGGTCAGGTCGACCAGCGTTCCGTTGAACCGCTGCCGGATCCGGGGATGCGTCAGGGCCTCGAGCCGGCGCCGGCGATCGGCGCTGGCGAAGACGATGGCGCCGAGCGCCTTGCGGTCGAGGCGGCCGTCGGCCTGCAGCATCGCGGGGCCGAACTCCTCCACGATCTCGGCGAGCGCCGGCTGGCCCGGCTCCACGACTTCACGGGCCAGCACGTCGGCGTCGATGATGACCGCCCCCAGGCCGCGGAACATCGTCGCGACCGTGCTCTTGCCGGTGGCGATCCCACCGGTCAGCCCGACGAGCAGGAAGGGACGGGCCTCCATCATTGCGCATTGTACGAGGTCGGTGCGTGCTAGGGTCGTGAGAGGCGTCATGGCGCACATCAAGGCCGTCGTCGGAGAGGCAGGCCGAAAGCTGGGGCTGCGAACGGCCCAGCGTCCGGACATCGCGTACGGCGTGAAGGACGGCTACCTCGTGCAGGTCGCCTCGGGAACCGCCGACGGCGGCGCGTGCGCCGTGGAGATCGTGCGCTACGTCGATGCCAGCCGCGACGCGGCCGTGCGCAGTGCCGTGGCCGAGTCCCCGGCGGTCTCGAACGGCATCATCAAGTCGAGAGACATCCAGATCGGAGATGGGCTGGCGATTCACCGGCGCCGGCGCCGACTGTTCCGCAGCGTCGATGCCCAGCGCGTGGGGAGCGACGTCGAGGCGCTGCTGGCGAGCGTCAAGCGGGCGTGCCCACCGCCACCGGCGTCCTGCCGCCTGTGTGGCAACACCAGCGCCAGCGAGCCCATGTTGTTGAACGACGTCGTCGATCGCGTCTGTCCGAGCTGTATCGAGCGCCTCCGGCACGACATCCGCCGCGCGAGCCAGCAGTACGACGACCTTCCGCTCAACCTGCCGCTGGCCGTGATGACCGCGGCGGTCACGGCAGCGGTGGCGGCGCTCGCGTGGGCGGGCATCGCCGTGGCGACGAACCGCATGTTCTGGGCGGTCGCGATCGGAAGCGGGGCGCTCATCGGGTACTGCACGAGCCGCGTGGTCGGCCGCGGCGGCATCGCCGTGCAGGGTGTGACCGGGGTCTTCACCGTGATCTCGGTTCTGCTCGGCCAGGCTCTGTTCCTGGCGTGGCAGGTCCACCAGCACGCCCAGGCGCGAGGTCTGAAGGTCGACTGGAAGGTCTTCACTGCCTACATCCCGTCGCTCCTCTGGGCCGACACCGGCTCGACGCTCTTCGCGCTGGGCGGCGGGCTCCTCGGCGCCTATTACGCGGTGAAGAGAGCGGCGAAGCCGAAGCTGGAGGTGCGGGTCGAGACGACGGAGTCGGCTAGACTTCCGACCAGTCCTTCCCGACCTTGACGTCGACGACGATCGGCACGCACAGCGGGAGCGCCGCCTCCATGATCTCGCGGGCCATCTCGCAGATGGCGTCGACTTCCTCCGGGGGAGCTTCGAACAACAGCTCGTCGTGAACCTGCAGCAGCATGCGAGCGCGCAGCCCGCGCTCGCGGAGCGCGGCAGCCACCCGCACCATCGCGATCTTGATCATGTCGCTGGCCGTCCCCTGCACCGGCGCGTTCATGGCCATGCGCTCGGCCGCGCCGCGGGCGACCGGGTTCTGGCTGAGCAGATCGGGCAGATAGCGCCGCCGGCCCAGCACGGTCGTCACGTACCCACGCTCCCTGCCCTCGGCCAGCGTGCGATCGATGAAGGCGCGCACCCGAGGGTGCGTCGCGAAGTACGCGCTGATGTAACGCTGCGCCTCCTTCTGGTCGATCCGCGTCGCCTGGGAGAGACCAAAGGCGCTGACGCCGTAGAGGATCGCGTAGTTCGCGCTCTTGGCGATGGTGCGCTGCAGCGACGTGACCTCCTCCGGTTTGATCTTGAAGACCTCGACGGCGGTGCGCGTGTGGATGTCCTCACCGCGCCGGAATGACTCGATGATCGCCGGCTCCTCCGAGAGGTGGGCCAGGATCCTCAGCTCGATCTGCGAGTAGTCGGCGGCCACGAAGCGCCAGCCCTCTTCCGGGATGAACGCCGCCCGGATCCGCTTCCCCAGCTCGCTGCGGATCGGAATGTTCATCAGATTCGGATCCTGGGAGCTGAGCCGGCCCGTCGCCGCCACGAGCTGGTTGAACGTCGTGTGGATGCGCGCCGTCGCCGGATTCACGAGCAGAGGCAGCGCGTCGGCGTAGGTGCCCTTGAGCTTGCTCAGGCTGCGGTGCTCGAGGATCTTCCCGGGCAGCTCGTGGCCAACGGCCAGCTCGGTCAGCACGCGCTCGTCGGTGGAGTAGCCGGTCTTCGTCCGCCGTGCCGACGGAAGCTTGAGCTTCTCGAAGAGGATGTGCGCGAGCTGCTTGGGGGAGCCGATGTTGAACTCCTCGCCGGCCAGCGCGTAGATCTCGCGCGTGAGGTTGTCGACCTGGCGCTCGAGCTCCTTGGCGAAGACCTCGAGGCGCCCGGGGTCGACGCGGATGCCGTGGCGCTCCATCAGCGCCAGCACCGGGATCAGCGGACGCTCGATCTCGTCGTAGATCGCCCGCAGCCCGCGCTCGTCCAGCTCGGCCGCGATGTGCTTCCAGAACCTCACGACCCAGCGCGCGCGGTCGGCCAGCACCGCGTCGAGGTTGTCGGTGGCGGGCTCGGGCAGCGGCGGCGGGCACTCGGCGAACGCTTCCATGCACAGCTCGTCGAGCTTGTAGGTCGCGCGCGCGGGATTGAGGAGATAGGCACCGACGGCGGTGTCCTCGATCACGGGGAGCCGATCGTTACCGCCGAGCCACCACTCGATGAGGGCCTTGCCGTCGTGGACGACGAGGACGTGGTTCGCAAGCTCGCCGGTCACCGCGCCGTCGTCGGCCGCCGGCAGCGCCGCCGCGCCGGCCGCCGCGGTGAACATCACCGCGGCCGCCGGCCGAGGCTCGGGTGGACGGCGGTCACCCGCCCAGTCGAGCCCGATCGGCGCGTCGCCGGCGCGGGCGAGATACTCGCGCATGGCCTTGGCGTCCTCCAGCCGGGCCACCGGCTCCTTCGAGGACACCACCGCCACCGGTGGCGCCGGCAGCTCCTTCAGCAACCGCGTGAACTCCATCTCCATCCAGAGCGCCCGGAGCTTCGTCCAGTCGGGCTCGACGCGACGGAACGCCTCGAGGTCGAAGGCGACGGGGACCTCGTGATTCAGCGTGGCCAGCTCGCGCGAGAGCAACGCGCTCTTGCGGCCGGCGGCCAGCGTCTCGCGCAGCTTGCCGGTCACGAGCGTGAGGTTGTCGTAGAGCCTGGGCACGCTGCCGTACTGTGAGATCAGCTTGACCGCGGTCTTCTCGCCGACCCCGTGGACCCCCGGGATGTTGTCGATCGAGTCGCCCATGAGCGCCAGCACATCCACGATCTGGGCGGGATCGACGCCCCAGCGCTCGCGCACCTTGGCCTCGTCGTAGACGATCTTCTCGCCCGTCCGCCCGAGGACGCTGACCACGCGGACGCGGGGCCCGACGAGCTGCAGCAGGTCCTTGTCGCCCGTGACGATGACGACCTCGTCGACGTCCAGCGCGAGCGCCTTGTCGACCAGCGTGGCCAGGACGTCGTCGGCCTCGTACCCCGACACCTCGATCACCGGCGTTCGCAACGCCGCGAACAACCGCCGCACGAACGGGAGCTGGCGAACGAGGTCGTCGGGCATCGCCGTGCGGGTGGCCTTGTAGTCCGTGAAGAGATGATCCCGGAAGGTCGGCCCCGGCGGATCCCAGGCGATCCCGAGGTACTCGGGCTGCTCCTCGCGGATGAGCTTCCACAGCATCGTGGACAGGATCAGCACGGCGTGGCTCGGCACACCCTTGGACGTCGAGAGATAGCCGACCGCGTGATACGCACGGAACAGGTGCGAGTGGCCGTCGACGACGTAGAAGCGGCTCACCCGACGTGCTCCGTGTACGCCGCGCGCACCGCCGTGGTGCGCCGGCGGTACTCGCTCAGAAAGGCGTCGCGCGATCCCAGGCCGAGCGCGGTCGCCACTCGCGCGGGCATGGGGCCGGCCAGCTCGATGGTGTCGGGCGGCCGCGCTGACAGCAGCCTGAGCGCGGCCGATACACGACGCAAGAAACGATAGTGCTCGGTCAGCTCACGCTCGGTGTCCGGCGCGAGTGCGCCGGCTCGGGCCAGGCCCGCGAGCCCGGCGATCGTCGCGGCCCGTCGCACCTCGGGATGCTCGGCGCCGTGCTTGAGCTGGAGCGCCTGGACGAGGAACTCCACGTCGACGAGGCCGCCACGCCCGAACTTCACGTGCAATCGGCCCGGCGTCTCCTTGCCCAGCTCGAGCTCCATCCGCGTCCTCACCTCCGCGATCTCCTTCAGCCCTCGCGGTCCGAGCGCCGCCCCGAACGCGTGATGGCGGATCATCGCACGAACGCGCCGGGCCAGGCGGGCATCGCCCCAGCAGATCCGGGAGCGCGTGAGCGTCTGGCGCTCCCAGAGGTCCCCGTACTCGGCATAGTACCGCTCCGCGGCGGGGACGCTCGACGCGAAGCCGCTGCCCTTGCTGCCGGGGCGAAGACGCAAATCGACCGGGAAGGCGACGCCGGCGGCGGTGATGTCACCGAGGGCGCCGGCGAGCCGCTCGATGGCTTCGCTCCAGAACGTGTGGGCTTCGATGCACTCGGCGCCGTCGGTCTCGCCATCTTTGGAAAACGTGAGGAAGACGTCGAGGTCGGAGCCCGTGGTGAGCTCGCGTCCGCCGAGCTTGCCGAGGCCGACGATGACCGCGGGGATGAAGCGGCCGTCGGCGGTGCGCGGCACACCGTGGCGCTCGACCAGCGGCCCCAGCGCGAGCAGCATGCCGGCAGTCAGGGTGGCTTCGGCCAGTGCCGTCATCTCGCGCGAGTAGCCGTCGATATCCGTCACGCCCAGCAGGTAACGCCAGACGACCGCCAGCTCCTCCGCCTGCTTGAGCTGGCGCAGACGGTCACGCTGCTCGCTGACGGCCGACCCCGGGGCGAACACCGGCACCAGCGCCGCTCGGAAATCGCGGGCGCGCTTGGGGCGCTCCCACGCGCGTGGATCGGCGAGCGCCGTCACCAGCTCGGGCTGCGTGATGAGGAGCTGAGTCAGGAGATCGCCGCCGGCGCAGAGCCGCGCGAGCCCGCCGAGCACCGCGGCGTCGCCCGCCAGCAGCTCGATCAGTCCCGCGCGCGGGCCCACGGCCGCCAGGAAGCGCTCCATCTGGTTGAGCGCCTCGTCGGGATCGGGGCTCTGCCAGACGGCGTCGAGCAGGTTCGGCAGCAGCCGCTCCATCGCGCGGCCGAGCGCCGCCTCGTACGGAACGAGTGGCCGGCCCTCGAGGATCAGCCGGAGATTGTGGCGGGCGCGTTCGGGATCACGAAAGCCGGTGGCCTGCAGCGCGAGCAAGCTCGGCACGCGGACGCGCCGATTGCGCGGGGCCGGCCGCTCGGCGAAGAACTCGCTGAACGCGCGATGCACGGTGGTGGTGACCGCGCGATGGCGGCGCAGGAACTCGCTGGCGGCGCGAGCCGGTGAACCGCCGACACCCACGCGGCGAGCCAGCCGACCGAGCTCGTCCGCATCGTCGGGCAGCGTGTGAGTCTGGAACTCGTGGAGGATCTGCAGCCGATGCTCGACCGTACGCAAGTGCACGTAGGCTCCGGACAGCGCGTGGCCGAGGCCGGGCGCCAGGTAGCCGCGCTCGGTCAGCCTGAAGAGCGCCTTCAGCGTCGTGCGCTCGCGCAGCCAGCCGTCGTCGCCGCCGTAGAGGAGCTGGAGCGCCTGGACGAGGAACTCGATCTCACGGATGCCGCCCCGGCCGAGCTTCACGTTGCCGCCACCCTTTTCCTTCAGGTGGCGGTCGATCTCGTGCTTCATTCCGCGCACCGCGCCGACGATGCTCGCATCGACGCCCGGCCGGTAGACCACGGAGCGCACCAGCTCCATGAACCGCGCGCCGACGCGCTCGTCACCCGCGCAGGCGCGCGCCTTGAGCAGGGCCTGCCGCTCCCACAGCTCGGCTCGCTCGGCGTAGTAGGTGCGATAGCCATCGAGCGAGAGGACGACGGGGCCCATGCGGCCTTCCGGCCGCAGCCTCAGGTCGACACGAAAAGCGTAGCCCTCCTCGGTGACCGATTCGAGTAACGCGACGATCTCGCGTCCGAGGCGCGCGAAGTAATCGCCGTTGGCGGTGCGGCCTTCGCTTCCCCCCTCGGTCTCGCCGTCGGCGCCATAGACGAACATCAGGTCGATGTCGGACGAGTAGTTCAGCTCGTCGCCGCCGAGCTTGCCCATGCCGATCACGCCGAGCCCCGTCTCCGCGCCGCCGGCGTCGAGCGGCGCGCCGTACTGGGCACGGAGCGTGGCGTCAGCCAGCCGCCACGCCTCGGCGAGACAGGCATCGGCCAGCCGCGACAGCTCCTCCGTCGTCACCGTGAGGTCGGCGTCGCCGAGGAGGTCGCGGCTGGCGATGCGCAGGAGCTGCCGGTATTTGAATCGTCGCAGCGCGTTCATGCGCGCCTCGCGGGCGGCGAACGGGGCGAGCGTCTGGGCGAGATCGGCCTCCAGGTCGTCGGCCAGCCACTGCCGCATCGTGGGCGGCTCGAGGAGCCAGGCGAGCAGGTTGGGCCGGCGGCGGAGCGCGTCGGCGAGGAACTGGCTCGAGCCGAAGAGCCGGGCGAGCAGCCCGACGGCGCCCGGATGAGCGGCGAGGGTCCCGAAGAACACGGGGCGATCGACCACCGCCGCGTAGCGCTCGAGGTTGTTGAGCGCCATGTCCGGGTCGGGCGCCGCCGTCAGCTCGGCGAGCAGGCGCGGAAATACGGGCGCGAGTAGCTCGCAATCGCGCGGGGTCGGCGTGAGGGCGTGGAGGTTGGTGAGCGCCGCCGCCGGCGCGGCGAAGCCGTGCCGGCGCAGACTCGAGTGATGCCGCTTCGCGGCGGCGCCGGACGTGGTGAGCAGCGCCGCGAGATCGATGCCGCGGGTCAGACGGCCGACTCTCCCGTCTCGCCGGTGCGGATCCGGATCGCCTCGTCGATGGGCAACACGAAGACCTTGCCGTCGCCGATCGAGCCCGTCTTGGCCGCGCCCGCGATGGTCGACGTGACCTTGTCCACCAGGTGATCGCCGACGACGACCTCGATCTTGACCTTGGGCAGGAAATCGACGGTGTACTCCGATCCCCGATAGAGCTCGGTGTGGCCCTTCTGGCGGCCGAACCCACGAACCTCGGTCACGGTCATGCCGATCACGCCGATCTCGGTCAGCGCCTCCTTCACGTCGTCGAGCTTGAACGGCTTGATGATCGCCTCGATCTTTTTCATGCTACACCTCCATTAACAGGGCATGGGCACCCGGGCTCGCGCCCGCCCATGCCCCGCCGCGACCGCACGCGAGATCGTTCTCATCGCCGATCAGAGTCGTGACCATACGGAACGCCGTCCCTCGTCACACCTGGTCCAAGGCATGGGCACCCGGCCGGGGGAGTCCGAGGGGCGTCCCTGCCCCGCCGCGACCAGGCGCGGAGGTTGCTCTGCTCACCACGCCGCAAGTCTACGTCAAACCTCTTCGAGAATCGGGAAGACGAGCGCGGAGACGTGCGAGGAGATCCGCTTGAGGTTCGTCAGGATGTCGAGGTGGATTTCCGAGGTCTCCAGCGATTCGGCCAGTCCAGCGCGCAGCCGGCCCAGGTGTGACTCGCGCAGCTCGCGCTCGCGCTGGCGCGTGAACGGGCGCTGGTCGAGGACGTGCTGGGCGAGCGTGCGGTCGTTGGCGGCGAAGGCGGCGATGGCCGTCTCGAGATTCTTCGACACCATGCCGTGGAACTCGAGGATCTCCGCCCAGCCGGCATCGGAGAAGCGGCGACCCTGGTAGAGCTTCTTCCGAGCCAGCTCCATCAGGTTCTTGTCGATGATGTCGCCGATGTTCTCGAGGTTGCCGATGAACGAGATCAGGCCGATCTCGCGCCGCGACAGCTCGGGTCCCACCGTCTCGCGGCTGAGCCGGGCCAGGAAGAGCTTGATCTCGCGCTCGAGGAAGTCGAGCTGATCGTCGCGCTGCTCGACGTTCTCCAGCAGCTCCTGGTTGTCACGGCCGAAGACCGGGGCGACGTCGCGGAACATCCCCTGGGCCACGTCGGCCATGCGCAGCGCTTCCCGCGTGGCCTGGCCCAGCGCGAGCGACGGCTGGTCCAGCGAGCGCTCGTCGAGATAGCGCGTCTTGAAGGGATTCTCGCCGACCTCGTCGTCGGCCACGAGCGCTTCGATCGCGCGGGCGGCCAGCGGCGCGAACGGCAGGAACGCCAGGCTCATCCCGACGTTGAAGAGCGTGTGCGCGTTGGCGATCTGGCGGGCGGAGTCGGTCGCCGTGCTCGCCACGAGCGCGGTGAAGGGGCCGATGAACGGCAACACCAGCGCCACGCCCAGCACCTTGAACGCGATGTGGGCCACGGCCACGCGCTTGGCCTCGGCGCTGGCGCCGATGGCCGCCATGAGCGCAGTCGCACACGTGCCGACGTTGGCGCCGAGCACGATGGCCACGGCGCCGTGGAGGCTGAGCAGCCCGTGCTGGGCGAGGACGAGGGCGAGGCCGATCGTGGCCGCCGACGACGTGAACGCGCTGAAGGCGGCCGCGACGATAACGGCCAGCAGCGTGTTGTCGGTGAGCACGCTCAGGAGTTGGCTGGCCAGCGGGTTGCTCGTGAGCGGGCTGCTGCCCTCGAGGATCACCTTCAAGCCGAGGAACATGAGGCCGAGACCGAGGACGGCCTGGCCGACGTCCTTGAGGACGCGCCGGCCGGCGACGAGCATCGTCGTGAACCCGAGGCCCACGAGCAACAGCGCATAGTCGGTGATCTTGAAGGCGATGAGCTGGACCGTCAGCGTGGTGCCGATGTCGGCGCCCAGGATGACGCCGAGCGTCTGGCGGAAGGTCATGAGGCCGGCCGACACGAAGCCGATCAGCATGATCGTCGTCGCCGACGACGACTGGAGGAGTCCCGTGACGATCACGCCCGACACGACGGCCATGAAGCGGTTGCGAGACAGCCCGGTCAGCAGATGACGGAGCCGGGCGTCCGTCGCTCGCTGCAGGGCTTCGCCGCTCAGCCGGATGCCGTACAGCAGCAGGGCCATCCCGCCGAACGCCGCGAGCAGCACCATCATGGCACGCGCGGTCCCGGAGCGTTTCGAGCGCGAGCTTCGCCCGCGCCGCCCTCCGCGGAAAGATGGGCCGTATCGTTCAAGGTCACGAGCGCGGGCGGCTCGACCACCGTCAACGAGCCGTTGTCGATGCGCAGGCGCCAGAGCGTGTTGAACGAGCAGCCGAGGACGTGGCAGGCGTAGACGCTGATGACGCCGCCGTGGGCGACGATGAGCACGTCATCGCCGTTCGGATGGGCGGCGCTGATCCGGTCGATGGCCTGGAGCACCCGCCGGCTCACGTCGGGCAGCGGCTCGGCTCCGGGCGGCGGGCAGTCGAGCGGCGCTCGGACCCACGCCCCGTACGGATCACCGACCTGGGCGCGGATCTCGTCGACCGAGCAGCCCTCCCACGCGCCGAGCGAGAGCTCGCGGAGCTCCTCGACGTGGACGAGCGGCACGCCGGCACCAGCCAGCGCGATCTCGGCGGTCTCCCGCGCCCGCGCCAGTGGGCTCACGTACGCCGTGACCGGCCGATACCGGCGCAGGGCCTGGCCGAGGGCGCGGGCCTGAGCGCGGCCGGTGTCGGAGAGCGCGACGTCGGTGCCGCCCTGGAAGCGTCGCACCTCGTTCCACAGCGACTGGCCGTGACGCGCGAGCAGCAACCTCACGTCGATGGACCGATGGCGTGGCGTGCCGCGGTCAGGCGAGCCAGCGTCTCGTCGCGGCCGAGCAGCGCCAGGACCTCGAACAGAGGTGGCGACGCGGTCTTGCCGGTGACGGCCAGACGCGTGAGCTGGGCGAGATCGACGAGCTTGAGGCCGAGGGCAGCCGTCTGCTCGCGATAGAGCGCCTCGATCGCCTCGTGAGTGAATTCGTCGAGCTCGCCGAGCCGCTTGGCCAGGCGATCGAGCCGCTGGGAGCCCTCGGCCGTGAAGAGCTTCTGCGCTGCCTTGACCTCGTACTCCCGCGGCCGCTCGAAGTAGAAGCGTCCGGCCTCGACCAGCTCCACGAGCGTCTGCGCCCGCTCTTTCAAGGTGTCGACGACCCTGGCGAGCCAACCGCGGTCTCGCGGAACGGTGAGCCCGGCTTTCGCGATGAAGGGCTCGGTCAGCTCGGCCAGGCGCAGGCTGTCCATCGTCTTCATGTACTGCTGGGAGAGCCAGAGGAGCTTGGTCTGGTCGAAGATCGCGCCGGAGGACGCGACGTCCTTGATGTCGAACAGCTCGACGAGCTGGGCGCGCGAGAAGATCTCCTGGTCGCCGTGCGACCAGCCCAGGCGGGCCAGATAGTTCACCATCGCGTCAGCGGGAATGCCCTCGTCGCGGAACGCTTGCACCGAGGTGGCGCCGTGGCGCTTGGAGAGCCGGCTCCGATCGGTGCCCAGGATCATCGACACGTGGGCGAACTCCGGTACCGGATAGTCGAGGGCCTCGTAGCAGAGGATCTGCTTGGGCGTGTTCGAGAGGTGGTCGTTGCCCCGGATGACGTGAGTGATCTTCATCGTCACGTCGTCCACGACCACGCAGAAGTTGTAGGTCGGCGTGCCGTCGGTACGCACGAGGATCCAGTCGTCGAGCTGGCCGTGCTCGAAGGCCACGGAGCCGTGGATCAGGTCGTTGACGACGGTCGTCCCCGCGTCGGGAATGCGCAGCCTCAGCGCGCCCGCCGTCAGGCCGCGGTCGCGGCAGCGGCCCGAGTAGCGGAACGTCTCCTTGCGTGCCTCGGCCGCCTTGCGCTGCTGCTCGAGCATCTCGGGCGGGCAGTCGCAGTAGTACGCCCGGCCGGCGTGGAGGAGGCGAGCCGCGTGGTCGCGGTAGAGGTCGAAGCGCTCGGTCTGCCGGTAGCCGGCCGTCGGCGGGCCCTCGTCCCAATCGAGCTCGAGCCACCGGAGCGCGTCGATGATGAAGCCGATGTTCTCGTCGGTCGAGCGCGACCGGTCGGTGTCCTCGATCCTGAGGATGAAGACGCCGCCGTGACGGCGCGCGTAAAGCCAGTTGAACAACGCCGTGCGCGCGCCGCCGACGTGCAGGTGCCCGGTCGGGCTGGGCGCGAAGCGCACGCGGACGCGAGAAGACGGCGCGCGGTTCACAACAACGTTATCTTACCGCGCGCGCCCTCGGGAGCAGGCGAAGAGCCTCGGGGCGACGAGCCTCAGTACGACGCGAAGAGGCGGCCCCACGGCGTGGCGTCGAAGGCCCGGATCCGCGCCCGCCCCACCGTCGGATACCACAGCCAATCGTGGTAGACGTTCGACGCGAACGGCGCCCACACCACCAGCGGCGAGTGCAAGAGCAGGCGCTTGAGCGGCCGCAGCGGCCCCCGTCGGATGAGCTGATCACCCCAGATGACGAGGCTGCGGCGGCTCGAGAACCCCATGTCGATGCGACCGGCGTCGGCGTCGCCCACCAGCTCGATGGCCTTCGGATCGGCCACGCCGAGACCCCGCTCGTGGCACATCCGCAGATAGGGAATCGCCAGCGGATCGAACCCCATGATCCGGGCGGCGATGGCGTCGATGGCGACCTGGTCGGCCGAGGCGAGAATGAGGTTGCCGACCGTCGGGATCATCGTCCGGGGTCCGGCGCCGTCCCCCATCACGGTGCCGTCCATCACGGCGAACACGCCAGGGTGGAGCTCACGCTGCATGAGCAGCAGATCCACCATGACCTCGTGGATGAACTCGTGGGCGTAGTGCCGCACTTCCCTGAGCAAGCCCCCGAACGCGTTCTTGATCGCGCCGGTGGTCACGGTGTGCCCGTGGGTTTTTACGGATGGCAGGTGGCAGACGTTCTTGCCGATGAACATCTTCGGGATCTGGATGCCCTCGGGAAAGATGGCATCGAGCTTCAGGAGCGGCGTCGTGAAGCGGTGCACCGTCCACTCGACGTCGGGGAGCGGGATGAACGGCAGGCCGTGACGCTCGAGCACCGGCGTCCACCGGTTGTTGCGGCAGCCCGCGACGGGATCGGTGACGACCGTCTTGTTCTCGACCGGAACGATCCGCGCGCGGTCGTAGCCGTCGGCCAGGAGCGTGCGCACGACGCCGTCGAGCTGCCACGGCTGGCTGGAGCACGCCGGGAAGTACTTCGTCCACGACAGGTTCAATTTGAGGATGAGGTCACGGTCGCGGCCGATGGTCTGGTCGTACTTCACCAGCCGCATGAGGCGGCCGTAGTCCTCCAGCACCGTCTCGGGGCGCGTGCGCAGGATCGCGACCTGGCTCGTCATCGCGTCGTGATTCTAGCCGAGGCCCGGAGGATGGACCCTCGGCCCGTAGATGATGAGGGCAACGGCCAGGATCCACAGCAGCGTGTTGACGAGGAGCGGGCCGTCGTTCAGGAAGAGCTCGGAGGGATTGCCGCCGAGCTGGCGCCGGTAGAGCAAGTAGAGGTACCGGAAGATCCCGTAGAGCACGAAGGGCAGCGTCACCGGCAGCAGGTGCGTCTCGAACTTGGCCACCGTCTCCGGCGACATCGTGTAGAGCGCGTAGGCGGTGACGGTGGACGCGGTGACCACGGCGATCATCTGATCGAGCAGCCCGGCGCTGTACTCGGCCAGGATGGGCCGGTGACGGACGGCGGCCTCGCCGAGCGTCAGGTACTCGTGACGGCGCTTGCCCAGCGCGAGGAACAGCGCCATGAGGACCGTGCAGATGAGCAGCCAGCCCGAGATCCCCACGTCGATGGCGACGGCACCCGCCACGGCCCGCAGCACGAACCCGATGGCCACGACGATCACGTCGACGATGACGACGTGCTTCAGCCACACCGAGTACGCGCCCAGCAACACCGCATAGGCCAGGGCCACGACGGCGAGCGGTCGCGAGAGGGCCAGGCTCCCCGCGAGCGCGGCGACGACGAGGACGGCGGCGGCCGTCACGGCCGTCCCCGCCGGGAGCCGGCCCGAGGCGATCGGCCGCCACTTCTTGTCGGGATGGAGCCGATCCTTCTCGCGATCGGCCGCGTCGTTGAGCAGGTACACCGAGCCCGAGAGCGCGCAAAACACCGCGAACGCTCCCAGCGCCGGCCACACCGACGGCGTGAAGAGCTTCTGGGCGAAGACCAGTCCGGCGAAGACGAACAGGTTCTTGACCCACTGACGGGGCCGGAGCGAGACGAAGATCGACGTCAGCACGACCCGCCTACAGGCGGATGAGGTGGGCCGCGCCCGTTACGTCTTTCGTCGCATTGCGGGTGTCGAGGACGAGACGGGCCCGGCCGACGATGGCCGGCCAGTCGTACCCGGCGTGTGCGGTCAGGACGACGACGGCGTCGTAGGCGGCGACGTCGGCGGGCCACGCGACGCAGTCGAGACGGGTCCCGTTGACGGTCACCGAGGGCACGAAGGGGTCGTGGTACGAGACGAGGGCGCCCTTGCGAATCAGCAGATCGATGATCTCGAGCGCGGGCGAGTCGCGCGTGTCCGCCACGTTGGGCTTGTAGGCGACGCCCAGCGCGAGGATGCGGGAGTCACGCACCGAGCGGCGGAGGTCGTTGAGCGCGTCCGTCACCATGTGGACGACGTACGCCGGCATCTGCGTGTTGATCTCGTCGGCGAACGCGATGAAGCGCGGCTCGTAGCCGCTGAGCCTCACCTTCCACGACAGATAGTACGGGTCGGAGGGGAGGCAGTGACCGCCGAGCCCGGGCCCCGGATAGAACGGCATGAACCCGAACGGCTTGGTGGAGGCGCCACGGATGACCTCCCACACCGAGATCCCCAGCCGCCGGCACATGATCGCGAACTCGTTGGCCAGCGCGATGTTGACCGAGCGGAACGTGTTCTCGAGCAGCTTGATCATCTCGGCCGTCGCCGGGCTCGCCACCCGCACGACCTCCGGCGTGATCCGGCCGTAGAGCGCGGCCGCCAGGTCGCCGCAGGCGGGCGTGAGGCCGCCGACCACCTTGGGGATGTTGCGCAGCGTGTAATGCCGGTTGCCGGGATCGATGCGCTCCGGCGAGAACGCCAGGAAGACGTCGCGCCCGACCTCGAGCCCGCGCGACTCGAAGCGTGGGACCAGCACCTCCTGGGTCGTGCCCGGATAGGTGGTCGACTCGAGGACGATGATCTGGCCGCGCCGCGCGATGCCGGCCACGGCGTCCGCCGCGGCAACGATGAAGGAGATGTCGGGCTCCTTCGACTTCCCGAGCGGCGTGGGCACGCAGATGATGATGGCGTCGGCGTCCTTGAGCGGGTCGACGCCGCTGTGGGCGGTCAAGCGCTCGGCCCTGACCAGCGCGGACAGCGTGTCGCTCGGCACGTCCTCGATGAAGCTCTTGCCGGCCGTGATGTTCGCCACGCGCCGCGGATCGAGGTCCACGCCCAGCACCGTCGCGCCGGATTCCGCGAAGGCCACGGCCAGCGGCAGCCCCACGTAGCCGAGCCCGATCACCCCCACGATCGGCGACGCAGCCAGGCGCTCCCGCAGCGACTCGACCACTTCCCGATCTTCCCGCTCCGTGGTCATAGTCCCTCGCACGCGGTCCGCACCGCCCGCGCCACCTGATTCACCTCGTCGTCGGTGAGCTCCGCGTAGCACGGGAGCGACAGGACTTCCCGTGACGCCCGCGTGGCCTCCGGCCACTGGCGCTCGGCGGGCAGTCCGAACATCGGCTGGCCGGGAACGGCAATCGGATAGTGGACCGCCGTGCCGACCCCGAGCTGGGACAGCGTCTTGGCCAGCGCGTCACGCTGTCGATGCCGGATCGTATATAGATGATAGACGTGGCGGGCCGGTTCACGCTCGATCGGCAGCGTCAGCGGCAGCCCGGCGAGCGCGTCGTGGTAGCGGGCGGCGATCCGCCGCCGCGCCGCCGTCCACGCCTCGAGCCGTCCGAGCTTCACCCGGAGCAGCGCGGCCTGAAGGTCGTCGAGCCGGCTCGAATAGCCGAGCTCGAGGTGGCGATAGCGGCCGCCGTCACCGTGATGGCGCAGGCGGCGTAGCCGCTCGGCCAGGTCACTGCGGTTCGTCAGGATCATGCCGGCGTCACCGCAGGCGCCGAGGTTCTTGGTGGGATAG
>WNEL01000036.1_pt1 | contig 38484 bp, 34 predicted proteins | sample 5399991 | NCBI WGS metagenome assembly WNEL01 (sample SAMN13153325, study PRJNA577476) | soil metagenome | isolation source: 20 cm grassland meadow soil pre-rain plot 2 | place: USA:California | collected 2015-09-08
CAGGTGCAAGACGCACAGACGCACCGTGGTGTTCAGCGACGAGTGAGTAGGACAAACGCCTTCTAAACAACCTGATCGCTAAAACCCGCTGTGCGTCTACGCGTCTGTGCGTCTGCGCGTCTAGCCGTTTCAAAGCTAGTGCCGCTGGCAGCGCCAGGGCAGTGCCTTTCGATACGAAAACGGCCCGCCCTCATACGCTACGCCGAATCATTCCAGGGACAGGTCCCATTGGCGAAGGCGACGTTGCCCTTCAGCAGATGGTAGACGTACGCCCCGAGGCAGAACTTGCCGAACAGGAGCGCGGCGAACGCCACGGCGAGGAGTCCCTGGAAGACGTAGGACGCCGTCCTCCATCCCTGGAGCAGGGTCAGCCCCGCGGCCAGCATGAACACCGCCGCCATGCCCTGAGCGAATCGCCGGGGCCCCGGCGCCGGCGTGAGCAGCGGTCGCCCGCGCCGTCGCGCGACAACGCGGTTGTAGAACTGCTCGAACGGGTTTGCCGCCGGCACGAGCACGTTGAGCCACAAGAGGGCCGAAAAGAGCAGGAAGATCGCCGGCGACTGCGTGAGGATCGCCACGAGCATCATCGATCCCACGATCGTGGGCTGGAACTGCAGGCCCTTGAACCGCAGCGTCGCGCGATCGGGCGGCTCCTGCGTGAACCCCTGTTGCTTCATGAAGTTCATCACGGCTGACCGAGCCATGTTCGCCTCCTTCTATCAATAAGATAAGCTGGCCCTCCTCCTATCAATAAGATAAGCTGGCCCTCCTCGCTCCCTCCAGGCTGCGCCGCTTGCGACGCGGCGGCATGGCCGGTATCGTCATCGCCCTCCCCCAACGGAGATGCGCCATGCGCCCAGGCCACACCCTCCCCATCCTGCTCGCCGCCGCACTCGGCTGCCAGGCTGCCCCCGCGAAGGACACGAGCGCCGAAGCCAAACAGGCGATCGACGCCGCCGACGCCAACTGGGCTCGGCTCACCGCCGCCGGTCACGCCGATTCGCTCGCGGAACTCTACCACGCGAACGGCGTGCTGCTGCCGCCCAACATGCCACCGGTGCACGGCCGTGAGGCCATTCGCGCCTTCATGACGACGATGAACTCGATGTCCACCCCACCGCCCATCCTCCGCGTGTGGGCTGAATCCGTCTGGGCGAGCGGGCCACACGCGCTCGAGCTCGGACGCTGGCACTTCGCGTGGCCCGCGACCGCCAAGCGGCCGCCCGGGGCACCCGCGGCCGACTCGGGCAAGTACATGGTGCGCTGGGTGAACGAGAACGGTCGCTGGTTGATGGCGCAGGATATCTGGAACTCGGACGTCGCGCTGCCGCAGCCCAAGCGTTGAGACGTCTCGGCGCGATCTTCGGCGTGGGTTCGGCGCTGTGGGTGCCGGTCGCCTGCGCGCCGGCCCGGCGTCCGACGCCGCTCCCGGAGGCGGCCGAGGTCCGGGCCCTCTGGGTGGTGCGTTCCACCCTCGCCGATCCCGACAGCGCGCGGGCGATGGTGCGCCGGGCGGCGGAAGCGGGGTTCAACACGTTGATCGTGCAGGTCCGCGGTCGTGGGGACGCGTATTATCGGAGCCGCTGGGAGCCCCCACCTCCGGCTCTCACGGGCCGGCATCACTACGACCCGCTCGAGCGCACGATTCGCGAGGCGCACCGCCGCGGGCTGCGGGTGCACGCTTGGATCAACACCGAGCTGGTGGCAAACGCCGACACCTTGCCGCAGGACTCCGCACACTTCGTCTATCGCCGGCCCGATCTCCTCGCCGTGCCCCGACCGCTCGCCCACGAGCTGTACGGCGCGGATCCCCGCGATCCCCACTATCTGCAGGCGCTCGCCGAGTACGCGCGGGCCAACCGCGATCATGTGGAGGGGCTCTACACGAGCCCGGCCGCACCCGAGGTGAAGGAGCACATCTATTCGGTCTGGATCGATCTGGTGGAGCGATACGAGCTGGATGGCCTGCACTTCGATTACGTCCGCTACCCCGCGCCCGACTACGACTACTCGCGGGTCGCACTCGAGCGGTTCCGCGACTGGCTCGTCCCCACGCTCCCGGACTCGGTCCGCGCCCGGTTCGAAGGCGTAGAGCCGGCCGATCCACTCGTCTACAGCGACTCCTTCCCGAACGCCTGGGATCGGTTTCGGCGGCTGCAGATCACTGAGCTCGTGGAGCGGATCTATTACGGCGTGAAGCAGCGGAATCCGCGCCTGGTCGTGAGCGCGGCCGTGTTCGGTGACGCCGAGAACGCGTACGCCTCGCGGTTTCAGGATTGGCGCGACTGGCTGCGCCGGGGCATTCTCGACGTCGCCTGCCCGATGGCCTACACCGACTCGACCGAGCTATTCCGCGAGCGGATCCGCACGGCCGTAGAGACGGCGGGGGGCGCGCGGGTGTGGGCGGGCATCGGTGCGTACAAGAACACCGTCGAGGGGACGGTGGAGCAGATCGGCGTCGCGCGCGGCCTCGGCGCCGCAGGCGTCGTTCTCTTCTCCTATGACTTCATGGCCCGGCACGAGGGCATGCGACCCGGCGAGAGCTATCTCCTCGCGGTGCGCGACCGTGCGTTCCCCTGATCGGCGAATCGGCCATCACCTGTTGGGGGTATTGTCGAGCATGGGCCGCTTGGTCGCTGTCGTGTCGGTGATAGTGATATCGCCTCTGGCGTCGATCGTATAGACTCGTCCTCCGAAGAAGGACACACTCCTCTTGGTAATCTTGTTCGTCGTCGAGTCCGTGTAGCGCGCGAAGAGATCGTACACGGCGCTCGGCAGCGCCGTGAAACCGCCGGCTCCCTTGTACGCGACGGCGGCACCGACGGCCACCTCCGTCGAGTCGCTGATATTCATCGCATACAACGTCAGGGGATTGGCATTCGCAATCGCGTGGACGAATCGGACGGTCGCGACCGAATAATCCGTTGGTGCGACAAACGGATCTTCCAGCACGAACCCGTCCACGGTCTTGGCCGTGGCGTCGTAGATTCCGCTCATGTAGAAGGAGTAGTATTTCCCGTCGGCGATGGTCGCGCTCACCGTGGCAATGGGCAGATTCTTGTCGGTCGCCGCCGCGATCCGTCCCGTCAGCGTGTACGGGCCCGGCGCGATGGACACATAGACTCCGCCGGCCCCCGCGCTGCCGTACGCCACGCCATTGTTGGATTCTGCGCCGGTGCCGGAGAGGATCGCCGTCATCTTCGTCTCGTTGGCGTAGAAATTCACCGCCGGTGCGCCCACGCCGAAGTTGAAGAACTTGATCCGCGAAGCAAGCGGCGGCTCCGTGGGTATCTCCTGGACTGCGTTCTTGTCGCACGCTGACAGCACGGCGGTGCCGAGCAGCGCCGCTACACACACGTGTCGGTTCATATCCGGGTCACGGTTGAATGATCCATAACGGCTTGGTGTGATAGTCCGTGGCGTCTGCGCCGATGGCCTGCAGGGCTGCGACGTTCCAGACATATTCTGAGTTGTATCTCGGTCTGATACGCTGTGCGACCTTGCCGCCATTGGCAGCAGAGAGGTTCGTCGGCGGCGTAAACCCGCGGAACACCTGCGTGCCGCTCACTGGATCGATATCCGTGTAGTGATAGCGGCGCATATCCATCCAGAGCTCATTGTGCCCCCAGCCCCAGAGCGCGATGTACTTCTGCGACATGACGTGCGACAACGTCAGGGTGGCGGGCACGATCGCCGGATCCGCGAGGAAGGTCGCCTTCTCCGTTCCCGTGATCTGCGTCGGCGTCTGGCCTGCATCCAGGTTGCGCGCGTTCACAAAATCGATGTGGGATGAGATGCCGTTGGTGTACGCGGTCAGCGCCGCCGCCTGATTTCCCATCCGCAGCGCGGCTTCCGCTTTGACGAACTGAAGCTCGGAATAGGTCATGACTGGAATCTTGGACCGATCGGCGAACAGATAGCGGCTGGGTAATCCCAAGCCGTCGCTGCCGACGTACCCAAAGAAATTCCTCGGCTGCTGTGGCGGGGTGAGCGCGCCAAACCCCAACACGTTGATATCGAGTCCGCGATAGGTCGTATTCGCCGAGTCGATCGCCAGCATTCGGCTCATCCGGGGGTCGACCACGCCGCCGAACTGCGTGCCGTTCATCAGGCTCACCACGAATTGCGTCTGCCGGTACAGCGTGAGGTTGTTGCGGCTGCGTCCCCAGAAATTGCAATCCGCGAAATCCGTGGAGGTGCATGGATATGCCAGCAGCGCGTCGTCGACGTTGCTCGCGAACGAGGAATCGACCGCGTCCATCACAGCCTGCGGATCGTGGCCGGCTTTGTTGGAAAAGTGGTTCAGCATCAACGCCTTCAGGCCCCACGCCAGCTTGAGCCATTCCAACCGATTCCCGTTGTAGATATGGTCACCCTTGGCGAGATAGGAGGCGTCGACGGCGCCGTCGGTGCGCCTGAGCAGCACGATCGCGCTGTCCAGCAGGCGCTGCACTTCCTGATACGCATACTCCTGCGTGTCATAATCGAAACTGGTGCGCGACACGTCGAGCGCTTCCTTGATGATGATCTCCCCATGGAGGTCCGTCAGCACCTGCCAGCCCCACGCTTTCAGGATCAGCCCGACGCCCAGGAGGTCCCAGCGCTGCTCGGCCGTGGCCTTGGCGTTCATGGCGATCAAGTTCTGCCCCAGCGACCAGTAGACGTCGCGCCATTGCTGGCCGCCGTTATCGCTCGCCGGGTCATACCCCATCCGCCCCCAGCTCTGGGCCGGACTGAAGAGGGTCGATGTCGAGATCCACTCCTGCGCATAGTGTCCCACGAAGCGGCCGTCGAACTGGGGTGACGTCACCATCCAGTGCAGCATGGGCGGCAGGTACAGGTTCGCCGAAACCGACTGTGGCCCGTTGGGATTCGTGTTGACGTTCAAGAAGTCGGTGCAGCTCGCCGACACGCTCACCACGCCGACCAGGACCGCCGCGGATAGTGTCTTCATGGTCAGAATCCCATCCTGACGCCGACATTGACGCCTACCGGCATCGGGAAGTTGCCGAAGTCGATGCCCGTGCCTCCCGATCCTCCCACCGCCGCGGTATTGCCGTTCACGATCGGGTCCAGCCCCGTATAGTTGGTGATCAGGAACAAGTCGGTGCCTTTGACGAACACGCTGGCGTTCCGCGTGCCCAGGAATCCCTCCGGCAGTCGGTAACTCAATTGCACGTCCCTGAGCCTCAACCAATTGATGTTTTTCTCGATGAAGAGCTCTTCGCTCATGTTCGTGTAGTAGGCCGTCTGCACGCTCGGTATGACGACGATATTGTTGATCGTCGGATTGGGGCTGTTCTCCTTGCCATCCTGCAACACACCCTGGATAACCCGCGGCTGCTCTCTATCCAGGGTCTGCATGCTGAGGCCGTGCGTCGTGAGATAGTGCTCGGTCGCGTTGAAAACGTCGCCGCCCTTGCGGATGTCGAGCAGAAACTCAAGAGAGAAGCGTTTGTACGTGAAGGTGTTCGAGACGCCGATCGTAAAATCAGGCTGGCGATCGTATCCGGCATCAATGAAGCTGGCCGAGCGGATCGGCAGACCGGTCGTCGGATCGATCAACAGCTGGCCTTTGCGGCCCGCGCTGTCCTTCTGCACCCGGAGATAGAACAAGCCGGTGAGCGACATGGTGGAGAGGTCCGGTGCGGTCCCATTCCGCACGTTCCCCCACAACCACGTATCCGAGACATAGGATTCAGGTATTCCCCTCGGCAGAGACAGGACCTTCCCTCGCTCGCTCGTGAAATTCACCTGAAAATCCCACGAGAAGGCGCTCCTCAAGACCGGGGTGCCTCGCACGGTCAGCTCCAGGCCCTGATTTCTCGTTGTCGCGCCGTTCAGATTGAACAGGATGAAGCCGGTCCCGTAGCTGCCCCGGATGTCATTGACGATCTGGTCTCTGGTCCGCTTGCGGTACACCGTGGCATCGAGACCGAGCCGGTCGTGCAGGAAGCTCAGCTCCGCCCCGAGCTCGTATGACCTGGCGAACTCCGGCTTAAGCTCCAGATTCGGCCCGGTAAAGCCGTAGCCGTATCCACCATAGGATGTGGGCTTGAATTCGAGCGAAGGCGTGTAGGCATATGGCCGGGCGTCCTTACCGGCTTCGGCATAGGCGGCTGTCAGCTTTCCGGTCACGAACCGCGCGATGCCGGGAAACGCATCGGAGAAGACGAAACTGGTCGAGATGCCGGGATAGAAGAATGAATTCCGCGGCCGCGGAATCGTCGAGGTCCGGTCGTTCCTGCCCTGCAACGTGAGAAACAGGAAGTTCCGGTAATCGAGCACCGCCTGCCCGAAGAAGCTCACCAGGCGGCGCCGCTCGGTCGTGGTCCGCGGCAGCCTCGCGGCCGTGTTGTTCATGGAGACGAAATTCGGATCCAGAAAGCTCGTGCCCACGGCTGCATCCGCCGTCGACTTGTAGTCCCCGATCGCGTTGCCCAGCACGCCACTGATCGAGATGCTGTGGGTCAGGGCGTGCCTGTTGAAGCTGAGCAGCGTCTGTGCGTTGATGTTGCGGGTAATCAGGTCCGCCTGGTCGAGAATGCCGCCCGAGGCGTTTCCCGCCTCGCTCTCGGGATTGCGGAGCAGGAGATTCTGGTTTGTGTAGGTGTCCGTGCCGATGTTGCTCTTGAGGTTCCCCCACGAAAATGGCGCGATCACGATGCCGACGTTCGCGATGATGCGGCTCTCCTTGGAATTGATCGCGTTCTTGGCGACGTTGTAGTACGGATTATCGACTTCCGCCGCCGCCGTCAGGCTGGTCAGCCGGCGCCTGAGGCCGGATGGCGTGAGGTAGTCCTGGGCGTTGTCATTTTGCGGCCAGAGCATGAGGCCGATGAGTGGACCGATTTCTCCCTTGTACACCTGATCGTTGTTGCTATAGGTATACGCCATCGAGAGATCGGTGCTCAACCAAGGCTTGATCTGCGCCTGGGAGGCTCCCGTCACATTGACTCGGTCATACCCCGAATTCGGGACCACTCCGGACTGGTCGTCGATCGACGTGGCCAGCCGGTAATTGACGGTGTTGTCGGGCGACGCCCCGCTGAAGGACAGGTTGTGCGTCTGCGTTGTCCCCGTCCTCAAGAACCCGCCGATATTGTCATAGAACCGCGTGCCGGCCGGATACGGAGCGCCAAAGAAATTGAACGAGGCGAGGCCGCCTCCGATGAGGGTTGACGGACCATAGACACGCTGCAGCTCAGGCTTGGCGCGGGTCGCCTCGATCCGGAAGCTGTTGCTATACTGCCAGCCGCCGCCGGCTTTCCCACGCTTGGTCGTGATGAGGATGGCGCCGTTCGCCGCATCGATGCCGTAGAGGGCCGAAGCTTCGGCTCCCTTCAACACGGTGAGTGTCTCGATATCCTCCGGATTCAGGTCGGCGGCGCGGTTGGTGAAGTCCACCCCGCGGTTCGAAAACGCCGTGTTCGAGCTCAGATCGGAGGCGAGTACCCCCGTATTGAGCGTCCTGTTGTCCATCGGCAACCCATCGACGATGATGAGCGGCTGGTTACTGCTGCTGATGGAGCTGACGCCGCGAATGGTGATCGATGTGGACGCGCCCGGAACGCCCGAGGTGCTGGTCACGTCCACGCCGGCGACACGGCCCTGCAACGCGTTGATGAAATTCTCCCGCTGCGTCTGCGCGATTTCGACGCCTGGGACGCTCTGCTGAGAGTATCCTAACGCCCGTTGCGTGGTGGTCTGGCCCAACGCCGTCACCACTACCGCATCGAGATTCAGCGCGACTTTGCGCAGCTCGAGGTTGATCACATCCTCGGCACCAACCGTACGCTCCACCGACGCGGTCCCGATGAGCCGGAACTGCAGCACCTGGCCGATCGCGGCGCGAATGGAATAGGTTCCGTCGTTGTTGCTCGAGGTGCTTGCGATGGTTCCCTTGACGACGATGGACACACCGGGCAAGGGCATGCCCTGCTCGCTGGTGATCTTCCCGGTAACGATCTTTTGCTGTGCAACAGCGTGAGGAGCAACAAGGAACATTCCCACCAACACCATGAGTACGGTTGCTCGCATCATGAGGTGTTCCAGGTTGTGGGGGACAATGCCTATCCTCGACGAGCGCACCGGGCGTGGCGGCAAGCGGGGGATAAAACGCCACGGTGCACCACCTGTCGCGCTCGCAAGACGCGCGCCCCACTTCGCTTGCGTCTCAAGGAGAACGGCGTCGCTGAAGCGTTGCGCCGTCGCCACATTGGGGACAGGCGCGTAGCGGCGACGCCACAGCCCAACCAGCGAGCACGTACGCCAAGTTCGCGGTGCCGTCCATGATCGGCTCGTTGGTCGAGTAGTCCCCCACGTCGTCGTGATACACGATGAAGCCGGTGTTGAACGGCGCGTACTCGTCCGCCTCGAGCAGCCGGATCCCCCGCAGGTGCTCGAAGATCGACCGGTACACGGGGCCGTCCACCAGCCCGCCGGTGAGCTGCAGGTGCAGCTGCTGCGCGACCACCGAGTGGGGCGTGCGGGGATAAGTGGTGCCCAGTCCGATGACCATCGACACGCCCCAAGGGTTGGAGCCGAACAGCCAGTCGAGCGCCGCGGTCTCGTACTCGAGGTAGGTCGAATCGCCCGTCATCCGTCGATAGAAGTGCGCCTGCGTGGCGAACGACGCGAGCAGGTTGTTCGAGCACCAGATGAAAGGAATGCCGATGCGGAAGCCGTTCCTGGCCCGGCGGGTCACGGCCTCGAGGCCACGCCGATAGTACTCGGCCACGACTCGCCGCGCGCTGTCCCCTCCCGTCCGCCAGATCTCGTAGTGGCCATTGTTATGCCAGGGATACCACTGATAGTGCCGCGCCGTATCCTGTCCCATCCACGGACTCACGGGCTCGAGCGCGGCGTACTGCAGCGCGGCGTGGAAATACGTCGGCTCGTCCGTCAGCGCATACAGCTCCGCTGCGCCCAGCTCCATGTCGTCCGCCCAGTCGTCCTCCTCGTAGAAGTACGGCGATCGGGCGGGCGCGGTCTGACATACGCCGGGATGCGCCGCGCCGAGCGCGTACACAGCGCGCGCGCGCCGAGCGAGCTGGCGGGCGTACACGCTGTCGCGCCCCTGGAAAACACCGGCGCCCAGCGCGAACGCCGCGGCGTACTTTCCCGCCGTGGACGCGAGCCCGGTGGAGCGGTTCTTGTACTCGAACAGGCCCTGCGGTTTCCCGGTGCAGGGGTACACCGGGCGCCGCCCGCCGCGCCCCCATCCGTAATCCGCGGAGTCGTTGACCGGCAGGTCCCAGAAGGTGTGATCGCGATCGTCGCCCAGCTGGTTCAGGAGCAGGTCGTCTTCCGGGTACATCTTTAGCAGCCATTCAAGCCCCCAGCGCGCCTCGTCCAGCACGTCCGGGATCCCGTTAGCTGCGGGAAGACCGTTCGCCTGAAACCGGTCGGCAAACGCCTCGGGATGATCGCGGTACGCGAGCAGCAGCATGGTCGTCGCATGCGCCGTGGTAGCTCCGTACTGCAGATAGTCCGACGCGTCGGCCCAGCCGCCGCTCACCGGAATGAACTCGCCGCTGCGCGTCGGATGATCGACCAGGACGCCGTCGCTGTGCTGGTGCACGGAGTCGCGGAACACCGGATTGTAGCCCGAGCGCTGCTCCCGCAGATAGGCGAGGAGTGAGTCCGCCGCGCCCCGATAGACGTCGTCCGCGATCCGCACCGGCGGCGAGGTCGCCCCCGCGACCACGATCCGATAGACACCCGCACGATCGAGCATGGAGAAGTCGAGCCGGTACGTGGCTGCGCACGACCCGAACGGCCCGGCCGCGTCGGCGGCGCTCGGGCCCAACACCGTGCGGTCGCGCTCGTCCACGACGCGGAAGCTCGCGATCAGCCGCGGCTCGAGCGCGCACACGACGGCCCGCTTGGGTGCGTCCGGTCGGTAGCCGAGCTGGTTGACGCGGATCGTGACGCCGCTGTTGCCTTGAGGGGCGGGGGCTCCACGGCCCGCTGGCTGGCATGACACGCCGACGGCGAGAAGGAGCAATGCGGCACGAGCCATGCGCGCCAATCTTACGGCCGGGCGCGCACGGGCAAGGGTGCGCGTCCGCGCTACTCGACGCCGAAACTCAATTCCTCCTCTCCGGAACAGCTTGCCCTGAGCGCAGCGAAGGGGAGAGGGGGACAGGGGGTGAGGACGCGTCGCGGCGCGATCCTTGGCGTCGGTTCTGCGCTGTGGGTGCAGAAAATGAACCAGAAGGTGGCGCGTCGCACGCTCGCCCTGGCCTAGAAGCGTCCGACGAGCCTGGCGATCGCCGACCGGCAACCCTCCCGCAGGTCCGGATCGACGCCCGCGCACAACGCCTTCGCCTGCACGTCGGAATGGTAGTAGTACACGAAGTCCAGCACCGCGCCGAGCACGCAATACGATCGCTGCGCGTGATCCCGGCCGAGCTTGCAGGTCGCCACGGTGGCGGGCACCTGATCCCGGCTGATCGTCGCCGCGTCTCGCCCCAGGCTCTGGTAGCAATTCTTGCGAAACGGCGCGGCGACGTCCGCGCAGAGGGCGAACACCTTGGCGAAATCGCCCTGCACGACGCCCAGCGCGTACGAGGTCTGGATGTCGAAGCACTCCGCCTTGTATCTCTCCCCGACGGCGGTGCAGGGATACAGCGGCTCGCCGGGCTTCAGGTACTTGCTGTAGTGGCCGCCATGCGCGCCATCCACGATCAGATTCTCCATGAAGACCCCGTTGACACAGGCATTCTGCTCCATGGAGCCCGTCAGTCCGTCGCAATCATGCAGCGCGTCGAACAGCTCGTCCCCCCGGACGGCCATGATCGCATGTCCCAGCCCGTGAACGCAGTTGAAGTAGTCGAGAGACTTTCGCTCTTTTCCCGGAACACCGGCACAGACGGCGTCGAGATCGCTCAAGAGCTTCTCGCGGCCCAGGGTCAAGGCGTAGCCCTGCATCACGCCGTGATAGTATCCCGAGCCGCACGCGTTCTCGCCATACGCAAACGCGTCGGCGACATTGGAGTACTTTCTCACCGCGGCCTGTCCGATCGCGTGCGTGATCGCGTGGCACAGCCGCTGCACCTCGGGATCGGCGCCGTAACCCGCCTTCAAGTCAGCGAACGCTTCGGCGACGCCTTGCTCCGCGACAATCGAGCGGTAACGCTGCTCATAGCACGGCAATGCGACGCGAGGCTCTCGGGGGCAACGGCCGCCCACCGATTCTCTGGTTGGCGTGAACACGTGGAAGCCCAGGACGCCCGCCGCGGCGACCACGACGAGCAAGCCGATGGCCATGAGCCCCGTCCGCCCGGTCAGCTTCATGCGTCGCACCATAACACGGGCGGTGGACCAGGGGGAAGCTCGCGCACGGGTATCTTTCCCACATGACCCATTGCACCGCGCGACGTTGGGCCGCCCCGCTGGCCCTGCTGGCCGGCCTCGGCGCCGGCGGCTGCGCCGTGAACCCCGCCACCGGCTCGCGGCAGCTCATGCTCATCAGCGAATCTCAGGAGATCGCGATGGGGCGAGACTACGACAACCAGGTCGCCGCCTCCATCGGGCTCTACCCCGACTCCGGGTTGCAGCGCTATCTGCAGCAGTTCGGCGCGCGCCTCGCGGCCACCTCGGAGCGCCCCAATCTGCCCTGGTCGTTTCGCGTGGTCGACGACCCGGTGGTCAACGCCTTCGCGCTCCCCGGCGGCTACATCTATGTCACCCGCGGGATCCTGGCCCACCTGAACTCCGAGGCGGAGCTGGCCGGCGTCGTGGGCCACGAGATCGGCCACGTCACCGCGCGCCATTCCGTCAGCCAGCTGAGCAAGCAGCAGCTCGCGCAGATCGGGCTCGCCGTCGGCACCATCGCGAGCCCCGACTTCGAGCGCTTCGCAGGCCTCGCGAGCGCCGGACTCGGCGTCCTCTTCCTCAAGTACTCTCGCGACGCCGAGCGCCAGGCCGATGACCTCGGCCTGCGCTACATGCGTCGCGTGAACTACGATCCCCGAGAAATGCCGCACGTCTTCGAGATGCTCACGCGCGTGAGCCAGGCGCAGGGCGGCGGGCGCGTTCCCGAGTGGCTCGCCACCCACCCGGATCCGGAGAATCGCCGCGGGCGGATCGAGCAGGAGGTTGCGGCCTTGCCGCAGAGCTTCTCAGGTGTCGCCGTGAACCGGGACCCGTATTTGCGGCAGCTCGATGGTCTCGTCTTCGGCAACAACCCGCGGGAAGGCTACTTCAAAGGCACCCGGTTCTTCCATCCCGAGCTGCGCTTCCGGTTGACGTTCCCGGAGGGCTGGACCACCAGCAACGAAAAGCAGGCCGTGAGCGCTGTGAGCCCGGAGAAGGATGCCGCAGTCGAGCTGTCGTTCGCGAAGGAGCCGACCGCCGATGCGGCTGCCGCGGCATTCCTGTCGCAGCGTGGCTTCACGAGCGGCTACCCGGTCCGCACCAGCGTCAGCGGGCTCCCCGCCGTGAGCGCCGCCTTCGCGGCCGCGGCCGAAACCGGCACGCTACGGGGCACGGCGCTGTTCGTCGAGCACGGCGGCGCCGTGTACCGGCTCCTCGGCTACGCCACCGAGGTGCGCTGGCCCGTCGTTCAGCCGGTCGCCGAGCGCGCGCTCCAGAGCTTCGCCCGGCTCACCGATCCCGCCGCGCTCGTCGTCGAGCCACAGCGGGTGGACATCGTCAGGCTCGACCGGCGCACCACGATCGAGGAGATGGCGCGGACTCGGGCCTCACCGGTCTCCGCTGCCACGCTCGCGCTCGTCAATCAGGTCGAGCCGCAGACCCCCCTCGAGCCGGGCCGGCTCGTCAAGTGGATCGTCGGACCGGCGCTCCCGTAGGGTCACTCCTGCACGGGCAGCCCGCTGGGCACCCGGGCCGGAACGAGCGAGCTCAAGTCCCGGGCCGACGGATCCGTCAATGACTGGAGAAACGCCACCAGCTCGCGGATCTCCACGTCGCTGAGGCCGAGCGGCCGCGAGAGACGACCGTCCACGTTCGCGAGCACCGCGGAGATGGTTGCTTCGTCGCCGTGATACATCGGTTGGAGGGCGGGCGGCAGCTGGGAGGCATCATACTCCCGCAACGCGCGCGGCACGTCATTGTAGTGATGCAGCACGGCTTCGAGCGTGGGGAACGCTCCGTCATGCATATAGGGCGCCGTGAGCTCGACGTTGCGCAAGGGCGTAGCCCGGAAAGCGAACCGGTACCCACTCTGGTTGAAGAGCTCGCCGCGTCCGAGGTCGAGCGGCGCGTCGCGTCCCGTCCCGGGGCCGAGCTGTGGTACGCCGGCGTTGGCGAAGTCTCCACCACCCAGCAACGGCCCGCCGTGGCAGCTGGCGCAGCGGGCCTTGTCACCGAAGAAGAGCAGGGCACCCCGCTTCTGCTCGGCCGTCAACGCGGCGTCATCGTGCTGGAGATAGCGGTCGAACGGTGAGTCGGTCTTCGTGAGCGCCTGGGTCTCGAAGGCGGCGATGGCCGTGGCGGCGTGCTGGAAGCCGAGCTGGCTGGTTGGCGTCTGCGGAAAGGCGGCGTTGAACTTCGACACATACTCTGGGATGGCGAGCAGTCGCCGCATGACCGCTTGCCAGACCGACACGAAGTCGCTGTCGCCGAGCTCCGCCAGCTCGTTCGGGTTTCCGAAGCGATCGCGGTCGCCCGGCGCGCCGCGCATCTCCTCCCGGTTGGTCACCGGGAACATCGCCTGTGCGGCGAGGAGGGTAGGCAGCCCGGACGGGAGGACGACGCCCGCCGGCGTCTGGAATGGTCCGGACCGGAATCCCGACACGCGCCCGTCCAGGAACAAATAGAACGCGCCCAGTCCCGCGTTCAGGAGCGTGGGAGCGTTGCGGGGGACGAATTGGCGCCCCGGCCCCAGCGTCCGCGACGGCCCCAGCCCGCTCCCCCCCGTGCCGACCGACAGCGCGAGGCCGTCCGCGGCGTGGGTCACCGGGTTGTGACAGGTCGCGCAAGCGATGTCGCGGTTCCCGCTCAGGACCTTGTCGAACATGAGCGCCTGGCCGAGGTCCACCAGCGCCGCCGCCTGGACGGGGGTCGCGCCGATCGGCACCACGCTCCATCCGCCCAGGCTCTGCCGCAGCTCGGCGTCGATCGACGCGGGCGGTCCGGACGGCGTGTTCCACCCGTCGCAACCGCTCGCCAGCACGAGCAACCCGAGGTACGCCGTCCCGACACTGCGTGTCATCATCGTGCACCTCCTGGTCACCCGGCTCAGCGCAGCGGGAACGAGACGGAGACCTGGTGCGTGACCACGTGAACTCCGTCGAGCGTCATCGAAAGCCCTGGGGAAGGGAAGAAGCCCGGCCTCAGGTCGGCCGGGTTGGTGACGAACTGGTTCGAAGGCGTGACCAGCCGATCTGTCCCATGCGTCACGAGCCCCCGATATCGCAGCTCGAGCTCCGGAAAGCGCAGACTCAAACCCCACGTCGGCGTCCATTCGAGCCACGACTCTTCCAGATGGCGCGTGGTAGCGTCCACGTCGTCTCGTTGCGCGAGGTCGTAGTGCACGGAGCGAACGACGAGGCCGAGCTGGAGAGCGGCGGTCCTGGTGAGCGGCCCGAGGGTCACCTCGCGACTGACGCCCATCCGGAACAGGGCGTTGGAAAAGTGAAAGCGGCTCGTGTCGCTGCCCGAGGTCGCGGCCGGTGTCCCGGCCTCGGCCCAGGTGGTGCTCCAAATCGGCTGGTACACGACGTCCATGCCGAACAGCGACGGCCCGTACGTGCGCGAGACGCCGACGCCCAGCTCGTACGCGGCGGCGTGCCCCGGGTCCTGCGGGATGTCGAGGAGGTCGAGGTTCGGCGTATCGGGCTGCGAGATGCGATTAGCGGTCGCGAGCCACCCGATGCGCCATCCCGACGCCGTGAGCGGGCGCTCGTACTTGACCTGCAGTCCCCACCGCTTGGTGAAATCGTGGTCGTGCACCAGCCTGGGACTCTGCAAGAATTGCTGGGTGCCCGGATCCCAGAACGCATCGAGGAAGGTCACGTCGTGCGTCATCCTGAACCGCTCGTGCAGGACAACCGCTTCGAGTGACTGGTTGCCCGCCCACTCCTTCAGGAGGCCGAGACGGGCATCGACGGTTGCGCCGGATTGGTCGACGCGCGTGCTGCCGGGATAGAGCAGATCGACGCCGTCGACCGCGCGGAGCTTGGCCCAGCGGACGCTGCCACCGACCGAGAGCCCGGACGCCGGTAGCGTCGTGCCGATCGTCACGAACGCGAGCGCGTTGCCGTGCGACCGCGGGCCGGGGCTCAAGTCCTGGACGCTCGGCGCGAGCTGGCCGGTGAGTCTGAAACCTGTGTCGAAGGCCACGGGCGTCTTGACGGACGACGAGCCGAGGTGGCTCGCGTCCACCTGTTGCAACGCCAGCGCGAGACCGCCGTACCAGGAACCGGCTGCGGAAAACACGCCGAGCGGCAGCGTGCGGCCGGCTCCGGCATCGTGCGACACGCTATACAAGGTGGGGGAACCGAAGAAACGGGCGGCCCGGAGCCTCGCCCCTTTGGCCGGGTTCACGAACGGGTCATGCAGCGTATCCGGCACTGCGATCGAGACCCCGCCCATGGCGAGGGTGTAGGACGGGAAGACGTCGAATTGGTCTGCCGGAACGATTGGGACCGTCTGGATCGGGATGCTCTGCGTCGGCGCGGTGCCGGCGACGGTCAACAGCACAACGGAGAGAGAGACGACGCGGCTTGTCATGCGACACCTCGCTCGGTAGGGACCCCCGGGTACTCAGGATACCCAGCCTACCGTGGGCCGCGTCACCGGCTGCCACGCTGGTCGCGCGCTGTGGCGCTCGCGCGACGACCGCTCAGCCCGTCAGCCGAGCGAGGTGGAGCCCTGCGCCGTATTCACCCCCAACAGGCCGTTGATCGGGCACTGCCGCGTGCGGGCGGTCTGGAACGCACCGATGGCGACGACGACCCCGGCGATCAGGCCCCAGTAGCCCTTGTGCACGATTGGCAGCCAGGCGTCGAGCACCGACAGGATCAACAGCGGGAACCCGAACACTGCGGTTCCGTCCTTGAATCCACCCATCGCGAGGATGATGCCCACGTACATCATCGCCGCGCACACGATCCAGGTGAGAAACCCGAGCGCCTGGAAGAAGCCGTCGAGCGCCGTGAGGCCGCCGACGATCGCGAGCGCGCCGGCGATCTGGCGGGCGCGCGCATCGAGCGGGCCTACGTTGATCCGAGCCTGCGCCATGGTGGCACCTTGCCTCCGGAGGACCGGATAAGGTGGCGTCCGCGCCCGTAGCGCGGTAGTATCGGGAAGACCCCCAGCCAGGAGGCGGTAGGGTGCCGACCGTCCAGGATATCCTCGCGAGGAAGGGCAGCGACGTCATTTCCGTGAAGCCGGGGGAAACCGTGCTGAAGGCCGCGGAGCTCATGAGCGAGCGCGGCATCGGCGGGCTCGTGGTGACCGAAGGCGGCCGGCTCGTCGGCATCTTCACCGAGCGCGACATCCTGCGCCGTGTGGTCGCGCAACGGCGCGATCCCGCCGCGACCAAGGTCGCCGACGTCATGACCACACCCGTGACCGCCTGCGCCCCGGACACGCGAGTCGATGCATGCGCCGCCATGATGACCGGGAAGCGCATCCGCCACCTGCCGGTGGTGAGCGACCGCGGGCTCGTTGGGGTCATCACGATCGGGGACGTGCTCGCCTTCCAGGTGAGCGAGCAGCAGGCGACCATCGACTACATGCACCACTTCATGTTCGATTTGCGGTAGACACCCTCGCTCAACCCAGGTCACACCACACCATCAGCGCCACACTCAAGGGCACGCACCGGGCGTCCCCGTCCGCGGGTAAACCCGCGACTCGGCACGTGTCAGTAAACTGACGTCGAGCTCTGCCGCTTCAGCGGTACATGCCGAGCCGCGGCTTCAGCCGCGAACGACGAGCGGGCCTCCCCGCCGTCGGTGCCAGGTCGCCTCTGGTAACGCTCTACCCGGCAACGCCTTACCCGGCAACGTGTCATCCGCCGTTGTACGCCCCTCCCGTCGTATCACATATTGGGGCCCCCTATGACCACCGGCGCGAACGACGTCTGGCTGTTCCGGATCGTGAACCAGGACACGGGCAGGCCCGCACAGGGCGTGCCCGTGACGGTGCTCGACCGCGCCGGGAACGCCGAGGGCCACTGGGTGAGCGATGCGGACGGGACCGTCGCGATCCCGCGCCGCGAGACGCCCCGGTTGCGCATCCGCGTGGGCTTGCGCAGCGAGGACCCGATCGAGCTCGCGACCGCTACGCTCGGCGAGGGACCGACGCCGCTCGCCGCGCCGACGCAGCTGCCGCCCACGATCGGATCGATCGGCCACTCGGGTGAGCGGCCGGCGCGCGAGGCGCCCGCTGCGCAACCGCCGCCTCCCCGCGCCGCCGAACAGCCGGAAGCACCCGGGCACGTCCTCTATTTCCAGCGGCTCGTCATGTTCGCAGAGCGTTCCTCGGCGACGCGTCCTTCGACGGCAGGGGCGCGCGACGGCGCCCTAGACTTCTTCTCGCCCGCGACCGACGGTCCGTCGGCGATGCGCTACGGCGTGCTCATCGAGTTGGAGGAGTACTGGCAGTCGCTCGGCGTGCTCTGGGGTGAGCTGCTCTACAGCGTGACGCTGACGCCGGGGGACGAGGCCAAGCTCGCCGTGCTCGACGGTCGCTGGCGACGGGAAGCGGAGGGGCGCGAGCGCCCGCTCCAGATCCTCGCCCGCATGGTCGGGACGTCGATGCTCGGCGACCTGATCACGGCGCTCCGACCCGAGCTGCAGCTCGACCCGCTCACCGTGGCCGAGCCCGGTCTCGAGGCCGTGGCGGCGGAGACGGTCCAGATGATCCGTGATCGCACCGAGCGCATGAGTCACGCGCTGCGCCGTCGGCCGCTCGGTGTGGTGGACGCCCCCGCCGACACGCCGGCAACGGGCGCGATCCGTCACGTGCGCAACACCACGCGGGACCGGCTCGTCACCTTCCACTTCTTCGAGCCGCTCGAGCGCTTCAAGGTGATGGTGCGGAGTCCCCGCGCCCGCCCCGTCTTGTTCGTGCCGTTCCGGCTGCCGAACGTCGCGACGCCCGACGTGGTTCGGCGCTTCGGGTACTTGTTCCGCCGCACGCTGCTCGACCGCGGTCTGCTCCCGGACCTGGAGCGCCTGCTCTCGGGCGACCAGCCGAGCACGGCTCCCTCGAGCGCGCCGCCCAGCCGGTTGCTCGAGCACATCGAAGCGAACCTGCTGTATTACTCGACCGCCATCATTTCGGCGGGGGATCCGGCGGCGCGGCACGTGGCGCTCTCGAAGCTGCGCGAACCCGCCGGCCGGCCGCTCACCGATGTGGTGGAGAACACGGTGATCGGGCGGGTCGGCAACGCCATCGCTCTGCCCCTGCGCTCGGCGGGCGAGCTTCCGGCGCCGTGGCGCGACGCGCTCGCCGCCTACCAGGCACGGCCGCTGCGGGTGAGCGACGGCTTCGTGGTCACGATTCCACACCCCGGCGTCTGGGTCAGCGGCCAGGCCCACGAGCCGATGCAGCAGCAGGCCGATTCGCACGAGGCCGCCGGGTGAGCGGCCCGCACCGGCGAGCCCCGGTCGCTCGCACCTGTGGGCGTTACGTCCCTCGCCGGTTCCTGAGTGCGATTCTCGGGGCAGCGCTCGCGGCGTGTGCGCCGCAGTCCACGCCCGTGACGCCTCAGGCGGCCAAAGACAGCGCCGCCGGCGGGCCGTCGGCACCGCGGAGCGTGTCGGCGCGCGATTCGATGCTGGAGCAGCGCGTCGCGCGTCTCGACCTGCAGCTGGCCGAGCGGGATGCGCAGGTCGAGGACCTGCAGGCGCGACTGGACGAGGCGCGGCAAGAGGTCGTGCGCGCGCTGGCGAAGCTCCAAACCGTCGCCAGCCGAGCGGAGGCCGCGTCGGCCATCGCCGAAGCGGAGATTGCGGTCCAGGCGCTGCGCGCCGCGACCGGGACGCCGCCGGGAGGCGGCTCGGACGCCGCGCAGACCGGCGCGCTGCTCGAGCAGGCGAGTGCCGTGTTCGCGAAGCAGAACTACGGCGGCGCGCTGTACCTGGCGAACCAGGCGAAGAGCCTGGCCGGCGTCGGCCGGAGCCGTCTCGGCGCCGGCGGTCGGCCGCCGCTCCGCACGGGCGAGGTGTCGTTCGCGGTTCCTGTGCGGCTGCAAGCGACGGCGCGGGGCCGGGTGCGGGACGGGCCGGGCGCGGCGTACAAAGTGCTGTTCACCGTGGAGCCGGGCGCCGAGCTCGTCGGCTATTCCTATCTCGAGCGGTGGGTGCGCGTCGGCGATGACGGCGGTCGCGCCGGCTGGATGCTCTTGAGCCTGGTGGCGCGGCGGGGGATCGAGCCGGGCGGCCGTTAGGCTGAGGCCGGGGGCGGGAGGGACGGGGGGGGCGCCCGCAGCACGCGATCGCGGCCCTCGCGCTTCGCTCGGTACAGCGCCGCGTCGGCACGGGCGAGCAGCGCGTCGGGCGCGTCGCCATCCTCGGGGAACTGGGCCACCCCAATGCTCACGCTGAGCTTCCCGCCCACCAGCTCGTCGGTGGCGAGGCGGGTACGGAAGCGCTGGGCAGTCTCGATTGCCCCGGCCGCCCTGGTCTCGGGCAGCAACACCACGAACTCCTCACCGCCGTAGCGCGCGGCGCAGTCCACGTCGCGCGTCGTCTCGCGCAGGATGCCCGCGATGCGCCTGAGCGCTTCGTCGCCCGCCAGGTGGCCGTAGTCGTCGTTGTACTCCTTGAAGTGGTCGACGTCGGCCATGAGCAGCGTGCAGGGGTGATCGAGGCGGCGCGAGCGCCGCACTTCGTTGGCGACCGCGTCCATCAGATATCGCCGATTGTACAACCCGGTGAGGTCATCGGTGACGGACAGCCGTTCGAGCTCCTTCCGGCTCTCGTGCAGCCGTGCCACCATGTCGTTGAATACCTCGGTGACATAGCCGAGCTCGCCGCCGCCCACCACGGGCAAGTGCACGGCGAGGTCGCCCCCTGCCACCTTCGTGGCCGCCCCCGTCAGACGGTCGAGCGGCCGCGTAATCAACAGCCCCAGGAAGTACGCGAACAGCCCCACCGCCACGAGCAACGCGGCCACGATGACCGCGGTCACGTTGCGGAGCCGTGTCACCTGGCGGTAGGCTTCGGCCGCCGGGACCTCCGCCAGCACCGCCCAATCCGGGCGGGGCACACGTTTGACGGCCCCCACCACCTCCTGGCCTTCGAGGCCGCGATACTCGCGGGTGGCTCCCTCCCGCTCGAGCAGCCCGCGGACGGCGGCGGTGTCCAGCGTGCGGCGCATCAGCTCGGCGGGAGCGGAGCGGGACCCCACGATGGCGTGGCCGTCCGCCGCGATGAGGTACACCTGACCCTCCTGCGCGCCGCCGCCCGCGAAGCGTCGCAGCAGGCGATGCAGGGCGCCGAGATCGAGCTTGGCCGTCAAGGCGCCCAGCAGCCGCCCCCCGGTCTGGTAGATCGGGACCGCGAACACCACGACGCTTTTCATGTGCTCGGCGTCCCAGGATGCGTCGCCGACCACGGCGTTGTCGGCGCGGATGGTGGTCGTCCACCCCGGCGGCAGCTCGACCGCCGTCGGTTGCGGGGCGGTGCTCGCCAGCTCTTCGCCTTCGGGGTTCACGACCAGCAGCTCCTGGTAGTCCGCGAAGCGCTCGCGCACGGAGCGGAGATAGCCGGTGAGCCGCTCGTGCGCCCGCTCGCCGCCGGCGTGCCGGATCCGGTCGAGGTTCTCCGATACTTCGTACGAGCTGGCGAACACGCGCAGCTCGTACAGCCGCTCCTTGACCCACAGGTCGATCTCCCGCGCGGTCTGCGCGCTGACGCTCTGCAGCTCGCCGGTGATCTTCGCCGTGAGCGAGCGCTCGTTTTGCAGGTAGGAGATCCAGCCCGTCGTGACCGAGGGGATGAGCGTGGCCAGCAACGCGAATACCAGCATCTTGCTGCGGATGCTGTCGAGCCGCAGCGCGCGCAGCAGCCCGGAGACCGCCTGCTCCCACGAGGGCACGGGTTGCTCCCTAGAAGTTCGGCTCGTCCGCCGTGGGGCCGTACACGGCGGGGACGGCGGCGCCGGTGAGCCGCAGGTACACGGTCAGCTGGCCGCGATGATGCACGAGGTGATTGAGCACCGTGCGTCGGTACACCGTGAGCTTCGGGTTCGTGGTGATGGTCCGGCCGCCGACCTTGAACGCCCAGGGCTTCTTGAACTCCGCATCCGGGGCCTTGGCGAGGACGGCCCGCGCCGCGGCCGCGTTGCGGTCGAACAGCTCGATGATCCGCGCCGTACTGTCGAGCGCTTCGAACTTGAGCGGTGGGCCACCCGGCGGCATGATGTCGAGCTCGTCGTGCGTGATGGTGTTAACCACCCACGCCGGCAGCTCGGCGACCAGCGTCGCGAGCCGACCGAGCGTCATCGACTTGGGATGCGGCTTCCAGGACGCCTTGCCGTCGGGCACGCGCTCGAGTACCCGGCGCGTGGCGGCCATCTCCTCATCGAACTCGGGGAGCAGCAGCTCGGCGAGCGGCATCTGCGGCCTCCGTCACGGGGGGAGCCGCGAAGCTACTCGGGCGACGGCGGGTCCGGCAAGGCGTCGTTCGCGCCATGCGCGTATCGCTCGTGCGTGCTTCGGGTAATGCCCGTAGGTATCGAGCCGCAGACGGCGGCGAAACCGCGTTTCGCCGGTGAGCTGGGTCTCCGGCGCACTGCGAACGAGGGCGATCAGGCGGCGGTGGACATCATCCCGGTGCCGTAGCACCGCCGCGAGCGAGAGGTCGTGCCTCTGTTTCGTCATCTTGGCGTTGAAGGCATCGATGCCGCCGTACGTGACCGAATATCGCGGCGGCCTGCCGCCCGCGAGGATCAGCGGCAGATGCTTCAGTGCCTCTTCTTCCCACCAGGTGACGTGCGCGATGATGTCTTTGATCGACCAGGCGCCCGTGACCCCAGGCACCAGGAGCTCCGGGTCAGACAGGCCGGCGTACGCCTCCTGGAGTGCTGTCCACGCCTCGTCGAGCCGGTTCAGCAGCTGCTCCCTATCCACGGATCGGTACCTCACGTCGCGTCGTGAACGATCACGCTATCTATATGGCGCCACAGCCGCCATCCGGTTTTGACGCCGAATCGGCCGCGCAGTAGCGTTGTCGGTGGACTCCATGATGGAGCGTCGCAGTGCGCGGTAAACGAGCGGCGAAGTGGTATCGCTGGGACGAGGTTCCCCGCGAGGAATTGCACGAGCGGCTGTCGCGTCGCCTGATCACCGGCGACCAGGTCATGCTGGCACACGTGTACCTGAAGCAGGGTTGTGTCGTCCCGAAGCACTCGCACGAGAACGAGCAGTTCACCTACATCCTGGAGGGCGCGCTGCGGTTCCTGGTGGGTGAGACAGGCGCCGAGGAGATCGTGGTGCGCGCGGGGGAAGTGCTGCACCTGCCGGCGAACGTGCCACACGAGGCGCACGCGCTCGAGGACACGCTCGACGTGGACATCTTCTACCCGCCGCGCGAGGATTGGCTTAACAAGACGGATGACTACCTACGGCGGTAGAAAGCGGATCCTTCGCGCCTGCGGCGCTCAGGATGACAGGCCGCTCCCTCTCGAAATGGAGAAGAAGCAACGACACTCTCTTCCCTCCTCATTCCCTTTTCCGTAGCCGCGCGGCGTTGTCATCCTGAGCGAGCGCGCGGAACGCGCGCGACGCGAAGGATCTGGTTGTGCGACGCGAAGGATCTGGTTGCGCGCGACGCGAAGATCTGCTTAACGCGCGTGCCCGATCGCCCTCAGAAACTCCCGGTCCCACGCCGCTGAAATACCCTCGCGCGGCGAGTAGGGGCCGGGTTGGTAGGCCCGCGAGGCGATCCCCGCGTGGCTCTGCTCGCAGATATGCCAGTCCTGCCGGTTGGTCTCGTCCCAGAAGCGCACGGCGTCGTCGGGATCGAAGCCCGGCTGCCCGAAGGCGTCGGGGTGGAACAGCCACTCGCAGGTGATGCGGGTGCGGTCGGGTGCCTGCGGCCACAGCGTGTGGAACATCACATAGTCCGGGTGCAGCGACAGGAGCAGGTTCGGAAAGATCGTGTAGAAGTAGACCCGATGCTGATCTTCCGCCGGTAGATCTCCCACGGCCGGGGCGCATGCCCGGCCGCTCATGGTCAGGCTGCCGCCGGGCGCGGTGATCACCATATAGCCGCCGAGATAGGGCCCGTCGAACAGGTCGTTCTCTCCGCTCGTGTACGGCGTCAGCTTGGCGAGTCCCGGATGGATGATCGGGCAGTGCAGGCATTCGGAGAAATTCTGAAACACCAGCTTCCAATTGGCGTGCACGTCGTAGTCGATGCGACCGGCCGACCGCAGGCTCGCGATGTTGAAGCGGCTGAACCGACCTTCCAGGGGAGCGAACGCGCGCGCGAACGGCTCCGGCTCCTCCGCCAGAGTGATGAACAGGAACCCTTCCCACTCGGCGAGCGCGACCTGGTGGAGCGGGTAGTCCCGCTTGTCGAACCCCGCGACCTCGTTCATGTGCGGCGCGCCGATCAGCGTGCCATCGAGCGTGTAGGTCCACGCGTGGTAGGGGCACTGAATCGTCTCGGAAAGACGTCCGCGCTCCGCCTCGCACAGCCGGGTGCCGCGGTGGCGGCACACATTGTAGAAGGCGCGCACCGTGCCGTCCTGACCGCGCACGACGATGACGCTCTCGCCGCCGGCGGTGCGGACCGCGTAGTCCCCGGGCTGGGCGAGCTCGGCGGAGCGGCCGACGCAGATCCAGCGCCGCGCGAAGATGCGCTCCCGCTCTTCGGCCCAGATCTCGGGCGCGTTGTAGTAGCGCCCGGGCAGCGTCCGCTGGCCCTGCTGGTACGCCTGGGTGGCTTTGACGAACGTCGTCATGGTCCCTAAGGCTAGGGAGAGCCGCGCCCGAATGCCACTCCCCGGCGCTCGGGGCCGAGCTGCGCCACGATGGTACCGAGGATGAACACCGTTGCCGCGGTGAGGGCCATGGCCCACGCGTAATCCAGATGCTCGGCGAAGCGCGCTTCGAGCCACCCGATCGCGCCCGCCAGGGCCACGCCACACTGGTAAGCGAACCCCGGCAGGAAGCCGCGCACGGGGTCGGGGGAGAGCTCGTTGATGTGCGCCGGGATCACGCCCCAGGCGCCCTGGACGAAGAACTGCATCACGAAAGCGCCGACCACGAGCAACGGGACCGAGGGGGCGAACGCCCACAGGGGAATCACGACGACGGCAGCGCAGAGTGCGAGCCCGATCGCGCGCCGGCGTCCCAAGCGGTCGGAGTAGAGCCCGAACGTGACGCCGCCCAGCAGGGCCCCGACCATGGAAATGATCGTGATATCACCACGCTGCTGTGCCGTGAAGCCCCAATGCCGTTGCAGGAACGTGGGATACATGTCCTGCGTGCCGTGCGAGACCATGTTCATCATCCACATGAGCACCGTGATGTACGCGAACAGCGGGAGGTTGCCCCGGATCGCGCGACCGAGCCCACCCCAGCTCTCGTGGCGGGTCTCCCGCCACACCTCCGACTCCCGGACGCGCGCCCGCACGAACAGCGCGAGCAGCGCGGGCAGGCCACCGATGAAGAACAGCGGCCGCCAGCCGAAGTGCGGGAACAGGGCGCGGTAACACAGGGCGGCGAGCAGGAAGCCCAGCGCGTACCCCTGTTGCAAGAAGCCCGACACGACGCCCCGATACCGGGGTGGCACTTTCTCCATGACCAGGGACGCGCCCACGCCCCACTCGGCGCCCATCCCGATCCCGAACAGGGCCCGGAGCACGAGAAACGTCGTGTAGTTCGGCGCGAACCCCGTGAGGACCTCGATCACCGAGTAGAACACCAGGTCGATCATCAGGGGGAGCTTGCGGCCGTACCGGTCCGCGAGCAGCCCGAAGATGAACGCGCCCACCGGTCGGAATGCGAGCGTGAGCGTGATCGATAGTGCGATGTCCTTGTCGGTCTTGCCGAATTCCTTGGCGATCGCCGTCAGCGTCATGACGACCAGGAAAAAGTCGAACGCATCGAGCGTCCAGCCGAGGAAGCCCGCGACGACGGTGGCGCGTTGATCGCTTGCCAAAGGGCGCGTCGAGGTCATTGGTGTCCCGGTCGAGGGACCTCTAGATTACACCCATTCTGGACGTCTCACGACCCGGAGGATTCGCGTGCGCGCCACCGCTGTTGCGCTCGTCTTGCTGCTGCTGTTGGTGGACACTCTCCCCCCGCGCCTTGGGGCGCAAGGTGCCGGGCCCCGCCCGGCGATCGTGGTCGTGAACCTGCGGTTCGACGGCGAGCACGCCAACGTGCTCGGGCCGGGCGACACGGCGGTCGTGGCGGCCGCGACGAGCAGGCTGCTCGCGACGCTGCGGGCATCGGAGCTGGTGACGCTGGTCGATTCGAGCGTGGTCGCGGTCGCCGTCGCGGCCGCCGAGGCCGGCGGCAACCCCTGCGGCAACGAGTGCGCCCTGGCCGTGGCGCGGCGGCTCGGAGCCCGCTGGGTGGCCAAGGGCACCATCTCGAACCTGTCGAACCTCGTGTGGCTGCTCACGGCCGAGCTGTTCGATGCCACGAGCGGGAAGCCGGTGCTCGCCGACAGCTACGAAATCAAGGGGGACGCGAGGATCATGGCGCCGGCCGGGGCGCACGTGTTCGCGCAGCGCGTCGAGAAGACGATCGGAGGCGCCCGATGATCCGGCGCGTCGCGGTGATCGTCGTCGCGGGCCTCCTCGCCGGCCGCGACGTCGCCGCCCAGTCGGACTCGGTGGCGCGCGCGAGCGTGCTGGTGCGCGCGGGGCGGCTCATCGCGGTGCGCACGGGCACGGTGCTGACGAACCAGGCCATCCTGATCGAGGGCGACCGTATCAAGGACGTCGGCCCCGCGGACGCCGTCGCCGCCCACGCTCCGCGCGATGCGCGGGTGATCGACCTGCGCAATGCGACCGTGCTGCCCGGGTTGATCGACTGCCACACCCACATCACATCCGATCCCGGCGACTACTACAAGCAGCTGTTCCGCATGAGCGCGATCGACGAAGCGGTCCGGGCGCACGTCTTCGCGAAGCGCACGCTCGACGCGGGGTTCACCACCGTGCGGAACGTCGGGGCCGGCGAGTTCATCGACGTGGCGCTGCGCAACGCCATCAACGAAGGCGCGATCCCGGGGCCACGCATGCTGGTTTCAACCATGCCCCTCTCCGCCACGGGGGGACACGGCGACGTGAACGGCATGTCTCCCTACCTCCGGTTCGAAGGATTCTCCGGGATCGCCAACGGCGTGGACCAGATCCGCGAGAAGATCCGGTTCGAGGTGAAGTATGGCGCGGATCTCATCAAGGTCCTCGCCAGCGCCGGCGTCCTGTCCGAAGAAGAATCGGTCGGCGCCCCGCAGTACACGCAGGAGGAGCTCAACGCGGTGGTCGAGGAGGCGGCGATGTGGGGGCGGAAAGTGGCCGCGCACGCGCACGGCGCCGAGGCGATCAAGCGCGCCGTGCGCGCCGGGGTCGCCTCGGTCGAGCACGGCAGCCTGATCGACGACGAGGGCATCCGCCTCATGAAGGAGCGCGGCACCTACCTCGTCGCCGACATCTACAACGACGACTACATCATCGCCGAGTACACGCGACTCGGCTTTCCGCAGAAGATCATCGAGAAAGAGCGCCTGGTGGGCCGCCAGCAGCGGGAGAACTTCAAGAAGGCGGTGCAGGCGGGGGTGAAGATCGCGTTCGGCACGGACGCGGGCGTGTACCCGCACGGCTGGAACGCGAAACAGTTCGCGCACATGGTCCGGTGGGGGGCGACGCCGCTGCAGGCGATCCAGGCGGCCACCGTCAACGCTGCCGACCTGCTCGGCTGGGCGGACCGCGTGGGCGCGCTCGAGCCGGGCAAGTTCGCCGACGTGATCGGGGTCGTGGGCGACCCCCTGCAGGACGTGACGGTGCTGGAGCACGTGGCGTTCGTGATGAAGGGCGGTCAGGTGGTCAAGGACAGTCTAACGGGAGGCGCGAAAGCGGCACGCTGATGCGCAAACTTCTTTGCTGTGCGTTCGTCGTCGTCGCGGCCGCGGTCGCAGGCCGGCCCGTCCGCGCTCAGGAAATCACCTCCGACACCCTGCTCACGGTCGACCACTACCTCGACTGGGAGCAGGTCGTCGACCCGCAGATCTCCCCCGACGGGTCGCAGATCGTGTACACGCGACGCTGGGTGAACAAGATCGACGACAAGTGGGAGTCGGCGCTGTGGATCATGGGCGCCGACGGATCGCATCACCGCTTCCTCGTGAAGGGATCGGACGCGCGGTGGTCGCCGGACGGCACGCGCATTCTGTACTTCGCGGACGGCGAGCCCAAAGGCACTGAGATCTTCGTGCGCTGGATGGATGCGGAGGGCGCCTCGTCTCAGGTGACGCGCCTGACCGAGACGCCGACCGATGCGAAGTGGGCGCCCGACGGCAAAGCGATCGCCTTCGTGATGCTCGTTCCCGATTCGACGCGCTGGAGCATCTCCCTCCCCAAGGCGCCCGAGGGGGCGAAGTGGACGCCCGCGCCGCGCGTGGTGGATGACCTGCACTACCGCCAGGACAAGGTCGGGTTCACGCAGCAGGGCTTCACGCACCTGTTCCTCGTGCCCGCCGACGGCGGCACCGCGCGCGCGCTGACGAGCGGGCGCTGGCACGTGGGCGCCCGCTTCGACGGGCTCGCGTTCGGCGCGGGCTACGATTGGACGCCCGACGGACGCACGATCGTGTTCGACGGGCTGCGGGACAGCACTTGGGACCGCCAGTACCAGGTGTCGCGCATCTACGCGCTGGATGTGGCGAGCGGTGCGATCCGGCCGCTCGTCTCCCGGCCCGGCTTCTGGGCCGACCCCACGGTGTCGCCGGATGGCCGCACCGTCGCGTTCACCGGGGCCGACTCCTCGGACCACACGCACCGCACGGCGGACTTGTGGACCGCAGGGCTCGACGGCTCAGGGCTGCGCGACCTCTCCCGCACGCTGGACCGGGATCCGGACAACCTGCGCTGGGCGCCGGACGGCAAGGGCATCTATTTCACGGCCCCGGACCGCGGGTCGATCAACGTGCGGTACGTCGATCTCGCGGGCGGCCTGCGGGACGTCACGCAGGGGGCGCAGGTGGTCTCGCTCACGTCGCTGGCGCGCACGCTCGTGGGCGTGGGCGTGCGCAGCGACCCCGAGCACGGTCCGGACGTGGTGCGCATCGATCTGCGGCGCGGGCAAGCCCCGACACGCGTCACCGCCGTCAACGACGACGTGCTGGGGAACAAGCGGCTGGGTCGCGTCGAGGAGCTGTGGTACACCTCGACCGGCGGCACGCGCGTGCAGGGCTGGGTCGTCAAGCCGCCGGCGTTCGATGCGGCGAAGAAGTATCCGCTGATCCTCGAGATCCACGGCGGCCCGTTCGCGATGTACAACGTGGGGTTCAGCTACATGTTCCAGAACTTCGCCGCGAACGGCTACGTGGTGCTTTACACCAACCCGCGGGGCTCGACCGGGTACGGCGACGCGTTCTCCAACGGCATTGACCACAATTATCCGGGACCCGACTTCGACGACCTCATGGCCGGGGTGGACGCGGTGGTCGGTCGCGGCTACGTCGACACCACTCGCCTGTACGTGTCGGGGTGCTCGGGCGGCGGCGTGCTCTCGAGCTGGGTGATCGGGCACACCAACCGCTTCGCGGCGGCCGCGGTGCGCTGCCCGGTGATCGACTGGATCAGCATGGCGGGCCAGACGGACATCCCGCTGTTCACGTTCAGCTTCTTCCGTCAGGCGTTCTGGGACAAGCCCGACGAGTGGCTGGCGCACTCGTCCCTCATGTACGTGGGGCGCGTGACCACGCCGACGCTCCTGATGACGGGCGAGCTCGACCGGCGCACGCCGATTCCCCAGACCGAGGAGTACTACGCGGCCCTCAAGATCCGCAACGTGCCGACCGTCATGCTCCGCTTCAATGGTGAGTATCACGGCACGGGCTCGAAGCCGTCGAACTTCATGCGCACGCAACTCTACATGATGAGCTGGTACGAGAAGCACCGGCGGAGCGTCACCGAGGCGGCGACGGGAGCGGGAAACCGCTAACTCGCCGCGCGGTCCCGCACCTTGCGGAATTGCGCCGCGAGCCAGCCGGGCTCGCGGCGCCCCTCGTCGCGGGCGAACTGCACCCACGCCCCCAGGATCCCGTCGCGCGCCACGTACCCGATGACCTCTTCGGGCTCGCTCCGGTTGACGACCGGCAAGAGGTCGACTTCGTGCTCGAGCATCTTGGTCAACGCGTGATCCAGGAGCTCGTCGGGATAGCTGACGACCGCCGGCCGGTCGGCGACCGGCAGCACCGGGGGCTCCATCACGTCTTGCACCCGCAGGAGGTGCAGCGGGTTCGCGCTGTACTCGCGCGTCAGGTGATACCCGCGCCGCGCGACCTTCTCGGTCAGGATCGAGCGTTTCATGAGAAGCACCGTCACGGCATCCGCGGCGACGCACGCGACGAAGAGTCCCGGCAGCACGTTGACGTCGTGCGTCAGCTCCACCATGAACGCGACAGCGGTGAACGGGGAGCGCATCGTGCCGCCCATCATCGCGCCCATGCTGAGCGCGGCCCAGAGCCCGGGGTCGCCCGTGGGGATCCAGTGCGCCTCGAGTGCGCCGAGCGCGCCCCCCATGATGAGGAGCGGGGCGAGCACGCCGCCCGACGTCCCCGAGCCGAGGGCCACGGCCCAGATCACCGCCTTGGTCACCATCAAGCCGAGGAGTGCGACGCCGACGAGCTGCCCCGTGAGGAGGTCGTGGATGGTGTCGTAGCCGACGCCGAGCGCACGCGGGGAGAGCAGACCGCCGATCCCGATCACGGCGCCGCCCAGGAGGGGCCACCACATCCAGTGAATCGGGACCTTGCGAAACAGGTCTTCGCACGCATACACGAGCCATGTGAGCAGCCCCGACCCGAAGCCGGCCGTGATCCCGAGCGCGAGCGCGATGATGAGCTCGCGCGTGGCCAACGCGGCGTGTAGCGGCACCGGAAAGAGCGGGCCCGTGCCGAGCAGCGGCACGCGCACCGCGCCCGCCACCGCGGCCGCGCAGGCCACGGGGATGAAGCTGCGCGGCTTCCACTCGAACAGCAGCAGCTCCACGGCGAGCAGCGCCGCGGCCAGCGGCGTGCCGAACACCGCGGCCATCCCGCCCGCGGCGCCGGCGACGAGCAACGTCTTCCGTTCCGCCGGCGATAGATGGAACGCCTGGCCGAACAGCGAGCCGAACGCCCCTCCCGTCATGATGATCGGCCCCTCGGCGCCGAACGGCCCGCCGGTCCCGATGGAAATGGCGGAGGACAGCGGCTTGAGCACGGCGACCCGGGCGGACATGCGGCTCTGCCCGATCAGGATCGCCTCGAGCGCCTCCGGGATGCCGTGGCCCCGGATCCGCTCGGAGCCGTACCGCGCCATGAGCCCGACGATGAGGCCCCCGACGATGGGCACCAACAACGCCCAGACACCCAGGCGGTTGTCGGCCGGCGAGACGAGGCGACTGTCGATCGCGTGGTAATAGAACAGGTGGGTGAAGAACCCGATGAGCCGCAGCAGCGCGAGGGCGACGAACGCGCTGATCACGCCGATCAGGGCGGCCATGCCCGTCAACGTCAGGACGCGGCTGTCGGCCGTGAAGTCGCCGAGCCGATCGTCAGGCTGGAGATCGTGCGTCATGTAAGCGCAAATGTAACCGTCTCATTTCGCGCCAGCCCGCCCCGTTTCGTTGCGAGGCGTCTCATCTCGCAACCGGTCGCCCCCCTCGACCCCGCTCCGGTGTAGTGGCAGGTCGTCTGCTCCGTTACGGAAGCGACGTTCCCTGAGTCCTCAGGGAAACAGCGTGAATCCGAGTCATAAGGAGGCGCCCCATGTCGCTGCACGTTCGCGAGAGCTTGGCCGCAGTCCTGGTCGTACTGGCCGCCACGGCCTGCGACCACGCGTCAACCAATCCCGGGTCCGGCTCGATCCAGTTCTCCCGCAGCATCTCGCTCCCCGACGCCCAAAGCCTGTTCCAGACCGGTCCCGCTCGCGTGGACGTGGGCCTGATTCCCGGTACCCTGGTCGCGCGGCGCGTCGCGATCGAGACGACCGACGAGCTGGCGCGTCCTGAAGAGGTCCGCAGCCGGATCAACGCGATCAGCGCCACAGCCGATCAGGGGACGGTCACGCTGGAGCTGGGTGGGCTGAAGGTCGGCTTCAACTCGTCGACGCAGTTCCGGCCCGACGACGGCGACAGCGATGAGCACGCCGCGCTCATGTCGGAGGGCGGCGGGATGACGCTCGCAGATTTTGTGGCGCACGTGCAGGCCGACCTCGCGGCCGGACGGCATCCGGCGGTGAAGGCGCGCCGCGCTCCGCCCGCCACTCCGCAGGCCCCGGGCGACGCGACCTTTCTCGCTACCGAGCTCAGGCGCGACCAGGACAACGAACATCCCCGGATCAGCCTCAACGTGACCAGTGCCAACCTCGTCACCAGTCCCACCTCGCCGCCCGATGCCGTGCTCAAGCTCTTGGGCATGAGCATCGAGCTACGGGGGAGCGACGGGACCACCCGGCTCCAAGCGCAGAACCCGGAGGTCGAAGGCGAGCGGGACTTCGAAGGGATGGTGCGGTCGGTGGATCAGACGGCCAATACGGTCACGCTGGCCGACGGCACGGTCATCCATATCGTGAGCGGCACCGAAGTCGACGCCCGGGAAGGCGATGACGACGAGCATCTCGCGTCACTGGCGGAGGTACAGGCGGCGCTCGCCGCGAGCCGGGCGGTGAAGGCGGAAGGGGAGGGGTTAGTGACAGCGGCCAGTCCGCTCACGCTCGACGCCGTGAAGATCGAGTTCGAGGCCGAAGAATTGCCCGCGTCGCAACCCTAGTTCGCGGCGGTCGCCCGCTCCTGTTCCAACAGTGACCGTTTGCGCGCGACCCCCCAGCGGTAGCCGCCGAGCCCGCCGTCCGCTCGCACGACCCGGTGGCAGGGGATGACGAGGGCCACGGGGTTCGTCGCGCAGGCGCGCGCCACGGCGCGCGTAGCGGACGGCGCGCCGATGGCACGCGCGATCTCGGCGTAGGACCGCGTCGCCCCGTAGGGGATGCGACGCAGCGCCTCCCACACCCGCCGTTGGAACGCCGTGGCACGCACGTCCAGCGGCAGGTCGAGCGGCTCCGGACGCCCGTCCAGGTAGCGCAGCAAGGCGCCGACCGACGCGGCGAGCGCGCTGCGATCGCGGCGCAGCTCGGCGGCGGGGAACTCGGCGCGCAACCCCGCCGCGAGCGCCTTCGCGCCGCTCCCCAGGCTGATACGGCAGATCCCGCGCGCCGTAGTCGCCACCAGCAGCCGGCCGAAGGCGCAGGGAACGATCGCGAACGCGATGCGCGTGCCCGGCGCGCCGCGGCTGTACGTTGCGGGCGTCATCCCGAGCTGCGCGTGCGCTCGCTCGTAGACACGGCTGGTCGAGCCATATCCCGCTTCGTACAAAGCGGGGCTCACACGGCCCCGCGCGCGCAGCTCCGTCTTGAACCGGTCGAGGCGCCGGGCGTCGCGGTACTGGCGCGGGCTGATACCGAGCACCCGCCGAAACGTGCGCAGCAGGCGATGGGACGTCACGCCGGCTTGAGCGCTCAGGAGGGCGAGACTCGCAGGCCGGTCCGGGTGCGCGTCGATCAGCCGGCAGACGGCACGCACCAGGGGAACGCCGGGGACCGCCGCGGCGGCCTCGCCCGGCCGGCAGCGGCGGCACGGGCGGAAGCCTGCCAGCTCCGCCGCCTCCGGTCCCGGAAAGAACGCGACGTGGGCGCGGCGCGGACGCCGGCTGGGACACGAGGGGCGGCAGTAGATCCCCGTCGATTGCACCGCATAGACGAACGCGCCGTCGTAGCGCCGATCACGCGCCAGCACGATGCGCCAGCGGCGCTCCACGGTCAGGTCGGAAACGGCAGCGGCACGGCTCACGCTGGAAAACTTAGCGCCTTGCCGCGCCGCGATCTATCCGGTTCTTGCGGTCGAAATTTGTTGTGGTCGTGGGTCGGGCCCCCCGCGCAGCGACTGCGTTGTTTTGTCGCGGAGCGGGGGTCCGACCTACGACCGGCGACAGGCTACATCCAGGGTTCGTCCGCCGACGGCCCGTAGATCGACGGGACCTTGCCGTCCGCCATGCGGAGGTAGACGGTGAACTGGCCGCGGTGATGCACCTGGTCCATCAGCATGAACCAGAGCAGGTCCATCTTGCGGACGTCACCCATCTGCTTCGGCGCCACGAAGAACTTCACGGTCTTGTTGAGCTCCGCGTCGGGCGTCCGCTTGATGCGGTCGACGAATGCCTTGGACGACTTCTCGTACGCAGCGATCACCTCCGGCAGGGTCGTGGGCGCCTTCGGCATCTTCCCGAACTCGATCCCGCCGTCGAGCGCCTGCTCGCTCGCCTTCTGCTCGGTCACGAACATCCAGGCGAGCTCCCTCGCCGACTTGCACTTGGCGTGCGGCTTCAGGTCTCCCTTAGCGGCCGGGTAGGCCTTGAGCACCCGCATGGTAGTGGGGAGCTCCTTCTCGAGCGCCCCCAGGAACTGCTCCTTTTCCGTCATCCTTGCCTCCTCGCGAGTACGTTCTTCAAGCTCACCGATTCCCCGGATTGCCACCAGCCCCCCGTGATTCTTTTTTTCCTCGATGTGATCTACACGATCGGACACTCGACTCGGGCTCTCAGCGAGCTGCTGGGCCTGCTCGCGGCCCATCGGGTCACGCAGGTGGTGGACGTGCGCCGTTACCCGGGGTCGCGCCGCCACCCGCAGTTCGCCCGCGATGCGCTCGCGACCGCGCTCCAGGAGGTGGGCGTCGGCTACCATCACGCGCCCGAGCTCGGCGGGCGGCGCGCGGCGCGGCCGGACTCGCTCAACACGGGGTGGCGCACCGCCGGCTTCCGCGGCTACGCGGATTACATGGAGACGCCGGAGTTCGCGGATGCGCTGGTGCGGCTGCGCGAGCTCGCGCGGGCTGGGCCGACGGCGATCCTGTGCGCGGAAGCCGTGCCCTGGCGCTGCCACCGCCAGCTGATCGCCGACGCGCTGGTGGTGCAGGGGCATGACGTGGGCCACATCCTCGGCGCCGCGCGGGTGGAGCCGCATCACTTGTCGCCGCACGCTCAGGTGCTGCCGGGTGGGCGGCTGCGCTATCCCGCCGGCCCGCCCGACCAGATCGCACTGTGCTAAGCGGAGGGGTTATCTTCTCACCGACCGACCCTCGCGGGGGTACGCATCACCCGTCCTTTCGGCGCAGGCCCGCCGTGGGCCATCGTGGTTGCCGGACTCGTCGCCGTGGCCGGGCTGGGCTACCTCGACTTCGCGACCGGTCCCGAGCTCACTCCTCTCTTGTTCTATCTTGCCCCGGTCGTCGTGGTGACGTGGTTCGCGGGTCGCCGTCCCGGCCTGGGGGTTGCCGGCGCCGCTACCGTCGCCTGGCTCCTCACCGACGCCCTCACGCATGGCGACTACGCGCACGGGTCGATTCCCTACTGGAACGGCCTGCTCCGGCTCGGCGCGCTGGCTATCGTGGCAGAGACGGTGGCTCGCCTCCGGGCGGCGGTCGCGCGGGAGCGGGACCAGGCGCGTGCCGACCCCCGCACGGGCGTCGCCAATCTCCGGGCGTTCTATCAGCTCGCCGACGCCGAGATCACACGCGCCCGGCGCTACCCGCACGCGTTCTCGGTCGCCTACATCGATCTCGACGAATTCAAGCTCGTGAACTTTCGACTGGGACACGAGGCGGGCGACGCGGTCCTGCGCTCGGTGGCCCGCGCCCTGACGGGCGTGCTGCGGGCGAGTGACGTTGTCGCGCGGATCGGCGGCGACCAGTTCGTGGTCCTCTTGCCCGAGGCCGGGGCGGCGGCCGCCCGCCTGACCGTGGAGAAGCTGCGCCAGGCGCTGTCGGACGTGGTCCCGGCGCACGGCTGGCGGATTACGGCGAGCATCGGCGTCGCGACCTTCCTGGTGCCACCCGAGTCGGTGGATGCATTGCTCGCGGCCGCCGATCGCCTGATGTATCAGGCCAAGCAGAGCGGGAAGAACACCATCTCGCACGAGACGCAGAACGAAGCACCCGTGGTGCGCTGACATGCCGCGGCGTAACATCTCGAGCGGGGCGCCGTGGGAGCCCGTCGTCGGCTACTCGCGCGCGGTGCGGGTGGGCTCCACCGTGCACGTCGCGGGCACGACGGCGACCGGGCCCGACGGGAAGATCGTCGGGATCGGGGACGCTTACCTGCAGGCGGTCCAGGCGCTCAAGAACATCGAGCGGGCGCTCCTCCAGGCCGGCGCGTCGCTCAACGACGTCGTCCGCACGCGTATGTACGTGACGGACATTGCCGACTGGGAGCGTGTGGGGCGGGCCCACGGCGAGGTGTTCCGGGACATCCGGCCCGCCAGCACGCTCGTGGCCGTGAGCCGGCTCGTGGCGCCCGAGATGCTCGTGGAAATCGAGGCGGAAGCGATCGTGGAGCGCGACGAGTAGATTCCAGACGGAGGTGAGCCGTGGCGGTCACAGAAGTCGGCAAACGCGCAACCGTCGCTTGCCCGCTCTGCGGGACGCTCAACCGGGTGGATCTCACCCGCATTGCCGACCGTCCGAAATGCGCCAGCTGTGGGCGGCCGATCCTGCTCGATCGTCCCATCGCGGTCACGGACGCGACGCTCGACGCGGTCCTCAAGGGCACGGAGGTACCCGTCGTCCTGGATGGGTACGCCGACTGGTGCGGCCCCTGCAAGATCATGGCGCCCGTGCTCGACGACTTCGCGCGCGACCGCCAGGGCGAGGTACTGGTCGTGAAGCTCGACACCGACCGCAACCCGGCGACCACGCATCGGTTCGGCATCCGTGCCATTCCGACGTTGCTCGTATTCCGGCAGGGTCAGGAAGTGGGCCGGCAGACGGGCGTGATCCCGCGGCAGCGGCTCGAAGCCCTGGCCGGACTCTCTGGGCCCGCGACGTGACCTCCGGGTCGCTGTCGCGGTACGAGCAGCCGGAGCCGCGCGCGGGGCAGGCCCCGGTGTCCGAGCGCTCGCGCGGCGTGGCGCTCGGGCTGGCGGTCCTGGGCGGCCCGTTCGGGCTGCACCGCTTCTACACCGGGCGCATTCAGAGCGGCATCTGGATGTGCCTCACCCTGGGTGGGATGGGGATCTGGTACCTCTACGACGTCGTCGTCGTCGCTGCGGGCGACTTCCATGACTGCGATGGACGCCGGGTGGCGCGGTGGGAGGTCTCCGATGCCGCCGCCGGCCCCGGTGCGTCGGACCGTCGGGTGACGGACCTCGAAGATCGCATGCTCGGGCTCGAGTCGCAGGTCGGCGAGCTCGCGGAGCGACTCGACTTCGCCGAACGCCTGCTGGCGCAAGCGCGGGAGCGGGGAACGCTGCCGAAGGGCTAGAACGTTATGCGTAATCCGTTATCCGTCATCCGTTACCGAGAGCATACTGACAAACCACGGATGACGGAGGACGGATAACGTTGTTGTCTCACCAATGTCATCTTGAGGTTTCATGAGGATCGGGGTCCCGAAAGAGACCGCGGCCAACGAGCGCCGGGTAGCCTTGACGCCGGACGTCGCCGGCCGGCTCGTCAAGGCCGGCCTGTCGGTCGTCGTCGAGCGGGGGGCAGGGGAGGCCGCGTCGTTCGGTGACGACGCGTACGGCGCTGCCGGGGCGACGCCGGTCGCGACGGCCGCCGAGGCGTTCGGGAGCGACATCGTGCTCAAAGTGCAGCCGCCCTCGGTGCAGGAAGCGCGGTTGTGCCGCGAAGGGAGTGCGCTGGTCGCGCTGTTTCAGCCGGCGGCCGAACGGGAGTCCGTGTCTCAGCTCGCGGCTCGCAGGGTCACGGCCTTCAGCCTGGCGTTGCTCCCCCGAATCACCCGGGCGCAGCCGATGGACGTGCTGTCGTCCCAAGCGACGGTCGCCGGATACAAGGCCGTGCTCCTCGCCGCAGTCGCGACCGGCCGCTTCTTCCCGATGCTCGTGACGGCGGCCGGAACCCTGACCCCCGCGCGTGTGCTGGTGCTGGGCGCCGGGGTGGCGGGCCTGCAGGCGATCGCCACGGCGCGCCGGCTGGGCGCCGTGGTCTCGGCCTTCGACGTCCGCGCCGCGGTGAAGGAACAGGTGGAGAGTCTCGGCGCGAAGTTCCTCGAGATGCAGATCGGCGAGCAGGCGGAGGCCGCGGGGGGCTACGCGAAGCAGCTGTCCGAGGAGACTCACCGCCGCGAGCTCGCCTTCCTCGCCCAGCAGGTGAAGGACGCCGACATCGTGATCACGACGGCGGCGATCCCGGGGAAGCGAGCGCCGATACTGATCACGGCCGACGCGGTCGGCGGCATGAAGCCGGGGTCGGTGATCGTGGACCTCGCGGTCGAGACCGGCGGGAACTGCGAGCTGGCGGTGGCGGGGACCGACGTGAGCCGGAACGGCGTGCTGATCCTGGGTCCGGTCAATCTGCCGAGCACGCTGCCGTATCACGCGAGCCAGATGTACGCGCGGAACATTTCCAGTTTCCTGTTGCACGTCACACGAGACGGCAAGCTCGTCGTGGATTTCGACGACGAAATCATGCGAGAGACATGTGTCACGTACGCCGGGGAGGTGCGGAAGTCATGATCGACGGTTTGCTGACGGTCCAGACGGCGGCGGCCGAGCCCGCGGGCGACTACTGGTCCATGCTGTTCGTGTTCGTGCTGGCGACCTTCATCGGGCTGGGCGTGATCCGCCGCGTCTCCCGCCTGCTCTACACGCCGCTCATGTCGCTCACGAACGCGATCTCGGCGATCGCCGTGGTCGGGTCGATCGCGGTCACGGGTGCGGAGTACCCGGCGGCCATCCGCGTCCTCGGGGGGATCGCGCTGTTCGCGTCCATGACGAATATCGTCAGCGGATTCCTCATCACGGACCGGATGCTGAAGATGTTCAAGAAGCAATGACGTACGCCGTCGCCCAGGCCGCCGCCATCCTCGCGACGGCGCTGTTCATCTTTTCGCTGTACTGGATGAACGATCCGAAGACCGCCCGCCACGCCGTGGTGGCGGGCGTCTCGGGGATGCTCGTCGCCGTGCTGGCGACCTGGTTCCAGCCCGAGATCGTGCACCACGGCTGGATCGTCCTGGCGATCGTCGCCGGCTTCATCGTCGGCGTGCCGCTCTCCCTGGTGCCGCTCACCGCCGTGCCACAGCGGACCGCGCTCTCCCACGCCTTCGGCGGGCTCGCCGCCGGGCTGGTGGGGGCCGCGGAATACTTCCTCGGTTTGACCGAGCATCCGGCCCAGCTGACCGCCTTCCGGATGAGCGCCATCGTGGCCGAGGTGATCCTGGGATTCCTGACGTTCACGGGGAGCCTCATGGCCGCGGGTAAGCTGCAAGAGGTCAAGTGGATTCCCCAGCGGCCGGTGACCTACCCGGGACAAAACGT